>Ga0265299_10000682_pt1 | contig 41175 bp, 33 predicted proteins | sample AusTroGonzalo_MG_4_FD_193485 | JGI IMG/M metagenome (GOLD analysis project Ga0265299, IMG submission 193485) | Bovine rumen microbial communities from tropical cattle in Woodstock, Queensland, Australia - Gonzalo_02 | ecosystem: Host-associated > Mammals > Digestive system > Stomach > Rumen ...
CTGCTACTGGGGTGAGGGTTTTAACAGAACGCAGATGAATTTCTGGGCTGAATCCGATTTTGACCAGTCACCGAACGCATCCGATCATAACAGACAACACTTTGCCGACTGGGGAAAACCTGAAGAAGAGCTTTCAGTTTCCGACATCGTTCCTGCTCAGAGCGGAACTTACATCGTTACGCTTGAATACGGCAGCGGCAGACCGGTTGACACAGGAATCACTTCATGCAATAAAATAGTTGAAATCATTGATACATCCAATAACTCGGTCGTCAAAGAAGGCTTTGTTTTAATGCCGCACTTAGGGGCTGACAACTGGGAGAGATGGGGTGAATCCTCCTTCTTCAATGTCGAACTTTCAGCCGGAAAAACCTACAAAGCCGTGATCAAAGACGCTTTCAACATGTCATACTTCGAGCACTTCGTTCCATACACCGGCGGAGCAGGCGGCGGAACCGATGTTTACAACAGAGCAAACATTTCGACACTCAAGTTTTTGCTGAAAGAGATAAAGAATTAAGGTGATAAATAACCTTGCCTGTCAGAAAGTCTTGATGAAAAAATTAATAATTTTAACATTCTTATTTTTTGTGGCCTGTTCAAATCATTCATCTGTGCCGGATTCTGCAAACACAAAAGCCCGCTATATTTTTTCTAACAAAAACGGTCTTTTCGGTCTTCTTGATGAAAATGGAAAAGAGGTGATTCCGGCTGAATATCTCTACATAGATAAAATCAAAGACGGCTTGATTCCCGCTTTTACAACCCAAAAAGAATTCGTTTTTCTCGATGGGGCCGGAAAAAAGATAAAAGATGTCAAATTCCGTGACATTGATCGTTCTTATTCGGAAGGACTGCTTGCAGTTTCGGATATTCAAAGCGGCAAATGGGGATTCGTCGATAAAAATTTGAATTATGTCATAAATCCGCAATTCGAGACAGCTAACAAATTTTCCGGAGGAAATGCAGAGGTTAAAAAAGACGGTTCGTGGGGTGTTGTAAACAAAAAAGGAGATTTTGTTGCCGACCCAGAATTGGAATCCAGGCGTTTGGAGGATAAGTTAAAGAAGCTGATCAGCAGTTTTTCAAACGACAAAGAAATCAGCGATAATCCGCACAGTATCGAAATCACAGAGGATGAAGAGAGCAAATATGAAAGCGTGAGAGAAAGTATTTGCCTGAAGGAAAAATCCATTTCATTCAAATACAAAGGAAAATGGGGATTCCTCGACGAAAACGGGATGGAAGTTATTCCGGCAGAATATGACACAGTCAGCGCGTTTTATTTCGGCAGGACATGGGTTCAGAAAGGTGAGCATTATTTCGTGATAGACAGGAGCGGAAAAAAGATTTTTGAGATAGATCCTGACTGGAAATCTCTTGATGAACTGCGCTATGTCGAGCCTGCCTGCTATGAATGGAAAGAAAAGAAAATCCTCGCGGAAGATTACTGGCTGCCGAGGAGAAGGATCGAAAAAATGTTCGGGAAAGCCGATCCGAATCCTATTCTTTTAAAAATGGGATCTGATGAACTTCTGCAAAAAATCATTGAAAACCATGTCCATTTTCACGATAAGGAATCCTGCTATCTGATGGCTTCCAAAACCAAAAGTTCTGAAGGCGGGTTCGGTATCCGCAGTAGTGTTGGATCGGCTGTCGCAGAAGAAATGCAGAAGAACGATGCTGAGAAATTTGTCGAAAAATTCATTGAAATAAACAGAAAATCGGTAGCTGTTTCCGGTTTGGAAAAATATTCCTGCGAAAAAGACGGTATTGTAAGCGACCGCATCTGTTACGGGGAAAACGGGAGAGGAGATTATGACATAGAAAGTTGTCTGAATAAAGTCTCAGGACACCGAATCATTAAATTTTCGGCTCCTCTCTATGATCCTGAATCCGATGCCGTAATGGTTTACAAGGAAGAGTATTGCGGACCTTTGTGCGGAACAGGCTGGCTTCAGTTTTTTGAGATGAAGGACGGGAAATTGGTTTATACTGGAAGCATTTTTATGTTTATTTCGTAAGCAGGAGTGAATTTGAAAAGCTTAATGATTACAGCACTTTCCTATATTTTCCTTTTCCCTGCAATATCATAAACTTCGTTATCGGCTCTGGCTGAAATTACCAGAATGAACATTTCGTGAGTGAGTTCGTCTTCGACAAGCTTGTAGACGACACGGATTCCGATATCGCGATACTTTATTTTCAGAAGTCCAGTCAGATCGTTGCCGCCTTTGTTTCCCAAAGGTTTGCCGTAACCGCCTTCACTCTGCGGTCTCGGGTTTTGAGCGACTTTCAAGATTCCTTTCAGCACGATTTTTCGGACAGAACCGTCGAGTTTCGCGAGTTCTTCTGCGGCAAGAGGATGATATTTAATTTTCCAATCCATTACTGCTCCAGATTCACTTCGACATCATCCAGATCTGCTTCCGAAAGTCCGAATTTTTTCATAACATCTTCGTGATCCACATATTCAGTTTTCTGGGAAAGCCGTTTTGCTGCTTCCGCAGCGAGAAGCGCGTCTTCATACTCTTCCATCATTTCGCGGTAACTTTGCGGACTCATAAGAATGCACTCGGGAACATTGTTTTTCACAACGATACTGATGCCCGATTTTTTGACATCGGAAAAAATTTTGTTTGCCTCGCCCTTGTTGAACCGACTGATCGGAACAATCGAATCAAGGACGTTGACTGTGTTTAATACATTCATCTTTGCCTCCAAAACCAATTCATTTATCAGCATATACAACAATTTATTTATTGTCAAATTTATCGTTATATTCTACGATATATAGAAATTTCAGCTTTGTTACAAAATAACTTATAGTCAACACCTATGTTCTTGATTTAATAACACGTTTTTGTAAGATAATCCGCTTTTTTCGGAGGATGTGATGCTGAACAACAGAGAATGGGAGCTCATAAATTTCGCGAAAGGGGAAAAAAACGCGTTCATCGGCGATGACTGCGCGGTGTGGAACGAAAAATCTCTTGTCGTAACTACCGATCATTTCTGCGAAAATGTCCACTTCGACCTTTCTTTCATGCCGGCTGAGGCTGTTGGCTGGCGGCTTATGGCGGCAAATGCGAGCGACGTTATTTCGATGGGTTCCATTCCGACACATTATCTTCTCAATATCGCAATTCCGGAAAACGGCTTTGAAAATGCCAAAAAAATGATTGAAGGAATCCATAATTTTGCGGGGAAATACAATATCGCGCTCCTCGGCGGCGACACGACTGCGGCGGAACAATTCACTCTGGGAGTCACGATGTTCGGAAACAAGCCCGAAAAACCGCTGCTTAGAAGTAGCGCAAAACCGGGCGATTTCGTTTATTTAGCCAGCGAAACGGGACTTTCTCTCTGCGGTTACAAGGCTTTAAAAAAAGGAATTGAAGGTTTTGAAAAATCGAAAGAGCGTTTTTTATACCCAGATCCGTTTTTGCATATTCCCAATAAAATCAATGAATTGAATGCCGCCACCGATATAAGCGACTCCCTTCTAAGTGAACTCAGGCTGCTTTGTGCGCTTTCTGATGTTTCGATAAAGATAGAGGCTGAGAAAATTCCCGTTCACGAAGAAGTCAAACTTGGAAGCGAACTTTTTTCGATACCGCTTTTAAATCTACTTTTCGGTAGCGGCGAAGAGTTCATCATGCTGTTTACAGCAGACAGAGAGATCGAAGAAGCTTACAAAATAGGCAGAGTTACCGACAAACCGGGGAAACATCTTGAAATCACTTATGAAAACCACGTTATTGACGCTGATTCTATCAAGCTTTTTTCTCATTTCGGCTGAAAACATCTGCGGTTACCCCAAAGATGCGACAGTTGAAGTGACTTCGCAGACAGGCGGGAAAAAATTCTTTTCAGTCGGAATCGCCGAAACTGACGAAAAGCATGAAAAGGGGCTCATGTATTGCAGAAAAATGGAGAAAGATCAGGGACTTTTCTTTATTTTCGATAACGACAGACAGCGTTTTTTCTGGATGAAAAATACAACTATCGAACTTGCCGTGATATTTATCGACCGCGATTTCAACGTCGTTGCGGTGCGCCGCGGTGTTCCCTTGAGCAAAACCACGCTTCCAAGCGTAAAACCGGTGAGATACGTCCTCGAAGTGAACTGGGAGACAGGAAAATCAATCCTTCCAGGCGACAAAATCAAGATGAAAATGCTGTAGCCGACAAAAGTTAAATTAAAATTGAAAATTTTTTCATTGCAAATAGAATATTTTGCTTTTTGCTTGATAATCAGAGGTGTTCGTTATGAAAAAATGGTTTTTACCACTAATATTCGTGATTTTTCTGATGGTTTCGTGCGGCGAAACAACCGGTGAGAAGCCTGTAAACAAAGGGCTCGCCGGATTTGCTGTGGAATTTTCCAAAGACTTTGATTTAGGAAGTCCGCAAAAGAGAATCGGCACCTATGGAGAAGATATTGTCGCGAAGATAAACATTACTGCGCTAGGTTACGACAACAAGCCTCTCACAGATTACAGCGGCGGAATCGAAATCAGTATGCTTTACGGTGAAATTCAAATGGACAACGAGCGTCCGATGATGAACAACGGGTATGCCAAAGACATCGAAGTGAAAATGAGAAACTGCCTTGACAACGACCGTGTTGTTGTTGAAGAAGTCGTGAAACGTGATGAAGAAACAGTTAAAACGGGCAAACTCGGTGTTTCACCTGTTTTTTACCCGCAGGTTGCTACGATTTCGGCAATTCAAGGCTCTGTCAAAGGGGCAAAAGGCAATCCATCGGAATTTAACAAACGCAATCTCACTTTGAAAGACAGAAAAATGGTCGTTACCGCAGTTATCGAAGGAGGTTTCTATCTGCACGAAGTCGGAGTCGATGATTATTCCTCGATTTACATGTACACCTACTCTACTCCTTATGTTGACGACAATATTGAAGATACGACGGCACTTCCTGTCGGAGCTCTGATTGAAAGCGCAAACGGCTCTGTTTTCGAGTTTTTCGGATTCACGGAAATGAGTTTCCCGACCTTCAAGCCTGTTTATGTCGAAAAAGACGGTAAAATGACTATAAAAACCGATAAATCGCTCATTCCTGAGCCTAAGGATATCAGTGAAATTATTCCAGAATTCATGGAAATCGAAGAAGGCGATGAAGGCCTCTCCGAAAAAGAGAAAGAAGATAAAGAATCAGAAATAAAGACACACAACAACATGGCAGAAAAGACATTGGAAAAGTACGAAGCTTCACTTGTAACGGTGAAAAATGTTGCTGTTGCGTGGTTTAACGAGAACGATTCATCTTTTGTCGAATACTCGCAGTTTCCGCTTAGAATGGATACTTCCGACAAATATGTGAAAAGGAACATTCTGGCGCAGACGCTCTACACCGCACCGCTTTTCAATGCTGTTGATGAAAAACCTCAAAAAGAGACTGGCGAATCACTGCACCACTACAATTTCACGGGAATTTTAAAACAGCATACAAGTGCAAGACCGACATGGATTCTTGTTCCCAGAGACATGAATGATATTGAATGTTTGGATTGTGATGAATAACCACGGAGAACTATTATGAAGAAATTTATTTTTTTAGCAGCGTTCTTCTTCGTTTTTTCTCTTTTTGCGCAGGAGGCTCAGCCGGCAGAAACAGAAGAGTCCGCAGAAGCTCCTGAGGCAGAGCAGAGTCAGGGAGAAGCAGCTCCCGAAGCAGCTCAGGACAACGACAAAATAACAGTTTCCAAAGAAGAGTTGGCAAAACTCGTCAAAGAAGCTGTAGCCGAAGAAATGGCTAAAAAAGAGGCCGAAAAAAAGGAAGCTGAAGCTCAGAAAAACCAGGAAATAGCTGCTAACACTGAAAAAACAGAGGAAACTCCGGCAGAAGAAAAAACGGAAGAAAAAGATGCAGCAAAAGAACCCGACAACACGGGCGATGCCAATGGTTTCATCCAGACAAGCTACACGAAAAGCAGTCTGGCTTTCATTATGGGCGATGACAACCTCCGTGACAATTCGCAGTATTCTCCGAAATGGGACATCGGTTCAAGATACGAATACGAAGACTTTGCAGACAGAGTTTACGGCTATTCGAACAATATAAAAAGTTCAACGAAACTCTCTCTCTTCCACGAAGAAAAAGGATTCCTGCCTTATCTCACGGCAAGAATGTCGCTTTCGTTCTCGATGTACAACTCAGTTGATGCAATGTCTGACAAGCTCATAACATCGCTCAAGGAAGACCGTTCTTTCCTTGAAATCGACTTCCGTCATCCGACAAGCCACAGATTCAATATCACATTCTACCCCTACAATGCAGACAATATCGCAATAGGTACTCTCCGTGGTCTCAGATGGGGCGGCAACGCTTCGGTTTGGCCGCAGAGCGATTCTTCACCTGTTCCAGGATTTCAGGTTCTTTACGGATACTCCGATCTTTCAATATACTTCGGTTTCAAAGCGCATGCACAGTCAAAAACAGATAAACTTTCAACCGAAATCGTTCCGAAAGAGACAGTTTACGGCTTTTTCGGCGGTCTGACTTACAACAACAAAGAGTTGGGTCTCAAAGCAAGCCTTCAGGGTGCCTTCATTGACAAAGGCGACAACGTAAATATTCAGGATTCAAAACTCGATAACCCGGAAGACGACACCATTAAATCTTACGGCATAGATGCATACCTTGAATACAACAACGGTTCACGTTTCGGCGATCCTATCGGAATCAATTCCTATGCCGACGGAACATGGATCAAACCGGATTACACGACCAATATTTCGTGGAGAATCCGCGGCGAATATCTTTTCCAGAACGAAAGACTGCAGAACGCCGATTATATCGCATCACCAAAAGGCGAACAGGAGACAATAACCGATGACTACATGGCGCACGGTGCCGCAATCGATCTTGGTTTCCGTTTTAAAGGACTTAGAACTATGTTCCTCTACAGCTACCGCGATCTTTCTTTTATGACTTTCGATGCTCCCGGCGTAAATCCCTGGACAACAATTCCGAGCGAAGCTAAGCAGACTCCGGAACATATGTTCACGGTTTCAGCCGATTATTTCGTATGGAATTTCTGGTTTGCCGCAAGCTTCGGTTACAAGATTCCGGCGACATACACCGTCAAGGACGAAAACGGCAAAAAGAACACGATGGTTATCCGCGAAAGACTTTCCACAGATGCAGTCAGCACAGCATTCGACAGAACTCGTGAAATGCTTCCGACCGGCAGAGAGGCTCTCGACATATTTTTTGTCAAAGCCGACATCAAATACCAGTTCAGTGATTCATTCACAGCGATGCTTGAATACTCGTTCACCCGTGACCACAACCGTCAGAGAATGGTTGAACAGGAAAACGGAACATACAAAAGTGAATCAGATGTCATTGAAGTTATGGATGTTCACGGTCTGATGTTCCTTGTCGAAGGAAGATTCTAACAATTCAGTAAGACTCTACTTCACAAGATTTTCCGGAGCTTTTCCGCAAAGAACGGCGCAGCAGTCGTCGATGACCATTCTCGCCATTTCGGAGCGTGTTTCTACGGCAGAGCTTCCGATGTGAGGCAGAAGTGCCGCGTTTTCAAGAGTCATAAGTTTTTCGTTTATTTTCGGCTCGAATTCGTAGACATCGAATCCCGCAGCGTAAATTTCCTTTTTTTCGAGAGCATCGGCGAGAGCCGCTTCGTCAATAAGCTGGCCTCGTGCGGTGTTTATGATTATCGCGCTTTTCTTCATCGTTTTGAGTTCCTTTTCTCCGATCAGATGATGAAGTTCCGGCACGTAGGGCAAGTGCAGCGAAAGGAAGTCGCACTCCTTCAAAAGTTCCGCAAATTCGCAGTATTCCGCGCCGAGTTCCTTCTCCGCCGCTTCATTCCTGCGCCTGCTCCAGTAAATTATGTCGAGACCGAACGCCTTAGCCCTTTTCGCCGTGGCAAAGCCGATCCTTCCCATTCCCAGAACGCCGAATTTCTTGCCGTCAAGCGACACTCCGTTGAAAAGTTCGGGGGCCCAGCCTTTGAATTTTCCCTCTCTCGCGTATTTTTCGGCTTCGACCGCGCGTCTTGAAGTCATAAGCAGAAGCAGGATCGCGATGTCGGCAGTCGAATCGGTGAGAACTCCCGGCGTATTCGTTACGGTGATCCCGTGCTCGCGGCAGTATGCAAGGTCAATGTTGTTGAACCCGACCGCATAGTTCGAGACGACCTTCAGATTCGGCATTTTTGCGAGCAGATTCGCGTCGATTTTGTCCGAAAGCATCGAAATCAGACCGTCCGGCGAGATTTTTGCCAAAGTTTCAGCAAGATTTTTGTGTTCCTCTTCATTCATAACGACCGTTTCGAAATTCCTGTCGGCAAGCAGATTTTCATATCTTTTGCCCGGCAGTTTGCAGGTTATTACGATTTTTTTCATTTTCTCCTCCAAAAAAAGTTACAAAAATTATACCCGATTAAAAAATTATTTACGGTTTTATGGTTTTCAATTTTTCTTTTGCCTCTTCTTGGCCTTGTTCGACAGCTTTTGTATACCATTTTACAGCTTCTGAGTAATTCCGTGCTGTCCCCAGACCTTCATCATAACAGCGGCCGAGATTGATTTGAGCTTGGGCGTACCCCTGTTCAGCAGCTTTTCTATACCATCTGACAGCTTCGGAATAATCCCGATTCACTCCAAGACCTTTCTCATAACAGTCACCCAAATTGTTTTGAGCCTGGGCATCTCCCTGATCTGCCGCTTTTCGATACCATTTTGCAGCTTCAGAATAATTCTGCGCGACTCCGTGGCCTTTAGCATAGCAGTCTCCCATGCCGCTTTGTGCGTGGATTTCTCCCTTATCCGCGGCCTTTTTATACCATTTGACCGCTTCGGAATAATTCTGAACCACTCCATAACCATTTTCATAGAAATATCCAAGAGCAGCCTGAGCCAAGGGCTCATCCTGTTCCGCGGCTTTCAGATACCATTCAACTGCCTTGGAATAATCCCGTGTCACTCCATAGCCATTTTCATAGCAGTCGCCAAGATTATTTTGAGCCATGGCTTCACCCTGTTCCGCGGCTTTCAGATACCATTCAACTGCCTTGGAATAATCCTGTGCCACTTCTTCTCCTCTAGCATATAAGATTCCAAGATTTGTTTGAGCCAGGGCTTCGCCCTGTTCCGCGGCTTTCTCATACCATTTGATAGCTTCGGAAATATTTTTCTCTACTCCATGACCTCTCGCATAGCAGCCTCCGAGATTGTTTTGAGCCATGGCTTCGCCCTGTTCCGCGGCTTTCCGATACCATTCAACTGCCTTGGAATAATCCTGCATCACTCCGAGACCTTTATCATAGCAGTATCCAAGATTGGTTTGCGCTGAAGCATCTCCCTGTTCTGCTGCTTTTCTATACCATTTGACCGCTTCGGAATAATCCTGTTTCACTCCCTGACCTTCCTCATAGCAGTATCCAAGATTGGTTTGTGCACGGGCATAACCTTGTTCTGCAGCTTTCCGATACCATTTGGCTGCTTCAGAGTAATCTCGCGGCACACCTTTAGCTGTCTGATAGTATTCCCCAAGATTGGTTTGAGCTCTGGCATATCCCTGTTCAGCTGCTTTTCTATACCATTTTACGGCTTCAGAGTAATCTCGCGGCACACCTTTAGCTGTCTGATAGTATTCCCCAAGGTTAGTTTGTGCTCTAGGATTACCTTGTTCCGCGGCTTTCCGATACCATTTGACCGCTTCAGAATAATCTTGTTTCACACCAAGACCTGCCTCATAGCAGTAACCCAGATTGGTTTGTGCCCTGTCATCACCTTTATCAGCAGCTTGCAGATACCATTTGATTGCCTCTGAGTAATCTTGTTTCACACCGAGACCAGCCTCATATAAATATCCAAGATTCTTTTGAGCCAGAGTATCACCCTGTTCCGCGGCTTTTCTGTACCATTTTACTGCCTCGGAATAATCCTGTGGCACTCCGAGACCTTTTTCATAGCAGAATCCAAGATTGGTTTGTGCTCGCGCATTACCTTGTTCTGCTGCCTTTTTATACCATTTTACGGCTTCGGAATAATCCTGTGGCACTCCCTGACCTTCCTTATAGCAGTATCCAAGATTGGTTTGTGCTCGGGCGTATCCCTGTTCCGCTGCCTTTCTATACCATTTTACGGCTTCGGAATAATCCTGTGGCACTCCCTGACCTTCCTTATAGCAGTATCCAAGATTGGTTTGTGCTCGGGCATAACCTTGTTCTGCAGCTTTCCGATACCATTTTACTGCCTCGGAATAGTCCTGTTTCACTCCCTGACCTTCCTTATAGCAGTATCCAAGATTGGTTTGTGCTCGGGCATAACCTTGTTCTGCAGCTTTCCGATACCATTTTACTGCCTCGGAATAGTCCTGTTTCACTCCCTGACCTTCCTCATAGCAGATTCCGAGATTGTTCTGAGCTCGTGTATAACCTTGTTCTGCAGCTTTTTTATACCATTTTACGGCTTCAGAGTAATTCTGTGCCACCCCATAACCTTTATCATAGCAGTAGCCCAGATTGGTTTGTGCTATGACATATCCCTGTTCAGCTGCTTTTCTATACCATTCGATTGCTGCGGAATAATCCTGAGACACCCCGATCCCTTTCTCATAGCATTCTCCGAGACTGGTTTGAGCTCGGGCAAGTCCATGTTCAGCTGCTTTCCTATACCATTTGGCTGCTTCGGAAAGATTCTTTGTTATTCCTTCGCCTTTCTCGTAGCATTTTCCAAGATTGTGCTGCGCAAGAGCATGCCCCTGATATGCAGCCTTGCTATACAATTCAACTGCTTTGGAATAATCCTGTGGCACTCCTTGGCCATGCTCATAGCAGGCTCCAAGATTGTTTTGTGCTCTGGCATTACCTTGAACCACAGCTTTATTATACCATTTGACAGCTTCGGAATAATCCTGCGGCACACCATAACCTTTTCCATAGAAATATCCTATAGCAGCTTGAGCCGGAGCATAGCCTTTATCAGCCGCTTTTCTATACCATTCGATTGCTGCGGAATAATCCTGAGACACCCCAAGCCCTTTCTCATAGCATTCTCCGAGACCAGTTTGCGCTGAAGCATCTCCCTGCAATGCATCTTTTTGATATTTTCCAACACAAATTTTTGAACCGTCTTCCTTATCCTCTCTTTTCAGCTTTCTAATTTTGGATTTTGCTTCAAATGAACATTCTCCGTTTGGGAACAATGCCAGATATTCTTCCCAAGTTTCGATATTTTCTTCCTTCTTTGCGTATTCACAAGCCTGTTTATCCCGAGGATTTCGATCTGTGCTTTCTTTTGTTCCGACAATTTGGCTGACGATATTATTCAATGCACGATTCAATGATTTCTCAGTACCGTCAAAAGTAGCTACAGCACCATTCATGGTAGCTTCTTTCTCGAGATCGATCAGTTCAGAAGTAATCGTGTAAGTTCCGCCGAAAAAATTTATAGTGGTTTTTAAAATCGTATCTGCAGAAAGAGCCTTCCCGAGTTGAATTTGGCAGTTTTTGTCGTTGCAACTTTTATAGGATTCCCTCTTCATCTCCTTAATCAGTTCCTTCTCCTGCCGTTCTTTTGCGATAATGACATATTTGTTCGAAGCTACAAACTTGCTCCGAATCAGTTCCGTTGCCCTCGAAAGCATATCTTTTGACAGTTTTCCACTCAAATCTTCAAATTCCATTACCGCAAGATTGGATTTTTCATCATCATCGGCAAGTATTGGCAAAAAACTTAAAATCAGGATAAAAATCAGCAGAAATCTTTTCATTTTCTCCTCCAAAAAAAGTCCGCGGAATTATAGCCGCGCGGTTTTTTTGGTCAACATGCGGCTTTTTGTCGCAAATCTTTCGTTTTCGGCTATATTGGGCTGCTTTTTGTTCAGAGGTGCTTCGTGGAAATCAAACTTTCCGACCATTTTTCATACGGCATGCTGATACGTTTCGCCCTTCCGACCATAATGATGATAATTTTCACTTCGATCTACGGCATGGTGGACGGGTTTTTCATCTCGAATTTTGTAGGAAAGACTTCTTTCGCATCGGTAAACCTGATCTATCCGTTTCTGATGATTTTAAGCGTCTTCGGCTTCATTTTCGGCACCGGCGGAAGTGCGCTCATCGGCAAACTTTTAGGAGAAGGGAGGCGCGAAAAGGCAAATTCGGTCTTTTCGTTTCTCGTATATTTCACGATCTTCATCGGTTTTCTCCTTGCCTTCATCGGCTGGATCTTGATGGAACCTGTCGCACGTCTTCTGGAGCAGACGAAACCATGCTTCCCGACTGCGTTCTTTACGGAAAGCTCGTTCTGCTGGGACTTCCTGCAGTGATGATCCAGTTCGAATTCCACAGCCTTTTCGTTACCGCCGAAAAACCGAGACTCGGTTTTTTTACGACTCTGGCGGCAGGTTTCACGAATATGATCTTCGATTTTATTTTAGTTGCTTTTTTCCGTCTGGGAGTGACAGGAGCAGCCCTTGCGACCGTTGCGAGCCAGCTTGCAGGCGGGATCATCCCGCTTTTTTACTTTTCGCACAAAAATACGAGTCTGCTCAAGCTGGGAAAAGGAAAATTCGACCTCTCAGCGCTTTTCAAAACCTGCACTAACGGTTCTTCGGAATTCGTTTCGGGTGTTTCGATGTCGCTCGTCAGCATGCTCTACAACATGCAGCTGATGAAATACAGCGGAGAAGACGGCGTTGCGGCTTTCGGCGTTCTGATGTACGTCAACTTCCTGTTTCTTGCGGTATTCATCGGTTATGCAGTCGGAACGGCTCCGCTCGTCAGCTTCAATTTCGGTGCGCAAAACAGTGCCGAACTTAAAAATATCTATGAAAAAAGCATAAAGATCCTGGCTGTTGCCGCACTTGTCATGTTTTCTGCCGGAGAGATCCTGGCCGTACCGATGGCTGAAATATTTGTCGGCTACGATGCAGGGCTCACCGGGCTCACAGTCAGCGGATTCAGGATATTTTCATTCAGTTTCCTGCTTGCAGAAGTGCCGATCTACGGCTCATCATTCTTCACAGCGCTAAACGACGGCTTCGTCTCGGCAACGATCTCTTTTCTGCGGACCGTGGTATTTGAAACTGCCGCCGTCCTCATTCTGCCGCTTATTTTCGGCGTTTACGGAGTATGGTTCTCCCTTGTCGCAGCCGAACTGGTCGCAGCTATTGTGACGATCGTTTTCTACGCGCTGAAACGGAAAAAATACGGGTATTATTAGGCCGGTTCAAATTGTTAGAAATAACTCTTTTCGAAATTTCTGGCGTATTCCGACGCTTTTGAATAGAAATTCCTGATTATCTGAAAATTCAGCTGGCTTTTTTCCGGCATCTGGCGGCTTTCGGTGTGGTGAAAAACAAACGGAGAAACGATGGTGTTGTCGAATTTTCGCAGGAAGTAGATGATTCCGCTTTTTTTGTCGCTGAAGATGTAGCCGCTTTTGCCGACGACAGCTTTTTCCTTGTAGAGCGCGTTTTTGCGAAGCCCGGGATTGATCTCGGCGAGACCGCGGAAGAAAGCGCGCGTCGCATAGTTGCTGTATATCAGTTCCATCGAGCCACCGAAACCGCGCGACTGGTCGAATTCCATTAGTTTTGCTAAAAACGGCAGATGTATCTCCTCGTTCACGGGAGTTTCGAAAGTCGGCACCAGATTGCTGTTTTCATAGAGGAACCTCACTCTCGGGCAGCCTTTGAACGGGCCGTTCGTTATGCAGGGCTGAAGTTCGTAGGCATCGGCCGTGAAGTATTTTTCACCGCTTCCGGCATCAAAAAGATAGACTTCAGAAAGCGTTCTTGCTGCCGAATTTTTGTATTTGAGATAAAGGATCTCCCCGGTTTTTTCGTTGTAGAAGAAAGTCAGCACATCGCCTTCACGGAAACGGATCTTGAAACCGTTGAGAAAGTAGACGATCTCCTGAATGTTCTTGACTATATGCGGATGGATCTTCGTGTTGTATTTCCGCATGAACGAATCGGCGATGGTTCCTTTGAGGACGAAATCTGCGTAGAGAATGTTGTCTCCCTCGGGCGAAAAAGTCCTGAACTGCGGCAGATCGACATCGTAAGTAAGCGGGAAATCAAGGGAGGAATGATCGGTGGGATAGAGAAAAAACGGTTTTTCCTCCTCTTCTTCAGCAGGTGCCGGTTCACGATTCAAGTATAGAAAAACATTAAGAAAAACTGAAACAAGAAGAACTGAGATGTAGGTAAAACGGTTTTTCACGACTTTTTCGGGAAAAGTGACTATTTAAGCAGCATTTTTACAGGTTCCATTCCGGCCGGAGTTTTTTCTTCTATTGCTTTCAGCACTGCGCCGCCGCCTGTAAACATGTAGTATTTTGAGTTATCAACAGCCGCCATATAGGTTCCGGGAAGGAGTTTTTTGAAATCCTGCAACGTGTCGCCGCCGCCGTAAAGTTTGTTTGCATCTTTGTTTTTATCGATAAGCGAATACATCGCTGCGGTGCCGCTTCCGAAGTTGGGTGTGAAGCCCATGACAGCGTTTACGAAGAAAGTCTTCGCGTTTGCGAAAATCTCTGCCACTGCCGGATCAGCGAAAGTTTCAGGAGCCGCGTCAAGAACGAACTTGAGTTCCGTTCCCGGTTTGAGGTCTTTGAGTGCGACCGTTCTGTACTGGCCTTCGAATTTCCCGTCCATCGTGTCGGATTCGACGATGTAGGGCGGTTCGACGATCTTGCCCGGGAATTTTGCCGAGAAATCGACGAATTTCTTTGCCGAAGCAACGTCTTCTTCCTCAACGCCCGCGATTTTGACGCCGTATTTTGCGCAAAGGTAAGCGTTGTAGATGACTCCGCCGAGAACAAGGTGGTCAGCCTTTTCGAGAAGCGCCGAAAGAGGCTCTATCTTGGTGTCGAATTTCGATCCTGCGACAGCTGCAAGGAAAGGTCTTGCCGGTTCGTAGATCCTTTTCAGGTTCTCGATCTCTTTTTCCATCAGGATCCCGGCGAATGCGGGAAGGCGTTTTGCGACTCTGACAGTCGAAGTGTGGCTCTGCCACGAACCGAAAGCGTCGTTTACGAAAACATCGGCTATTGCAGCCATTTCGTCAGCAAGTTTGTCAGCTTTTTCGTCTTTTGCTTCCTCCCCTGCGAACCAGCGTGTGTTCGGAAGGTAAATCATATCGATTTTGCCCGATTTGAGCTCGTCAAGAAGCGGATTCATAACTTCTTTGCAGAGACTTTTGTATCCGAAAGCGTCTTCAGCCTTAAATTCGGGAACTTTGATCCTGAGCGAAAGTTTTTTCTCGAGATATTTGACGACCGGAAGAACTGAAGTCTTCTCTTCCATCGTGATCTCGCCCGTTTTTTTGTCTTTCGGACGACCGACGTGAGTCATGAGTATCGGTTTGCCGCCTTTTGCATAAATCCTGCATATCGTTGCAAAAGTCGAGTCGATTCTGTAGGGATCTTCGATTTTTCCTTTTTTAACGACGTTGTGGTCGACTCTGACAAGAACGATTTTGCCCTGAAGGTCGGCTTCGTTCAAAGTTTTAAGAGTGAGATTTTCCATTTTATCCTCCGAAATTAAAGGCAAACTTTATCTGTTTCATCACAGGTTCCTGCTGTACATCCGGTCTCAGCACAGTCGGGAAGACATGCGTGGATCTTGTTCGAGCATCTGTAACCGACGCGGCAGTCTGAAGGCTTCGTGCATTTGTGGAAGCAGTAACCGTCACCCCAGCCGTTGTAACCGTGGTAAACCCCGCCGGCACTGCTGCAAGCCTGATAATCGGTAGAATCACAGTTGAACGTGCAGTATCCGCCCGGAGCCGGGAAATAGCTGTCGTTTGCGGTAAGGCAGAATGCTTCCTGTCCGCTGTCTCCGCTGCCGTAAGTCTGAGTGCACTGGCTGTCTGAAGTGCATGGTGCACCGACTTTGCCGGACTGAGCCTGATTTCCGCTTGTGTCGCCGGTATTAAGATTGTCGCCGCCTTCTGAACCGGTATCTGCGCCTGTATCTGCTCCCGTATCGCCTGTATCTGCGCCTGTATCGCCTGTGTCAGCTCCTGTATCACCTGTGTCTGAGCCTGTATCCGCCGCTGTATCTGCTCCAGTGTCTGCTGTATCCGAACCGGTATCGGTTGTATCAGCATCGGTATCAGATGTTGTATCGGCTGTCGTATCCGCACCCGTGTCAGCGGTTGTATCTGCTCCGGTATCACCGGTATCTGCACCCGTATCAGACCCTGAATCGGTTGTGTCAGCATCGGTGTCGGACTGTGTATCAGCCGTTGTGTCGGCTGTTGTATCTCCGGTTTCCGTATCAGCGGCATCTTCATCGTCACTGCCGCATGAAACAAAGAAAAGCATTGAAAGCAACGCGAAAAGCGCAATTAAAGAAATTTTTTTCATCATAATCTCCTTCATTATTTAACCTGAGTGTTTGTTGTTTCCGGAGCCGATTTGTCGACATAACCTGCCGGAATAACAAGATCTATCTTTTTAAGATTCGACTTTGTAACTTTTTTGACTGTAGTCTTTACCACAGGCATCTTTTGATTCTGGGCAACTTTGATTGAGCGGACAACTGTACCGATTTCAACAAATTTATCTTCGATCTGGGCATCAACCGAACGGTATTTGGCAAGATTTTCCGGAAGAGCAGCCGCGAATTTTTTCTTAAATTCAGCAAGCTGCTGATTTTTCAACGAAGGAGCCACCCAAATCTGAGAGTAGAGTTTACCGTCAACCGAAACAGCCCACATTTCACAGTTCCACTTTTCCAAAACCTCCTCTCCCTGCTTTTCGAATGTAACTTTCGGAATAGCTTTTTCAGGATCAAACTTCCCTGATTTTTCCTTGAGTTCATTGAAGAGCTGCTGCGCAAATTCTATATATTTGCTGAGCTTGACTACCTGAAAGGATTTGTATTTGTGATTAACGATTGTTATTTTGTCGGCACCAAGATCAACCAAAGTTTCGGTTCTACCGTTCGGAGAAGTGTTTTCGACTTTCATCATGCTATCAGAAATTACAACATTCTTTTCAGCGGTTACACCGTTAACATCAATCTCTTCGCTCGTTTCCCAAATATCAGCCGCAAAAAGCGACGAACAAACGAAAACTGTCAGAACAAACAAAAATTTTTTCATATTTCACCTCGTAAAAAAAATCAAAACCGATATAGTTTAATCACTTTCTTTTTTTTCTCAATAACCTTAATAAATTTTTTCTTTTGCGTCTTCATCCGAAAAGAGAGATTTTTTGTTGAAATTTATTTTCTAACGAATATTTTAAAGTTTGCAGATTTTTTGTTAGACAAAATTTTGTTATATGATTAAAATAGAGTCTAAATATTTCATTATATTTTTAATTTTTACATCATTTCTACTCTCATTTATTAGAGATTTTTATTTTCCAGATTCGACAGAACCGGAAATGCCGGCATTTGCAGAAAATTTGCAGAAAAAACTTGAAAGACATTCAGGCAATTTTGAAAATCACGAATTTATTCAAGCACTTTCAATCGGAAAGCGTGATTTTTCCCCGAAGTTCAGGCACGATCTTGCCGTTACCGGAACGATGCACCTTGTCGCCATATCGGCATTCCACACCGGGATCATGGTCCTCATTTTCAGTATTGTTTTCAGAGCACTTCTTTTCTTCGTGCCGCTTAGACCTTATATCAAGAATATCGTTATGTTTTTTCTTAAAATTGCAGCTTCAGCCTACTATTTTTTCATAACCGGCGCTTCTATCCCGACTCTCCGTTCGCTCGCGTTCATCCTCTTTTTCGATTTTTTCATGATTTTCGGCTCATTCCCCCACCCTGTTCTCATATTCTTCTGCTCGCTGGCCGCAGTCACGCTGCTGATTCCGGGAAGTTCGCTTTCAATGAGCTTTATTATGAGCGTATTGTGCGTCGCAACCGTTCTGAAACTCTGGAGACTTCTGCCAAAATCTTTAGCGATTTCCTTAGTTTGTGTCTCAGCAACCGTAAATTACATCCTTCTTGTCGTAAACCCCTCTCTTTCGGGCACATTTTCGGTCTTCTCGCCTTTCGTAAACTTTTTCGTGATCCCGGTCGTCTCTATTTCGGTCCCGTTCGTGACTCTGGCGCAGTTTTTGATTCCGTTTTCGGAAAGTGCGGCACAACTTATGCTGAAAACCGCTGATTTTTTGATCTCTCCGGCATCTTTTCTGATCGCGTTTTTCGCCGAAACCGCCGAAAAAACGGCCGTTCCGATCGTACAGATCCCACTTTTTGTCAAAATAATTTTTGCGGCATCATTTTTCTCGGCTTTATACTTTCGCAATAAAATCAAATATTTTTCCTTAACAATAAATGTTTTATCGCTGATCCCATTCTTTTTCGGCATATTTTCAACTGATGAATTGAAAAGGTCGGAACAGTTCGGCGGAAAAGCCTTCTGCGTGAAGGAAAGCGTAACTTCAGGCAGGATATTTTTCGACAAATATTCAAAAAATCCGACTTTCAACAACTATTTTCTCACTAATATCGAGCGGTTTTCAGCCGAATGCGGCATAACGGAAGTCCTTTCTGTTCACTTTCCCGGCAGGATCACAGAAAAGCAGAAAAAAATATTGAGAAAAAAAATCCGCTTTAAAAATGTAAAATTTTATTCAAGAGAGTAAATTTTGTGCTATATTAGCGCGCTTTTGAATGGAGGTGCATAATGGGCAAAAAAAAGAGCAGCGGCGGCTTCGGATCATTGATTCTTAAAATCGTAAAAATCGCAATTTTCATTTTTCTTCTGGCTAACTTCTGCTGGAACGGCAAACCTTTGTGGAAAAACGTGATTCCTTCGGCCGAGAGCAGTTTTGAAAAAAGCGAAAAAGCACTTAAGGAAGAGAAGGAAAAAGTGCGGAAAATGATGCAAGAAGCCTCGGAAAATGCTGAAAAAACTGCAAAAAAAGCAGTCGATGAAACAAAAAAAGCTGCTGAGGAGGCAAAAGAATCGATAAAAGATGCCGCTTCTTCGACAAGCAAGATTACAGAAGAAGACGAAAAAGAAATCGAAAAAATAATCGAAAAAGAATTGAATAAGCAATAATCTCAGGAGTTTGTAATGATAATTTCAGCTGGTGCCGATCACGGCGGATTCGAACTCAAAGACAAACTTGTCGCATTTTTGCGCCAAGAAGGATATGAAGTAATCGACAACGGAACAAACTCGCCCGATTCAGTCGATTACCCCGATTTTGCTCAGGCAGTCGCGCATGACATTCTTGAAAAAAAAGCCGATTTCGGCCTTTTGGTCTGCGGCTCAGGAATAGGAATTTCAATCGCGGCGAACCGTTTCAAAGGGATTCGCGCCGCACTCGTCACGAATGATGACTACGCCCGCTTGTCACGGCAGCACAACAATGCTAACATCATAGCGCTAGGAGGACGTTTCACCTCTTACGAAGACGCTGAAAAATGGCTTAAGATCTTCCTTTCGACCCCGTTTGAAGACGGTCGTCACGAACGCAGAATCGAGAAAATAGATAATCTGCTCCCCTAAGCTAGGGGAGCTGTCAATTTATTGACTGAGGAGTGTGTCATCGTCATGTTGAGCAAAGCGAAACATCTCAAAGATTCTTCGCTACGCTCAGAATGACAGCACACGCCCCTGTCGCTATCGCGCCACCCCCTCTAACTTAGCGGGGGAAAATAGGAAACTTATTTCGGCATTGCCTTTTTGATTGTGTCGAGAAGAGTTCCGTCACGCCATTCGATAACGTGAACGACCTCGTCGGTAGTGGGTTTCGGCTTCGGAATAATACCGAAACTTTCCGCTTTTTCTTTCGATTTTGCAAGAAGTTCGTCCATCGAAATGATGTTGAGGCCGTATTTTTTGCCGTTTTCGAGGATAGCTTCCTTGTATGAAGAGCGGCTCTTCGGATTGACGCAGACATAATCCTCTGTGACGACGACATCGATGACTTCGCCCGGAGTCGTGCGGGTATAGACTTTTTCGACGATCTTCGGGAAGCCTTTTCCGTCTTTTCCCGTAGCAAGCGGAACAAACATGATCGTGAGGTCTGCTCCTGCCGCGACATCCTGACCGCCGCCGATTCCGCCGATGATCCTGCCGGAAGCGCAGACTGTGTTGACATTGAAATCGCGGTCAACTTCGAGAGCCGAAAGAACTGCGACGTCAAGCATGTTGACTGCACATTCCTTGTTTGCGATAGAAGCGTAGAAACCAGTGGATATCGGAATATGGAACGGGTTCATAAGAAGTGATTTGATAACTTTTTCGCTCGGTTCGAAGAGCTGTCCGTGGAAAATGTGGCGCAGCGTGCCTTCTTCAAGCATTTCGACGTGCATCGAAGTGATTCCGCCGATAGCGAAGTTGGCCGTAATGTTGTTTTCCTTCAAGTACTGTCTGATGTTGTCGAGAACGATGAGACCAGCGCCGCTTCCTACCTGGAAAGCGAAACCGTCTTTCATTACGCCGGCAGCCTTCATGATGTTCGTGACGTTCTCGGCGATCTGCGCATTGAACTTGTTGGAGCGGATCTTCTCGAAATCGAGCGTTCCCGAGCCGATTCCTTCCGAAAGTCCGGGTTTTTCCATGGGAACTACGAAATCGGTGAGTTCCATCGTGATTTCAGCCGGAATAAGGGTCTCTTCCGAAACCGTTCCCGCGATAAGGCAGGTGTAGTCGGCATATTCCGCATCGGCTGTAGCAAGTCCGAGCGGTCCGCAGTATTCGTCGGGATTTCCCATTACGCCGTTCGCGTTTCCGTGAATATCGGCCATCGGAACAGGAAGGAACGCCATTTTTACATGAACTTCGCCCATCTGGAGTTTGCGGACTCTGTTGCCGTGGCTAAGACCTACGCCGACCCACGGAAGAAGGTCACCGGCTACAAGGTGGTTACCCATTGCCCTGTAAATATTACCGTAAATACCTGTGATTATTCCGTCTTTGAATGCTTCATAAAGCCAAGGATCAGTGTGGTCGAAGATCGCGTTTCCGTAAAGAACGATATTTCTTTTGCCGTGTTCGCGGAGTTTTTTGACGACCGCCTCAAGGCCTCTGTCGCCGGTTCTGTAGTAGTGCGGATAGCTGATTACATCGCCGTCTTCAAGGATATCCACAACTTCGTCAAGTGTCTTTACCTTGCTTTTGCCGCGCGGCATGAAGGTAGGAGTCTTTCTCGGAGCGAAATGGGTGAAAAGATTCGACTCGTCGAAAGCCGAAACGAAATTTTTGTACTCTTTGCCGTTGAATTTCATGAATTCCTCCCGAAAAAAAATATCTTAAAGTCAAACAAACACTGAAAACGGGCAATCATAGTGCTTTTAAGAACAATAGCAATTTATCAGATTTTTCATCGAAAAGGATTTCACGTTAGAATTTCACCCACATCGCGGGACGGATCCCGGAAGGGAGATAGACCTCGGAACCCGAACTTTTACCGTCATATCCAATTCTTTCAGCGGAATTATTTTCATAGGCGGGCGAACGCAGCCACCAGTAGGTCGCCCCCGAAGACCGCCCTTCACAAAATGAGTATGTGCTTTCATAGGCACCTTGTTGAACCGCGTAAGGTGTCGGATAGGCTATCCGCTGACATGCGTCACGGAAATAAAGGTATGCATCAGCTCCGCTCAAGAAGAAAATTTTATCTTTTGTTACTTTCGGCAGCTCATTGCCGGAAACAAAAGCGTTTGTAGTGATCTCGACTTCGGCGATCTTCTCTTTTTCTTCGCTGCTGAAGGCCGTCTCGTAAAAATCTCCGGCTTCCGTGCCGTTGAGCCATGCTCTGCTGTCGCTTGTCTCCCAATCATTGGTGCTGTCCGACTTGTTCCAGTAATGGAGATCCAAAACATACTCGCTGAACAAAAGAGCCGAACCGTTTTTTACCTCCAGAACCTTCCAAGAAATCGGCTCTTTGCCGTTCAACAGGTCGCCGTCCTGCTCGTAACTGCCGAAGGTTACAGTGTTTCCTATGATATAGCCGGTTTCGGAACACTTTCCGGTTCCGGTTTCGCAGCCTTTGCCGCACTCTGTCCCTTTGTCCCAATAGCCGCCGACGCACTTCCGGCTTTTGCCGCCGTCACAGAGATAGGTTCCGGACGTGCACTCCGTGCATTCGTTCGTTCCGGCAGTGCACTCGCCGCAAAGCTTCTCCTGATTCCAAAAGCCGTTTCTGCATATTTCGCGGATCGAACCGCTGCACCTGTAGGCCTCCTCCTCGCATTCGGGGCTGTCTCCAAGCCACGCCCACACCGCCGGACGGATGACGTAGCCGGAGCTGCTGTTGCCGTCGAGTCGGACCTGCCCGAAAATCCCCTGATAATCTACAATCGCCTGGTATGTTTCGTAGTATGTGGCGTCGGCTCCCTGCGAACGCAGCCACCAGTAGGCCGTTCCGGCATTCGCCCTGTCGCACTCGCTGTCAACTAAAAAGAATATTTTGCCATTTTTATTTTCGACATACTGCGAAGGGAAGAGTACTCGGTCACACTTCCCGACAAGATAGTGTTCGACCTCAGCCTCGCTCAGAAGAAAGACCTTGTCCTCCGTCAGATTATCCCTCGACTCCGCAGCATTTGCCGTTAAATTCAGCGTAGTCGATACTCTTTTTTTCTCCTCATCGTCAAAAGCGTTGTTGAAGAATGTTTCATTGAGCCAGGTACGGATTCCACTGTCACGCCAGATATTCGTTTTACTGTCGAAATTACCTATATCCAGCCCTTTTTCGCTCAACAAAAGTGCCTTTTTGCCCTTTGCGGCAATCACCATCCAGACAATCGGCTCCCTGCCGTTGTCCGAAACGGCGTCCTGCTCGTATTTTCCGAGCGTAACCAGATTTCCGTATGAAAATTTCTCCGCGCATTTTCCTGTTTTCGGAACACATCCGTAAACGCCGCACCCGGTTCCGGTATCCCAGCTGCCCTTGTCGCACCTTTGGCTTAGGCTTCCGTCACACCGGAAAGTGCCGTCCGCACAGTATTCGATCCACATCGCCGGACGCACCGAAATATCGGATCTGCGTGGGTTTTCCAGCTTAATCTCTCCATTGCTGTCAACATATTCCGAATAAGAATTATTTCTTTCCGGATAGATCCACCAGGCGCCTGCCGCTCCTGCTTCGCCGCAGCTCTCGCTCACTGTCATCAAAGCACCGTTCGCGTTTGCGTAGGGAGTCGGATAGACGAGACGGTCGCACTTTTCACCGAAATATTGCTCGATCTCTGACCGCTTCAAAAGGAAGATCTTGTCTGCAATATAGCTGTAATAATTATGCGCCGAGTTTACACTCAAGCTGGTTTTTGTCTCCAGAATTTTCGCCCTCTCGCCGTCACTGAAGGCCTCCGTGTAGAAGTATTCGTTAAGCCAGTTCTGTATATCGCTCCCCCTCCAGCCCGTGTAATTTTCATCGAATCTGTAGGCGTCCAGACCGTATTCGCTCAGCAGGAAAGCCCTGAATCTCTCCACTTTGAGGAAGCGCCACTCAATCGGTTCTTTGCCGTTCAAAATGTCTTTGTCCTGCTCATAAGTGCCGAAATAGACCGGATTCCCAGGCAGAGGCAGCTCGATATCGGTATCGACCGAGTCGTAAAAATCAGGATCCTCAGGATCTCCGCTGTCTGCCGGTCGACTGGAATCATCCGGATCTCCGCTGTCGGCAGACTCACCGGAATCCGCCGGATCCGGGCTATTGTCATCGTCTGCCTGAACAGTTGAATGAAAATCGAAATTCACCTTGTTCCCGCACCCGGCTAAAAGCAGGAAAACCAGAAACACAGCAAAAACAAGCACTTTTTTCATGGTCACCTCACACATCTGACGCGCATGCTGCCGGGCTTGCTGGAGTCGATAAAGATTCCGCCTGTGTAGTAATCGACACTCCATCCATAGTACTCTTTACCGACATTGGAGGTGGACGACCAGAAATTGTTTTTCGGCATACCAGGAAAGTTGGAGTAGGGAGTGTCAGGCGTGTCATAATCCAAAAGCGACGCCAGTTCATCCCTGTTCGGAAGCCTCCAGTCGGAATAGCCGGCGTAATTCGACACTTCACAGTATTCAAGCGCCGCCTTCCAGTTTCCATAAGTACGATAGCTCTTCTGCCACATCAAACCGGTCGTCGAGTCGGTAACGACCGCGTCTCCGAAGATCGTCCGAGTCGTATACGAGGGCTTCGGAAGCCCGTCTCCTCTGACACACATAACATTTAAACCCGATGTTTTAGGTTTGGAATAAAAAACATTGCCCCAATAAACCCTGAAGACGAAAGCGTTGTCTGCGTAACTTGTGACGTATTCTTGGTTAAGCCAGAAATAGGTATCTTCATCCACCGCAGACGTGTCCGGGAAATAGGCCGGATCAAGAGCCGGGTTGTATCTGCCGGCATCTGAGATTGTGAGAATCTCCTTTGGAGAAGGGAGCCGCCAGTCGGAATAACCGGCGTAGCTGAGATTGCCGCAGTAGCTCACCGCACCTCCCCAGGAATACGATCCGCTCGGAATATCCTGCTGCCACATAAGCCCGAGGTTGTTGTCTATGACCACCTTCTGACCAGAGAGAGTCTTGACCGTAAAGCTTCTAGGCACACAAAATCCCCTATCCGCATAATAGGCGTCCTGACCGAAATAAACGGCGTCCTGAGAGGTCGGGCAAGTTATGTCGCAGGAATCGTTGTAGCATTTTTTCTGGTTTGTGCAGACGCGGCCGAAGCTGTTCACAATGCACCTTCCGGTCAGGCTGCTGCATCCATCACTGCACTGGATCTCCTTGATCGTGCCGCTGCCGTCCGCACACTCCAGACTCTTGCCGCCGCTGCATGTCGCAGCCCCCGGCGTGCAGCTGTTGCACTCCATCGTCTCCTTGTTGCAGCCGTGTTCGCAAAAAGAACCTTCATCCCAATGCCCATCCTTGCAGGTGTAGATTCTGCCGTCGCAATATTTTTCACCCTCCGCGCATTCATCCGTCTCAGGCGGTTTGCTGCACGCCGGACACGACTGACCGAAGATGGCAAGCTCGAAACAACGCGAATCCTCCTCCAAATCGGATGTAGTCCAGCCGTCCAGACATTCACATCTCCCAGTTTTGATGTTGCATTTGCCGTGAGCTTCTATGGAAAAGGCGTCATAGCCCTGAGGACTCGGGATAAAGAGTCTCGTTCCATCGTAGCAGTAAGTGTCATCGCAGTATTTTACGCAGTCAAGCTCACCGGTTTCAGAAATGTTCGTAAACCCGGGTTTGCAGTAGCAGCCCGGAGCATTTGTCAATATATCGTAACTGCACTGTTCCCCCTCGGCGCAGTGATAATCGGCATGCTCGCAGTCAGGCTTACAGGTTCCGTCCGCCAAAAGCGCGTAACCTGCCGGACAGACACCGAGCTCAGCCGGAATTTCGTTGTCTGCATCCAGGGTGTAATCCGGGGCTTCCGGCTCCGGAGAGTCAGGGAAATCAGAGTCCGGGTAATCCGAATCTAAGTCAGGGTACTCCGAATCAGAGTCCGGGTAATCCGAATCACCGGCTTTTTCCGAGGCCGGATTTCCGAGATGCATGGCTTCGCCGCCGCACCCTGCAAAAAGCAGAAAAACTAGAAAAGCAGCAAAAACAAACACTTTTTTCATGGTTTTCCCCCAAAAATCTGATCGGAGGATATTCTATCAGAGAATGTGATTAAAACAAGAAAATGAAACAACTTCGATATTTAGGAGAATGTTAACGAAATTTAGCACTTTTCTTGCCGAAGCATCACCACGAAGACCTGGGCTGGATGGTGAACATCCCGCTATGGGCGATAGGATCACTCTAAGTCACATTTTTTCTGAGCTGTGATTTTTCGGATTTATGCCGAAGGCGTTATGAAAACACGCCATAATCCGCTGTCATCTTTCTCGATGTATCCGTTTTTCTGAAGCGACTGCAGCATCTTCTGCAATGCGGAACGGTTAATCCCGATCTCATTCTGCAGATAAGACAATGTCGCTTGAGGTTCGATCTGGAGTTCACGTAAAATTTTTCCTGATGTAGGAGTCCTGAAAGATATGCGCTCACCGTCATACCACCACACATTTTCATCTTTTTCAGTTACAAACAGAATGTCGTTTTCCACTTCGTGCGTTATCAGTTCGACCATGTATTTGTGGAACGGGCGGATACTTTTCAAAGATGCTTTTACCCCGTCTGACGGTACCGCACCCACTATCAGATCTGCGCGGTGCAGCGCATCAAGATACTCCTTTTTCAGGCGGCTGCGCACAACTATCATCGGCAGACCATGTCTTGAAAGAATATAGTTGACCATAAGTCTTGCGATACGCCCGTTGCCGTCCTCGAACGGGTGAATGCGGATGAACCTGTAATGAAACAAAACAGCCAAATCTACCGGCGAAAACAAACCATCCTGCTCCGCCTTGTTGTACCAGTCCACCAGATCCGCCATAAATGCCGGCGTTTCCTCAGGCGATGCATAATCGAAACGCTCTCCGTAGCGGGTTATGACGCTGTTAGGCCGGGTCTTGTACTGCCCCGCGTGAACCGTATACCCAATTTGCATCCCGTCTGGAAGCGTGCGTGTTACATCATAATCTTCGCGTATCAAAGTTTTGTGCAGAGCCCTGATAAAATTCTGAGTAAGCGGCTGATGCGCTTCGGCAGCCTCATTCAGCATCATTTTCAACCCGAGATCGCTTGCCTTCATCTCCTCGTATTCACGAAAATCTGCCACGCCGATCACCTTGTCAAAAAGCAGGAGCAGTTCAGTCTGCCCGTAAGTGAGAGTGTTTCCTTCAATGTGGTTGCTGTTGTAGTTGAAATCAACAGTGAAACGGCGGCTCAATCTCCCCTTGTCGATTTCGGAAAGCGGCTGCAGCTGCTGCCATTTGTCCAATACACTCGAAAGTTTTTTGTTTTCCATAAGAACCTCCACACCACTGAATTAGGTGGTAACATTACCACTTAAAATACCATTTTTTGGTTAACATGCAAGATTTTTTGTTAAAAAACACTCAATAAGGTGGTAAGCTTACCACTGAATTATTTAGCCAAAAAAGTTAAATAAAACACTGACCTGCGAAGTTCAGGGATAGTGTTTTTTTCTTCTAAAACAGCCAAATGTTCGAAAAACCAACATTTTTTGTTGCGTTTTCCAACAACGCACATATAATAGACAAGTCATTGGTTGGAGGAGGTTTGTTATGAAAGAACTTAATGAAAAAATTAAAAAACTGCGGACTCAGTTGAATCTGTCACAGGAGTATGTCGCAAATTATCTTGGAGTCAACAGAACGACTTTTACACAAATGGAAAACGGCAATCGCAACATTATGGCTGATGAATTGGCAAAACTGAGCATTCTTTTCGGTGTAAGTGCCGATTATCTTTTGAATGATTCAAACATCAGCCAGCCTGTGGTAATGTTTGCAAGAAGTTTTGAAAACCTCGATGAAATGGATCAGGCTGAAATCATGAATCTGATTCACTTCAAAGAGCAGATTAAGGCTCAGAGACAAAACAACACTAATGCACTTTAAAACCGAAGCGAAAAAATATACTGATCCGGAAAAGATGGCCGCCGATTATTTAATATCGGTTTTCGGAGAGCAGGAAATCCAATATCCGATAAATCCTTTCGCTTTGATGAAAAGAGAAGGAATTCTCTTCAAATTCATGGATTCTCATAATTTGGAAGGAGTTTATATCCCTGCAAATTCCGAAGATGACATTCCTGTAGTTGGTATAAATTACAACAGAAATATAACCAGACAGCGTTTTACAGCAGCACATGAACTTTGCCACCATTTTAAAGATGCAGACAGACCGATATCTTGTCCTATCAACGGAAGCAAGAATGACAAAATAGAAAAATTCGCAGACAGATTTGCTTCATCGCTTCTGATGCCTTTTTCAGAATTAAAGACACAAATAGAGATTTACAGGAAAAATCGAAAAGACACATATCTCTGTTTTGACGATATTCTGCACATATCACATTTTTTCGGAGTCAGCTTTCAAGCCTGCCTTTACAGAATAGCTTATGATCTCAAACTCGAAGACTTCATCGGAGAACAAATTTCAAAAAACCATATAAAAAATTACGCTTCTGACAAACGGCGCAAAGAATTGAGGTTGAGTCATGTAAAACTTTACGCAGATTTACTCGACTGTTTGGAAGAGCAGTTATGTTTTAAACCCAACACCCACGCTTCTTATGTTTTCCAAAACAAATATTTTCTTAATGACAACCGCATGGAAGGAATCAATGTTTCTGAGGAAAAAGTAGCTGAAATCGTTATGGATCTGCGACTCAACATGCAAAACAGCAGATACTGCAAGGAAGATAATGAAGGATATATGTCGATTGCAGGACATTATGCGATGTATCAGGAGATTTTTAAGAAAGAAAATAGAAATCTCTCTATTTACGACATCTTCATATTGAACAGAAAACTTTTTTCCTATTATCCGAATCCTAATACCGGCGGACTTGCAAGAAGAAGCAATACGTTGGTTATGGGGACAAAATTTGAGACTGCCGATTATCGTGACATTACCAACGAAATCGCAAAATTAGATAAATATATCAACAACTTATATGAACGGGCAGACAAGCCTTCCCCTAGTGAATTTATAAAATGCGTTGCAAGAATTCATCACAAATTGACCGTTATTCATCCGTTTAGCGACGGGAACGGACGCACTGCAAGAGCTTTTATGAATCTTCAACTTGTAAGAGCAGGATTTTTGCCGATTTATGTTAAAGTCGAAGATAAAAAAGGTTACTTAGAAGCTCTGTCTCTTGCAGACAAAAATCAGGACTACAGCGCACTATACGAAATGTTTTTCAAGATAATGATCCGATCTCACGTTGAACTCACAAGTTAGCCCACATCAGCTGTACATCATCGCGAGGTCGCGGAGTCTTTCGGCGATCCTGTCGATCGGGGTGACTGTTTTGTCGGTAGTGGCGAAGAATGTGCCCCAGCCTGCCGCCGATTTCAGGCCTTTGCTGTAGAATTTGCGGATGAATGGGTCGTTTTTTTCCACGAACATCCGGATATCGTGTTCGGTGAAGGGAAAAACGATGTCCATTCCGACGCTTTCGCCGAGATATTTTTTCATGACCAAGATACGTGAATTGAGGTCTTTGTTGGAAACATGCGAGCTTTTCGCCTCAAGAATGTGGAGGTATCCGTTTTTGAAGACGACGAGTGTGTCTATCTCGATGAGCGAACTTGCCTTGCCGCTCAGTTTCACGTTCTGGAAGACTGATGCGATCGACTCTTTTAGGAGCGGATACTTCTCCATCGCCCGGCATACGGCGTAACTTATGATTTTCTCAAAAATTACAGATATCTGCGAGCGTGTGTTCAGAGTGCTTTCGCGCTCGATTTCTTTCACATACTTCTGTTTGAAGCGGTTGAAAACGGCCGCTGTGACATCCATGCTCTTGACATCGGCGAGAGAGGTCGTTTTTTCCGAAATTTTGGAGAAAAGAACATCTAAAAAGTGCTGGACATCGCTTCTGAGGTCGGCTTTGTCGATTTCTCCGGCAAGCGGAAGGATCTTTCTGATGACCGCGTCCGGCATTTCTGCGTTGAAATTTTTCTGGCAGCCGGCGAGAGTCGTTCTGAACTCAAAGGAATCTGAGAAGGTCTGGAGTTCTCTTCTTCGGCTCATTTCGTTAAAGAAAACGGTGAGTTTTGCTCTGATTTCGTTTTTTGCCTCGTTTATTTCGGGGCGCAGATGCGGCATGACGCCGAAGATCCTCTGCAGGAACTTGTCGATCTGCTCGTCGCGGAAGTTTTTCATCATGAAATCGTGGAGCTCCCCTTTGAGGTCGATGATCGTTTTCATGTTGTCGTAGGACGAGAAGAAGGCCCGCAGATTCATTGAGTTGCAGAGATTTGTGTAAAGTTCTTCAAACTGCTCAGAGTTTTCTGCAAAATAGTTCGTCTTTCCATCATAAATCGTAAGAAAATCAGTAAGTTCCGCTCCGTAAAGGGTGAGCCTCTCCTTCAAGTGCCAGTCAATCGAAACAGAGGATTTATATTCGCGGAAAGACTGTTCCTTTATCGCGATCTTATTGATCTGGCGCGTATCGAGATCGAAATAGACGAGGAAAAAATCAAGATCCTGCTTTTCTGCAAAACGCTTGAGATACTCGGCGAAAACGATCCTGTGGATCCCTTTTCCGCAGGAGGCGTCGCAGTAGATCTCGGTGATTTTGTATTCGTCGAAAACGCTTCTGACATGCCTTTTGAGCATCTCGATGATCGCACCCAGATTCATATTTTTCTCAATGAAAACATTGATATATCTGATGTCTTCGCCGTTTTCACGCTTTACTAAAACCGGAATATTTTTGTGCCAGTCGTTTTCCTGCGCCATAACGGTCGAGACAAAAATTATGACATCGGGAGCGGCTTCGCGGATAAGCGACGCCTGAACGACAGTCTGACGCGAAAGAATCGTTACGAGAAGTCTCATGCTCTCTCCTATTTCACAAAACTTTTGAGCAGTTCTATTTCAGCCGGCCACTTTTCTGGTTCCGGAGTCTCCAAAATCAGCGGAATATCGTCGGTGAAAGGCTGTTCTATGAGCCATTTGAAGCAGTCAAGCCCTATCGCGCCGTTTCCCAGCGTTTCGTGCCTGTCGACTTTGCTCGCAAGCATTTTTTTTGCATCGTTGAAGTGCATTCCGCGAAGATATTTTAGCCCCACGGTTTTATCGAGTTCGGCAAAAGTTTTTTCGCACGCTTCAAATGTCGTGAGGTCGTAACCCGCGGCAAAGGCGTGGCAAGTGTCGATGCAGATCCCAACACGCGATTTATCTTCAACTTTATCAATGATTTCGGCAAGATGTTCAAATCTGTATCCGACATTTGAACCTTGTCCCGCCGTGTTTTCGATGACTGCTGTGACACCTTTTGTCTTATCAAGCGCGATGTTTATCGATTCAGCTATTTTTGAAAGGCACTCACTTTCGGTGATCTCGCGAAGATGGCTCCCGGGGTGGAAGTTGAGTCTGTCGAGCCCCAGTATTTCGCAGCGTTTCATCTCTTCAGTGAAAGAAGTTCTCGATTTTTCAAGCCCTTCATCGGCCGGATGCCCGAGATTTATGAGATAGCTGTCATGCGGAAGGATCGCATTCGCGGCAAAGCCGAGTTCTGCACAAATTTTTTTGAAAGCCTCTATCGAAGCAGCGGAAAGCGCCGGAGCGAACCACTGTTTCTGGTTTTTAGTGAAGAGAGCAAAAGCCGTAGCGTTTATCTCAGCCGCGTTTTTCGGAGCGTTTTCGACTCCGCCAGCCGCCGAAATGTGGGCACCGATAAGTTTCATTGAATCCTCCTTTCAAAAAAGCGGTTAAGTTTAGCACAAAAATTTTTCTTTCCGATTTTTTCACCCTCCTTTTCGCATTTCAGGGGAAAAAGGATATAATGCCGCGTTTTTTGTGGAGGAAAATATGGATAATGCAAAAATTATAGTCGAAGCGGTCGGTTACACCGGATCGGCGCTTGTGCTGATTTCGATGCTCATGACTTCTGTCGTCAAACTCAGATTCATCAACACCATCGGGAGTCTGATATTCACTGCATATGCGCTCTGCATAGTCTCATATCCGACTGCCGCGATGAACTTCTGCCTCGCTCTCATCAACATCTACAACCTCGCTAAACTCTTCAAAAACAAGAAAAAATACTATGTGCTGAAGCTCGATGATGACAAATCTTTAATTAACTATTTCTGGAAATTATACGAAAAAGATATTCAAAAATATTTTCCCGAAGCCGATAAAAACGCTCCGTGCGACGCAGTTTATCTTGTCTGCTACGGTTCTGACACCGCAGGAATCCTTCTCGGAACAAAAAAAGATGACGGCTCAATCGATGTGAAAATCGACTACACCACGCCGGTTTACCGCGACTGCTCGGCAGGAAAGTATCTCTACACATATCTCGCTTCGCAGCACATTCCCGCGCTTTCTGCAAGCACAAATTCCGAAATCCACCGCAGATATCTGCTTAAAATGGGCTTTTCCGAAGAAAACGGACATTTCGAAAAGAAACTGGCTTAGCCGATTTTGACAAAATTCCCAAATTTCTGTCCAGTTTTGGTTTACCATTATAGTAAAAGTAAAAACTTGCCGTTATCTTAATAAACAATATACTTCAGCGATTGAACTGATGGAGGTCTTATGAAAAACTTAAAAATCTGCACGGCAATCAGGGACAAAGATTTCGAAGACGAGATAATCAAAATCATTCAAAATTCAGGCTGGACACATTCCAACGTAAACATGGACGATGTTGTGAATGAACACAGATCAGCAAATCTGTTATTTATTGTTGAGGACAATTATTCACAAATTCTGAATTTAATTGAATTTCACAATTCGTGCGCTCTGAATTTTATTCCCACAATCGTTCTTTCCAAACCGGAATCGAAATGCAAAGAGTGGGTTAAAGGCGTCAGATGTCCCGAAAAATATTTTCACTGCGGCCTGATGAATTTCAGAATGATAGCCGTACAGACGATTGAGACTATGTCTGCTTTGTCCGATGCATACAACAGTATTTTGTTAAACAAATACAGAAATGTGATAGTTTCGGCATTCAAAAAATCGGCTCTCGATTTCAGAGCATTCCTTAACGAAATTCTTGGAATGACTCTCGACATACTCTATGCGGAAAGAGGTTCAATTATGCTGCTCAACGAAAGGAACAACCTCGTTGTTGAAGCAGCAACGAAAAAACCGATTATTGGTCTTGAAATTCCGCCGTGCAACGAAAATGTAGCTTGGACTGTTGTCAACACAGCTAAACCGGTTTTCGTTGAAAATATCGAGAACGACACGCGCTTCAAAAAGTCGGGTTCCGGCTATGCGAAAGACTATTTCATGTCGATTCCGATATTCCTCAACAAAAAAATTGCCGGCGTTTTCAACCTTTCAGATAAAATGGTTTCGCTGCTTTTCGACAACAGCGACTACGAAAAGGCTAACGAACTTCTTGCAGTCCTTGAACCTTACCTCTACATCAACAAGCTGGCGAACTACATAAGATCTCTGAAAAATCAATAGTGGCAATGTCCAAAAACCCGTTGATTCTGAAAATCGTATCAGTTGTCATTTACCTCACGGCATTTGTATCTGTCTGCCTTTTCGTAAACACTCAGATGCACAAATACGACTATTTCATCTATCTTTACGGAGAATCGACAGCTCCAGGCTCGAAAGCTTTAATCAAGGTTCTGTCGCGTGACGGAGAACTTGTCTCAAACCCAGTCGTCTATATCAACGGCGTTAAGCAGCTTTCTTCACTAATCGACCTGCGCCCCGACATGAGAGAAGTCAAAGTGATTTTCGGCACGACCGAAGCCGTGTTTCCGCTCAAATACAAAAATGTCGCGGATTACCAGTTCACTCCGCAAAAAAAACTCCGTCCGACAAAACTGGAAACTGATAAAGCTAAAATTGTGAATATAGGAAACAGAAAAATTTTCCTTCTTCCCGAAAATTTCAGGGCTGTCTCGGAATTTGAGACAACTGTCGGCCTCTATTGCACAGAAAACGATAAACCGTGCTCCGAAACTTCGATATTTCTTGACGGTTCACGACAGGAACTGAAGAACGGATTTATGAAATTCACGACCGTTTTCGGAAAGGATCAGGGAGTCAACGTCTCGTTTGAAAACGGCGACAACGGCTATATTCCCGTTCCGTATCCCGGAAAAATGTTCAAGTTTTACAAAACGCAGACTTCGCTCACCCTCGCCTCTCTCAGCGACACCAGAAACGTCCATATCGACTGCTTCAACGATGGCAAATGGATAGGTACCGATATCGTTTCAGTCGGATACGAAGGGCTCGTCCTGCCTGAACCCTACTCCAGATGCGACATGGTGCAGGCAAGTATGAACTCGGCTTCTCCCGGAACAATGTTCGCAGTTCTTTCAAACGCGAAAAATCTGCAGGGCAACATTGACGATCCCTACTTCGCCCCGCTCGCAAAAGCTCTCACAGAATTTTCACCCGCAGCGCAGAGATTTTTCGTAACTTCATACAATTCTTCCTTTTTCCACCCTCTTTCGATGATTTTTTCTGGTGAAAAACTTGAAAAAGAATTCAATGCGGCGCGTGAGAAGGAGCTTTCGGCATACCGCATAATGCTGATAATCTCATCGATTCTCGGTTTTGCTCTCTTCGCCTACATCATGTTCAAAAATATCAAAGTCGTAGAGGACGAAGACGGTGAAGTAATCTCCAACTCACTTGCCAAACAGCGGGCGATTGCAATCTGCGCGCTTGCGTTTTTTGCGCTTTTCATACTCGGTTTATTATATTTTCTTAACAATCTGGCGTAACGAATCATGGGAATAATCAGACAACTTTCGGAAACGATAATCAACAAGATCGCGGCCGGCGAAGTAGTTGAAAGACCTGCTTCGATAGTAAAAGAACTTATTGAAAACAGTCTCGATGCCGGGGCTAAAAATATCGAAATAGAAATTGAAAGCGGCGGCAAAAAACACATTTTAGTACGCGATGACGGCTGTGGAATGAGTGAAGACGACCTTTTCATGGCGCTTGAAAGCCACGCGACAAGCAAACTTACAAAAATCGAAGACCTTGAAGACCTCACCACAATGGGCTTTCGCGGCGAAGCTGTTCCTTCAATAGCCGCCGTAACAAAGTTTTCGATTGCAAGTGCGCAGAATAACGGTGACGGTTTTAAAATTCTCTCAAAAAACAATTCTGTCATCAAAAGCATGCCTGTTTCGATGCCTAAAGGAACCGAAATCGTCGCTGATGACATTTTCTTCAATATTTCTGCACGCAGAAAATTCCTGAAGGAAGAAAAAACCGAGTACAGCAAAATACGGGAACTGGTCACCAATTTCGCAGTGGCCTACTATAAAACCGCTTTTTCCTTCAAAAGCGATTCAAGGATAGTATTCAGCTACCCGGCAGCTAATTCGCAGCTTGAAAGGATATCTTCAGTATGGAGAATATCGAAAGAACTCATCGGTGTTGCGGAAGCATCGTATCAGGACACTGTTTCAATAAAGGCTTTTATCCCGAGTCCGCTTGAATCGGTTCCCAACCATTCTGTAATAACGGTAAACGGCAGAATTATTTCTGACCGCGCCGTAAATTCAGCGGTTTTCAGCACTTTCAGAGATGCTGTCGGGGGAGAATTCAAATCTCCGGTAATGCTTTTCATAAAAACAGATCCGCACTTTGTCGATGTAAATGTCCATCCCGCGAAATTAGAAGTACGTTTTCTCAATACTTCGCTTGTCACCTCGCTAATAAGAGAGGCTATTCTCAAAGCCCTTCAATCAATCAGAAACGGCAAAAAAGAAGAAACAAAAACTGACACCGTGTCAGTACAAAACCTCTTTCCAGAGTATGTTTCGCGTAGTACAGAAGTGCAAACCACAACTGAAAACAGCACAAAACCCCTATACAATGCTGAGCGGTGTGAAAACGACGGACTTATTCACGGGAAAATTTCTGTAAAACCCGCTTCCGATGCAGGTTTCGGCAGAATTTACGAACCCAACCGCAAAAATTACGACAAACCTTTTATTGTCAAGGAACACGAAACAGACTATACCTCCGCCAAACAGACAACTGAAACCTTTGATCAGACTTATATTCCCGAACCGGAACATGGCAATCTTTTCGGCATGAAGATAAGGGACTACAAAAAAATCGGAGTTGTGTTCGGCGTCTACCTCGTGATTGAAATGAAAGATAAAATCGTCTTTCTTGACCAGCACGCGGCTCACGAAAGAATAACTTATACCAGGCTGAAAAACGCGCTTGCACTTAACAACGGACTTTCACAGGAACTAATTTCCCCGCTTTTGATACAGCTTTCCCCGACCGAGGCGGCAACTCTTGAGGAAAACAAAGACAAATTCAGAAAAGCGGGCTTTATAATCGATCTTTTCGACGAAAATTCGGCAACGTTGCGTGCTACTCCTGCGCTTGGTTTCGAAACCGACTGGGAAAAAGTTGTAAAGGAGATTCTCGGTGAATTCTCGGAATACGCAGGTTCTCAGAAAATGGAACAGTTTTTTGTTTCGCATTTGTCACAAAAGGCCTGCAAAGCCTCGGTAAGACGCAACGATGTGCTTGCCGACGAGGAAATAGACGCGCTTATCGACGCGGTGAACAAAAGCGATTTCCTTTCATGTCCGCACGGTCGTCCGTTTTTCTTCATAATGACAAAAAACGAATTTGAGAAAAAAGTGCAAAGACGATGACGCTTATATTCATTTTAGGCCCGACAGCATCAGGAAAAACCAAACTTTCAGTTGAACTTGCCAAAAAGTTGAACGGAGAAATCGTAGGCGCAGACTCGGTTCAGATTTACAAAGATCTAATCATTGGCTCAGCCGCTCCGACTGAAGCAGAGATGCAGGAAATTCCGCATCACCTCATCGGCATACGCGATCTGAAAGACGAAATCAGCGCCGGAATCTACATAGAATCGGCTCTTCCGATAATCGACAAAATAGAAAAATCCGGCAAAACACCTATAGTTGTCGGCGGCACCAATTTTTATGTCGACGCTCTGATAAACGGCCTTTCGCCTGTTCCCGCAGCTGATGAAGAAACAATGCGCTCATGCGAAGAGGAATTCAGCCGTTTTTCGACTGAAAAACTTTTTGCAGAACTTCAACAAACAGATCCCGAATGGGCAGCAAAAATATCTTCGCCTAACGACAGACAGCGGATAAAACGCGGGCTTTTTGTCGCAAGAACTACCGGCAGAACGCTCTCAGAATGGAACAGAACGGGAAGAATCAACGCTTACAAAGGAGATTTTCTCGCTCTTGGAATCGAAATGGAACGCGAAAAACTTTACGAAAAAATAAATCTCCGAACAAAAACCATGCTCGAATCGGGACTTATCGAAGAAGTCCGCGCAATTAACAAAAAAGGTTTCTGTTCCACGAACTGTAAAGCACTCGCGTCAATCGGCTACATCGAGACAGAACGCTATCTGAAAGGCGAAATCACATCAACCGAAGAACTTCAGGAGCTTATCGCGCAGAATACAAGACACCTTGCGAAAAGACAGCTGACATGGCTTAGAAACCGTGATTATGTTGTGTGTAAAAAACCTGAAAAAATCTTAGAGCTTAAATTCTGAAGAATTACTGAAGAGTCTTTTCGAGTTCGTAGAACACCGAGAGGTAAAGAGCGTTTGAAACCTGCCAGTCACGAACAACTGCGTAGTCCTTCTTGACATTGAGTTCATAGTTGAAAGCAACATATTTGTGAACGTTGAAGTCAAGTCTGAAGCGGGTTTCGAACTGAAGAGCATCTTTCCATTTGAATTCATCTTCAGGATCAGCTTTGTAGTTCTCTTTCGTGTCATCCGGCATATAGAACGGCATAACGACTTTTGCCATAAGGTCATATGAAACTACTCTGTTCTTAAGGAAACCTTTGAGAGAAAGTCCAGCTTCACCGCCGACTTCGTAAACATTGTTGAGTCCTTTGAAATCAAGTTCTTCGGTATCGTCATCGTCAGCAAGAACGATGGTATCACCGACAAAAACTTCTCTGCCTGAAAGACCGGCGTAGATTTCAAGGTTAGCATCTTCTCTTTCTACCGGACGAACAAAAATACCAGTTCCTTCAGTGAGGTAGAGAGGTTTGCCAGGTTCTGCTGTTTTGAATTTTCTCTTACCTTTTTCATTTCTTGTTTTGTCACCTTTTACAAGATAGTCAGTATCTTCGTTACGATAGTCGTATCCCGGAAGGAAGTGGGTTTCGAGACCGGCTTTCAAATAGTAACCTGCAATCTTGTGGAACATAAGGTTGTAACGGAAATCAAACTTGAAAAGGTCGTTTGCAATTACCCATCCGTCGAATGCCGGAGTGTAGCTTACGCCCTCTTTCCAGTTGAGGTCGGTAAGAACTTCGTGGATTTCCTTTTTGTACTTGTAGTTAAAAACAATGTTTGCATCCGTCTGGAAGTAGTGACCGTCAGTTTTTCCTGCAACTGAGTGGTTGTGCATATAGCTTGCCGAAAGCTGCGGTTTGAAATAAATGAAGTGGTGCGGATCAGCTACCGGAGCTTCTTCAGCCGGAGCGTCGCATTTCGGGCAGTTGCAGTTGTCAGCCGGAGCTTCTGCAGTTGCGTCTGCGGCCGGAGCTTCTTCTTTTGCAGGTTCTTCTGCCGGAGCTGCCTGTTCTGCAGGAGCTTCTTCTTTCGCGGGTTCTTCTGCTGGAGCTGCCTGTTCAGCCGGAGCTTCTTCTTTCGCAGGTTCTTCTGCGGGTGCAGCCTGTTCAGCAGCCGGAGCTTCTTCTGCCGGGGCAGCTTGTTCAGCGGCAGGCTGGTTTTCGTCAGCAGCAGGTGCTTCTGCCGGAGCTTCCTGAGCTGTCAAAGAAACAAAAATAAAAATAAACGAAAGCATAAACATAAAGCGTTTCATCTTCTCCTCCTAAAAGAAAACAAAAAAATAACGGCAGAAATATACACAAAAAAAATATTTTTGCAAATTTTTTACTCAATTCTTTGCTAAATTTTGCAGATTTTTTATAAAGTTATGCGTAATTATATGAAATTTACACCGCGCCGCTCAGGATCCATGTTCCTTTTTTGAGCCATTTTTCGGCTGCTGCGCGGATCATTTCGGGAGTGATTGAGTTTATGATTTCAAGCTGTCTGAGGTAAGTACCAGCTTTTATTCCCAGAACTTCTTCGACCGCCATGTTTTTTGCGTAGAAGCTGCTGCTCTGCAAAACTTTCGCGAAGCTGGTGGCAAGGGTGTTTTTAGTTTCGTTCAGGCGTTCTTCGACAAGTTTTCCGCTTCTGATCTCGTCGACCGCCTTCTCAAAAACTTCCTGGACCGCCTTGATTTTTTCAGGACTTGTTATCGCGGCGAACATTTCTGCTCCGCCGACGGGAGTGTTCGTTCCATAAAATGTGAACGTGTAGACAAGGCCGCTTTTTTCCCTGAGTTCGGTGAAAAGAGGCGATCTTTCGCCGGTAAGATAGCATTCGAGAAGCTGCATCGTCTCGAAATCCTTGTCGTAGTGCGTCGGGCCTCTGAAAATTTTCGAAATATATGCCTGATCCTTGCCTTTAAGCGGGATCTTTATCGTTTTTCCGCTCAGAGGTTTGGTGATCCGCGCCGGGAATGCAAGCTGGCTTTTCCCTGATCTGAAGCCTGAAAGCAGGCTTTTTGCTGTTTCAGTGTCGGCAGCACCCGCGATAGAGATCGCGAAATCATTTTTCTCCATAAAAATGTCGCGGACTTTCCTTGCATCTTCAAGCGTCATCTTGGAAATCGCTTCTTCGGTCCCGTCGGAAGGATGCTCCCACGGCGTTCCGGCGAAAAGTTCTTTGTAAGCCGCAGTTTTGATGTGATATCCCGGATATTCCTTCATCATCGAGATGTTTGAAAGGGCGTTCAAGCGCTCTTTTTCGAAGTCGTCCTCTTTGATTTTGTTGTTGAAAAATCTTTCGATAATCCCCGTAGCTTCCTCGGTGAAGCTGTCGCGCGCAGTCCATTCGAGCCCTGCGTAGGAATTGCTGTTGAGGGGTTTTATCTTTATTCCGAATTTGTCGAGAAAGCCGTTGGTCTCGTCAAAACTCATGCCGTCGGCAGATGCGAAAATCGAAGAGACTGCGAGTTTGAAAGAGCCGGGAAGCCCTTTCAGATCCATAGCAGCGCCGCCTTTTTTGAGGATGCAGCCGCTGATGAAAGGAGAAGCGTCGAGCTTTTTGACAAAGCACTTCGTCCTGCCGTTTTTAATGATTTCGCGCTCTTTGTTTTTGTCATCGCCTTTTTCTGCCGGAAATTCGAACGAATTTATGTCAAAATTGCATCTCGGCGACTTCATGAAGCCTGTGAAGACCTTGTCGAAACCGAGCCATTCACGCTTGAAAGTGTTCAGATCCTCGGCTGTGAGATGGAAAAGTTCGTAAAAATAGTCTCTGTCGAGCTTTTCCGCGTCTTTGAAGAGAAGATAGCTTTTCCCCATTATCGCAGGGGTGTTTCCGAGCCCTTCCGAATTGAAAAATTCCTTGCTGAGGAGCACTTCACGCGCTTTTGCGACCTGGCTCTGAGTGAAAACGAGGCCGTTCCAGATCTCAGCCCATTTTTCGAGACGGCGCTTTATGTTTGAAGCCGGCATTGCGAAAAGCTGAACGTAGGAAGAGCTCATAACGCCGCATTCCACCGCCTCGACATAAGAATCAAAAATATTGCTTTCATAGACAAGGCTGTTGTAGAGGACGCCGCTATCCATCCCGTAAGTTATCGAGCTGATGAGGTTCATCACCGCCTCGGTTTTTCCTGTCTGCGAAGGAAGTTTCCACCCTGCGGCGAAGTAGCATTTGTTCTGTTTGTGGCTTGTTTTGAACCGTTTTTCCCCTTTCCACGGAGTGAGTTTCCCCTTTTTCCATTCGGGGTTGACATCGAGTTTCATCGAAGGTTTTCCGTCGTAGCCGCCTGCAATAACAAGATACGGTGCATTGAAAACGCGGTTTTTCCAGAAGTCAGCGATCTCTTTTTTTGTCGCTTTTCCGACCGTGCTTTCTTCGCCCAAGATCTTCTGCCCGTAGATGTGCGAGCTGTAAAGGTTGTGCATCAGGCTTTCGTGCAGAGAATCGGTCGGGTTGTCGTCATACATCGCCATTTCCTCGAGAACGACTTTCCTCTCCTCGTTGAAATCGGCATCGGTGATAGTCAGAAAACTTTCGGCAAAAAGCTTTTCCATAAACGCAAGGACTTTGAGCGCGTATTTGCTCTGGATCGAAATTTCGAACGCGATCACATCGTTTGAAGTGTAGGCGTTGCTGCTTCCGCCGAGTTCCGAAACGAACTCGAAAATCGACTTTCCCTTGAATTTGAGCTTGAACGCAAGATGCTCGCAGAAGTGTGCGAAACCAAGCGTTTTATCGTCTTCGAGCGAGCTTCCGCCCGGAAAACAGAGAGTGATTTCAGTGTATGAAAAATCCTTTTTATACTCAATTACAGGAATTTTTTGAATCATTTCAACTCCTTGAAATATTTGGTGTTTTTTATTTTTTAGAAATCCGTTACTTCGAATCCGGCAGGGATATTGGCTTTGAAATCCTTTTTGTCGAGAGCCGGATTGCGTTTGATGTCGCTGAAAGTGAACTGGGTCATGTTTTTCATCAGGTCGATGATGATGACGCTGTCGATCTCGTTGTTGATCGCGGTTATGAAAA
>Ga0265299_10000685_pt1 | contig 41134 bp, 99 predicted proteins | sample AusTroGonzalo_MG_4_FD_193485 | JGI IMG/M metagenome (GOLD analysis project Ga0265299, IMG submission 193485) | Bovine rumen microbial communities from tropical cattle in Woodstock, Queensland, Australia - Gonzalo_02 | ecosystem: Host-associated > Mammals > Digestive system > Stomach > Rumen ...
GTAATTTATTATAGAAAAACTTAACGTGACCTCTACCTAAAGTAAATTCTTTTGGAATATTGTCTAGATCTGCTTTCCCAGATTTAATAATATTCGGAATTCTCTTAATTTCTCTATGTTCAGCCAACAAGTGTTTATTGCACAGTTCTGTTGGCAATATTCCTGCATTAATTCGTGTCATAATATTAAAATATAATAAAAATAAGGGTTTTTGAAAACCCTTAGTTTTGTAAAAGATATTTGTTGAGAATGAACTTATTGAATTGCTTTAATCATATTCAAATTCGCTTTTTAATTTCCAGCTATTCCATATTTCTTTTTCATATTTTTCTTGTCCGCGCTTTATTGCTTTAATATATTCATTACATTTTCTGTTTATTGACATTCTTTGCTTTGCTTTTCCATAAATGAAATTTTTGAAAAGACGAGTATTCTTTATATTATATTTTTCGCATAAGTTATTAAATGTGTAATGATATGTTGGATTTTCAATGGTATCTTTCAGGTATTCATACTTATTTGGTTCTTCTTTACCATTATCGTTAAAATGTTTTCTAAGAAATTCTGCAGTAGCAGACCCATACACTAATCTCACGCTGCTTGGATTATGTTTTGGCTTACCAAGTATATTGTTTACTGTATCAAATACATATTCATCAAACCAATCATTAACAGCACAATGATACTTATAAAAAGTATAAAGTATCGGAATAGCAACAATCCCTAATACTGCAGCTACAGGATAATTCGCAAAAATTATAAGTATGGCGTTTTCCATATTTTCCCTTTTGTTAAGATTTTTTAAAAATATAATAAAAAGCAGGGCTCTTGTAAACCCTGCTTAATCTATTTTTGCTATCTTATACATAACAAAGTTAATATGACATAAATTTATCACATTTATATAATTCCAGCTTCCTGTAATGCATAAATAAGTCTACGCTTATAATCATGTGCATCAGTTTTTGTATAGATTTTTCGAAACGCACAATTTTGCAGTGAACCTTGCATTTCTTGTGCCACTGTAAATGGCGTTTTTACACTTTTTGTATGTTTTAAGCTTGCTAATATTGCATTATATACATCGTCTTCTATTGTATTAAAATAATGAATAAAAAAATCTTTATCTATATCTAATAGCGAGTCAGGAGGATATAATCTAAACCAGCCAGCAACTTGTTCATCACTAGTTTCAAACGTGTGTAAATGCTGTGCACAAATACAATTTTTATGTTCTTGATAAAAATCCATCATCAATTCTACAGCGTTTTGTGATAATAAAATATCATCATCTGTTGTCATAATAATAGCATCTGGATATTTTTTACGAACGTAATAATATTTTTTATAAGCTTTAAGATTATCTTTTGTCCATATAACTTCTATATTGCCAGCATCAATTAACATAGCTAAAGTTTCAGGAATATCATGATTCGGAAATTCTTCTTCAGATAGTGTTAATACAATCTTAAATTTATATTTCGTTTTTTGTCGTATGATCGAGTAAATAGCTTTACACACATCGGGGTTAGCTATTCTACCACGCCAAGTAGTTAAACTTATAATACAATCAAAATCTGTCATAATTATTTTTTAGTAATTATAGCAGTAATGCTTCTGCCTTTATCTGTTCCTAAATTTGCAAAAATATTTATGTTTTTTATATTTGCTATAACTTCCTGTGTATTTATTTGTCCAGGATAATTTACTGGTTGTGTTTGCTGCATTATATCTAATAAGTATTGTAATGTTCCTTTATTATTATTAAAATGATAACCGCTATGCAATAATGTTGAAGTGTGTAAATCTTCAATTATGTATTGACCATTAGTTTTAAGTGAATTAAATAAAATTTCAAATGTCATAATTTGATGGTCAATAAAATGTGAACCATCATCGATAATAATATCAACATTATTAGAGTTATTTGCTAAGTCTTTTAATTGTGTTATATTACCCTGATCTAAATATTTAACTGTTACATTAGAATTTAATTTTAACATTGATTTGTCTTCAATATCAAAACCTATTATTTGCGCATTAGGATAATATTCGCTCCACATTTGTAATGATGCACCATCTAACACACCTATTTCATATAATTTTGTTACGTTCTTATTTAAATTTTGTTCATAAAAATTACAAAAATTATGCAAATATGCTTTATCAGTATGACATTTTAAACCAAGTTCAGCTAACATTTATTCTCCTATTTTATAATCTTTTACACATTGAGTTATATGATCGTTATTATCAAAACTAATTAAATCGTTTCGCAATACGCCATGTACCTGTATATTAGTATTGCAGAACATACGTTCATAGTAAAAACGATTTGAATCAATATGAAACGTTTTACGTAATTCTAACGCTGCATCTGGGTACAATACAAATGCGTTAAACCATGTTTCTTTATTTGGACCAGTATACGGCGTAATTACACCTGTATAATTTCCAAAATATTTATCTTTGTTAACGGTAAATTCATTTTGCCAAATTTTTCTAATTTTATCTTGTAAATTACATTGATGCGTTGGATATGCTGCGCCTTTAGTGTGTACATATAGCACTGGTTCTTGTTTATTGATAGCTAATTTTATCGTGTAATAGATTGCTGGATATTCAAACAATTTTCCTGGTGGTTCTTGATCTATGCACAATACATTATATTCTTCTGTTAACCAGCTTAACATTTCAGTTTTTATGTGTTTACCTTCTTCTGTAAGCAAACTACCTAATACACACAAATTTTTCATATTACAACCAAAGGTGTTTATAAGTCATTAACCAAGATTTAAAATTTTTATTAGACCAACTACCATTTCTAAAATGAACAAGATATTGCATATAATTTATATTATGATATGGTAATTTATTTGTAATTATATCTTCTAAAAATGATGCTCCAGTATCATATCTTTCTCCAAGTTTTGATAAACCATTCATACGTGTAACATCAAAATATTTTATATTGTGCTCTTTTAACATACGCAGATTAAAAAATGTTACAAATGGCAAAAACCTGTTTTTCATATTTGGAAATATTTCATAAGTAGCGCTGCATGCAACAGTATTATCAAAAAAATCTAATCGACGTGTTAACAATACATCAGAATCTAATAATACAAATTCATCATCTGTAAAATTATCAAATAACCATTGTACTGTTCTACAATGTCTTGCACTACCACAATTATTTAAACGCTGTACAGCTTCATCAATTTTACATTTTGAAAATTCAATATCAAAATCTATTTGCTGATTTGCTGTGTTATCAATGTATTCATCGACAAACATATCATAGTTGTCAAATTTACGTATAGTAGAATTATCAAATAATACTATATGTGCGTCATTATGAAATTTGCGAATTGAACTACACAAACATTGTGTTAATTCGGGAGTGTTAAAATGTATAATAGCGAATTTCATCATAATTCTTTATAATGTTGTAACATTACTTGTCTAAATATATTTTGATAAGGATATCTGAAATGTGCAACAATAGAATTACGTACAGCAGCGTCAGTTATAATACTTTTATCTTTGCTGAATGTAGCAAATCCTAACGCAGCAAATTCATTATTATTGCATAGTGCATTATTGTAAAATTCAGTAAATATGTTAACATGCTGTGTACAATTATCACACTTATGTTTGAAAATACTTGACATAAGAGATTCAGTTAATGTGAATTCATATAAAATTTGATCATGAATTGATACTATCAACTTATATATATTGTCAGAATATTCTAAATGATTATTAAATTCAACATTAGCTCCATAAAAACTAAATGGATCTGATATTTCAATAATATTCATATGTTCATCATACATTACAAAATAATGCAAGTACTCAAATGCATCATTTCTAATATGACATACGCTAATATATTTATCATTTACTTTTACTATTTGTGATGAACCGCATAATGCAACAGATTTAGTAAATTTGTCCTGTAATTTAATATTTTTAAAAACATCTATCAAGGCGAATTCATCATGCGCATATACACAAATGCCAGGTTTATCTATAATAGGTTGCCAATTTTTTTCAATTGTGTTATACGATTTTAATATAGTATCATTACTGTATTCTAAATTATCATCGATAACACCTATATGCATTTGAACGTTATTGAAATTTGACAAATTTCTACGATTTGTCATTAAATATGTAACATTATTCCAGGTTACACAACGCGGATCTTCAAAACCACAATCTCTACCAATCGAATGCGTTAAATATTTAATGAAATTAGCTTCATTGTTTACAATTTCATATAATGCTTCATGCGAATGAAATGTGTCAGTTCCATCATTTTCCAAATACATTTTAACAGAATTATCAGGATATTTACCATACACGTAGTTTGTTTCACGTGTAATCATGTATTGTTTATTATTTTTGTAAAAATACGTAGCATTACCTGATTTTCTACCTGTTTTTATAAAACGTGTATCAGCATAATTAGATAATATGAATTTTGCGCGAATCATTATTTTACCACTTCTTTCTTATTTATAAGCCATCTCCAATAGTTCATCAAGACAGCTTGTGTATTTTTTTGTTCATATTGATGTTCAGCTACTTCGTTAAAGAATACAAGTCTTGTTGGAATGTATTTTACTTGTCTACTTCCAAATAACCATAAATTAAAACTATACCACCAGTCATCTTCATTGGTATCAACTACAGCCTGAATCAGACCTTCCCATAAGAATGGATTAAAAAACTTTGGTCTATATAATGTAGCAGCGCCATTAACACATTGTTGATTAAACCAACAACCTCTACACATATTATTTGAAATTATAGCTTCTGGATTTTCTTCTGCAGCTTTGACAAATTTTTCAATAAAGTCTTTTTCATATAATACATCATCGTCAGTCGTGATAATCATCTCATCTAATAAATTATTTTCATAATACCATTTTAAAGCAGGAATAAGTTTTTTAAAACTCTTAATATTAGGACCTACCCAATTAATTTTCAAAACTTGCTGGTCATATTCGTTTAATATCTTGTCACGCCATTGTAATAATTCATCAGGAAGTTCAGATTCTTTATTTGGAAATTCTTCCTCACTTAAATTTAACCAAATTGTTCTAGGTTTTACAGTATTGGCCCAAATTGTATCAAGCGTTCTAGTAACATTTGTAATACGACCTTTCCAAGATGTCATAGAAATAATAACTTCACTATCACACATTACAAATCCTTTAATAATATTCTATTTATGTTTTTCTTCTACGAACATTTGTAAAATTTCTTCAGAAATACTAAACACTGGGCGATGTTTTTCATCAAAACGTACAAATACAGAAAGTTCTTGACCATTTGGCAACTTGATAAAAGATATAGCCGGAAACTGCATTTTAATAACTTCACCATCATTAGAACCGGGCTTTTTATATTCACGGATTATCGGTTCTGGAAGCTTGAGTACAATCATTTCCTTTTCATGACCCTTTGATTCTTCTGCAAATCTGTCCCAAGTCATAATACTTTCATTAAATCGCTTTATGGCTAAATTTCTTTTATTAGCATCTAACATATTCTTTCCTCTATGGTTTAGTAATTTCTTTTAATTCAACTTCTATTAGAGTCATATTTTATACATCCTGTCCAATAGATACTACCCAAAACGGGTCACTACCACATTGTCTAACCTTATGTTCAGCAACGGCTGTTATCGGCCATAAACATTCATACCAGATTTCTTCATCTTCTGGATATTGCTTGAGTTCTTCAATTAATTCTTTTACTGTCATTTTATACCAATTCGTTTCGTTTTTCTTTTAAATTGTTAATAAGTTCTATAAGATGGTCTACATAATTCATATGTGTTACCATATCACGAAACAAATCCATATATTCTATGAACTTATCATTGTCTATTTCCATGCCAGTATTATACCAGTCTATGTGGAGTGTATCTGTATTACGGCATACCTGAAACCTGGTCACGTCCCTTACTGACCAGGTATGCTTATATTCAGAATAAAGTGCAATATCACCCTTTAGTGACCGTGGCCAGCTTTTACCAGTAGTCAAAATATATCCATCTTTGACGAAAAGGTCCCAATGTTCTAATTTATCTTCTATTTCTTTAGAAATCATTTTGCATTTTCCTTTATAAAATCTATTGCTTCAAGATAACCTTGAACTCCTTTGCCACAAATCATTTTATCGCATGCTGGAGCAGTTACTGAAGTTTTTCGGAATTCTTCACGAGAAGTAATATCTGATAAATGGACTTCAACCTTTATGATATTATTAACGGATTTTAAGGCATCACGAATTGCATAGCTATAATGGGCAAATGCACCAGGATTTATAATAATACCGTCATATTTAATATTATAAGCTTGTTGTAATTCATCTATAATTACACCTTCATGATTTGTTTGAAGAAACTTAGTATTAATAAAATTTTCAAATGCATAACTCCGTATTTCATCGCATAAATCGCCATACGTCATAGAACCATAGATTTCTGGTTCTCTGATACCTAAGAAATTCAGATTTGGTCCATTTATTATTAAGATATTCATCTCGTTATTCCTTTAGATTCGTAGTATTCTTTCCAAAATTTAAATAGTTTATCGTCTTGTGGACAAGGCAAGCCTTTAAAGCAATTTCCGCAATGAGTACATTGAAATTGTTTTAATTTTTCTTCTAGATCTTTATTTGTTTCATCGAATGTCATTTTTAATTTTAGTTTCCTTTAAACAAAATCAATACTGTCCGAGAAGAGGGCAACATCTTCTGGCATTTCAGTTGTATCAATCTTTTCAGTTGTTGTATAGATAAATGGACCACCGATTCTATTAACAACCCTAGCAATACCATTGTCAGCTACTGGCCAGACTTCGAAAAGTTCATATTCAAATTTGTCTTTTTCCCAACCTTTATACTCATAAGGAATATAAGTTTTACAGAATTTTTCAGCAGTAATCTTGAGTTTACCAGTTTTTTGGTCAACAAGCTTATTATTGGTAGTAAGCATATAGAAATTATCAAAACTATAAGACTTAAACTTAATCAAGAATTTCTTGAGATTATCTGCTTTTGCTACTGTTTTTGTCGTCTTCTTAGTAACCGACTTTTTTGTGGTCTTTTTTGTAGTAGTTAATTTTGTAGTTGTCTTCTTTACCATATTAATTTTCTTCTTGTTTTTATTCTTGTTCTTCTCTTTCAACGTCTTCTTCAGCATCAAATACTAGACCACATGGGATTTTATCAAGAACTCTCTCTTTAAAATGGAGGCGTTCTTCTAAATCTTTACATCTATTTTCAAATTTCTTTAATTTCTTATTTTCTTTGAGCAATTCTTTACAAATTTGATAATAGAAATAAATTTTTTCATGTAAATAATCTGCGTCACTGGTTTCTTTAAAATCATGTTCATGTTCTTTTTCGAACTCAGCTTCGCGTTTCTTAAATTGATATTCGGTCATTTTAATCACCTATTTAATATATCACCAGTCCAGCCGCCTTTTAAACGAGCTTCAAGACAAAGACGAAGACCATGTGCTTTTTCTTCTGCTGTCATTTTAAAACCTTCAAGCGTTGGTACATGGTATCTAAACACTTCTTCTTTCGTATTAGGAAAACGATAAATTGCAAAATCGTTTTCATAATCCATTTCAAGTTCTTCAACAGTTATCATTTTTTATTTCCAAACTATATTCAAAATTATAAGTTATTGTCTGTGTATTATCATCTACAGAAGAATCGACTTTACAAATGTTAATCTGATATTTTTTATTTAATTCATCAAAATATTTTATAACATTTGATTCGCATATTGTATGAATTTTTGTTAAGTCCATAACGCCTGAAGTTTCTTCATTAATTGCATAAGGTAATTTAAATGTAAAAGACTTCTTATGGATAATATCCTTAATATAGGTTACAGGAACAGTTCTTTGTAATTTTGTTGCCATGACCAAAGCCATTGGAGTATTAATATTACAAGATTGTTTAATTGCTTTTACTTCATTTATAGTTTCTGATGTATTTGTCATATTATTCTACTAATGTAATAGTTATTATATCATAATTGCCATAATGTTCAAAGATTTCTTTAACTTTCTCTTCACCTTCTTCTACAGTATTACATGAAATATTCAGATGATATTCACACAATAAATCTGGATTTACTTGTAGTTGAACTAAAAATCTATGCATAGTTTATCCTTTAAATTTTGTAGCAATTTCTGCCCATTTGTTAGCCCATTTCATATATAACAAAACTTTTCTACGAAAAACATCAGAAGGAAAACAATCATCAGAAATACTATTTGCATAAATCCAGCAATGCTCAGCCATATTCTTGCAACGACGATATTTTTGATGTTGGATTTCTTTTTCCTGCTTATAAAGTTTTTCTCTAATTATATCTTCAATCTTCCCAATCATATAAGAATCTCCACCTAACTACAGTACTTGTATCGCATGGACATTTATAATGTTCATCTTGTAATTCATATGATTTCCAATAATCGTCATCTGTCCATTCTTCATAAGGACACATATATGCTTTACTGATACTTCCATCTTTATGTTCAAACTCTATATTAACCTCGCCCCAGTTATAACCTGGAACTTCATGATACATTGTTTCATAAATATCTACCATCGTCCAGTCAAACCATTCTGACCAATGTTCTTCTGTCTTTTCCATACTTAAATATAACCAATTATTGGTCTTACCTTCAATCCATGTTTTTTAGTTACACTGACAACTTCGTCCAAATATACTCCATTTGTAACATCAAAATAATATGGATATACTTCGTCAAATTGTGTAAAAATAAGCATTACATTTGGTTCGAAACCAAATACTTTTTCATGTAATCGTCTATATTTGTTAACGTCTTTCATTCTTGCGGATTTATTAAAAATGATGGTTTTATATAAGGTCTGAAGACAACTCCTTCATGCTTACCTTTCATATCTTCTGTTGCTATATCGATGGTATACATCTGACCTTCATATGTATCACCACTTATCCATCGCGGTAATGCAGTAGCATACTTCTGACCTTTCTTAATATCGTCTACTGGATATTGAGGTAAACCAACTACCTGACTTCCAGGAACCATTCTTTGTCTTAATTTTTCTATTTCTGGATCCATATTAAATCTCCGGATTATAGCTTTTTTCTATTTCATACTGTTCTGCAGCTTCTCTAAAAATACTTTTAAGAGCACATTTACAGAATAGTAATATTTCATCAGTATCATCTGGAGATACTACCTTATAAACGTTACCTCTTAACCAGCCAGATTGAACAACACCTTTTGTCTTATATTCTTCAGAATCAAGAACATGGTCCAATATCCATTTATCCGATTGAAAACCATGTTCAATACGAATAGCATCTTTCATAGGTCTGCTATTCGGGTCAATGGTAGAAATCGTATAAATTGTCTTCTCTTTAGGATTTAGATCATACTTATTACCTTTTTCATTAACTACTGTCATGTCATGTTCAACCATAAAATTGCATTCCATGACGTCATAGTTATAGATAATCGTATGTCGATACCCACCACATAATGTTATTTGTTTAGCATTATATTTGTTTGCAGTTTTGACAATAAATTCTGTCATTTCTTCAGGACTATGTATCTCTTCGTATTGCATAATTTATTTTATTAGTCAATTTCTTTCTCTATGATTTCAACAGATTCAATACCACCCCATTCACTGTTCTGTGTCCACTTATCTAAATCATATTCATCTCGGTTTTCTGCTAAATATTCTTCGATTTCGTCATAAGCCTTATTATATGCGTCTTCGATTTCTTCGTCAGATAAACCATCATCTAAATCAAGTTTTAATTCATCGCAAAGGATATGTTCTCTAATCCATTCACGAACTTTATCACATGCGGTTTCGAATGATGAATAACTAGCAATATGATTTCTCTGAGAGTCCCCATGACCTGGGATATATTCATAATAATATGCGTTATATATTTTCATTATGCAATCTCCAATGTAATTTGTGAATATTCTGGTGTAGTATATGCATAAACATCTAATACTTCACCATCGTTTCCGCCTTGGTCAGAAGTTTTCAATTCGCAATCACCCCAACCTTTTTCAATGAATGTTTCTAATTCATCATATAATTCTTTTACAGTCATATTACCAAACCTTTACAACTTCAATAGAATCATTATCCTCGTCATATTTAGAATCTAAACTGACTTCAGTAATAAAGTCATGTTCAAAATCTATAACAGGTAAATCCTTAGGGAATTTTTCTAATTCTTCTATAAGTTCTTTTACTGTCATATTAATCCTTTGAAGGGTTAAATTCTATTTTAATTTCTTTAATCTGACCGTCTTCTTGTCTATCGATATTAATAGACTTTACAGCACAAAGGTTAATTCCAAGCTGGTTAACGATAAACGTCGAAATTATATTTTTAGTAGAATAAGGATCAGTATGATTCAAAATTAAATCACCCAGCTTATCTATAATTTCTTTTTCTTCATTAGCTAATGCTAAATAATCTGGATGACCAGTGTTAGAATAAATCATCATCTTATTTCTGACATATTCTAATCTATCTTTTAAAACTTGTATTTCTTCTTCTGTCATATCTTTGTCTTCTCAATTAATTCTTCTACTTGACGTTTTGATTTAAATATAGAAAATTTATTAACAATCCAATTAATAAATTGACTAAATTTTGAGGGTTTCTTATATGGACAATAGATTATTCCTTTTTCATTAAGAATCTTTCCTTTAAAACCAAGTTTTGCATAACTTGCATCTGCATAGATGTCTTTGTAAACTTTTATTTCTTGTTCATTCATTACAATTCCTTGTTAATTCCAGATTTACGAGGTCACAAATATCTTTTTTCAAGATCATAGGCACTTATCAGGTGTTCCATCATTTCAATATGTAGATTCACTACTCTGGAGTATCTACTAAATATCACTATCGGAGTATAGTCGTTATCATCGAATCCAATAGTCATTTTAAGGTGATCTAACACATAATCTTCTACAAGTCTCTTGTAAATCTTATCTTCAATATTCATCTGCTAAACCATTAATCATATTATTTCGTTCTGAAAGAACATATTTTGCAAGTGCTTTAGTAATTGCAAGTTCTTCTTCAAGGCCAATAGCTTTTTCAAAAAGCTCATTATAACGATTATTATATAAGCCAATAGATTTATAATTCATTTCGTCAAAGCGACGTTCTTCATCTTCTATTGCATAATAAATTTTATCTTCAAGCTTCATATTATAAATCCGGTAATCCTATATAATGAATTGCAACTCTTCTGAGTTCTTTTGCTTCGTCTTTATTTCTCATATTATATGTTTTACCATGATATGTTATTTTGGCAATACCATTACTATAAGATTCTACATTATTCATTATTTCGCCAAGTCTTACAAATGTAGAAATTAATCTATCAAGACTAGCTGTAGATTCCATATTAGTATGAATACCTTGTTTAAAAGGACTATTAGATAGAGGATTACTAGTAACTTCTAATTCAGTAGTAACTTCCATAGTTGGTTGATAATCTAATTCCGAATGTATTGGATGATGACAAACTTCCATTGGTTCTGACATATTAAATTCCCCATTGTTCTTTTAGATTCTGATATTCTGAACATCTATTAATTTTGCTTGGTGACCAAGGCATATCGCAATCGAAACCCATAACATTACATACAACTGTTCCTTCTTTTTGAAGAATCATTGTACAGAAATCACAATTTTCACATCTATTAGGAGGAATTTCACCTTGTGTGCAAAGTATAATATCTTCATTCATATTAATGCCTTTTAGAATATGCACTGCCTGGAACTACATTCCAATTTTTTAACTCAATAAACGCGACATCACCTGCTACATTGTAATTATAAACATATAATTTAAGCAAATCATTTTTATCAAGATTATATTCTTTTGCAACAACAGATTCAGCATCGCAATAATCAAAAGGTTTTTTAGGTCTATAATAATGAAACTTTATATCTGGATTATCTGTTTCAATATCTAATTTATATCCGAACTTATCTTCTACCATATCTGGAAACTGTTTTTTCTTAGACATTACAATATAACCTGTTTCTGGTGCATAATCGTCTCTGACCATACCATACAAATAAGACTTACAACCATATTCTTTCGTTGCAATATTCACAAGTTCTTCGAAATCTCGTTTATATAATTCATGTTTTCCACAACAATGTCTAAGCGGATCACCATCTGTTGTAAAAAATAACAACTTGCCATCTAAAGAAGGACAATCAAATACCTTATATACCATATTAAATCTTGGTAAGAAAGATTTAATAGTTTCTTTTCCTTGTAATAGTTTAATATCTTCTTTTAATGAACGTTGAATAACATTCATTTTTGATTTTCTTTTAATAACGACATAAGTTGCACCTTCTTTTACTAACTCAATGTTGTCATCATAATATAATCTATTTCTACTCATCGTCTTCATCATCCTCATTTGGATAAATATAAGTTCCAAAATCACCAATACAATTTCGTCTGAATTTTTTTAATTGTGCGTTTTTAAGCGGAATATTTGCAGCAGTCATTATTTTTAAAAAATAATCCATTGCTTTTTTATCGGACTCTGACTCAAAATTAAAACAAATATCTATTTGATAATAATTATCATTCATTTTCTGCACCATCTTCGTCTTCATCTTCATCATATTCAGATTCAAACGGTTCTTCGTAATATTCACAACCGATATTTTCTTCAGAATATTCTAAAAATTCCCAACCAAATCTATCTTCAGGAGGATTACCTTCTTCATCAGGTTGATAAACAAAGTCAGAATATTTACCTTTATAAGTCTTTCTACCTTCTACACTCTCAATAAGGTCATATTCATATTCATCATCGGTTAACAGCTTAGGGCAATTCTTTTCAACCCATTCTCTAGGTGCAGTGACACAATAGTTCATTGACATATCAATGTAACCCCATTTGACACAAAGCTTATTTTCTTTAACCCATTCTTCATTTCTGAAATATTGGTTCAGATCATCTCGCATCCATTTAATAAAATTTTCATCGTATGGATAGTCACGACCTGAAAACCAATTATCTACTGAGAAATATACTACGTCTTTTTTATTTTCTGTTGTCATTTTATTCCTTTATTCTTCAACCCAATCAACTATTTTTGTTACAGGTTTGAGTTTCTTTTCAGTCCAACCTTTTCCATCACATATTTTACATTCTACTTTTCTTGTTCCTGCTTCATAAGGCCAACCTGAAAACGGATCTTGCTTTGTAATTGTTTCTATTTTGTAACCATTACCATCACATACTGGACAAGTAAATTTATTTTTAATGAATTTAGCATACCAACCAGAAATAGTTTTTTCTATTTCACTATTCATTTCATAGTTTGTTGCTTTTTGAAGTTCTTGAATAATACTAGAAATGTGTTGTGGTATCATTTTATTCATTCCTTGAGTGATAATTAATTTTAATAGTGCATTTTGTTAATTCTGGATTTAACTTCATATGACAAGATTGAATTATCGGATCTTTATCAAGAAAATATGCAGTTAATTCATCTACTATATCTTCAACTAATACACTTAATCTGTCTCTATTCCCTGATGGTCGTTCAGTTAAACATCTAGGATCTGTATCAGGGGGAACATCAAATTCAAATGTTTTCCAAGTACTATTACTTCTATTTTTAGAAAATGTGATATGACTGTTCATTAAACTCATTCTAGCTAATATAGCTAAACAAACCGGATATGATGGTTGTCCATCATCAATATCTTCTTTTATTAAACAATTATCACAAACAAACTTAATTAACTCCATATTTGCTTGATTAGACATAATAACTCCTAATTATCTTTTATACACAATCTATGAACAATACTTTGATAAATATCATCTACTAAATGTGGTGTCTTAGGTCCATAGTAAACTAAATCTTCAAATTTATTATTTATATAATGCAAATAATACTTGCCATTAGTTCCGTCTTCTTCAGTAATATAACTAATTGATGCAACTATTTCTTTACCATCCCAGACATTTATTTTATTAAATGGTTCATTAAACTCAAAAACGATATTATTCCAAGTATCGCTGATATTCTTAATTTGATTATAAATTTCTTTTATTGAATAAGTATAATTTACATCAATGGTTTTACCATTAAGTGTTATAACAAATTCTTCAATTACTCTTTTATATTCGGGATATTTTAGCTGACTACCTCTGAACATATCATAGATTATATTATCAATTTCATTTGCTGAGATCTTGTCCATGAGCACTCCAGTTAATAACACTATATTTTGCGTCACTATGACTAAGAAGATAATCCTCTCTATCTGGATCGTCAAATGCGTCATCAAATAAATTATCTAATGCAGAACCAACAGTTTCGCAAATTTCTTGGTCCATAATTGCAATATCACGTTCTGTAACTTCTTCATAAGTCTGTTCAACACGATTACCTTTTTCGTCGAATGTATCTTTCAAGACTTCTGGTGTATATTCGACAGTAACAATAAGTTTTACTTTTCTTCTTTCCATAATATACCTTTAATACGCTTCGGATTTAATGCATTTTGTAATAGTTCTTCTTTCATACCTTTTATGGTTCTTTTCCACATATCTTCTTTAGTAGATAAACTTTCTGATAATTCTATTTCTTTTCCAATCCATTCATAATATCGTTTAGTACCAAGTTTTTTCTCGATCAAACGCAATGTATACCAATGTCTAGTTGCTAAGTCTTTTGTAGAATCATCAGTGATATTACAAATACTTTCAATTTCTTTTCTTATCTTCTGATTATTTTTATCTTCATTATACATTTTCACCGCAATAAATTTTATAAAGACGCGGCTGAACTTCGTATGCATACTTTGCTTTATATTGTTGCATTGTAGGGTCTGGAGTTAGCCAGTATTCTGTTTTTTTATAGTCATCATAATAATTTGTTATGACATGAATAAATTTAATTGCTTTGCTATTAGTATTATAATATGTTGGTTCAGGAACTACTGGTTCTGTCCATTCCCAAACAAAATCTTCCTTATATTTGCCATATCTTTTACTAAGCAAATCCTTTATCATATTGTCAGGTAAAGTTATATCCATGACTTCTTTCATCATATAATTTGGAAATTTTGTATTTAAACTTGCTTTTAAACGAGCTAATTCTGAAGTCATTGATTTGGTTTCTCTTTCAAATTCACGTCTAAGTTCAGTTTCTCGTTCATTTATACGATTACTAAGTTTGGTAATGTCTTCTTTTAATTTGTTAATAGTTTCTTTTAACTGTTGTTCAGATGACGGTAATTCTGCACAACAGTGATATGTATTCTGTAATTTTATTGAACCGTCATAAAAGGCATTACATTCGTAATCATTACCGATGTTATTTTCTAAATTAGCTATCCAATGTATTCTACCTTGAATAGCTATATAACCCATTACTTTTAAAGCTTTCGGTTTATAATCGTAATTGTTCCAGACAAGCATTAATCTGGGTTTATTATCCCAGTCTGAAGGTTGCAATTCTGTTAATTCTACATTACCGTATTTCATTAATAACCCCTTGTAAAAGATTTAATTACATGATTAGAATTACCTTGATAAATCGAAACCATGTCGTTCTGTTCATCATCCATAAGACGATCCATTTCATCTTCTGCGTCTTTTTGTGTATCAAAGTATTTTCTACCAGAATAGCGCTTGCCTTCGTCATTAATACCAGAATATTGAACATAAAAATTATATAATCCAGTAGTTTTTCTAAACTGTTGTTCATCAAATTTAGGAGTGCTTAGCATATAATCAAGAACTTTCTTTACGTCTTCTTTCGTAGGCTTTGTTTCTTCGCGCATACGATAGCCTTTAAGCTCTTTTAACCACTCGGCTAGCTGTTTATGCTCTAAACCGCATGCATCGCCACAGCGAGCCTTTTCTTCGCAATGTTGGATAGCTTCGTCTAATGTCATGATTAATCCTTTGCAACATTTTTTATTTCTTTTTAAATTTTTCAGCAATTTTTAACATTGTTTCTCTGTCAAATTCTTCTACTAATTTTTTTGCCAAGTCGGTAACAATATCTTCCATTGAAAGTGGTTTACCACCTTCTTGCTTTAAAATCCCTGCCAAATTATTTTTACGACAATAGTCAATATATTCTTTAACAATATTAGGTGCGGTTCTAATTGCAATAGCAAATTCATCAAGAGTAAATTCTTTGCCAGTTACATTGAAAATAACCTTATCGTAATAACAGATTAATTTATCAAAATCTTTACCATCTGTACTATAGGTTTTAGTTCTTATGGGAATCTGAATCAAACTGACCAATCTATATTTGTCTGTTGAATCTTTAAAATAAAAGACTCTAGTTCCACAATCCCTAAGATGTTCTACAATAATATCTGGATATTCTGTTTTAAGCCACTCTTCAATATCATTGACTTTTTGGCGAGTTTTTTTCGCATTATTTATTTCTGATTTTTCTTTTTCGGCTTTCTTTAGTAAATAAATCTGATAGGATTCTTCTACCATTTGTTCTTCTTCATCTTCCATATTATTACCTTAATATTTTAAAACTTCTGGATATTTTCTGAGAATATCACGCAATGCAAACATCAAATTGTACTTTACTCTAAAATTCAATTCAGTAGGATTATCCCAATCAGATTGATGAACTGTTGTATCATTAAGATGAAAATTGATTCCCTTCATATCTTCATCTGTAAACTGGAATTTTTCTTCTTCTTGAAGTCGTTTCAATAAAGCACGAACATCGTCTACTACTTGACCTTGATATACAGTATAACCGTTTTTAACAGAATTCAAACCCTGATAATAGTGGTAATGAAGCATGTTCTTCCCTTCATCCATTTCTTCTTTACGATACATTGCAAATATATCGTCAAGTAGTCCAAAAAATTCCATATATCTCATTCTTTATCCTTATTTTTTCTTGACGTAAAAATCTCAGCTAAATTTTCCATTATAGAATTAATGATACAATAGCTAAAAAATAGAACTACAATAACTATTTCTGGATTCTCTTTACAAAAATTTAAAATGTCTAACATAATTTATTCCTCACTATTACTAAAATTAATATTTAAAGTAAAAGCATTTAAACCTAAGTCTGATGGAACATAGGTTTCTGGTTTTTTATATTCTGGATTTTCAAAGTCTTTATAATCGATTGACCAATTTATATTGTTATCTGAAATTTCTTCTTCAAGAAGAAGGGATATACAAGTTGCACCTGGTGCAAAAATTTCATTCCAAATAAATCCACGTTTATTGCTACTTATATGAGTAACATAACATATATGTGTAACATCTGATACACATATAGAACAATCTTTATTTAATGGTTTTATCATTCTTCATCCACTATTTTTGAATTTATAACATTAAACTTATCATCATATTCATAAAAAACATGACGACCCTTTTCATACTTATGGTCAAAGTAATTTACATATCCAGGAGGAAAATACATGTGTGTAATATGAACATCTTTAATTCGACCATTAGGCTTATATTCGTTAATTCCCCAATATTCATCGCCATCTCGTTCTCTCCAATGGATAGCGAGATTATGTTCATCGAGTTCTAATTCTTCATACTTATGCTTAGCCATTTTATAAATTCCTATTTTTTATTATCCCAATCATTGAAACGTAACGGTAACAACATAACTACCATTGTAATTATGCCACCAATAAATTTTAATGCACCACTTGCCTTTAAAGCTTGCCAAATTGCGTTAAACATTTTTACCTTCTTGAAATTCAAAAACTTTGAAACCTTCATTCGTTAATTCATTGTATAACCGTGTAGCTTCATTATCAGGAATATTTCTAAATTCCCTAAGCTGCGATGTATATCCACCAGCTAAACTGGATTCTGATTTATAAACAATTAAACCTTTCATCTTGTCTCCTTTCTGGTATACGGTTTAGTTACATAAAATAACGTATCTACACAACGTTCTTGATTAACTGCCATTTCACAACGCGATTTTGTTGCATAAAGTTCACCAGGTTCTCCATATATGACACCCAATCTAAATGCACAAACAGCAATGACAAGTATTAAAAATACAGCTAAGCAGCCCATTTCTTCGTTCATAGTAAAATCCTTTAAATATAAAAATAATAAAAAAGAGCGGTTTTGTCAACCGCTTTTTATAAAATAATTTTAATAAAATATTCCTAGATTTGGTAATTGCACTTCGCTATCTAAATCAAGCTCATGGACATCGAAAAGATAATCGTCTCGTTTTATATTTTGATTTAACCAATCTGCTACTAAATGTCTATGACAAAATGTTCCAGATTTTTCATAACACAAAAGAATTATATTGTCTTCTGATACTCCGCTAAAACCTTCTAATTCTTTTAAGACTTGTTCAGGATCCAGATTATCTAAAACTTCTTCTTTAAAGTGTTTGATATAATAATCATTATCTCCTTTATGAGAACCGTTTTTCCATTCACTGTAGAATGACCATTTAGGTGCAAGTTTCTTATATTCATCACCCTTATACCAAATTGGTGCTTTAGCAGCAATAGAAATAGGAGTTAGATTAATTTTCTGATAATCTTTTAATCTTGCAAAATAACCAGTAAGCATCAGTTAACCTCAATATACCAGATTTTATGCCAAAGATTATCATAACCTTTTTCTAACGTAACTTTAAGGATAAACACTGGTAAACCATATTTAGTTTTAATAGACAATAATCTTCTAGCAAATTCAGAACGATTATAGTCTGGGAGATAACTAAACACATAATCAGGATATAAAGAACCTTCTGTTACATATAAAGAATAGCCAGGATCTTCTTCAAAAAGGTCAATGATTTCCTTATACTTCTTTTGATTAATAAGGTCTTCAATATACCACATCGTTTCAAGTGACATCATATCATTTTCTTCTTGGTATTGTGTCATCATATTACAGAACCTTATCGTTTAAAACTGAATTATGAATATCCCAATTATCATTAATCTTTATAAGTTTATCTAAAATAGAAAAATCATTTATTTTTTCATATAGTGTTCTTTCTATTTTATCTATGCCATCACCATTATAAATTGCAGAATAAATATTTTCACCAAAAATCGGTTTTGCATCAATAAAATCATCATGACCTAATGCATTACTTCTTTCTTCCCATTCTTTTACTTTTTCATCATAATTATGTAAATCTACACCTTTATAAAAATCAATCAAAATAGTATCAGAACCAATAATACCGCCACCATATATACTCTTTGCTTCAGAAGCTGGTGCAATTCTAATTCTCATGACAGGAAGATTTTTCATATCTTCAAACCATTTAAACGGATATTGTTTACCATTTTCTATTTTTACTAATATATAAATTACTTCAAAAACTTTAGGTAACATTCTACCCCAAAGGTCAGAATAAGAATTAAACCAATAATAAATACCATAATTCTTATTATTAAATTTTTCTGAACGTTTATCAAACGCAGAACTTACAATTTCTGCTGTAAATTTAGCAGAAGTAAAATAAATGAATTTTGATAATATATCAGGCATATTTCAGTTCTCCTTTATGATTTAATTTGATAAAATCTTTAAGGTCTTTTTCTGGTTTTTGTGTAAAAATTTGTAATGTCTTAACAAACCAATCTGCTTCTGGTTCATCGCCGCTGACTATATAATTATACAACAAATCAGAAACTTGACGTCCTCTGATTTCCCATACTAATTCAGGTGCTGTTGTATTAGAATCGTCAAAAATCTTTTTAAGTTCATCCTTGAACTTAACTTTTTCAGTATTTTTAGCGACTTTTAACATTTGCTGTAATACGTCTTTAAATTCTCTCATTATATTCGCCCCTTATAAAAATAATTAGTTATGTATTTCCTCGTTTGGATAGCAATAATTTTCGTCACCGTTGCAGACTGCTTCGAACCATTCATTAAGAACAGTTATATTATCAAACATTCTGCCTTCCTTTACTTCATTATCATAAATTACAAATGCAGCAATTTTTTGGTCACTGGTAAACTTAGGGCAATAAGCAATAGAAATGGTATCGTCAGGACATTCTTTAAAACCGTTAATAACGTACCAAATCGAATCATCTTTTTCCTTTATTTCATGCTTAAGGTTATGAAGGTTAATCAATTCATCAATTCTCTTGAACATTATACTCACCTCTTATACGTTCGAATTCATTTTCTTCATATTCAACATTTGTTCTTTCAAACTTAGTTCCTTCACCATTTTGCTTAAGAACAAGTCTTTTACATTCTTCGATAGTTTCAATATCGATCATTGTTCGAAATGCTAAAGTTTCATCCCAAATATCAGGTTCGGTTTTTTTATTTTCAATCATTATTTTTTTAAATAATGCTTTCTTTTCTTCAGGCCAATCCTTATACATATCGTCTTTTAACAAACCATCAGCCCATTTATTGAGTTCTTCATCAGTTTTTGGGCGTTTTGCTTCAGCAACTATAGAATTAATCATTTTTATACAGCTGTTTTGCAATTTTCTTTGAGATTCTGGTGTTGATTCTGTATAAAATTCTTTGGTGTTTTGATTAGTCATCTTCATCTTCATCCTCATCATCGTCGAAAGCATCATCAAGTAGATCTTCAAATTCGGCATCTTCTCCGTCTTCGTCTTCTTCGTTTTCTTCTTCAGTTGCTCTTGGAACTTCTTGCCATGCATCATTAATTACACGCCATTCTGCTTCTTCATCAAATTCTTCATGATATGCAGAATCTGGTCCATCTTGTAATTCACGAAGATCACGAAGTTCTCTTTCATCTCTATCTCTTTCAGCTTTAAGATTTTTAGCTAATTCAATATAATAATTATTTATTTTATTATAATGTTCAGCAATCTTCATATAATACAAATTTTCAATGGTTTCTTTTGAAACACCATTTTTTAGCAGAACATTATCTTCATGTTCAAATTCTACATTTTCAACAATACCATGATATAATTCAACAAAATCTTCTGGTTTAAATGGAATTTTTAAAAGTTGTTTCTTATAAGGAATTCTTGGTTGAACATGACGAGAGAACCGCTCATCCTTGTGGATGACCTCTACTCTTTGAATATAACCATCATATCTGCCACCACGATATTTCGTAATACGAACTTCTTTAGGTGGTTTTAAAAATCTATATTCAATATAATGATAAACATACTCTGCACCGACAAAATTATCGCTAAGAGTATTTTTTGTTTCTTCAATTATTTCGGTTCTCATAATAGTAAAATATAATAAAAAATAACTATTTTGTAAATAGTTATTTATATTTATTTTTGATAATTAGATATTGGATGATACATACCACAAATTGGGTCAATCTGTAATTCATTCGGCGCAACATAATCAGTTACTAATTGAACCGTTTGAGTACAGCCTACTGCAATAAAATAAGTGACTGGCTTATTTAATGATATGCATCTTTCAAGATTACACTTAACGCCATAACTGTTACCATTCCAAAATGCAATAGCTTCGTCACATGCTTCACACATAACTTTATCTTTTACCTGATAAAAATCTTCGCCCTGCTTACCTTGTGCTTTTTCCCATAAAGAAACATAATTGCTATATCGACATCTTTTCCATCTTGGTTCTTGAGTCGAACAGTAAACTGTTACGTCTTCATAGTTATGTTTCTTAAGATAATCCTGTGCAAGTTCATCAGCACCATAACAATCGCCGACAATAAAAGATACTTTCTTTGCCATATATTCGTCAAGGCAATCAGTCATTCTTTTATCTAAACTTTTTAATTTAGAACTACCTGAAATAAATACAATCATTCTTCATTCTCCGATAATTTAAAAAGTTCATCTGTATTACCAGAAACTATCTGGTCAACAATATAGAGCTGGCATTTCTTGTTTAACTTATCAAACCCTATACTATTTTCCATAAGGTAATCATACATCAATACTTCTTTTTTGGACATTCTCATGTATGCATATCCTCTTCATCCCAATCATAGTCATCAAAGACATCAGCAATCTAACAATTTTTTTGCTTTACATGACGTATCAGCTTCATTAATTTCTTTTTCTAATTCATCAGCTGTTATTTTAATAGCATATTCAAGTTCATCTAGCGTTATAGGTTCTGGCATTGTATAAGTACAGCCAATTCTATCCATCCAACCTTTAAATCCGTCGACTGTAGTTAAATCCATTGATGAACCTTGACCAATCATCAATGTTACGACCATTTGCTTACCATTGTGTTCAACTACAAAGAAACTAGTAGGAAATGATGCATTGCCGCATTCTTGCCAAGAAATTCTATCACCTATATATGGAGATAGACATAACCATAAATCCTTAAACTTATTAATATTAGGAACTTCAGAATACCAACAAGTTTCATCGTTAAGTTCGATTTGATTATCGATTGCTTCTTCCCATAAAATTCGATTAAAACCTCTCATACGCTTGATAGGTTCTTCATACATAGAAGTCAATATATCTTTTTGACTATGGGTATTAAAAAAATTATCAATATGTTGTTGCATTTCTTCTATAGTCATGTGTGCATATCCTCTTCATCCCAATCATAGTCATCAAAGACATCAGCAATCCAACGATCTTCTTCTTTAATAAAAGATTCTAACTGTTCATCTGTATATTGTGCACGAATACCGTTATTCTCTGCTCGTCTTGCAGATTTTTCTTTTTTCATTTGAACATCTTTCTTGTAACCAATACCGTCAAAATAACGTTTACGTTCAGGAATAGACATAGTTAAACGAATAGCCTTATGCCAATCCTTATCTGTAAAACCATATTTCTTGAAGATTTTAGAACGAAATTCTATTAAATCTTCAGCATTGTTCCAACGCCATGAATCCAGTTCCTTAAGAAACTGGTGTAGCTTATGTTCGTATTTATCTTTGTTGCTGTTTTTCATACTTGTGAATATCTACAATATGTGAAACTACACTTTGATTTATATTATATGTTTTAAACATTTCCTTGTCAGTTTCATTGTCAATCAACATACTTCTGCCATCTTTATAAATTTCTACACGATACTTATAATTATCAAAATAATACTTATCGATACCATTTTCTTCCATATAAGCATTGAAACGAAGATTTGCTCTTTTAAGGTCAGCTTCAAATGTATCTCTAGCTACAAGCCTATAATAATCCTCGCCTCGATATTCAGCAGGAACATTCTTTTCGATAGACTCAGCAACCTTATTCTTTGCCCATTCAAGTGATTCTCCACATTCTGGGCAATAGTTTAATCTAGTGAATACGCAATCAAAATCATCACCATTTAAATAAAGTGTTTCATTAATAATCTCTAATTCACCAAAACACAAACCAGGTTCTACAGCAGAACGACGATAAATATAATTGTTAAATTGTATATCTCTATCTCGTTCCAAAGCAACTCTAAACTTTGGGTCCATTAATATTTGTCTTAATCTTTCACAAAATTCACACATAATTAACCTTTATATAATTGATATTTCTTACTAAGTTCCTTTGACATATCATCTGGTAACGGTCTAAACCAAATACCTACACGACAACGGCCTTCACCATTTTCATCTGTAAATTCTGGTGTAAGTTCTGTTTTGCAACAGTCGTCAATAAAACCATAATCTATATTTTCTTGAAGACCCAATTTCTTAGCAATATCTACAACCTTCATCAACTGATTAAGGTTCTTTGCTTCACAGATAGTCTTTGTGAAAATATCAGTAACATATTCATTCCAAATATCCTTTGGAATTTCAAACTTAACAGTCATTGTAGGTCTTGAATTTTCTGCTTTATATGTAAAAAATTTTTCACCGCGATTATGTGCTTCTTCTGCAGCTTTATAAACATCTGGATTCCTATATAACATCCAATAATCTGGATCGCTAGGTGTTTCTACTGGTAAAACATCAAACTCATTATCTTTGATTTGCCCATGTGTCAACAAACTAAGCCAATATGCTTCTGCACAATGACTAACCATTGCTGCAAGTTTACCTGCAGACAAATGCAAATCTTTTCTAATAATAAACAAACGTCTCATAAATTTCTTCGTTTAAAATACTTGTTATACTTATTTGTTATTCGTGGAAGATTATTAACTACAAAGCTATCAGTTTCTTGTTTTATTCTTTTATGCCAAATTGTTCTATTCAAAATAGGTGTTGCCGCTTCAATAGCAAAATATATAAGCAATAATATAGGACCTATTAAAATTACACAAATAGCTGTTGGTAAATCTTCTACAAGTTTTCCTCTATATATTAGTTCTAAAATAATTATACCAATAGTAACTACTATCCAATATGCAATAAACAAATACCCCAAATAAATCATTCTAAATTCTTTTTCTTATTCGTTGTTTTCATTAACCAATAATATAATTTTTCGGCAGGTATAAATGATAATAACAAACTAATAAAAATAATTTGATATATTTCCATCGGCGTTTTATCATTAATTATTATCGAAATAATTACGCTTAAAAACGCAGTAGCTGCAATACCAAGAATTACTTTGTCTTTCCAATACATTCGTCAATTTGTCCAATTATATATTTAACTTTATGACTGACTACAAAATCTTCATCATTGGCTTTTAGTCTTTTAGATTCTTTATTAGCATTATATGCATCAATAGAAGCAACAAAAGTCGTAATCATACATATTGTGTAAAAGATACCTAAACCGATATTGCCTAGATAAAAATTACCAGCTAACATTATCATGGCGAAAAAACAGAATATTGCATACCAAATAATCCAAAACATATTTACTCTTTTTTATAAAATATAATAAAAAATACCCGTTTTGTAAACGGGTATTATTAGCTTTAATTTTTAGTTTACTTTGCAAAAAGCATAAATCCAAGCATTACGATAATACCTAAAGCCAATAATACAATAGTTATATCGTAATTCATTGTAACTTTATCTTTTTTATAAACTGGTTTTAATTTTTCAACTTTATCTTCGGCTTTCCTCATATTTTATTTATAGATTACCAACTTTCTTCATAAAATAGAACTTCATCTGGTTCACTTTCATCAAGCCATTTCTTAAATCTGTCTCGATACATTCTTAATGAATCAAAATAATACCAATCATAGTCAGTTGAACCAAAAAAGAATCTGCTCATAGTAGGTAAATAAATTTCTGCAAGTTCTACCATTTCTTCTGGTGCCTTCCAGTTTTCATACCACTCCATTGCATCTGAAGTTCTGAACATACCATCTTCAGATTCTGATTTACCGGTACTTTCTTCATAATTCTTAAGTTTTTCAGAATTACCAAGAATCTTATTCATTCTGTGAACAAGTTCCTTAATATCCGTTCTATCAAGAATTGCTGCTCCACCATCAAGAATATTACCGTATTCTTTATCATGAATTAAACGTTCTGGATGTCTTTCTTGAACAAAATGAACCATCCAGTTCTGTTTTCTCATATAAAGTTCATCAATATCTTCACCATATTCAATATGCATTTCAGAACGTGCAAAATTATATTTTGTGCTTAATGCTTGCCATTCAGTCTTTTCAATTTCATCTGTTATGAAATCAGAAACATCATAACGCGGTTCTGTCTCACGGTTATATTCTCGTTCATCTTCTGGTAATGCATCAATACGTTTATTTTCTGCATTAAACCAAGCTTCCCACTTTTCCCATGCAGCTTTTAATTCATTTCTATATTTTTCTTCAAGACGTTTATAAAAGCGATCATATTCTTTCTTTGTTGAAAGATATGTTTCACAAATTTCTTTATTTTTTACTTTATAAAAATAAATATCCAAACCCATATTAGTCACCCATTTCAAATTGCATAGCGCCAAGCCTTTTTGAAATTTTATCTGATACTTTACTTATAAAATTTCTTGCTTGTTTTTGAGAAATAACTTGCCACTTAGTAATATCGCCGGTTACGTATTTTCTACGATTACCAATAATTTCTAATACTTGATAATTTTCATTTGGATCCCAGGAATTAGTTGTTCCAAAATAAACGCCATTTTCAATATCAATCTCAAATCTATTGTCTTGAATCCAATTCTCAACACCGACTACTTTAAATACACGATAACCATAAGCCTTATCGTTACTTTCATCAAACCAATCAAAATTCTTTACCTTAACCCACTTGCCCATAATTCTAGCAAGTTTTTCATTAAGGGAATCGAGATGAATACGATCTTCTAATTTTTTACGACGTTCTTGTAATTCATCAATAGAATGCTTACATTCATCATACTTGATCTTAAGTTCATCAATAGTAAGACCATCAAATTCTTTATTCTTATTAATCTTTTTCTTAGCCATATTAATAATATAGAAAAAAGTGCGGGCTTTGTCAACCCGCACTTTCAAGGAGAATACAAATTTATTCTTCATCTACCAAACCAAGTTCTTCTGCTGATTTCTCGGTTCTAGTTTTTATCTCTGATTTATCACATTCAATCGTTAAAATATGACTTCCAGATTTATCAGTAAGTTCAGAATTTACTTGTATGTGATTTTTATGAAGTTTAATAGGAGTTCCTGCGATATATCCTGTATATTCTTCATCTACCCAAGGAACACCATAACATTTACCATTAATATAAATGTCACACAAATCATCAGAATTTATTAATCGTCTAATACATTGTTCGCCATCTTCTTTGATAGTTTCAGCATCAATTAAACGATTTGTATGATAAAAATATTTACTATTATCTAAATTTACGACTAATTTAAAATATTTTAAATGATGTCGCTTCATAAAATTTTTATGTGATCTATCCCAAGTGAACGATTCATAATCAGTTTCAATTCGTAATGATTCAATCGCCCACATATCAATATTGATACATTCACAATTTTCAAATAATAATTCTATTTCTTGAGATGCTAATTCTACATGTTCCATTATATTACACTAACCTTTCTTTCAAACCCTGCAGGTCTTCTATGAGTATTTTCTAACTGAAGATAACCAAATCCAGGTGCAGAGTAATCAATTTTCACTGTTAATCTCCATATATCACTTGATTCATAGAGATGACGGTTAATTGCTTTCATATGATATGGTCTATGCCAACCGCCAAAGCTATCTTTCATATAATAAAAAATTAACCATTCATTTTCAATCTTACATGAAATATAAAAACCGCAACCACGACAACCAGCTTGGTGCCAAATCATTTCGGATTTTTGATCAGAAGGAATAAAGTCATACTTAAATGTTTTAAGTTCCTTAATTCCTAACTCTTCAATATCATCTGGTTTTTTTGGTGAGTCTTTAAATGTAGTAATTTCACCTGTCTTCCAATCATAACATGTAGAAGCAAAGTAAAACTTATTATCTAAATACTTGATATTATTTACAAGACAGAAATTAACCATATTATGAATGGTTAAATGTCGCAAGCCAGTTTCCTTACGATAAACCCATTTAAAGACTTGTTCATTAAATGGAATACCTTTTTCAAATTGGGTTACGCTCTGGTTAATAATATCTCTATATGTAATAAAATTTTCTTCCTTGATTTTTCTATCAAGTTCAGCTGAAAGTTTTTCACAGTCCCACATTTTATTCTCTCCACCAGTTTAATGCCATATCTGCTTGACGTTCAAGCATATCGAAACCATCAAGTGCCCAAGAGCAATTATGATTTCTTTCTGCTTTTTTAATCAATCTATCATCGGTATAATTCAAGTCATAGTAAATAAATTTACCTTTACAATTAAAATTAATATCAATACCTGCTTTAAAAGGTATCGTATTTACAATAAGGTCAAAATCCTTTGCGTTAAAATCTGATAAAGACTGTTGACCTTCTTTTGGATTTCTTGCAAAGACTGTAATTTTATGAACTGATGTTGCTCCTCTAACCCAGTCTTCGATTCCTATCTTGATTGAAGGCATAACACCGCCATTACCTAAAATAGCAGTATTATGAGGGAAATCAAATTCCCATGCATCATGATTATCTATGTAATGAACCAAGGAATTAATAAATGCTTGAGAATCGAAATTCTCACCGATAAATGTATCGTTAAGAATTTTAACACAATTTACGGATTGTGTCTTATCAGCATTTGGCATTAACCAATCCATATATTGAATAACATCGTTCTTAAACGGCGTTGTAATGTTAAAACCATCAAGCCTATCATCGATTGCAGCTTGAAGTCCTAACTCAACATTAGGAACATCGTAAACCTTATATTCAAATCCTTGAGATTCGAATATTTCTTTAGATTTACTATATTCAATATTATGTCCGATTAAACCAAATTTCATTTTATTAATTTACCAACTCCATGTGACATTCATTAACTGTTATTTTATAAGATAAGTTATAAGACATGCATGGTTCGCCTACACGTTGCGATGTGCAAGCATTCTTTAACCATTTTGCATAATATTGGTCATAATAAGGTTCATGTTGAACTTCTTCAAAACCAAGTTGTTTGTCTTCACATACTTCTTCATATACTGGCGGTTCAGTAACCTCGTTAGAACATGCGAAACAAACCAATGCGATTAAAAATAAAATATATTTCATTACTTTGCCCATCCATAAGTATAGATATATTCATTTTTTCTTAAGCCAATATCGAGAAACTTAAGACCTGCGATATTGACCGGTTTACGATCATTATCCTTACAAGCAATTCTTGCGTAATAATTCCATTCAACACCATTAACATAAGTGTTTTCTTGCCAGGAATCAAGTACGCAATTATACTTCTTCAAAGACACGATGAAGTCAATTTTTGTATTTGCCGCAAATGCAGATATAGCCATAAGGCCGATGATTAATAGTTTTTTCATTTTTATTCCTTCCTATGTTAAATTTGCGTGCAAAATATAGCAAAAATTTATATTTTGTCAACCCCTACATGAATATCCATGTTCCAGCATCAAGAATATCTGTTGCTTCATCTATGGTTTTACCTTCATTATAAAAACGTTTTAAATCATCGTCATATTTAAACTCTTCATAAATGAATTCTTTTAAATCGTCAAAAGACCAACCTTCAAATTGTTCACATTTATTAAGTTTTTGAATAACAGAGATTTCATATTCTGTAAAAGACATATATTACCAAGTTCCCCAAACTTCTGGTTCTCTTGTATTTGACTGAAGATAATCTTGATATTTCATCTGCATAGACGCATGTTCTTCACAACCGCCACACCAATATCTAGCGTCACCCATTTCATACAGACCAGGTTTATCACAGCCAGCAACAAAACATTTATTTTTGCCACTATACTTTTCTTGTGTCTTTAACCAATCTTTATATTTTAATTTCATTTAATTTTCCTTAACAAATGCACCAGTGATAATCGGATTACCGCTATCTCTAATTTCAATATGGTCTGCATTTTGATAATTTGAACATGGACTTGTATCAAAATCAGATGCAGTGCCATATAAGTAATAATATAACTTCTTATCTGTAGAAAGAATGTTATTTAAGACATGACCTGCACTGGTATCTTTTGTATCAATATCCATTACAAATACGCCATCTTCTTGACGAATATCTACAATCCATGCTGCAATATTATGTACATCTATTTGGCCGACATCATTTGGTTTTTCAAGTGATAAAGTTCTTTCATGAATTGGTCTTGTTAAAAAATAATCAATAGCGAACTTTGGCCATTTTAATGCTGTTATTCCTGGTTTTAACGTATATCTTGCCATTATAATTCATCTCCGCACATCGGACAGAATTTTATTTCTGTCGATACATATTCTTCGTCATTATCTCTAATATATAATCTTTTATTTTTAATTACAACATAATTATCTGTTGTATCATCATATAAAAGTGTTTTTTCTTTTTTACAATAAGGACATACCACTTTAGGTTTCCCATTTCGTCTTTCAACAATAATAGGATCACCATGTAAAGGATAATATACTACATCCATGCTACCTCAATACTGATTTGTAAAATTCTTCTTCCTTCTCAATTACTTCCATAGGTGCAATACCAAAAGCACCTCTTTTATATGGAGTTGTTGGACCAATATTAAATTGTTCTTTCTTTAATTCTAAAAATTTCTTTGCAAGTTCTTCATCTATAAAAAGCCATTCTTTTCGGCCTTCAGGTTCTGTAAACCATACTTTATAATTAATTCGCATTTTTACCTCTGATATTCTGGTAATTCTGGTTCTTTTAATTCGACTTTATTCGGTTTTGTAAGATTCTTTATATTTTCTAAAATCTTTTTATTTGTAACTACGTGGTACTTATTATTTAATTGTCTAACTTCACGTTCTAATGCATGTGTATATGCATGATATAAATCAATAATATCGCCATAATATTTACAACGATATTCATCCATTTGATGTTTATCTAAATCTGGATAATTCTTTTGTATTTCTTTAATTTGATTTAAAAAATCTACCCTACTTGGTTTCATATTAATCTGTTTCTGCATTTTCTACACCAGCAAATAAAGGACTAAATTTCTTTTCGTCCGCTTCACACTTTTTAATTATTGGATCTGCTTCATAAAAATGTTCAACAATCTTATATGCACACTTTTCGCATACATAAAATGCTCTGGATAGAAAACGATTATCATTTTCTGGTTCCATTGTGATTGTTACTTTATTTGGATCAATTAAATCCAGAGTTTTTCGACAAAGCATACATTGCATAAATTTACCGTCCTTTTTATTTCAATATAATAAAAATAGGGTTTTTTGTAAACCCTATTTTTTATTCTAATTTCGATTTTAACCAGTCACCTAATATATAACCTAAAATTGTCGCACCAGGAACACCAACAAAACAGAACGGCATTTTGAACGTAAACAATGCATGTATACTGATACTAAAAAATAAGATAATTAATATCAATAATAAAGCAAATGTCAATTTCCCATTCATATGTTATTTATAATACAGTATAATTCTTATACCATTTTAGCTTATCTTTCTTGATTTCGTCAAGTAACCATCCGATAATTTGTGCTGTAGCTTGTTCACCGTTACCCGTGTCCATAACTGGTCTATTATGCGGATTACAAAGCAACATAACAATATCACAAGCTGTTTCATACTTGATTGCTGGATTCCATTTATGAGTTTCTGGATAATCCTTTCTATAAAGTTCTTCACACTTATTAAGAATTTCATCCATTGTTTTTCTGGCATTTTTATTATCGATTATCTTTAATGCTACGATAATACCGACTATAAAAAATACTAAGCTGAATATAATAATTGGTCCTACCATATTTAATCCTTTGTTATTAAGTTTGCAATTCCTTCAAAAATCCAATTAAAAATTGCATAAAATAATGCAATAATTAAACCTACTCCTAAAAGTGGAATTGTAATTAATGCAACAATAATATTATGAAAATCTTTTGTCATAATTATTCTGTCTTTATCGGTTTACAATTTTCATCTAAATAAGTTATATGATCTTTAGCTTTATTTTTAGAAATTTTTTCTTCATTCATGATATGCTGTATTACTTGTATTGCAGCACTTTCTGTAAAAACTCCAAAATAATAGTCCATATCATTTTTTGCAATAGACTTATATGCAATAGACTTTTTTGCCATATAACTTTGTAAGCGATCATTAAGACTAACGTCATGCCAAAATAACAATGATTTATATTCTGGAAAAAACAATCCAGCATTTAGATCACATCTAACTCGCCATTTCTTCATATCAATCCTTTTTATTGCTAAAAATTCTTTTTACTATTGCTCTAATTATATTAGGTTCTGCTGATTTCTTTAAGGCATGTTTATAATAATCTAATACCTCATTGACATTAGTATCATCATCAATTCGCCAAAAACCTAAACTTTCTCTTTTATTATTTTTAATATAATAAGCACCAATATAATAGAAAATATAACCCTCATACTTACCCTTTACTTGATAACTATGAGTTCCGCCAAAAGTAAACATAAACTGATTTTCATCAATCCGTGTCTCTCTATATATATAACCTTTAACAGGCTGTTCGACTTCTTTAGGAATTGGTTTTTCAATTAATTCTGCATTTAAATTACTTTGAATGTAATCAGTTAAAGAATTAAATTTTTTATAAAATTTAACCTTTAAAATCTGATCATCCAAATCTTTATCTAAACAGTCAGTATAATAATCTATTGTTGGTGCGTATTCCATTTAATGTCCTTTTTAATCTTCTAATTCTTCTTTCATTTCGTTAAAAATTTTTTTATAATAAGAAAAAATAGATTCATCTGGTTCACCGTCTAATGCCCAGCCGAAACCGAGAAGAACAAGAAAAATTCCAACAATACATCCAATAATTCCTACATTTAATTGCAACCAACCAATCAAGAATTCTGACCATATTATATTTTTACCAATATTTGATAAAAATACAACAATAAAAGTAAATAATGATATTCCGGCAAATCCTACACCGATAAATCTTAACATCTTTTTCATTTTTCTTTTCCTTTTCTAAAACTAGTTTTCTTGTCAAAACCATATGCTTGTAATCTTGTTATATCATCACCTACAGGAACGATTGCTTCATCAGGTCTTGCATGAGTATCAAACCAATGTTCAACTTCCCACAACGCTGTATATGGGTCTTTAACTGTTTGGAATTTATAACTTTTCAATTCAGGCCATATAGTCATTTCTATATCTCGATTAGCAAGATATTGAAAATATTTACCTGGATGATAATATTTATCAATATACAATACTGGACCGTATTTTTCAAACAATTCTTTCCAAGATGATTCTTTATTTGGATCTACATATTTTACTCTTGAATGAAAACCATATAAAGAATCATTAGTTTTATTATTTTCTAAAATTTCATCAAATGTTTTATATTCAATACGGGTAAAATTGCCTTCATTATCTTCAGCGTAAATAAAGAAATACCAAGTTCCACAAAAACCAATCATGTGAATTGGTATTTTGCCAAACTGTGTTCTTCCATTAATTTTTCTAATTACTTCATAAACTAATTCTGTTTCACCAAGAAACGAAATATCTTTATAAGGAATATAAATAGTCGATTGTTTTCTATGAACAACAACATCAGATTCCAAGAAGGAACCTAACGTTGAATCATAATAATCTTGAAATTTTGAAAAAATTTTCATTTATATTACCTAATGGTTTTTATTAAAATCTTCATTAAGCTTTTTGTAATACTTGTCCTGCTTTGCACAAGGAAATGGACAAGTAGCACAACCGCCGCAATTGAAGAAACTATAGCACCATGCGTTATCATGGCAATAATCTGGGCATTCTTGCAAATAACGAATATAAGTCGCTAACTTTTCTTTATGCGTCAACTTAAGTCTATATTCAAGAACTTCCATAAGTTGATTATTAAGATCGTCAAGCGAACCATTATTGTCAAGAACAATTAAATTCTCTGGCGGTTCTAACTGTTGTTCAATTCCATAGCAACGATACAAATTTAAATTATCTTCACTTTGGAATTTTTCAAATTCCTTAGTTTTTTCATAATTTGCACGCATCTTCAAACGTTCTTGTCTTAAGGTTTCATCCGTCTTAACCAAAAGAACATCATGCATACTAAGATAACTACGGCACCAACCTAATTCTGTCGTTAATGCTGCTTCTACAAAGATTACTTCATTCCAATCTTCATAGAATCTTTCAAGATTTTGTAGCAAACGCATAACAACATTATTAGTTACGATTTGCATTTTTTCTTGCATTTCTGGATCTTCAGAAAGGACTACTTGAGAAAGATATGACTTATTGATAGTTCCATCTTCTTTTAAGCATGCAGGACCAAACTGTTCTACAACACTTTGGAACATTTCTGGATCTTCATCATAAAGCTTCTTAACAGTACTATCACTATCGATAACAAGATAATGTTTCTTTCTGAGCAAGTCTGAAACTGCAGACTTACCAGAACCGATTTTTCCAGTGATTAAAATAAATCTAGCCATTATTTCATACCTCGTTTTTACAATTTAAATATAATAAAAATAAGGGTTATTGTAAACCCTTACTTCTATTAATTTGCTTCATCACCGAACTCTTTTCTAATATCTATAAGAACGTTATCAAACGCCAATGATGGAGTTCCATATTTCGACGGTTCACCAAAGACTTGTTCATATGTTTTGAATGCTCCACAATCTGGATCATAATTTTCATCAATATCAAGCTTAAATTTAAATCCATAACCTTCCATCCATTTTTCTAACTTACAATAAGCTTTCGACATTTTAGGAAGATTAGTTCCACAATAAATTGTAGCCCACGACTTAAATTTATTTTTTACTGCAATATAATAATGATGCATTTATACCTCGATAATAAAGTCTTCATGAGTTAATGGTAATTGTGTTCTTTTTATTGTTTCTCCAGTATAATCAACTATATCACCAAAAGGCATTCCGTCCTGAGGATAACCGAAAGGGTTACAACGAATATGAATGACATTTCCTTTAGAATTTACATATTCAGCCATCCTCCTACCATGAACATGACCACAAATCCAATATGAATCATTTTCCATTTCTTCTAAAAATTGTTCTCCTTTGAAATAGAAAACATAATTCCATGGATCATTACGAAATTCATGTGGAATACCAAGTTCATAAGGAACAAAATGCGTAACCATAATCTTTGGTTTCTGTTTTACAAGTTCCATCATTGTTCTTTCTTGATATTCCCATATTGCAGAAGGAACTTGACGAAAATACCGCCAATATTTCCCGTCATACCAGTTTCGTTTCCAATTTGTAAAAGGGTCAAGACCATAATAAGGAACTTCACATTTGAAGTCACACATTCCCATACAGCCAGCAACACCATTTACAATATTGCCATCAAGAAAATGAACATTTGGAATTGCATCACAAATTTCTTTCATCTTTGCAATTTTTTGTTCACTTGATGCAAATGCTAAATTAGATTTAGATTCTGTCGCACCACGACATGTCAAATCATGATTACCCAAAACCAAATATACTTCTGGATATTTCTTGGCAATCCAAGGAATCATCCTTGAAAAACGTAAGTAATCGTTTGAATAGTCACCAGCAAGAATTATTGCATCTGTTTCTGGCAAGAAATGAGTATTCCAAATATATTCCAATGTATCTATAGTTACATCTTCAGCGGGATCAGCCATCTTATAGCGAGCAGGTTTAACCGCATACGCTTCATAGAAATCAATATGTAAATCGCTGAGAATATAATATTTCATAATTAATCAATCCCATATTGTGAAATCCTACCTTTAAGTATAAATTCATTACCAGGAAAACACCAACCCCAAGTTATACCTTTATTTGTCAATATTAGTTTACGTTGACATTGTGTTTGAAGAAATCTATCACGTTCTGGTTTAGACAAAGATATATAATATTCTTCAAGCGACTTTGGTTTAATTTTAAGTATTCCCATATTTAGGTTTTCAATAATTTATCAAACTCTTCAGTTATAGTTTTATTTACTTTAACTTTATGTTTATAAGCACCAGTAACAAATTTAATTATTAAAACTGGACAGCTATAAAAAATAATACCAAGAATAAAAAATGCGCCAAATATTACAAGTTCAAAAACCCAGCTTAATGAGAAAATATACCAACCCCAGAAAAATGTATATGCTAAAGGATGATCTTCTTCATTTTTTGCCCAGTCTTCTCTACATGCACCATAAATTCCGCGAAATATCCAAAGTGCAAGATATATAAGAAAAACCATCAGAACATATGATTTATTATTTCCTAAAAAATGTTCAAATGATGATGTATATTTAGCCGGATTCGCATATGCAATCATAGCAAATACTGCTAATACTGCAGTAATGAATGCAGCAAAAAATTCATGAGCTCCACTCGTTTTCCCGTTTAAAATATCTTTTTTAGTTTCCATTTTATACACCTTGCATACTAATTACTTGTAATGCTGCTGTTTCATTTGCATTCAGCTTCATTAAAATTTTATTACCTTGTGTAAATCTATCGTTCAATACAAGATAACTGACCTTTGTATACTCGATTAGTTCCTTATTATCTACAATACCAGTTACTTGTGGTTCTTTTACTGTAACCATCCAATAAGAATGTTCAAGATCTTCATGTTGAGAAATTTTTTCAGTCTGGACAGTAATCAAACTCATCAATGCATTATTTCCATTCAAGAGCTTTGTTATACCTGGCGTCAATACAAGATTATGCTTAATACATTCATCTGTAGACAAATGAGCTTTCTTATACTTTACTACCCAAGGGAACTTTTCCAAAAGAATCGGCATCTTTGCTTCATAGATTTCGATTGCTCTAATAAGACGTGCAAGAAGTTGATCATGAAAATCTACTTCTGATAATGTCGTATTATCCCAGCAAAGTGGTTTTTCTTTTACTAGATATGTCTTACCATGCTCATCCTTTTCCCAATGACGTTCTCTCTTATAAATTCCTTCTATCTTGAATTGTTCATTGAGTAAATAGTAATCACAATCATTAATCTTAAATGACGTTGCGATTTGGAATGGTTCACCTGGAATATCCAAAAGATAACCAATTTCTGTATTTTTATATACAAATGCAGTATTACCTAAATTGTCATAGTCAACAGTAATACCATAACCTTTTAGTTCTTCTACATTATAACATTTTTCGAATGGAAATGACATATTTAACTCCTTATATTTAATTTTAAATATAATAAAAAATAGGTATCTTGTAAATACCTATTTAATAATCAAATTTAACTTATTTAAGATAATTTCCAATACGCTTTTAATTTTATCTCAAGTAGGTCAACACAGTCTTTTGAATTTTTACAATCACAATCCCTTGTTGCAAATTTTTCTACAAATTCTGGAAATTGTGTATCTGTAACACCTTCGATAATTTTACAAAAATTATCAAATTGTGAATTACCATATTTATTGTCTTCTACAACTGGGTTTGTTTTTTTAGGAACAAAAATATGATACAATACATGTTCAAAAGGACCGTCAGGAACAACCATTTTTCGTTGACCGTCAACTTCAACAAAATAGCGTTTCATGTCTTCCCTATCATACATATTATATTCTCTTGGTTTTCTTTGTTCTCTTTCCTGTGCGTTAGATTCACGACCTAAAGGATAAACAACATAAGAAAACAAACGTTCAGCGACAAATGAAAAAACTGTATGTCTATAACGTTCTATAAAATATAAATACTCTTGATAGGTTTGCATATATTATTTATAGCTGCCCTAGAATCCAGATAACAGCATAAATCATTGCAATTAAGAGAATGATTGGCAAGAATGTATAAATTAAGATACATCCAAGAACAAGCCATGCAATCCCATGACCAGACTTCTTAGTGCAAATCAACCAAACGCAAAGAATTGCTGCGATAATAGTCCAAAGTGAAATAATCATTATTTATTCTCCTTATCATTAAATTTATTTTTTAAATTTGCTTCAAGAAATTCACCTGAAAAGAAAATTGCAGGAAATACACCAGTTGTCATATAAAATGTATGCCAAAATCCATCAAATTTCATTCCAGTCTTAATAAACGCAATAGTCCAAACACCAATCATTAACATAATTAATGTTTTAATTATACAATATTTAATCATATTAATATACCTTATTATCTTTAAGTTTAGCAACAGTACAATACTTATCAAACATATATCCATTCATTCCCATAATACCATGAACTGGTGAACGAACTACAATATTAGTATCGTATTTTTCATGTAAATACTTTTTGATAAACATACCAGTAGCGACTGAACGACTACGACCAGAACGACAATGCAGATACCAATTCTGTTTATCTTTATTCTTTTCAATAAATTCTATAATTTTCTTGGCATCATTATCTGACATGCCATAAGCAGTTCCATATTCAGTTTCTGCTTTTTCCATCAAAATATCATCAAATTCAATGTTAAGAACATTGTCATGATTTTCTTTGAACCAATGTTCGTCAGTTTCTTTCTTTACTGCTTCTAAATATCCCTTCTTGATTTCAGGAAGACAACAAATAGAAATAAATGCAGAATCTTCTGGATGATTTTCATCATTCCAACCATTTTTTTCCATAATTGCGTCAAATAATTTATGTGGATAAATATAACAATGAATCATGTTATATAATATAGAAAATAAAAAGGGTTTTGTAAACCCTTTTAATTATTTGTTTGTTCTGTATTTTCTGTAGTTTCTGTATTTTTTATAATATTTGGCATTCTAAGCTGTCTTATATATTGTAACAATTCTTGAGATACAGCATGCGCAAATTTTGCTTTTGATGCTTGCTTATCAATAATAGACTGAACCCTGCTTTTTACTTCAATCGGTAAACTAGTTAAATCTAAAGTAGTAGTTATTAAAGGTCTTAATGCTTTTATTTTTTGTGCTTTTGATTTTAATCCAAGTTCATTTTCTATAAGAGAAATTAATTTTTTAACTTTTGCTTGATTCTTTATAGCTTCATCATTTTGGCGTTCTTCTTTACGAATGCCTCTTACTGTTGTCCATAGTTCATCTTCAAATGTTTGTAAATTTGTGTTCGGCGGAACAACATCTTCAAGATTTTGTTTAATTAATTTTTGCTGAATAATATTGCCAATTCTTCTACCACGCAATTTAAAAGCATATGCTAAAAGTTTATTTTTATCATTAACTTCATAAGCCGTAATTATGCTAAATTTATTACTATTCTCTTTATTATAATTACCGATAACTTCATATAATGCATTTTTTTGATAATCAAATAAAAATGCAATTATTCCATTATCATCCATCGATTTATCTGAATTTCTTGCTACTGGATATATCTTCTCGATTGAAATTAAATCGTCATTTTCACCTTTTTTAATTTTTGAGTTCATATTTATAATAAAATTATTTGCTGCAATATGGTCAGCTAATATTGGCGAACCTTCCGGATATTTATCACGACCAGCATTTTTAAAATGACTGGTAAAATGTTTATTTTTGATTGCTTGTAAAAATAACTGAGTATATTTTTTTACTTCATCAACATTCAAAAGTGCATCATTCTGCAGCATTTCATTAAGCTGCATTCCAGTATGGACATTTTTCAAGTATTCATTAAAATTCATATAATATTTATAAAAATAACCGATATTAGAAATATCGGTTAAATTCTTATTTATCATCTCGTTTTACAAATATCGTAAACCCTAAGAAACCTATAAAATAAAGTAACGCAAGAACCAAATATAATGTATTATCCTTAAACATATTACCTAATATAGGCCCTGCAATTCCAGCGAAACCCCAAGCACTGAGGGTCATAGAGTGGACAGTCGATAAACAGCTATCTCCAAATCTCTTAGCTAACAAACTTGGTAAACAACTGAATCCACCACCATAGTTCCATTCAATCATCAAGATACCGACTACAAGCAAGATAGGATTTTGTGTATAACACAAAAATGCTCCTAAAATACCTAGACTTGCAACCCAGTGATAAGCAGCTTTTCTACCGATTGAATCACTAGCAGTGCTCATTCCAAATCTACCTCCAACATTTGCGATTGCTGTTGCAGCCATCAATGTAGCGATAGATGTATATCCAGCGGTAAGGAACAAAAGTTTTTCTTGAGAAATCAATGCAAGACCACATGTGATATTGATAAAGAACATAAACCAGATTGAAATATATTCTTTAGTCAAAAACTTTTCTTTAACCAGATTCTTATATGGTATCGCTGTATATTTCGTAGAAATATAATTAGGATTTGGTCTGTATAACCAAGACGAAAAACTCATTACTACCAAGAATACCAGACCCATAAGTAAAAATACAATAGGTAAAGTAAAGTTTGCAAGTAAGTATTCAATCATTGGTGCTGCGACGAACTTACCTAATCCAAAACCTGTAATCGCTAGACCTGAAGCTAAGCCTTTATGATAACTAAAGTTTGCAAGTAATTGTTTAATCGGTGCTGTATAACCGATACCAGTTCCACAACCCATAAACGAACAGCCAATATAATATAATGGCAATAGTCCTGTATAAGTTGCAACTGAAAGCATCAATAATCCTATTGCAAATAGAATCGTTGAAACTACTGCCATTCGCTTAGGGAACATTTCGACAAATCTGCCAAAAACCGCTGCACCCATTCCCAAAAAAAAGATCATGGCTGTAAAACCAATATCAGCAGAGAATTTTGTAATATCGAAAACCTCCATAATATTCTTGGCATATTGTGAATAATTATAAACTGATCCTAAACTGACTGGTAACAAAATACCAGGTATTAAAATATTAAGAAATTTGTTTGACATTTATGTTATTTTACCTCGTTTTATATCCAAAGGACTTCATCTCGTCCTTTATAAATTCCTTATATTTATATAATCCAATTTCATTTATAACCCAATCTTCATCGACTGGTTTCGTAAAATCATAGACTGGAACACAATCATATTTTGTATGCTGATTAAACTTATAAAGGTAGTTTAAGAACATCGCAATATCTGTGTTACAATAATCTATGAAGTTTTTACACTCTTCTGTAGTAGCAAATCCTATATACTGATTTTTGAACCGTAACGTAGGTTCTGGAACGTTTTGTAATGGAGTATATCTTTCTTTGCTTAACAAAGTGGGCCAATCCCAACATCTCCGGTGACCTCTTATTTCACTTAATTGAATATACCATGTATTCTTTTTACCCTGTTCAGTTCCGATTGTCTTTCTATCTACTAAATATGCATCGACAATCTCTGTAATTTCTTTATATTTTTTAGGGTCAGAGAAACGATTATATCTTAGGTCATATAAATCACGTTTCTTGTCATTAAAAACAAAAATACCAACATCCGAGAAGAATGCTGCTTCATCAAACTTTGCATCGCCAATTACTGTTTCGATTCTATCAAATGATTCAAAACGTTCATTAAGGATAGCAATATGTTTATTGTTGATATTTTCTTTTATTCTAGGATTATCTACGAAATCAGTAGGAACTATCCAGACAGCTGAATCCGCAAACTTCTCGCATTCAGACATAACTCTAAGATAGAATTTTTCAC
>Ga0265299_10000686_pt1 | contig 41125 bp, 58 predicted proteins | sample AusTroGonzalo_MG_4_FD_193485 | JGI IMG/M metagenome (GOLD analysis project Ga0265299, IMG submission 193485) | Bovine rumen microbial communities from tropical cattle in Woodstock, Queensland, Australia - Gonzalo_02 | ecosystem: Host-associated > Mammals > Digestive system > Stomach > Rumen ...
TTAGATGCTTTTAGTCCAGAATACTGGAGTGCGAGAACTCAAAGACTTTTGAAGAAAAAGTTAATCGCAAGAGAGATAGCTTCAATGGAAGAACAAGCTATCCTTAGAGATGGAGATATGGTACATAGACCATATTACTCTGATGTAGTAGTTAATAACTACACTAAAGGAGTTGATGTAACTGTACAAGACGTATCAGCTACTGACGAATACTTAGTAGTTAATAAGTCAAAAGAAGCTACTGTATATATCGATGAAATCGATGTTAAACAGAACAAATACGACGCTGCTAACAAATACATCGACCGTATGACTTACGCTTTGAAGAAAGACATCGATGGTGCTTTCTTACAAGAAGTATTGAACGCTGAATACACTATGACTGACGGAGATATGGGTGGAACACCTGGAAACCCAGTTACAGTATCTGTTGCTAACGCATTCAAATTATTCACTCTTACAGAGGCTAAAATGAATGCTAACGACATCGAAGATACTAAACCTTGGTTCTTCGTTATTACTCCAGATGTTAAAGCTAACATCCAGCAAACTAACTTAGTAAACTGATTCCAACAAGCAGATGCTGCTTTAAGAGGAACTCTTAAAGGAATGGGATACTTAGGAACTTGGGGTAACTTCAACATCTTCGTATCTAACAATGTAGCTCACTCTAACGAAGTTACAGTTTCAAGCCTTGCTGCTGCTGACACTTTGACAGTAAACGGAGTTACTATTACTTTCGCTGCTACACCTGCTGCTGCTGGAGAATGTAAACCAACTCTTGCTGCTCTTAAAGGAATGATTAACGGAGTAATGGCTACTGCTGGAGATTACGTTGAATTTGACGCTGCTGACAGAGCTAAATTATTAGCTGTTAATGCTAAAGCTATCGATGACGGAACTGATGTAACTATCGTTACAGCTGGACACGTAGCATACGCTCAATCTGGAGTTACTCTAGGTGGAGAAATTGCTCACTGTTGGGCTGGACAATACGGATGTTCAGATATGGTTATTCAGAAAGACGTTGCTGTTCAGAAGAACAAAGAGCCTAAAAAGACTGGTTACAACTATCTTTGCTGGACTTTGTACGGAATTAAGACGTTCACTGAAGGTGCTAAGAGATGTATTGATGTATTGGTTGCTTAGTAAACCCCTCATTCTCTTAAATAGCTGGTAGCCTCTGGTTGCCAGCAACCTTAAGAGGATGGCTTTATATTTAATATAACCTTAATGAAACCAAGTGAAATAATATCATTAGCAAGAAGACAAACTTGATGTACAACTGATATAGTTACTGAAGTAGAAGCTTATCACTTCCTTAACTTTATCATTGAAGACTTCTGAGCAGAAATCAGAGCTTCTGATAGTTGACATTGATTTGATTATCTTACAATTAATGTTCAAGCTGGACAGCCAAGTTATCCATTTACTAAAGATAACTGATACCCTATGGACGATAATGATGGAGAGTTTTATAATAACTTCCCTATCTGAAAGCTAGAGAAAGTATGGTATAGACTTAAAAATGGTAAATGGAGAGATTTGGATATTCGTTTTGTAGATAAAATTGATGTAAACGATTTCCCAGACCAGTGAGAGCCAGAAATATGTTTCATTACTAATAATTATATTAACTTAGTACCATTACCAAAAGAAGCTACTCAGATGCAACTTTGGGGATATAACTATAACCAAGAATTACAACCAGACTTATGGAGTATAACTGTTGGTTGACACGATTATACTAGAGATAGAAATAATGATGTAGCTTGAGCTACTTACCCTTTCGCTTGGACACATTGAAATACTACTATATTTACTGATAACGAGAAGCCTACAAGCTGAACGGCTTACTCTACTTATAGTTGAACTTCAGCTTGAAGTATTACTTGATATGACGTTACAGTCTTTGATAAAGAAGATAACATCTTTATTCCAAAAAGATGGCATTATGTAATTGTTGAATGAATGAAATATTGGATGTATGGAAATATGGGGGTAAACTTTGAATGAGCTAGAGCTAATTGTAGAGCCTTCTATGATTCAGAGAAGAATAAAGCATTACAGAATATTATGGATAGATGACAAGAATCTGATGAGCCTTATTATCCATTCCTAAACTTTCTTAACTACTAATTAAACAAATAATGGCTGATAACACTAAAATATGACCTATATTTAGATGAGCAAACTGAGGGCTTTCTGATGACCTATTTACTGGTATCAAAAACTCTTTCTATTTCTCTAATGATATGGAGATAAGACAAGACGCAAAAAGTATCTTTCCTAAACCAGTACCAGCTTATGCTGATGCTAATGCTTGAATATCTGTGGATACTGGTTGATATTCAGAAGTAAAGTGTGTTTTCTATTCTGATGAGGATGGTTGATGGATAGTATGTACAACAAGAAAAATATACTTAGTAGCAAGTTGAACTGCAACATTATTATGTACTTTATGAGAAGATATATGTGATGCTGAAATATTCAACTGATATATCTATGTATCTACTAAAACAAAGCTATATTATGAAAGAGCTTCTTGACAATACTGGTCTGATTGGGAAACTGATACTGATGATAGCAACTTAGCTCACGGTATTTGTTCACAAGCTCTACAAAATAACTCTAACCATCCATTATACGCTTCTGATATATGCTTATGTGTATGAGATAAGAACACTATGTGGAAAGTCACTAAAGAGATACAAAACTTATTACAAAGCTGATTTGTTATCCAAGAATGATGGGTAATTAGATTTATAAATGAATTAGGTTGATATATTAGAGCCGTTGCGGTAGATGAGCCTTATTGAAGTGAAGTATTATTATGGGATAAGATTGACGATGTGGCAACTGAAATTATACCATTAGAATGATTTAGTATAATAGGTGCTACAATATATAAATGATACCATTATATGCTAAGTGACAAGTGACTGTGACTTCTTAACTGATACCAATACTATCTACTTAAGAAAGCTGATAGTGATGTAGATACAACTACAAGAAATTGTATGTGTGTTTATGATGATAAGTTATTCTTTACTGCTAACGATTGAATTTATATCTACTGAGCTAAAAATAAGAACTACGCAGATGTGCTTTGACTATGGCATAAAGTAGAAGACTGATATAATCTATGAGCCATCTGAAGCTATAAGAATTGAATAATGATTACTAGAAATTCAAAATTAAATGACTGATGAACTTATGACCCTATACAAGTATGAATAAATGAATGATTAGCAACTACTTGAGAAGTACAAACAATGTGCTATTTCTGAACGAGTATGTCAGAAATTAAACAGAGTATGTATCTAAGAGTTGGTTATCATTTAGGCAAAGAATGAACTAATAGCTGAGATATACATATCTATTATAGAACTGAAGCTGATGCTGTTGATGATTACCCAGAAAATTGGCAACGGCATCCAGTACAGACTAATAATGAATGACTAAGTGCTACTTGGGATATGAGAAGTCCATTTGCTACCACTCTTAAACTTAATTGTAGATTCCAATGGATACAGTTCAAGTTTGTGCTAACTAACTGTGTTTATGATGATAATTGAACTACAAAAACCAAAGATACGAACCTATACAGTGCAGATTTATATTATAATGTAATGCTTGACTAATGTGAGTATTAGAGGCACGAAAAGATGCAGAAAAAGTATGATTCCCAATAGTTTGAGAAGACATTAAAGAAACGAGTAATGTCATAGATTATGATATACACGACGAGATAACTATTGATAATTCTTCTGTATTAAATGCTAATAACGATACTACTACTGGTGTTGCTAATGTGATACCTTGAGTTAATGCCCCTAAACTAAAATTATCTACATCTGTATATATAGACAAACTTGAGATACCATCAGTAAATCAAACATTATATTGAGAATGATGAACTATATCACGACCTTCTGAAACATCCACATTTATTCGTAATATGACATCTCAATCTTCGTATTGAAATTTAGAACTTGAATATTTCAGTAGCCCTAATTGAATATTATACAGTTGAATGAAAATACCAGCTGAGTGATATTATGAGATATATGCTAGATACAAATATAGTTCTTCCACTTTCTGATGGACTTATGAATGGAGAACTCCTAATTGATGATGAAGTAATGATACTGTATGGCATACTTATACAACGGCTTGGAATAACCAATATGAGTATGAAACAATAACTCAGCACTTCAATAAGTGAGAAGTGTTCTGTCTATTTGTATCTATGAATAGAAGCAGTAGTACATCTTTATGAGCTACTCCAGACATATTAATAGAGATTAAGAAACTATAAAAGTCAATATAAAACGCAATATACACCTTGCACTCTGAAAAATAATAGGTAAATTCGTGCCTAAAGAGATAGCAAGCCTTTAGATAATAAATAACCTTAAATGGCAAACGTAGTTAATGAAAATATGTATAATCAATTAGTAAAACTCTACTGATGAGATACTGCTAAAGCCGACAAGTATAAGGCTAGTATTGAGAATACATATTCAACCGATAAATATAATGAATTAGTTAATAACTTAAATAAGTTATATTGAAGTAGTAGCTCAACTCCTACTACATCTACTACAAAGACTAATACTGTTAGCCAAGCTAGTAATTGAATCAGCCAAGCTTCTTTAGATGCTAATAGAAACAATGCTAAGGCTTGAACTTGATATATAGCACCTATGCCAGAGAAATCTACTCTAACGGCACAAGATGAGGTCGCTAAAAATGTCGCTCAAAAATGGAGTTGATTAGACTATGATACTCAGCAAAAAAAGCTACAAACTGTCGCTGGTATTAAAGATTACTTAGATAGCAAATGAATAGTTAGCAAAACTTCACCAGAACAACCTACAACTACTCCGACTGCTACTCCTACAAAGGCTACAACTAAGACTACTCCACAGCAACAGCAATGGGACTATCAAGACAACTCTCAAGCTAGAAAAGACCAAATATTAGACCACTTAAATAATTATAGAGTAACTAACCCAGAGTTATTTGAGGATGCTTCAATGTTCTATAATTTCTTTATTGACTGAAATGGTAGAAGCCAAGAGCAGATAGATTTACTTTGGGACTATTTCAATAGAGTACAAAAATATGGTAAATATGATAATTTGCCAGCTAGTTCAATTTGAGATATGCTAGTTAATGGTAAATTACCAGAAGATTATCTTAATTATCTAAAATCTACTGACCCTCAAAAATACCAAGAGGCTCTTTCTTATAGGCAAGATGCTGAAGATACTATCAAATATGAAAGCTATTTATCTGATATAGCAGACCAAGCTTGATTGTGATGATTTGAAAGTTTCTATAAAGGAATATATTGATATAAAGATGAAAATAATGATAACATAGATGATTGATTATATATAGCACCTACTGAAGAAGAACAAACTAAGCAAAATAGAGTAAATACAATAGATAGTAGAGTTATGGAAATTAAAAATATGCAGAAAAATCTATTAGACGATTTGACTGAGCAATATCCTTGAGTTCCTAAGGCTACTCTTATGTGAATTGTACAAGATAGAACTAAAGACTTACAAAGAGAGTATGATGATTTAATGGTAGAAAGAACTTGATTAGTTTGAAATATTGAGTATATGCAGAATGAGAGAGATATGCAAATGGATGCTAGACAAAAGACCATTAATAATCTTAAAACTGCTTATTGAATGTATTATGATTATACAGCTGAATGAATAGCTGAAATGGCTCAAAACAAATATGCTGCCACTAATATTACATTAGACCAAGCAGACCAGTGAACTGAAACTCAAAAGCAGATGGCTCTTGAGAATGTATTAGATGAATATTATGCCAATTATTGAAGCATTATCCAGAGAAGTGAGCAACAAGTTATTAATGATGTTATATCTTATGCTAAACAAAATTGAGTTTCATTATCTAAAGCCTTGCAAGATAATTTTATAACTCCTTTACAATCTAAAGAGGCTTATAAGAATATACAGAATCAACTTAACCAAGCTTGAACTAAAGCTTGAGTATCTTTCCAAAAAATATGACAAGACGCTGATTGAAATGATATATATTGATTTGTAGATACTACAAATCTTTCAGTCACTCCATACTGATGAGAAGCTACTGCCTGAACTACATATACAGCAGAAGAAGTTTCCTCTGATAGAGATAAGAGGAAATCATTTATGTCTGATATAGCTGATAATTATAATACAGTAGAAGATATGGCTAACGCAATAGCTTGAAATATGAACTGACTATGAGATTGAAAACTAGAGTGTGGGCAATACGTAAATGATTACATATATTGAGTTACTGGAACTCAATGAAACTTCTGAAATGAAGTATCTCAAAAAGCTTCTATATGTGATAATAAAGAAAAGAGCTGAATAAAGGTATGAGATGCAATAGTATTTAATCGATGAATTAGTGAGCCTACTTGGGTTAAGAATTCAACTGAGAGAAATGATTTATTAAAATATGGACACGTATGATTCATCACTTGAATAGACGACCAGTGAAACGTAACTATGTCGCATACTGTATGATGAAATGTAACTACGACAACTTTCAACATAAACTGAAATAATGATTATGCTAGAAACTTTGCTTGAAGTAAAACAGTTTCTCCTAGACAAACCACAAGCTGATGATGAAGATGAGTTGCCTCAACATACAATATACAAGTTAGCAGCAAAAACAATGCTACGCAGAATAAGACATACGCATTTGCTCAAAGAGCTTGGGAGGCAGACGAATTGATAAGAGATTATGAAAGACAATATAACTGATATCGAGATAGCCCAGTAAAGAAGGTTTCTAACCGATGAGCTTCTCTAATATGAGAAACTACGAAATCAGAAGCACAAAAGGCTTATGAACAGTATAAAAACGAATTTGTAAATGCGGTATTAAGGTGGGAGAGTTGAGCAGCTATTGGACAAACGGAGTTTTCAGACGATGAGAAGTGAGCAATTCAAAGATATTTCCCACAGCCTTGAGATACTGCAGACCAAATAGCTCGCAAACAAAAGCTTAGAGAGAACTACATAAACAATATGATGATACAGTCTTGAAATGCGGCAGACTGAACACCTATGGCTGAAATATATAGCAAAAACAAACTATGAAATTACGCTAATCAGAATAGCAGCACAAAGTCACAAGAATATAATTGGATGGAATCGTTTTAATTATTTAATGTAAATTGATGGCATTTATAGATACTATACCAGCATCTGCTTCACTAGATAGCAATTTGGAAGAAGAAAGAATCGCCTCTAATATAAGCAATTCTAGCGTTTCAAATTCTATTAGAAATGAAGAAAACGAAGAAAGGCTTAACAAGATAAGCAATTTGCGTACTTGGATGGATAAAAGGTCAACTTTAAGAAAGGCTATATCTAAATGAGAATCTTGAAGTTGAAACACTTGACTAGATACTGCTGAAGTTAGGAAGTCGAGATTGGCTGACTTGGCAAGAGAAGCTCTTATAAACGCTTGAAAAGATGCTGATAAAATCAAGAATACTAAGGATGATGATTTGATTAAGAGATTAGTATGAAGCAATGAATGAACTGATAATAAAAAGATGAATGCTGTAAATAGTTATCTTATGAACTGATGATACGCTGAGAACGTGTTTAATTATTTAGTATGAAATACGTCAAGCGTATATGAAACTATGTGAGAGCCAGAGGAAGAAAAATGAGCTATTAGAAATTTCTTTTGAGCGGCTGTATCTACTCCAGTTGAAAGTGCAGCTTGAATTTCTGATTTAATACAAAAAAACGTAAAGTATGGATGAAAGTCTATATACGACATAAATAAAGAGAGCGATATAGCTTGACTATGAAATATAATATGAAACGTTAGCGAGGATAGATACCAACAATACAAAAAATGAGAACTTGCTTCAAAATGGTATCAACCATATAATGAGGCTGAAATACCACAAAATATATGAGCGATAGGTAGTAAGATATGATTAGATAGTTACTCAAACGAATTAGACTTTTATAAATCTTATGATGAAGCTAAGAAAGCTTGATTTGATTGAAACGTAGAACAGTATAGTAATTATATTTATAATATGGCTAAAGATACATATAATTCCACTGCTGAGAAAGTAAGAGATTATCTATGAACTGAGGTTTATGATAAAGATTGAAAATGAGCTTGAGTTTGAAAATTAGCTTGAGAGATAATAGAGCTTGTAGCGTTCCCAGCTTGAAAATTAAAATACTTAAAATATGCACCAGAGGCATCTAAGCTAGTAAAAACAGTAAAGACTGCTGGTAAGCTCTGATTAGAATGAGTAGAAATGCAAGCGTTAGAAGACGCTTATAATGCTGATTTATCAAGCATAGGAAAGTATTGAACTACTGCATTATGGAATACTGCTATATGATGAGTATTGAAATGAGTGTGAAGCGTTATTTGAAAGCCATCTCAAGCAGCACAAACGGCGTTATGAACTAAAACTACAAAAGAATTAAATGAAATGAAAAATATAGTTCAAACGTCCTTAAAAGATTATAATGCAAAAGTTACTCCACAAACAATAATTAAAGAAAAACTGGAGAATGCTATGGATAGGCTATTGTGAGATAGATTATCTAAATGAAAAGAACTATGAGATATTAGGAACTTTGAGTTAAAGTATAAAGAATGAGCTAAATATACTTCTAAGAATGCAATAGAAGAAGATATTAACAAAGCTTTGATGCAACAAGCGAGCAAGAAAAGGTTTTGATGAATTGCTGCTAAAAAGTCAGAGATACCTCAATTTAAGTTTACTAAAAATTGATTAGAAGTATCAAACCCAGATGTGCTTAATAATATCTCAAGAAATGAATGATGACAAACAGTGAAACTATGGGATGAGATTAAAAAGGTTTATTCAGAAACTTATTGAGCTTGAGCTTCAGTAAATGCTGCAACAACAGAGAAATTCTTGAGAAGGCTAGATAACGTATTCTGAGAAGCTTGATGGAGTTGATGACCTGAGAATTTCATAAACTTAATGAAAGAAGGTATAGAAAGTGCTACTAAGAAATTTGATAGTTCATTAACTGAAGAAACGTTAACAAAACTCAAAAACGCCAGAACTGCTGATAAGGATGCTATAAGATTATATAACGCATTTAAGAAGATAATATGAAATCTTGAATGAGTAGAATGAGTATGAGCTGCAGAAAAGGCTACTAAGCAAACAGCTACTACACAAGAATTGTTTAGAAAGGTATTGGAGGCAACCAGTAAAGACTGAAAGTGAGCAATAGATTTGAATAATGAAATATGAGCTTGGGTTTCTGTTATGTCAGCATACGATACTAAAGCAGCACAAAAACTCATTGAGAATATATATCCATCTACACCTTGAGCAATGGAATTCCTTATAAAGAGCGTATTATGAGCCTTGAAGAAAAAACAAATCAAGAAATCTGCAAAAGATTACTCTCCAAACGTACGATGAAGAATAAGTGAGAATATATGATGAATAGTATCATCTCAATTATAAATTTATATCAATATAAATAACTAATGGAACAAATCGCAGTTAGCTTTACAGACTGATGAATACCAAAGACTTGACTTACTCCTAAGATTAACATTATCGACCTTTGAGGTAATTTAATGGTAGAAGAAGGAGAGTTAAAGGAAGTTGGGTTTTGATGGTACATTTATAGCTTTGATAGATATTCTCCAGAAAAGGTATATCTATATCAATTTGACTGAGGGGAAGAACTAACAAATGACTATGATAGATACCAATTTGGAGGTAATGCGTTAGATGCTTACTCTAATAAATATTCTTGGGGTAGAACAGCAGCACCTTACTTTACATCTGTTAATGGTAGATTTGATAGTATAGATAAAGCTATTAAAGATGCCGTAAAGAGCAGAAAAGAGTATGATGACAAAGAAGTAAAGAAAGGACTTGCTGATATAAAGAAAGAGATAAAAGGAAAAGGTTGATACGATGTTTATAAGAAGCTTGATAGCCTTGAGAAAATTCTAAGCGATGTTAAACAGTCAGTAGTGGATACAAGTGCCACTAATGATTGAAACAGCTCTAAAAATTTTTCTGGTATCAATGGAAAGCTTGATTTAATGGCAGAATATGTTGTTAAAATCAAATCAGATATTGATAATCAACTTTCTACTCTTGACGAAGACGTTGCTCAAAGAATACAAGAAAGCAATGATAATCTAAATCAATGAATGTCTAATAGAGTAACTATTGAACAATTACTCCAGCAAGTAGATAGATTAGAAAGAAAGCTAAATGAAGTAGTAGATAGCGTTGTTTCTAAGAGATTGCCAAAAGAATTGACTGACAAATTCGATGTTAACATTAATAGAAAGCCAGCTATGAGTGACGAAGAAGTTATGGCTGCTTTGTGATTAGATATGTGAATGAATGAGTGATTAAATCAAGGAATTGAAGAATGAATGAGTATGGGAATGGAAGAATGATTAGGAGAAACTAGAGAATGATGAGTAAACGCACCAGTAGATATGCAGTGAATTGCTGAGCCAGAAATGCCTTTAAATTATTAATATCTAAATTAGATGGCACAAATTATAACTAATAACTGAGGATGAGGTTGAGTTTGATTATATAAATATAAGGGAAGTGTAGAATATTATGAGGACTTGCCTACTTCTTGAATGAAAGTATGAGATGCTTATAACGTAGAGAATGCCTTTACTAAAGATGGGAAAGATTATCCAGCTTGAACTAATGTAGCTTGGACTTGAACTGATTGGGATGCTTTATGATGAAGTGTTGATTTAAGTGGTTATCAAAAGAAATTAGTTGAATGAGATTGAATAGACTTAGACCAAGACACTAACGAAATTAGTGTAGAAAGTGAAATTATAAGTTGAGCTGCATTATGAGCTACTTCTATACAGCCTAATGATAATGTATCTTGCTTAAATAATGATGCTTGATACATAGACAATACAGTTGATAATCTAACTAATTATACAAAGACATCAGACCTAGCTTGTGTTGCTTTGACTAACTGTTATAACGACTTAAGCTGAAAGCCTACAATATGAAACTGAAAGCTGACTGTATGCGTAAACTGATTATGCAAAAATGAATTTAGTGCTAATCAGACTGCTAATGTTGGTATAGATATATGAGTACCTACTTGTACAAGTCAATTATCTAATGATAGTTGATTTATAGATAATACTGTTAATGATTTACAAAACTATACACTTTCTTCTAACTTATGTACAGTAGCAACAAGCTGAAAATACTGTGACTTAACTTGAACTCCTACTATATGAAATGCTACATTAACTATTCAAAAGAACTGAACTAATGTAAATACATTTAATGCTAACGCCACAACGAATGTTACTGCTAATATTACTGTTCCTACGACTGTTGCTGAGCTTACAGATGCTTCGAATTACGCATTAAAGTCTAGTCTATGCACAGTTGCTACAAGTTGAAAGTATTGTGACTTAACTTGAACTCCAGCTTTATGTGCTGTGGCTACAAGTGGTAAATACTGTGACCTTAGTGGAACTCCAGCATTATGTACTGTTGCAACTACTTGAAGTTATAATGATTTGTCAGATACTCCAGCTCTTTGTACTGTCGCAACTAGCTGATTATATTGTGATTTGAGCTGAACTCCAACAATTCCTACTGATAACTCTGAATTAGCAAACTGATGCTGATATGCTTTTGATGCTGATTTATGCACAGTTGCTAAGACTTGAAAATATTGCGACCTAACTTGATTGCCAACTATACCTACCGATAACTGCCAACTTGCTAATGGATGTTGATATGCTAAAGCCAGTTCATTATGTACAGTAGCAACAACTTGATGCTATAATGATTTAACTTGAAAACCTACTATATGAAGTTGAGTTCTTACTATCCAGAAAAACTGAACTTGTGTAGATACTTTCTCTGCCAATGCTACTGCTAATAAAACTATAAATATCACAGTTCCAACAGATAACTGTCAATTATGAAATAGCTGTGGTTATACAACTTGTACTGGTACATTAGTTGCTTCAGACTTAACTCCTTATGCTAAAACTTGCGATTTAGCAACAGTAGCAACAAGTGGTAAATATTGTGACTTGAGTGGTAAACCTACTATACCAACAGTAATTGACGCTCTAAACTCTACTTGTACTACTGAAGCATTATCTGCTAAACAATGATGTGTATTAAATTCTAAAATAGCAACTCTTGAAGCTAGAGGTAGATTTCTATCAAACTGGAATGCTACTACTTGATTGCCAGTTAGCTTCCCAGAAAGCACACCTTATACTTATAAGACTTGAGATTACTTTGATGTAACAGTTGTATGAGCTACTAACTATAAACCAGCTTGAAGTTCTTATACTTGAACTGCTAGTACAACAGTAGAAACTTGAGATTTAGAGATATGAGATACTTATGTTTATGATGGTACTAATTGGCTATTACAGCAAAACCATAACATAACTACTTCATTTAGTTCTATTAGTTGAAGTCCTTATGATAACACTTGCTTGAGTGCTGCTCTTTGAGATAAAGCTAATACTTCTTCTCTTTGTGCTGTTGCCACATCTGGTAAATACTGTGATTTAACGTGAACTCCAACAATTCCTACTGATAACTGTCAGCTTGCTAATAGTTGTGGATATATTACTTCTTCTGCATTAAGTGGATACCAACTTACTTGTAATATGGTATGTAACTTATCTTGAGCAGATAATTCTCATTATCCTACTGCTAAGGCTGTTGCTGATGCTCTAAGCTGTGCTGGACAATGAGATATGCTTAAATCAGTATATGACCCTAACAATATAGCAGCAGATGCTTTTGATTATTGTAATTTCATAAATACTCCTACAATACCTACTGATAACTCTCAGTTGGCAAATGGATGTGGATATATAACTTGAATTACTTGTGCTAATGTAACTACTGCGTTATGATATACTCCATATAATTCTACTAACCCTAATGGATATACTACTTGTACTTGAACTCTTACAGCTTCTAATATTAGTGATACTGCTTATGGTAGTTCTTGGAATTGAGTAACTACTGTTGCACCTTCTAAGAATGCTGTATATGATAAAATAGAAAGTGTTGTATCTAGTATTCCTACAAATAACAATCAACTTTCTAATGGTTGCTGATATACTACTTGTACTGGTACATTGGTAGCGAGTGACCTTACACCGTATGCAAAATCTTGTGACTTATGCACAGTTGCTACTACTGGTAAATACTGTGACTTAACTTGACTACCAACTATACCTACAAACAATAATCAATTAACTAACTGATGTTGATATACTACTTGTACTTGAACGGTTGTAGCTTGAGATTTAGCACCATACGCTAAGACTTGTGATTTAGCTGCTGTTGCTACATCTGGAAAGTATTGTGACCTTACTGGAACTCCTAGTCTATGTACAGTAGCCACTTCTGGTAAATATTGTGATTTGACTGGTACGCCTACAATATGAACAGCTACATTATCTATATGTAAAAACTGAACATTAGTTAATAGCTTTGGTGCTAATGCTACATCTAATGTATCTGTTGATTTGTCAGTTCCTACTGATACTTGTGAATTAGCTAACTGAGCTTGATTTATTACTGCTTCAGATTTAGCTTGCGGTAGCTGAATATCTATCAGCTGAACTACTATATCTAATACGTGAGTTCTATCTGTTAATAGTTGTACTTGAGCGGTGTCGTTAAAAACAGTAAATAGCAATAGTCTTATATGAAGTTGAAATATATCTATAACTTGACATACAGTTATTACTGTTACATTGACTGCTGCTTGATGGAGTTCTAATTCACAAACAGTTACAGCTACTTGAGTTACATCTTCTAATAACATAATGGTATCTCCAGCACCAGCTAATATAGCTGATTACTGAGCTTCAAAAATATATGCTTCTGCACAATGAAGCAATAGTATCACTTTTGTATGTGATGAAGTCCCTTCTTGAGATATTACAGTATATATAGCAATTATGAACTAATTTATATCTTAAAATATTAAATTATGACAATATTTAATACAGTATATTGAGCTTGATGATGAGGATGATGATATGCTAAATATGCAGATGTTTTAGTAGTATGATGATGAGGATGAGGTTGATATGGTTGATGATGATGAGGATGATGAGTAGTTTTCTGCAAAAAGACAAATATATGAGATGCCAGCTCTATATCAGTTTGAAGCTGATGAACTTGATATAATAGCTGTTCTTGTTCTTGAGATAATTGATGAGATAGCTCTATGTGACATATAATTTGATATTGATGATGATGAGGTTGATGAAGATGATGTTCGTGAAAGAATTGATGAAGCTGAGGATGATGATGAGGTTGTACTTATTCAGTAAATCGATGATGAGCTAATATACAATTTCAATGACATAGAGGATGAGGATGAGGTTGAAATAATAACTATGCGTATTGATGATGATGATGATGAGCTTGATGAGATTGATTTAGCGACACTGAATGTAATTGCTATTGAGCCGATTATTATAAATGAAGATGATGATTTCCAGTTTGAATAGAATACCCAGATGGGAATATATGTTTTTATAGTGCTTGATGAGATGGAAGCTGACGTTGTACTAATTGTGTACCGTGTAAATGTTGGTCTTCAACATATTGAAATTGATGACAGTTCAGAAATAACTGAGAAAAGTGAGTAGTTATAGTATGTTATCCAACAGATTGAAGTTATTGATTTACTACTGCTACTTGAGGTACTGTGACAACTGTATGAAATTATAAAGTTCACACATTTACATCTAACTGAACATTTACTATTGTATCTTAATAAATATGAGAACATTCCGAGAAAAGATGTCAGTAACCAAGCTAGTGTTCTTATTGCTAACGCTAGTTCTTGGTTTCCAGACAGTTTACTTAACATTGAACTGAATAGAAACATCTCTATTCAATAACGCAATGTTAATGGTTATATCTTTCTACTTTGGGCAAAAGGTAGGAGAATCTAAAGCTGACCCACTTGTTGACTGAGATGATGAAGAAGAACAAAAGCCATCTGAAGTTTGATTTAATTTAGAAGAAACAGAAGAAGATGAATAGCCTTTATGAATTTATTACAGACCCTTCTACATTAGTAGAGTTTATCGTATTTGTTTTCTGATTATGAGCTACGTGGAGTAACTTAAATGGTAGAATTAAGAATTTGGAAAAGAAAACAGAGGAGATAGATATAGCCAATATAGAAACTAAGCTGGCTGAGATTCAGACTGACCTTAAACGAATTAAAGAAGAATTGAATAAGTCAAGTCGTAAATAAAAATTCGACTTGATTTATTCTTAATTACTCTCACTATAAGATATAACCTTTTATATCTTTAGGAAATAAAAATGAAGGAAATTATACATAAAGTAAAAGATGAATATGTGATACTTAGATTTGATGAAAATGAAAACGACTGGTTAAGAAATAAAAAGTCTGAGTATTGGACTTGAGCTGAGTGGAAGCCTTGATTAGCAAATGCTAAAAGATTCTTCTTTGAGGACTCTGCTGCTCAAACCTTAGTTAAACTAAGGCTTTTATCTAAGAAAGATGTATGATAGATTGGTTAGAATATTTGATATACAAGATTGAGGGGCTAATTCGTAGGAAGAAAATGAAAAAAATAATTTTAGCTTATAAGAATGGGCTGAAATGAGGAAAGGGAAAGAAAGGCCGAGAAGAATAATAGAAATCAACTGAGTTCAATGGAAACTGAATAGAATTGTTGACAAAACGGCTACTGACTTACATCATATTATGTGACAATGTAATAGATGACTTTATAATGTTAATATAGATGAGAATAAAATAAGGATGCCAAGAAGGGAACATATAGCGTTAAATAATTACTTTGGTAATAAGCAGAACCCAAGAGAACAGTTAAAACAAGTTTACGAAACGGTTAAATGAGTGTTAAGTGCTTGAGTTAGACAAGAGCTTTATACTATATTGTATGAAGCTGACGATGAAATGTTTTATATTCCAGAGTTGCTAAAATGAAAGAAAAAGAAAGAGAAATCTCAGAAACAAATCAAAAAAGAATCTGCAAATACTGACTTCAAATAGAAAGTTGCAGACAATGCTTATTTGATAATTTATGTAGAATACAAGAACAAAAATGAAAGAGGCAATCTATATAGAATGAGAGGCTTGTAGCAAATGCTACTTGATGAAACCTCACGCTCAGAAACGAGCAGAAGATAATGGATATGAGTTCCAAACTTTTAGATTTGACGATACATCAGTTAAAGAATTTGATATACAATCAGTTCCTATGCTTATACTTAAGGAAGACTGAGTTGTCAAAGATATTAGAGATATGGATGGAATTGTTGCTTTAATTTCTAACAAATAGCCTATGGAAGAAAAAGAAATCATTTGATGCCTCTGAATTGGAGAGGATGATAAGGACTTTGTCCTATGTGAATGAGATATAGATATTCTACCTAAACTATATGAAAAGGATGAGATTAGGTTTGAATATAACCAGTGAGATAATGATTGGAGTAGAGTTAGTTGTACTATCTTTGCTGCTATCTGAATGCTATCAGATTTAATAAATTATGAGTTTAATCTAAAGCAAATTAAGGAAGCTGATGATTCAAGTTACAATAACCCAAAGTATGCCCATCTCAGACTGCCTTGACAATGATGGTATGTAAAAGATGCTGTTGAATGTGTGGCTGACTGGTATAATTCTTCTGAATTATCAAAAAAGTATTGAAAGGTAGCTTTCTACCGTATAAATAAGTTTAATGACGATGTATTAGAAGACACTATAAACAAGCTATATACTATTGAATGAAATCACTGACTTACTTCTGAATATACTAAAGACAAAAAAGACTGAATGATAGACTGAACAGATTTCTGAAATCAAACAAGCTGACACGCTGTGGATGTTATAAACTATCAAGGCCAGAGAAGTGTAAAGAACTCTTATAAATGAGTTAAAAACAATATCTATTGACTTAAACATAATCTTAGTGATATTTCTAACTTTGGAAGATACTTTTATGTTTATACTTTAGTTAGTGAAGACAACTTTGAAGAAGTTAAAAGGTTGAATGAAATCAAATCTGAATGTAATTTGTTGATAGAACATCTATGAAAATTATATCATTTGGTTAATGATGTGAATTTCAGATGAATATTACACTACACAGCCGATAAATTGAGAGCAAAAATTGAAACTTGTAACGAAATGTTGAAAAAATTACAATAATATTTGTCAAATTATTGTAATTTGAACAGAAATTACAGTAAGTTATTGGTAGAAAATGAAAATAAGACACGTAGAAATGTTGAGATGAATAATTATACATCTGAAATAATAAACGTGTCTTAAAATATTCAAAAAAGTGGACTTTATTTCATAATAATATATAATATGGCTAATAAATCAGAGCTAGAGAAGTTAAAGGAGGAAAACAAAAAATTAAAGCAAGAATTAGAGATAGCTGAGCTACGTGCAGAGAATGCAATATTAAGAAAAAAGATTAGTGAGGTAAACCTCTATCCGTATCATCCTTATAGTCCATATATTACTTGGACTGATTATACAAAACTATCAGATTACGCAAACTCCTCAGATGTTATCTTGTGCTAATTTATATCTTAATTATATACTAATGCCTTGTGGATGAAGATGAGGAAAGAAAAAATAATTTTTCTTCCAAAAACTTAAAAAGAGGAAATCAAATTCCTCTTTTTTCGTTTGGTTGTGACGGATACTATCATAACCATTTTATAATAGTTTTCAAATGATTATTGCTATCAACACAGCCCAAAATACAGTCCAAAACATTTTCTATTTCATAATAAGTAAATCAGCATCTCACGCCATAGTTGTAGGTAATTGTCCATTCCATTTCTCTATCCATTTCAGCTTAACATATTCAGCACCTCATTGAGTTTGGATAGCTTTTGCTTGAATCTCGATAGCTTTAGCTTGAGCTTCAGCTGCTACTACTTTCTGCTCACTTTCATATTTAACTTTCTCTAACTTGTTCTTCTCTGCTAGTGCGTTTTGCTCAGCTGTTACTTTAGCCTCAATAGCATCATTAAATGATTTAGAGAAATCAAAGTTTACGATATTAAATGCTTGTATCTGTATTCAGTATGTCTTTAATCTATCATTCAAAGCGGCTTCTATATCTTGAGATACTTTAGAACGGTCTGTAATAAGTTGTTCAGCAGAGTATTTAGCAACAACTGACTTAAATACTTCTTGCACAGCTGGTTGGATAATCTTTTCTGCAACCTTTTCTTCCTTTCCTACATTCTTATATAAAGTAACTACTGAACTCTCTTGATATTTATAGTTAACTACTATTGATGCAGACACAGTCTGTAAGTCTTTAGAACTTGCATCAGCAACAGCCTCTAATTTCTGAGTTTGAATGTTATACTTTACTGCCTTAGTGATAATAGGAGTTTTAAGATGTAATCAGTCTGAATAAACAGTTTGATTAATCTTCCCTAAAGTAACAGTAAACCCATTATATCAAGGCTCTACTATAAACCAAGAATTGAAGAACAAGAATAATAATATAATAGCTCATACTCATATACAAGACCATTTAATCATCTTTCTCATTTCTTCTTTCTCTAATTCTTCTCTTTTCTTTTTTTCTTCAGCCTCTTTCTTTAATCTAGCCTTTCTTTCTTCTGGGCTTTCTGAATAAGATGGTGTAGCACCAAAATTACAATACATAGTGTTTAGCATTTTATTATTATTTATAAAGTAAATCTACATTAGCAATAACTTTATCTAAGAATTTCTTAGTGAATTTGTTTGTATTCTGATTAGAAATATCAAAGTTAAAGTCATTCATTCATAATCTTAATGGCGTATGAGCAACCATTGGATACTCTCTCATATTGATATTAGAATCATATCAATATCTCTCAGCATCAGTACCAGCCCAAACAACTAAGGCTTTCTTTCCAAAACCTTTTGAGCAGTGATGTAATGAACTATCACATCATACAACTGGGTATCTAGCACATAGTGATAATACTAATCTTAAATCTGGAGTATCACACATTTGGCAATTCCTTAATACTGGTTGGGCATTAGGTTTGATTACTTCATACAGTGTATAACCTTTCTTTGTTAGCTCATCTGCTATATATTGTGCTGCTTCTACTGGTATTGAACGATAACTTTTATCTGCTCAATTCATTCCCATAGTGCTTCCAAAAGGTTGATACAATATAGGTTTATCTCAAGCTAAAACATTAGTTATCTTTTCGTGTTCTGCTAAGAATAAGCAAGGCTGTGGAATAGTATCTCCATCTATATGTAATTGCTTCTTAGCAATGTATAACCAGTTCTTAGCATCATTAAAGAACTCTGGGTCAGTATATGGCTCAAGTTCTATATAGTCATTTCATTTGATAACATCCTCAAACAAACGCCTATCATCTAAACCGTGTACACTCTTAATATAAGGGTTTCCCCAAAATACTAAAGGTCGTGAAGTAATAACTTTTACTGGTCTTTTCTTTGCTACCTCTGATATAGCCCCAGTCATTGCTACACATCTTCACAATCATCAATCAATGCGTATAACCAACGTCTTTTGCTCTGTTTCTGTCATTATTTTAGTATAGAAATTAAAAACTCAATAGGTTCGTCTTGTATTGCTAATCACATTAATATGCCATCATATCGTGTATATTTGCTTGGTAATTCATCATTATATATCTCATTTATTATATCACATTTGTCGTCATCTATCTTATCATTATCTACTAACCATTTAATAAATCAATAATACTTGGAACATATTTCTTCCCAACAACTTCTATATGCTTTATTCGTTAAACTTTCTTCTGTATATGGTCTGAATTGTAGCTTAATTAAAAGTTTTCATTCAGAATTTATTTTTTCTATTCTTTCTTTTTCATACTCATTAAGCAACTCCAATAGCTTTCAGATTTCTTTTTCTGGCATATTTAAAATAAATAAAAACATAAAAGGCTGATTATAGCTCAAGCTATAAGTCATAATATAGGTCAGACTACTCTTTCGTGGCTCATCATATGATTATGAAATCTAATCATTTCTTCTGTTTGCCTCTGCATTTCTGGGACATTATTTAATCTAGTTAATACTATTTGATATTTCTTCCACAATTCCTCGTTCTCTTTAGTTAGTCATTCAATTATAACATCTTGCATTATTTCATATTCAGATTTCTTTTCTTTCTTTTCCATAACCTATAAATTAAAATATAAAAGTCTGATTATTCTGTAATCTTATAAAGGAATACAGTTATAGTTAATATGAATATACAACTAATTACTATTACACTATCTATATATCACATTCTTATACACTTAACCATACAAGCGAAGAATAATAATGACATTGCATAAACAAAAGCTGTGTATAATAACAACAATATAAATAGTCAGATTTTTTTTCGCATTTTTATTAGGTAAATAATATAAAAGTCTGATTAACAAATATCTCTCACTTGTTTAGCATCGTAAACATAATTCTGTCCAACTAGCAATTCTGAATGTCATTCACTCCATACATTCAATGCTAATTCAAGGTACATTATTCTCTGTTTTAGCATAAGATTTTCCCTTTGTAATTTCTCTGCTTTATTCTTCCAATACTTTCTTCATTCTAATTCAGATTTCTTTTCTTTCTTTTCCATTTCGCTCAAATAAATAAAATAAATAATAAGTCTGATTAGTATTCGTTTTCAAATACTTTCTGTATATAACAGTATCAATTCAGTATCAATTTTTATTTCATTGATATTGTTAGCTAGCAAAGTCATTCATACATTAATTTATATTCCTTCAGTTCTTCATTTTCCTTTTTCAACTTTTTATTTTCTTCTTGCATAATTGCTATGCTTTTATCTCTATCATCTAAGCAAGAGTGTAGAAATTCTACATTGTCTTTCAGAGTTTTATTTTCTTCTCTTAACTTTGCATAAGTTGTAGCAGATACATATTGTACTCAATTAAATTCATATATTATTGCTATCATCTCTCCATAGGTAAATAATATAAAAGTCTGATTAGTCTGTAATTAAATAGCAGTCTTCATATTCTACAATTCCATCTTCTTCTTTCTTTACTCTCTCATACCTATGATATCATTCTCAACAAAATATCTGTCATTTTTCATAATTACTTCAGCCATTCCTTGATTTATATTTGAATATACAATTTTCTTCTATCTTTTTAATTCCACAGCTATATCAGTATTCACTATCTACAAAATAAATATTTTTATCTACATCTAATTGATTCAGCCTTTCTATAAGTTCCTTTACTGTCATCTTTACATTCAATAAATATAAAAGTCTTATTAGTCTATAATTTCTCCATACTCTGACACTTTCTGATTTGCACATCACATAATTATTATCTCATCATCAATTAACCAATTACAATACATACCATCTACTAATCTAAATTCTGCTATTCTTCCATCTTTTAATTTTACTTTAGTTCATTTCCTTAACTCTCGTAGTTTTAATTCAGATTTTTCTTTTTCTTTTGTCATTATGGTTTTATGTGAAAATATAAAATTCGTAAAGTTGCTAATATCATTCCTAGTTTATCTCATTTAAACGCATAAACTAAGAATATAACAAATCATATACATCGTGCAATAAACTCTAATAAGTCCATCTCTCTAAATAAATTAAATAGATTAATCATACACTCCAAGATTTGAACTTGGTCTAACAGCTTTGGAGGCTGTCGTGCTACCAATTACACCAAGTGCATATATGAGCAGACTAGGGTTGCTGATTTCTGCTCTGTGGTATAACATACGCTTCATACCAATCTTCAAACTCTACATCTACGTATATGTATTATTTGCATCTGCCTATCTTTTATTAACTTGCCTTAAAGTTATAAACTGGTTTAATGTGTTCTTTGATTACACATACTTCTTCAATAACATCTCTTATATTATCAATACTTTTATAAGCCATAGGACTTTCATCTATTGTACTTTCTACTACACAAGATGACCGTATTCATTTCATAGATTTTTTATATTCATCTAATCAAATACTTTCTCTTGCCTTATTCCTTGACATTAATCTACCCGCTCAATGTGGTAAACTATTATTCCATTTTCATTTCATATCATCTTTCCTTGATACAATAAATGCTCAATCTCTCATATTAATAGGTATTAAACATTCTTTATCATTTTTAATGGCTCATTTTCTAATAATCATTTCATCTGTATCTATATAATTATGTATTGTATGTTTTATTTTTAATCATTCTGGTAATGCTCAAAAATAATTTAATATCTGTGTAACCATAACTTCTCTATTAAATTGTGCATATAATTTACAAATATTAGCGTCGTTTATATAGTTTTCCATATCTTTTCATCGTAAATATGCTGTGTCTTTATCTATTGAATTATCTTGTGCTTTGTGATATATTTCTTTATAGGCTTGTATTTCTTTTTGTCTTCATTCAGCTTTAAGAAAGTCTATCATTTCTGTTCGTGTTTTTCACTCAACTTTAACCTCAGTTTTGCATTTCTCATAGGCAAGGTTTTGATAATATTCACATATCTGCTTTCATAAATATCTACTTCAAGAATGTACTACAAGATAATATTCATTTTCTCAACATTTATCTATCTCTATAAAATGATTTCATCATCATAGTGTTCATACTGATTTTTCAGCTCTATCTAAATCTACACTTTTACATCTTAATTCATCTAATAAATCATAATTTATAACTCATAATGAAGTAAATTGGAAATACTCATCACTTTTTAATCAATACCTTTTATCTCTTATATCAAATCAACTTGGTATATGTTCTCTTATAAATTTATCTAATTCTTCAAAATTTATATCTCAAAAATAACTAAATTTTGCATAAGCCATTCAGCAACCAATATCAACTCATACCAAATTAGGTATAATCTTATCTCTAATATTAGAAGTAAATCATATTACACAACCTTTTCAACTATGTGCGTCTGGCATTATTTCTATATTGCATCATTCCATAGCTGGATGGTTACAAATGTTTTTTATTTGCTCTATTGCCTCATCTTCTATTGCTTTACAATGAAGTGTAGCAGTAGCAAAATCTCAGTTAATTTTTTTTAGTCCCATCATTCTCTTAATAAAGATATAAAATCTAACTGACAGTTAATGATAATTCCCAATTAATTCGCACAAAGAATATAATTATACATATAACCATAAAGATTATTAATTTTTTCATTTTTTATTGATAAGTAGTAAATGTTCTTCTTACGTTAAATCTTTCTGGGTCTATCTCTCATAGTTCTTCTTGATATATAGCATTAAGAACATTGGTTATAGTTCTTTCCCAATTTCAACCAGAACTTGCATATACGTGTCATTTGTCTTCCCATCGTGTGCAACTTCAAGCTTTACTTAAACAACCTAATGTTTGTGTAGTTCATAGATATTTGTTAGATAATGCTCTACCAATAGCTTCAATACTTTCTTTTTTTGAAGTGTAGCATCTTCTATCTCATCTATCATTATTACCTACATTTCATAAGTTATAACATCATTCTGATACATAATCTCAATTCTTTCAACCACTTGTTTCTGCTATAAGTATAGCCAATATTAATCATTCTCTTATTCAATACTTATTTTCTACTTCCCATATTTCAGATGGGTCTAATCAATATTTATAAGCCAATTCCTTAAATCTATCGTGTGATGTCTTTTCTATTAACTCTGGCATTTCTTGACTATCTCCACTTGCTGTTAACTTTCAAGGGTATCGCTCTGTTTCTATATCTTTCATATATGTACAGTTAATTTCTGGACAGTTTTCACTTGCTAATAATTTACAAGCATTTTCAGCTGTTTCAGTTCATATTCTAATAAACTCAGCCTCAACATCTGCTGTTCTTGTACACCAAGCATAATCTATTTCTACTTCTTTTTGCTGTGGTTTTTGTGTTGCTAAGCTAATAAACATTATAACAAATAATATAATAGCTCATAATGTAACTCATAGTTTAAATTTTTGTGATAAGTTAAGTTCTTTTTGTCCCATAATAAATAATAAAGATATAAAAGTTTATTTGTTTTTATTGTGCCTTTCTTTAGTCTGCTCTCTATTAATAATAGAGCTACATTTAGAACAGTATCTGTGCTGTGGGTTTCTTTTTATTATCTCCTTTCAGCATTTTTCACATTTAATTTTTCTTTCTTTATTCCACATTTTGTTTGAGTAATTAGAAATTAAATCTTTTTGGCGTATCTTTCTCTTGCTCTTATTCTGTTTCTTTCTCTATTTTCTTCCATTCTCTTTTCTCTTTTCTTTACCTCTGAATTATAATAGTCCATAAGGTGTCAGCATAGAGTGATAACGTCATCATTGTGCATCTCTAAATACTCAACAATTCTTTTGATATTTCTATACGGCAATACTTTTCTTTTCCTCCATATATTGTATATAGATGGGTCGCATTGCATATAGTTAGTCATTCATAAGATATTAAATGATTTTAATACATCTCATATCTCATTCAATAACTCCATAGGCTCTCTAGTCATTCATATTACGGTTATTAGATATAAAATCATTAGTTCACTTATTAGCAACATACCACGCTATCTTAAATTCCCTTATCGAGTTCATAACTTGTAGCATTCATTTACAGTCTGCCTCCATAGTTCTATAATCTCAATATTTTTCTTCTGCGATTCATTTTCATATTTCAGCTGCCTCAGTGACTTTCTTTCAGCTCTCCATAGCTTTTTTAGTTTCTTGACTTCTAACAAGATTATACATCTGCTCTTGTTCATTTGCCAAATTCATTTTTTCTCTATACAGAGAGGACATCATATAGACTATCTTAGATAACTGTATAATATCCTCCTCTGTTTGAGCCTTTTGATTTATAATCTTTTGAGCCTCATCAGTTAAGCTCATAGACTAAAATGCGTTAGAAGTTAAATCAATTATCTGTGGACATTTTATTTTTTCTCTATGTATTTTGTCGTGGCATATTGAGCAACAAAACACAATTTTATTCCATATATTTATATTTGGGTGGTGTGATACTATCCTTCACTCATATCAACATATCGGACATACGCTTGGACGTAGTTTTAATTTTGATATTCGATATTCGGTTTTTGAGTGTACTCATCAATATCACTTTTCAGACCTTCTTTCCAGATTTCTATTAAATATATACATTCTCCTATTAATATCATTTTCATATCTTTTCTTATCTATTTCTCTTGCCATAGCTCTTTCGTATTCAGATTTTCTTCAATCTAAAGTGCATTCTTTACATTTTAATCATCTCCTCTTTCAGTTATGAAAATACCAATTTTCTTTCGTATCATTTTTATCCACTCAACATATTTTACATATAGTCATAAATATGTAATTAAGAATTAAAATGGAAGCTCGGAATAGTCTTCTTCTTTATTCTTATCTTTTAACTCTTGTGTTAAATCTCTATCTTCTATCGGTGTTCAATCTACTTTTGTTTCAGTTCATACACTCCAGAAAGCTTCTCATTCCTTTCTTAAGCAAGAATTAATAGTAGGAATGATTAAATGTATAATTCGTTCATCAAGTTTAGTTTCATCTTTTTTGATAACTTCTCAAGTTTCTGGGTCTTTTACTATTCTGATTTTCTCTGTAATTTCTGGTGCTACATCGAATTTCTGTGTCATATCATTCCATTTGCTGAAAGGGTTTTCAACCTTTTCTCAGTCAATGAATATTGTAACGAACTTATTATCATTAAATACTCAAGTCTTTAACATAATGTTATTGATTTTAATATCTTTACTTGCTGGAACATACAATTTATAAAGTAAGTTTCTCATTGTTTGTCCTAGTTTCATTCCCCATTGAATAGCATTATTTTCTGCATCTTCAATATCGAATAAGATATAAGTTCAGAATTGAGTGTCTTTTGCTGTAATCTTTTGTAAAGTTCATTCAATAAAAGCTCATTCTCAAACTTTTTCTGCCTCCATTCAATTCCATTTAGTGATAATGAAACGTGGAGTGTCGTTTCATTTTCCAAAGTTTTCAAGTTTTGCTCTTAAAAAGTTTTTACTTGAATTTGTTGTTTCTCATCGTGTCATTTTTATAATAATTATAAGTTAAATAGTCTTGTTGGGACGAACCACTGTTCGTCATATTTGTAATCTACTAAAGGGCTAGTCTTTCATCTTTCCCTTATAGTCTGTATTGATACACTTGATTTTCATATCTTAACAAGCATATTATTTGGTAGCGTATCTATCAGATACCTATTAAATCATATTGTATCATCATATAATACTATATGCTGTTGTTTTCTATTAGTAGTCCAAGTATTTTTGAGATGGTCTATAACTCATAAAGTTCTTTTTTCCTTTTCTCTTTTAAGAACTACTTTATATTTGTTTTGAGTTCATTGGAACTCTAACTCATATCATCTGTTAATCTTTAAGCTCATTTGATTTTGATAATTTATTTCTAAAACGGAAGTTCATCATTCTCTGGTTTAGGGTCAAACTTTTTAATATAGTCTTCACATTTGATTTTCAAAGCCATTAAAGTCTTTTCCATATCAAAGTCTTTTTCTTTTTCTGTATCAAACTCTACTTCTATCTCTACCATAGGTTTGATATTTTCATACTGCCTTAAAGCGTATGTTCTGGTTAAACCAGCTTTAATAGTTCATTTCATTTTTTAATAAGTTAGATTATAAATAATTTTTTTCTAATAAGTCTTTATAACATTCTCACATAATTTCTATTACTTCCTCCATATTAATCTTAGGTTTTCAATTCTCTATTGTAAAGAAATTAATCTCATCATTGTTTCTTACAAAGTCCATAGGGTCATACTTAGGGCTAAAGTTAAATTCATAAGTGTGTCCCTTGTAAAATGCCGTGTATTTCATTTTGCTATAAATAAAGATATAAAACTAATTAAACTCTAATTCCATTTTTTCTCTGTAAGCATCTTCAGCTCTCTCAGCTTGTTCATCTCTATACTGTTCGTATAGTTGGTCTGATAAATCAATTTTTCAAGTTTCCATTAAATGCTCTCCATATTCCAAACAATCATAATCTAAGTTGTTTGGTCGTTGCTCATCATTGAAGCAATCAATGTCGATTTCTTTTTCGTAAGCCATTTTAATAATTGGTTAATAAATAAATATTTTTTGTTGCTATATCATTATAGCACTTGAATATATAATGATTTTTTTTGAAATTTCAAGAGGAAAATCTCTCAAAATTTTCTTTACAACTTTCTAGGTTAGAACTCCATTTTCGAATAGTCTGTATCAATTTCATTTGACATTCTTGAAATCATATTCTTTTTTTGTGTTATAAATATGTATCGTTCTTGGATGTGTTCTTCATACCGTTGTTGTTTATATTCTACTATCTCCTTATCATTAATCATTTCTTCTACCTTTTCTTTTCCTAACATATCTATCATTCTTAATGTATAGACTTTATAATTTCAACTCAACATAACATTTTCAGCATAACTCTGTGGATAGCAATTCAATATATCAAATCTATATTTCATAACTCAACGTGATATAAAGTGTCAGCATTGTGCTTTAGTCCAATACATTTTTACTCCACTTGTTATACATTTTACGTATCAATTACTATCAGCATAATATAATCTACAATATTCTGAGAATACTCTATCAGCAAGTGATTTCCAAGTTATCTTTCCTATTGGTTTTCAAGTTTTAGGTCAATAGTATCTAAGTATTTCTTGTCGGTCTTCTGGTTTAACAAGCTCTAAAGCTTTCTTTGTTTTCCAAAGAGATTTATACTTTGATAGGTCTATTATCTTTGCCATAGCAATAATTATAAAATAAATCTGATTAACTATGTCTTAAATGCCATTCAGCATAATATTTATCCCTTTCTTCTTTCAGTTTTTCTATTTCTCATTCCAATAACAGCTTTAACTGATGCCAAGCATCTATATCAAATTCTAGGTGTTTTATTTTATCTTTCAGCTTTTTATTTTCTTCTTCTAGTTCTATAATTCTATTATATGCTTCTTCCATTGTAGCTTGTCATAGTAATCCATCTCTCCTTCTTTCTCCCTCTAGTTCTTCTACTTTCTCTTTCAGATTTTTATTCTCATTTCTAAGCTCTTGTAAATCATATACACTTATTTCTATTGTCTTACTCATTCTCTCCATAGGTAAATAATATAAAAGATTATTTTAACTTTTCTTCTTTTAGCTTTTTTAGTATCGCCATTGCTTCTGCTTTATCTACACTATTTCATTCAAGCAATAAACATATTATTATATCTAATGCTTTACATATATAATCTAAATATTTATCAGTCATTTTGATTTTAAGTTAAGAATTAAAACGTTTATTATATATATCCATTAAATGTTTTGTTCAGCTCAAGTCAAGTCATTTTCATTTTCTTTCCTTGACTATTTCTTTTAATCTTTTTTTCATTTCTTCATCTGTAATTCAAGCAATATATGTATCTATATCATTCATAACTACTTTTTTTACTCAAGTGATTTCATACTTATTTACTAATTCGTCGCCGAATCTTATCATTTGCGGTCAGTTATTAATCAACTGTTCTAACTGTTCTAAAGTTGCGGTAGTTTGTATATCATCTCCATTTTTGCGAGTGATAACGCACATTTCTTGATATTCTTTAATCATTCACATTTTAATATAAGTTAAGTTATAAAACATTAATTGTAGGAGTCATTATTTTTTCCATTCTTGATTTTGTTTGATTATACAAATCAGCATAATTTTGATATATCTTTTGCGGTCAAGCTAAAGGTCATTTCCAATACTTTATTTTAATACTTGCGATTAATACATTACTTGCGAACTCTATTCTTCATTGCCCTATTTTATCACAGAAATCTCAATATTCTTTTGCCGTTAAGATATGTTTTGCGAACATTCTTTCTTTTGTATTATCATAAGCAACTCCATATTCATTACAAATATTTTTTATTTCACTAATTAATCAATTAATAGCAACTGTAATTTCTTTTTCTTTTTTTGCGGAACTTTTTTCTTTTTCTTCTACACAAATAGTATCTATAACTCAAGGTTTTGGTTTATTAAGATGTAAATAACCTAAAGTTTGATTATCTATTACGAATGGAAGTTCAGAACTTTGTTCTGTATTATTTATATAATTATTATTATAATTTATATTATTATTATATATTACTCCAGTCGGTTTTTCAGAATTATCTAATTCGGTTTCTCAGATTTCTCAAATTCTGTTTTTCCGAATTAGGAGTTCTGGAGTGCCTTTTCAAGTCGTTCTTATAAATCTATTAGTTCAACCACCAGCTCTAATTCTCTTTTTAAGAGTTATATATCATTCTTTTTCTAATTCTTTTAATACATTAGTTATTTTATCTTTCCCCCATTTTAATTTTTCTCAAATTGTTTCATTACTATAAAAGAAATCTCTATTAGTTTTAGTGTATCAATCTATAAAGTTATATAGAATTGCTTGACCTTCACTCATTCAATTTTCTAATTGAATTTGATAAAATGTAAAGTATTCTAATTTTCACATTTCTTGTTCATACACTTTTTTTGCTAATTTTATTTCTTCTTGTTCTTTAGCATCATAAGTAAATAAAGCATTATCAATTTGATAATCTCAATTATTTTGAGATATAGTTCATTCTGTTTTATACATTTTGTTGTTGGTTAATTGAATTAAAATAATCTTCATTATGGAATACGTGATATATTCAAGTATTATCCCAAGCTAAATCTATATGGCTTTTAGGAACTTTATACTCATTTCAATATACATCTGTTAAGTATCATTCTATATAAAAGTCTAAATCAGATAATTTGAAATTTTCTTTTTTGATAGGGAATAAAAGTCATTGAATTGTATGGATATATGCCATACCTTTTTTAGCTTTTAATTTGTGTATCATTTTACTATTGTTTAAGATATAAAAGTAAATTATCTATATTGTATCACTCATTTTGAGAATGTAGTATTACATTTCATAATCATTTCTGAATTACACTCATTTTGTCTATCATTAGTGAAGTATACAAATTTGTATATTCGTCTATTATCATTAGTTTTCATTTTCATTTATCTTTATGTAAAGTCAATGTAAATCATTTTATTCAGTTATTTATAAGGTTGATTTGTTTTTGTATAGTTTGTTCTATCATTTTTTAAAGTTAAGAGTTAAATAAACAAAAAGCCCTACAAATTTTTGTAGGACGTGTGTTATACTATAAGTATTTTGATAGTGTCTATACTACCGTCCTACTTGTAGTATAACACATATTTTGTAAGGCTTTTTGCTTTTATATCCTTATTCTTTTACTACTTTCGTAGTAGGTATCTTATAATCATTTTTTTTCTTTTTTCAAGTCTTTTTTTGATTTTGTTTTTTTCTCTCTATTTTGTAGTTCTGAAAATGTATAAGCCACATTTTGATTCTCTATAAACTGTTTGAATGTTAAATAATCTTTCTTTCAAGATTTTTTGTAAATCTCATATTTCAGATTATCTAGTTCTTCCATTTTATTTTATTAATAAATAAATGATTAATACAATTATAAATGTTCACATTTTTATTCTGTCATTATTGGATAAAATATTATAGTAGTTTTTCCATCGTAATTTGATATCACAATGTCTTGCTTTTGCATTTCCCTTTCTATGTAAGCGTCTTCCGTTTTGTCAACGTATCCAATTCTAATTTCTGTATTTTTGTCATATTCCTTTAGCTCTTTTATAAGTTCTTTTAGTTTCATTTTGATTATAATTAAAATCTAAAAAATTTATTTACAATAATTTTGTATCCTTGCTAATTCTTCAAGGATAAAACTTGTTCAATCTATTGTTCAATAGTCTATTTCTCTTTCTTCTATCATATCGTAAAGTTCAGCAATTCAATTAAAAATTGCGTCTAGTTGCTCTTGTTTTTCTTCAAGTTCTTTTTTTGTTGTTTCAGTTTCTTTTTGTGATTTTTTGTATTTTGTATCTAGTTTGTGATAGTCCAATCATAATTGAAAAGCTATCATTCTATAATCTATATGCTCTTTTTTGTCCAATTCTTCAAATCTTTTTTGTAGTTTTTCTTTGTATGCCATTTTTCTATAAGTTAAATAATAAAAAGTTTAGTTATATTTTGTTAAATCTACGTAATTTTTGAGTCTTATTTCTGACGTGATAATATCCAAAAGCCCCCCTTTACTTACTCCAAACATTCGTAATTCTGACATATTTTCCATATATTCCCCATCATATACGCAGAAAATAAAATATTGATTATTCCTTTTTTCTGTTTCTATTTTTTTTAGTTTTGTTTTCATTGTTCCGTGCATTCCGTACACGTACAAGTCAATATTTTTTTCTTTGATTAATTTATTGATTTCTCTAGTAGTCATTTTGATTATTTGATTAAATAATTAAAAGTAAGTATCTTTATAAGTTGGGTCGACTTTTCTTTCTTCTCGTTGTTTGTATCGTTTTTCTCGTGTTTCTTCTGCTTGCTGTTTTGTTTCCATAATGTAAGCCCTTCGGTATTTTTTGCCAATTCGTGTGATGTCGTTTAATGCTTTGACTTGTAAAAGGTCGGGCTCTTGCCCTTCTTTTACTCATATAATGTATATATTTTTCATTTTTTCTATAAATAAATAGTAAAAGTAGTTTTTTTTGTGTGTGGTTTTGTCAGTTTGTTTTGTTTATGTTTGAATTTTAAGCGTTGTTTTTTTGTTTGTGTGGTGTCTTGTTCGGTTTTGTTTTTCTGCGTGTCTTAAATTTCTCAAGCGTCCACAACGTACGGCATTTTTGCCGTGTGTTCGTTGTATATGGTTTCTAGTTTCTCTTTCTCTGTCTTTGTTAGTTCTTCATCTGCTAAAATATGAGCGTAAACTTTACAAGCACTATAAAAAGTGCGGCATTTTTTCAAAAGTTCTATATAATAACTAAATCTATCCATTTTTAATACTTAAAAGATAAAAAAATATTTTTTTTAATTTCTCCCATAAAATCAAAATCAAAAATTTTGAAATTGTAGTCCGTTATATTGTGAGCGACTAAAAACGCCCCCATTTTTTCCATAGTGTCAAATATTCTCAATTCGTACATCCTAAAAAAATTATTTAATAAAAAGGTTTTTTATTTCTCTTAAATCTTCGGCTGGAATTTCCCTATAAAGCCAAGAACTTCAATATTTATAATCTCCGTCGTATAATATGCCAGCCTTTTCTAAAACTTCGCAGCTTTTCGAATAGTCCCGCTTGTGTTCTTCTAGGTGTTCTTTCAAATATTTTTCTTGTTTTTCTGTTCCTGCGTGTAGGTCGTTTAGGTGGTGTTTTTTCCGTAAATAATAAATAATTGCTCGCTCTTTTGTTAAATCTCCGCTTTTTTCTAATATCTCGTTTATTTCGTCAAGACATTGTCCCCCCATATCTTCGTGCCCTTTGTAATAAACATCAGCCGAAACGCTAAAAACTGGCTTTTTTAATTTCTTAAAAATATCAAAGTTTTTTTGCTCGTTATCTTCAAGCCTTATATTTAATTTAATCAAATAATCTCAAGAAGTGATTTTTTTAATAGTTTCCATTTTTTCAATAAGTAAATAATAAAATAAGAAAAGAGGGCGAAAATCGCCCAAAAATTAGAAATATTTTTCAATTCTAGTGTCAAAATATTTGCGTTCAAAATCAGCCAAATTTATTTTTGGTAAATCTCTCCAGCTACTTCAAAAATAGTTTGTTTTTTGTTTGCTTGTTGTTCTGCTGGTTGTGATTTCTCCAGCTTTACGGCTACCATCAAAAGTGAATTGATACCAAGCCCCATTGATTTTTACAAGTTGAGGGCAAGTGTAAGAATAAAAAACTACTGCGTCTCTTATTTCGTTTTCAAAATAGGCAATAGTCGCTTGACAGTTTCTAAACTGTTCAGCCTTGTAAAAGGTGTAAGTGTTTTCCATTTGTGTAATAAATAAGGATATAAAGTTATTATCTTTATGATAACACGAGCATTATAATCAGAAATGTAAAAAAATCAAGGACAAAATTAAAAAAAGTGCTATACTTTAGTTATCACATAAAAACGCAGTCAAGAACTAATAAAACTCTGAAAATATATATTCAAAAATCAAAAAAAGAGTTGACAAAATAAAAAAATATAAAAATTCAGTCAAAAAAACAACCAGCCCAAAAAAACAAAAAAATATATAATATTATATACTATAAAAAACAGCATCAAACAAAACCAGCCCCAACAATTAAACGCCCCAAAACATAACAGCCCCAAAAAGAATCAAACCCAAAACAAAACCAACCCCAAAAAATAAAAACCCTAAAAAGATTATAAACCATCGACTATCGAATCATTAAACACTAAACACAATAACAAATAAACATATAAAAACTATATATTAATTCACAATACAAAAACCCATCTTATAACAGAAAGAAACGCTTTTTCTCTTTTATTTTCCTTTTAATAACTGATAAAAGAGAAAGCCCAAAAACAGAAAAGCCCCCAACCTTTCTTCTGCGTCAATTATATTTTTGACAGAGAGTTTTCGTGGCTTCTCTCCTGCGTTTTCTTCGGACGGAGGAGGGGTAGCAACCAAATGGAGAGGTGAATAATTGTAATAGTATTATACCGCGCGCACCAAGCAATTTTCCAAAAAGGTTGACAAAAATATCAACTTTTTCAACTATCTCTTGCAATCGGTAAAAATATCCCTATAAAATTGATAAAAAGGTTGATAAAAATATCAACCCTATTTAGTAACATCAATTAGTACCTATGAAAATATTTAATAAGAAATCAGACATACTTAGAGATTTAGGGAAGGATACTAAGGACATTAGGTATCTGGAGAGAGCGATAGAGCGTGGAGAGGTAGTTTCTTATGGAGGATATTTCATAAAGAAGGATGAGTTTGTAGGGGAGGCTATGAGATTATTATATAATGACAATCAGATACTCAGAGCTAGGGTAGAAAATTTTTCAGAAAAACAAGAAAAATTGAAAGAGATGGAAGCTAACGTAGAATATTATAAGAATGAGGCGGAGGAGGCTAACGATAAAGTAGTAGCGTTAGAGAGTGTTTTAGACAATTTAAGAGCTAAAGGTTTAGATATTTGATATGCAAACGAGTAATGTTATGATTTAATCACATCAGTATGGGGTTTGGGGTATGTAAGTGTAGAGCGTGTAGGCATCTTTGGAAGAACAGAGATGGTAAGCGAATTAAGCACAGAAAGAACCCATATAGAGAGCAAGTTTATAGGGCTATTATTAAGAAGCTAAGACAAGCTAAACATAAGGAGGAATTACCACGTTGAACATTCAGCACTGGTAGTTATACAGATTAAACTTTTATATCATATAATATATAATGGCTGGACTTATTGACGAAACTAACAAAAATAACCACGCTTGAGTGGAGAGGAGAGAAGCTTCTGAGAGGGCTGAAGCTTTACTCTGAATTATTAATGAATACAGAGTGTATTCACACAGATTTGAGAGCCTTCCAACTTGGGATGTGTTAGAATTTCTTAGCAAGTTGGAGAAAGAGCTATTTAAGAGGTATGGGGAAGAAATTGATAATGGGGAATTGGATAGAGTTAGAAATGAGTATTTCTTAGTAGTAGGGAAGAAGCCGTTTATGGCTTGGGGAGTAGAAGAAGTTAAGGAGAAGATAGAGGAGTTTAAGAATAAACCAGCTACTGAGATTTCAGCAAAAACTTTACACTCTAAGAAAACAAGATGGAAGGAGGCAATGAAAAAGTAAGATGACCTCAAGAGGCTACTAAAAACAAGGTTGCCACTAGAGAGATAGTCAGAGATGGGAAACCTTGAAGCTGAAAGTACAAGGGGTCAGATAAGTTAGCCGTTAAAAAAGGGCTAACAGAAAAACAGAAAGCTTTTGTAGATGAGTATTTACAATCGCATAACGCTTCTGCTGCTTATAGAGCTGCTAAAGGTACTCTTAATAACCCAGAAGAATGGTTGCCTTCAGATAGAGGGAACTGACATATTATGAGGAATCTGGATAAGGTTAAAGATTACTTATTAGCCAAAATATCATCTGATGCTGAATTATGCTTAGATATACAGATGGATATGATACAGAATAAGGACATACCAGCGGCAGTTAGAATGGACTGAATCAAAGATAGATTAAATAGATTATGAGTAGGGAAACAGAAGGAGGAGGACACTTGATTTAGTTGAATAGGAGAGGTTACTATTACTATTAAGCATAAAGCGCCAGAGATTATCGAAGGCGAAGTTTTAGATGTTGAAGAAACTAATGGCTAAGTTATTCACACCACAGTTTGAAATGACTGAGAAACAAGCAGAAGCTTGGGAAGCTCTTACTAACAATACATATAGGAATATATGATTTGGGGGATGAGCTTGATGAGGGAAGTCTTTTGTTTGAGTTATGTGGTTATGGTATATGTCTTGGAAATACCCTTGAACAAGGTGGTTTATCTGACGTAGAGAACTTTCTAACCTTATGAAGACTACGATTAACACTTATTATAAGATGTGACAAGTGTACTGAATACCTAAAGAATTTATGTGAAAGCTTGACAAAAAGTATAATATCATAAGATTTAATAACTGAAGTGAGATATTATTATTAGATTGTGCTACACAGCCAGCAGACCCTTTATTTACTAGATTTGGGTCATTAGAGTTGACTGGTTGATTTATAGATGAAGCGAATGAGATAGATGAGCAAGCTGTTACCATCCTAAAAACACGTATAGCCAGACAAAAGAATAAGGAATATTGATTATTGCCTAAACTATTATGTACATTTAACCCAGACCAGTGACGAGTAAAGAGAACTTTCTATACGCCACGAAAGAGTGGTACACTTCCAGAGGATACAACGTTTATTCCTTCGTTGGCTACTGATAATGATTATATAGACCCAGAGTATATTACTCAGCTTAGAAATTCTACTGATGAGGTAACTAAACAAAGACTTTTATATGGTAACTTTGATTGGTCTTGAGATGCTGGAAAACTCTTTAGACACGATGAGATAGAAGACTTATTTGAAACTAATGTAGATAAAAAATCTGATGTCACTTATCTATCTGTCGATGTTGCCAGACTTGGAGATGATAAGACTGTTATATGTATATGGAAGGGGTTAGAATGTATAAAGATTATCCATTATGAGAGGAATACTATTGATGAAATCGCAGCAAGAGTAAAAGACCTCGAATATATGTATTGAGTTAGTAGAAGAAATATAGTAGTCGATTCAGACTGAGTAGGTTGATGATTAGCAGATTTGTTAAGATGATGTACTAACTTTGTTAATAACTCCAGACCTTATAAGTTTGAAGCTGAGAAGAAAGGCTTTGTTATTAGGAATTATGCTAATCTAAAAGCTCAATGCTATTTTAAGCTTAAAGAGATGATGGAAAAGAGATTAGTTAGGGTTTATGCTGATTGAGTTATTAGGGATAAATTATCTGAAGAATTAGAAAATATCTTCATATCTGGTATAGATACTGATGGAAAGATAAAAATCGAAGATAAAAAAGACCTCAAAAGAAGGATAAACCGCTCTCCAGACTTTGCAGATGCTATTATGTTTAGAATGATATATCTAGTCCAAGAAACAGAAGCCCAAAGTGAGATAGTTACTTGAACATTTGAGATAGACTACGATAGTATATTATATTAATTCGGAATTTCCGAATTTAAGAAAAAAGACAGCGTACGAACTGTCTTTTTCAAGGTTTTAGAGAGTTTTTTCTGAGCAAGCCACTTATGTGCTTGTTTCGTATGTGACTATATACATACCATTATTATTCTGTATATCAAGTATTAGCATCTTACTAATTACTTTCAAGGTTGAGCTTACAGTCTTGTCCTCAAAACCTCTCCTATATACAGCTTTGAAAATTTTTTAATAAGCATTTCAAAACGTTGCACAAATTGTAGTTTGTACGTATATAGTCGGTTTGTTAGACAAGCACCACTCAGCTGACGTGGCTACCAGATTTGATTTACTTTTCAAGTATATCGCTTCTCAGTTGCTCGTTCCGCATCAGACCTCTCCATAACTTGATACGGACAATGGGTTTATTCATTGCTCGCTCTATTATATAATGAAAAAAAATTAAAAATCAAGAGGAATTTTAAGATTTATTCCAGAATATGTCAAGATATAAAACAAATACACACTTGAAATGCTTAATATAATAGATAATCAAAAGGCAATAAAGTTTATATTGCCTAAACAATATGAAGATTTCAGACGTATTAAGCCAAGAGGATAGAGATAAGCTGTTAGCCCAGATTGATAGGGAATACCAAGCGTGATTTGATTATGTAGTGAACAAAAGAAACCAGTATAGAGATAGAGTTATTAGATGGGACAAACAAGCTAAAGACCCTAACAAAATTAATATCAATATGGTTGCTAATGCTATCGATACTTTGATAGCTTCTTCTTATACAGACTGATTAACAGTTAATTTCGCATCAGCAGATGGTTGGATGTCAGCAGATAAAGCTGATAATCTTAATTATATGGCTGAGTTCGATAATAACGACCAAGACTATCAGCAACTATATTATCAAAAAGAACAAGACAGATACTTCTTCTGAGTAGGTATTAGATATAGATATGGTTGGGACGATGTTAAAAAGATGCCTAAGTTTATGGTTATTAACCCTCTAAGCTGGATACCAGACCCTATACCTTCTCAAACTTGAGCATTTGATGGTAGTGGTTATAGATTCCATTGATTTGAGTTCACTACAACTATTATGGACTTAATAGCTGATGGAAGCTATGATAAAGAAGCCTTAGATACTTTAGTTTGAGGTTATTTTTCTCCAGAAACACAACAAAACTGGGTAGCTTACGCTTCAGCATACAATTATGTTATGCCTACTACTTGTGATGAGCTAAAGACTAACTTCTCTTTAGATGTTTACCATCACTTTACTAACTTTAATGATAAAAAATACATAGTTACTCTTGCTAACTGAAGAAAAACACCTATTAGAATTAAAGAATTAGAGCCAGTATTAAAGGAAGAAAAGAAAAACCCAACTATGATACAATTCCCTATTATCCTTAACTACTGGAAACCTAGAAGAAATGACCCATTTGGAGAATCTGTATGTGATAAACTAGACGATAAACAAATAGCAAAGACTATCTTGTTTAACTTAAATATTATTAAAGCTAAAAAAGAAGCTCTAGGTGGAGATTTCATCTGGAACTCAAGACTTATTAAGAACAGAGAAGACATCTTAAAGCCTACAACTAACGGTAGAAATATCTTTGTTGATACTGTTGAGCCTTTAGGAAATGTAGGAATGGAACTTCCAAGAAGCCAAATCAAAGCTGATTCAATCAATATGATTACAGCTCTTGAAAATGAGGCTATGCACGATACAAATATTGATAGTTTACAGCAAGGTATCGTATCTGGAGGAAGAACTACTGCTACTGAAAGCCAAATTGCTCAAGCCAACTCAAATATTATCTGATTACTTAACAATAAAGTTAATGCTTGGGGAGATAAAAGGTTTTGGTTTGAACGATGGAAGGGTTATCAAGAGAATTTCTCTGAAGTTGATGAGAAAAAAGCCGTTATTGTATCAAATTTCGAAGTTAAATCTCTTACTTTGTTAAAAGATGACTTCTTTACAAGGAATATACCACATATTATACTCGCTACTAAGGCTGATTTACAGTCTAAGAACGAAAAAGAGCAAATATTCTGGGATAAATACCTCTGAATGATGCTAAATAACCCATCTACACCAGAAGTATCTAAGAGAATAGCTCAAAGAATGTGTTATAGATGTAATGGAAAGACACCAAATGAAATAAATGTACTCGTACCATTAGAAAATGACGAAACTGTTGCTATGCAATTCGTAGATATGCTTAATTTGGATGTAGTTCCTCAATCATTATTCAAATATCCTAGAGAATATCTTAGAACTTTCTGGGTTTACTTCCAGAAAGCTGAGAATACTAAGGCAAAAGAGGTTGTATTACAAGCATTAAGAAATGCTATGGTTAATATGCCTTTACAGCAAGCTCAAAACCCACAGTTTGCTGAAATGGCTAATAGCTCAAGTAATATAGCAATGAGCCAAGCTATGCAAAATGCTGATAAAACTATCACATCAAGGCAAGATTTGATACCTTGACAATGAAGTGCTACTGCTGCATCAATTATTTAGTTCTTAATATTATTAAGATGGTTAAACTCTTAAAAAAGAAGAAAGTAGAGAAGAAAGTAGATAAGAAAATCGAAAAAGTAGAAAAAGCAGAGGAAAAGGAATTATCTGGAAGTGCTAAAATTGCACAAAAACTTAACGACCTTATGAGGTAATTTATATTATATATGTATTACAAATGGCTCTAAAGAAAGAAGTAAAGAGATTGTATTGGAACGTGCCTAGCTGGGATGCTATCAAAAAGGCAGTTATAGAATACATCTTATGATTAGATTAGTCTTTTATATTCTAATATATTAAGAAATGAGGGAATTAATTATTAAACTCGAAACTCTAAAAGAGAGTAAAGAGCGAGAAAAAGCTGTGGCTAAACTAAGAGAAGCACAGGAAGAAAAAAACAAAAAACTCTTAGAAGGAATTGAGGAAGAAGAAGGTACTGCGTACTATTCTGAAGCCGATATGATTAGACACGAGATTAAATACATTAGTGAGTTAATCTGAGGTCTAAAGGTAAAAGACAAAGAAACTAGAGAAGCTTTGGTTGAAGACTTAGAAAAGTCAATGAACTGGAGAATCAATAGACTTCTTTGAAAAACACACGAGTATAAGTTAGATAATATAGTTTATGAAGATGCTTACACAACTGAAGACTTATACAGAGCTGAAAACCGATGGATAGAATGCTTCGAGAACTTACCTACTAAACTAGCTGAAGAACTCAAAGTTAAAGAGCAACAAGAGGAAGCTACTAAACAAGCAGAAGTTCAAGAGCAAATTGACGCTCTAAGTACATTAGAGCTTGACGGTATTTAATAGATATACAAGTCGAGGGTATTATATGAGGTGTATAGCCAGCCTAGTTATGCACCCACATATAATTGTAACTCCTTCGCCCTAGTATAAGGCACATTTTATACTTTAATGTTACGATTATGGCAACACAAGACGAACTTATCCAAGCTGAATTGGATGGCACTATTGAGGAGTTGGAAGCTAAAGCTGACGAGCAAGAAGCTGATGAAACTCCAGCACAACCAGCTGAACAACCAGCTGAAGAAGCTAAAGAGGCAGAACAGCCTAAAGAGGTGGCAAGTACGGAGAAAACATCTGACACACCTACTGAAAAGCAAAGTTCTGTAATGAAGCTTCTTAAACAAAGGAATGAAGCAAGAGCTGAAATTGAGGAATTAAAAGCCAAAGTTCAGAACACTGCTGAATTAGAGAGCAGAATCAAAGAATTAGAAGAAGGTATCGCTGCTCAAGAGCTTGCTAAAGAAGCTCAGAAAGAAAAGGAAGCCTTCTATGCTCAGTACCCTAACGCTAAATGACACGAAGAAGGTATTGAGAAACTTAGGGAACAAAAAGACCTAAGTTATAGTGAAGCATTCCAACTATATGCTGCACAAAACGACCCTACACTGCTATTGGATGAACAGTATAGGAACAAGTCGCAATCTTGAGCTACTCTTACTGGAGTTGCTAAGCCACAAGAGGTTATTAAGACCCCTAAAAGCCAAGAAGACTTTAACCAGATGTCTGATGATGACTTCTTAGCTTGGAGTGATGGAATGGCAAAAACTGAAAGGGCAGCTGCTTGATACATAAAGTAGTCCAACCTTTTATATTGTTTTAGAATATTAGTATGGCAAACAATTTAGATGCTTTTAGTCCAGAATACTGGAGTGCGAGAACTCAAAGACTTTTGAAGAAAAAGTTAATCGCAAGAGAGATAGCTTCAATGGAAGAACAAGCTATCCTTAGAGATGGAGATATGGTACATA
>Ga0265299_10000687_pt1 | contig 41100 bp, 28 predicted proteins | sample AusTroGonzalo_MG_4_FD_193485 | JGI IMG/M metagenome (GOLD analysis project Ga0265299, IMG submission 193485) | Bovine rumen microbial communities from tropical cattle in Woodstock, Queensland, Australia - Gonzalo_02 | ecosystem: Host-associated > Mammals > Digestive system > Stomach > Rumen ...
TTACTACACGAATTTATCAAGATGGCTGGGAAAATGATAAAATTATTATTGGTAAATATTATGATAAAGATAAAATAAATTCCAATCTTACAGGACTTGCAGCTATGGAATTAGCTACACAATTTCAACGACCTGCTTTAGTAATTCACTATAATGAAGAAGATGATAGCTGGAGTGGTAGTGCAAGGAATTTTGGTAGTGCTATTTATGATTTAAAAGAATTTCTTTTAAGTAGTAAATTTTTTGAATATTGTGCGGGTCGATTGGCCCTTTAATACCTTTTCTGTTTATCAACAGGGTTTTATTATTAAAGCTAACGGGGAAATTTTACAGGAAAATAATCCCGTGGGAAATATTATTTTATTATTGTTATTATTATAGAAAGGAGGTATATGAAAAAAGCTATATATAAAATTACTAATCTAATTAATGGAAAAATTTATATAGGTGAAAGTAAACAACCAGAAGAACGATTTAAAGAACATTGTTATCGTAAAAGTAAAGATAATTCATTAATAGATATTGCAATTCAAAAATATGGAAAAGAAAATTTTAATTTAGAAATAATTGGTTGGTTTGAAGATTGGCAAGAAAAAGAAAAATATTATATTAAACAATATAATAGTTTAATTCCAAATGGATATAATATTCATGAAGGTGGAGGAGAGTCTCCAATATTAAAAGGAGAAGAAAATCCTAATTGTAAAATTACTCAAGAACTAGCTACTAAAATACAAAAACAGTTATTAAATTGGAATATAACTAGAAAATCTATTATTAAAAATAATAAAGTAACTAATGATATAGTACGTCATATTAATGATGGTACTTCTTGGTATAATGAATCTTTAAATTATCCATTAAGACCTAAAGAATCTATAATTAATAATTATAAAGCAGATATGATAATAGATTTATTACAAAATTCCGATTGGTCTTATAGACAAATTGCAGCTTTAGTAGGTTGGAGTAAAAGTGCAGTTACTATGATTAATATAGGGCAAAATCATTATAAAGATAATTTAGATTATCCAATTAGAAAATAATAAAATAATATTCCTGTAACGACTATCCTTAATAAAGGAGTAGGTATACTATTGATACGTATATCAAAATAGGTATTCCCTTTAATGGGTAAGAAATAGTCTGAACAATTAGAAATAATTGATAATTTTGCATGCAAATGCTTTTGGTGTAAATTTTTTTAATAAAGATATAGATAATTTTCGTAATTATTTTAATAATAAATTAAAAGATATAAATTATACTTCTGATAATATTTATGGAATAGATTTAGAAACTACAGTAGACGATCCTTGGTTAATTTCTATTATTACACAAATAGATAAACATAAAGACATGTGGGGTAAAGGCGTAGAAGAACCTTTAATTTGTGTAAAAAATATTGAATTATATCATAAAGATATTATTACTATGGGGACAAATGCTGACTCAATAAAATTTAATAAAGGTGATATTGCTTTTGTAAAATTTAAAGATTTAGAGTTTTATGATAAACTTATGATCGCAGAAGAGCCTATATATCTTACTATAGTAGGGAAAGCTAATATGAACTTTTGGAATGGTCATTCTACACCACAAATCTTTATACAAGATTATAATGTTGAAAATATCTATGATTTTTAATTGACATATTGAGAGTTATAGTATATAATTATTATATAATAAGAATTAAGAAAGGACGTGTGAAATCTTATGTCTGAATATAAATATACAGATTTAACAGGACAACGTTTTGGCAGATTAACTGTTATACGTTTAATTCCAATAGAAGAAAGAACTTGGGCAAATAGAGAAAAAGCTTATGAATGTTTATGTGACTGTGGAAATAAAACTATAGTTCGACAAAGAAATTTATTATCTACAAGAATGACGAGATCTTGTGGATGCTTAAGAAAAGTTGATGCTTTTATAAAAACAAATGGAGTAAAAGGATTAACAGAAGAATGGATTTTAAAATTTAAAGATTTTGATAAATTTTTAATAATTCATAGATTATTAAGAACTAATATATCTATGTTAGATATTCCAAAAGAAAAATATATGGATTATATGGAATATTTTTATTATCAAAATCAATTTAATAAAGTATTTAATTTTTGGAAAAAAGAAGAAAAATTAAATACTTTTTATGATTGGGCAAAACCTTCATTAGATCATATTATTCCTAAAAGTAAAGGTGGAAATAATGAAAAAGAAAACTTGCAATTTATTACCACTTTTGAAAATTTAGCAAAAAGAGATATGACTATGAAAGAATGGAATGATTTTAAAATAAAAACTAATACACATAGTCAATATTTTATTGAAGAAATAATGAAAGGAGGTGATGCCAATGAATAGTCGACTTAGTTATCCAGGTAGTTTGCATAACCATAGTGACTATTCTTAAACGAACTAATATTCGTTTAAGAGATTCGACTAATAAAATTGAAGATTTAGTTAGTTATGCAAATGAATTAGGACATAAAGCTATAGCTATTACAGACCATGATTTTTGTGGCGGACATATTAAATTTCAAGAAGCAGTACGAAAAATAAAAGAAAAAAATCCAAATTTTAAAGGAATCTTAGGAAATGAAATATATCTTGTACGAAATGGATTAAATAAAGATAATTTTAAATCTGGAATTGATAAATATTATCACTTTATTCTTTTAGCAAAAGACAGAGAAGGTTTAAAACAAATTAATGAAATCTCTACAAAAGCTTGGATGAGGAGTTATATGGCTCGTGGTATGCGTAGAGTACCAACTTATTATCAAGATTTACAGGAAATTATAGATAATAATAAAGGGCATGTAATTTTTTCTTCAGCTTGCATTGGAGGCCTTGTTGGCACTCAACTCTTAAATTATAAAGAATCTCAAGATGATAATCTTTTAAATAAAATTAAAAATTGGATTATTAAAATAGATAATATTGTAGGACATGGTGATTTTTATCTTGAGATGCAACCTTCTCACAATAAAGAACAAATATATGTAAACAAGAAAATTATAGAATTTAGTAAAGAATTAAATATACCTTATATTATAACTACAGATAGTCATTATCTTAAAAAAGAAGATAGAACTATTCATAAAGTATTTTTAAATTCTCAAAATGGTGAACGTGAAGTTGATGCATTTTATGCTAGTACATACCTTATGAATACAGAAGAACTTGAATCATATTTTTCATATTTTACAGAAGATATTTTACAAACAGCATATAAAAATATTGATGAAATTATTGATAAATGTGAAGAATATGATTTGCGGAAACCACTTAAAATTCCTGAACTTAAATGGAATAAACATACATTATACGAAACTGAAATTTGGTATAATAAATATAAGGCAGTTATTCCAGAATTAGAAAAATTTTATAATTCACAAGATAAAGCTGATAATGAACTTGTTTGGGCATTAATAAATGGAATTGAAAAACATAAAGATTTACAATGTGAAGAAGCATATAATGAACTTAATGAAAATTTAAAAATTACATGGAAATCTTCAGAAGTTAATAAAGCACACTGGTCGGCATATTTTCTTAATCTTCAACATATTATTGATGTATGTTGGGAAGCTGGAAGTATTGTAGGGTGTGGTAGAGGCTCTGGAGTTGGTTTTCTTCTTCTTTATGTATTAGATATTATTCAAATTAATTGTTTAAGAGAAAAAACTAAAACTTATCAATGGAGATTCTTAAATCCAGATAGAGTATCTCCTTTAGACGTGGATTTTGATATATCAGGAATTAAACGTTCAATTGTTCTTAATGCTTTTAGAAAAGAATATGGAGAAGATAGGGTTGCAAATGTAGCTACTTTTGGAACAGAACAAAGTAAATCAGCAATTCAAACTGCTTGTCGTGGTCTTGGTTTAGATGTTGAATTAGGTTTATATATTTCTTCTCTTATTCCAGCCGATCGTGATTTAACAAGAACTTTGTCTCAATGTTATTATGGAGATGAAGAAAAAGATTTTAAACCTATTAAACAATTTATAGATGAAATGAATAAAAATCCTCAACTTTGGGAAGTAGCTCAAAAAATTGAAGGATTAATTAATAGAAGTGGAATACATGCGGGCGGTATTATTTTTGTAGATGAACCATTTACAGAATCTTCTGCTCTTATGAGAGCACCAGATGGAACTATATGTACCCAATATGAACTTCATGATTCTGAAAAAGTTTCAATGATCAAATATGACGCATTATCTGTAGAAGCTATGGATAAAATTCAAACTTGTATTGATTTATTATGCGATTATAATTATATTAGTAAAAAAACAAATTTAAAAGAAACATATGAATCAATAGTTGGAATTTATAATCTTGAACGTAATGATTCTAAAATGTGGGAAATGGTTTGGAATCATAAAATTAGTTCGTTATTCCAAATGGAACAACAAAGTGGTATTCAAGGTATTAAGCTTATTAAACCAAAATCTGTAGATGAACTTGCAACTTTAAATTCTGTTATTCGACTTATGGCACAAGAAAAAGGTGGAGAAACTCCTCTTGAAATATGGTCAAAATATCGTAAAAATATTAATCTTTGGTATGATGAAATGCGCCAATATGGATTATCTGAAGAAGAAATTCAATGGTTAGCAAATTATCCAGATATTACAGATGGTATTGCAGAATCACAAGAATGTCTTATGTCTTTAATTCAACATCCTAAACTTGGAGGAAATGATCTAAACTTTGCCGATACAGCCAGAAAAGCTATTGCTAAAAAAGTTGGTAAACTTTTTGATGAATGTGAAAAACAATTTTATAAAAATGCAAAAGAAAAAAATTGTTCTGAAGAATTAGTTCATTATGTTTGGGATGTTCTTTTACGAGCACAAAGAGGTTATTCTTTTAATAGATCACATACATTAGCTTATTCTTTAGTAGCTCTTCAAGAAATGAATTTAGCTTATAAATATCCAATTATTTTTTGGAATACAGCTTGTTTAATTACAGATTCGGGTGGTAATGAACAAGAAGATATTGAACAAGAAGAATGGAAAGAAGAAATAAATTATGGAGATGAAGATTTATTTGATGAGCCGGACGAAGAAGAAATAGATATCTATGAAGAAGAAGATCAAGATGAATATGAGTATGAAGATTCTCCTGATAGAAAAACTAAAATAAAGAAAAAAATTACAAGAACTGTTGCATATGATAAAATAGCTACAGCTATTGGTAAAATGAAAATGACAGGTATTGAAGTAGATTTACCTGATATTAATAATTCTTCATATACATTTACACCAGATGTAGAAAAAAATGTAATTCGTTATGGATTACGTGGTATTACTCGTATTGGAGAAGATTATATTAAACAAATAATTGCAAATCGTCCATATTCTTCATTAGAAGATTTTCTTACAAGAATAAAAACAAGTAAAACACAAGCAATATCTCTTATTAAAGCAGGATGTTTTGATAATATAGAACAAAAACCACGTGAACAAGTAATGCGGCAATATATAGATTCTATTTCTGATAAGAAAAAGCGTCTTACATTACAAAATATGCAAATGTTAATTCAAAAACATTTACTCCCTAATGAATTAGAACATGAAATTAGAGTTTATAATTTTAATAAATATTTAAAGAAAAATAAAGTTGGTGAAGAATATTATAAACTTGATGAAAAAGCATATAATTTTTATGAAAAATTTTATGATGTAGACCTCATAGAAAATATAGAAGAAAATTTGTATATACAACAAAAGTCTTGGGATAAAATTTATAAAAAAGAAATGAATCCAGTGCGGCAATACATATCTTCACATCCAGAATTATTGGAAAATTTAAATAATATGTTGTTCCAAGAAATGTGGGAAAAATATGCTTTAGGTAATACAAGTAAATGGGAAATGGATAGTTTATCATTTTATCATGGGCCGCATGAACTCAGTAATCTATCCGAACTTTATAATACAGTAAACTATTTTAATCTTCCAGAAAATCCTATTATAGATAAAGTATTCACTAAAGGAAATAAACAAATTATATTGTATAAATTAAATATAATTGCCGGAACGGTAATAGCTAAGAATAAAGCTAAACATATAGTTACATTATTAACTACAAATGGTGTTGTAAATGTAAAGTTTTATAAAACACAATTTGCAAAATATGATAGACAACTTTCAGAAAGAGATAATGAAGGTAAAAAACACATTATTGAAAAATCTTGGTTTACAAGAGGAAATAAACTTATGATAATAGGAATTAGAAGAGATGATTTTTTTATTCGTAAAAATTATAGTAATAGTAAATTTAGTTCTTCTATAATATTAATTGATAGTATTAATGAAAATGGAATAATAACTTCAAAATCAGAAAGGGAAGATGATTAATGAGAATAGGACTTTATGATGTAAATAAATCTGCATATGGGAAAATAAAATATGAATTTCCAGAAATAGATCTCATGAAGGTCTATTCTTATTACAAACAAAATAAAAATAATATTATAGAATTATGTCAAGATTATAAACAATATAATAATTATGATTTATTCTATATTTTTAATAATAGACGACATGTAGTAAATAAAGACTTACTTAAACTCCAAATGAATAATAATGTACATCTTATTGGAACTTGTTTTTATGGAGATACTTGGATTCCAATGGATGATGAAATTGAAAAATGTGAACCAGATATTGTTTCATATGGAGCTTTTATTAGACAAACAATATTACAAGATACTTTAACACGTTGGACCGCAAGTCTATTTAGTGATTATTACTATTTAAGATATTATTATCCAGATTGGCATTGGGAAATAAATAATAATAAAATTAAAAATAAAAAAATTATTTTATATGATTTTGATTTAACTAGTAATGAAGGATGGCAAGAACTTTGTTTGCGGCTCAAGCGTGATAGCGGACAGAGATTTGTATGTAGACATAATTTAATTGTTCATAGTATAGAAGATTTAAAATTTATTGCTGAGCACGAATTACAGATAAGTTCTACAAGATACCCAACTAAAATTATATTAGATATTCCTCAAATTCTTGACAATTTTAAAGAAATAGTAGATAATTATTATAATATATTAAAAAAATTTCCAGCCCGTTCATTATTTTTATATTTAAATCATTATAAACAAAATGAAGAAGTAGAATATTTTGCAAAAATTTGTGATGCTTGTATGTATTTTCTTTCATTAGGAAAACGTATATATCCTATATATGATTATAGTTTACCAGTTAGAAAATATGATACTACAATGAGAAGAATAGAATATTATTTTCTTATGGAGAAACCTGATACTATTACAGACAAATTAAAAGAACGTGGTGATCCAAATAATATGTGTGGACAAATAGAAGAGAAATATCCAAATTTTTATAAACAAATTTCTACAATTACACGAGCAGGAGTTAAAAATAAAACTGAGGAATGGATTTATGGACTACGATAAATTTGAATTACAAAATAAAATTGATGAATTATATGAAAAATTATATCAAAGTGCGGCTACTTTTATTTTTAAACCAAATGAAATAAAACAAATAAAACAAAATATTTTTGAACTACAAAAACAATGTAATCATGAATTTAAAAATGGAAAATGTATTTATTGCAGAAAAGAGGAATAATGCTTACTAAAAGAAAAGATACCTACATGGTTGATACTGAACAAGAAGCTAAACAGCTTATTGAAGATGCTAAACAATCTATTGAATTTGAACTTACTAAATACTCTTCACAGAAAAAAGTAGAGAAGAAAAGTGGAGATGAATATTTTATTGTTACTTTAGAAAAAGCATATGGCGTATGAGTAATATAAGTGGTACAAAAATATTTGGATTAAACGAAAGTGTTGCGGCAAGTGGTTATCCAATGGCTACAGAACCATTGGATTTTTCTTTTTTATCTATTTCTGAAAAAGAGTTTGAAAGAGCAGATAAATTAGCTAGTGCTGCAGTAGGCTCTGGTCATGATCAATTTTTAACGAGTATTATTGTTCAATTTGATCTTACTTTTCCTTTAAAAACTTGGGTCGAACTTCAACGTTATCATTTTATAGATTTTTGTTCTTCTATGTCTACAATGCATAGAATTATGAATATGGATATTGATAAATGTTGTAATAAATATGTGAATGAAAATATAAAATCTATTTTAAGAGCAGCAATATTACAATATAAAGAACACCCAACAAAAGAAAATTTTTATAACGTTATTTATAATATTCCATCTGGTTTTGAATATACAGCTAGATTAACTACTAATTATAGACAATTAAAAACTATATATGCTCAAAGAAAAAATCATAAACTTCCAGATTGGCATATTTTTTGTAATTGGATTGAAGGATTGCCGCATAGTGAATGGATTACAGGAGTAAAAAATGGAAAATGAGATAAAACAAGTATTTAAAACTATTCAAGATCTTCCTGATGAATCAGTTGAACTTATTCTTCCTCAAATAGAAGAAGAATTTAAAAAAATGGTTGAAGAACAAGATTTAGTTAATAAAACTAAAACTGAATTTTTAGAACAAGGTTATACAATTGCAGATATTAATATTATTAAAGAAAATTATGATAGTATTGCAAATGATTATTTTAAAATTGTAAAACCAACTTCTCCTAAAGGTAGATATATTTCTGCACTTGTTGGAGTTTATAAAGATATTCTTGATAAAATTATAAAAGAAGGCTTTAGCCGTACAGTAAATATAAAAGTAACAAAGGATAATGAAGATGCTACTATCCCTACTTATGCTCATTTTGGCGATGCGGGCGCCGATTTATATACTTCTAGTGATGGAACCATTCAGCCCGGAACAGTATCTATCGTACCTACAGGCTTGCGAGTTGAAATACCAGATGGATATGAAATGCAAGTAAGACCACGTTCAGGAATGACGGTAAAAACTTCTGTACAAGGTATTTTAGGTACAGTAGATAGTGGATATAGAGGACCATTAGGAGTCATGCTTTATAATCATGGTACTGAACCATATGAATATCATAAAGGTGATAGAATTGCACAAGCTGTTATTGCTCCAACTTATCATGGTAATTTTCTTATTTCAGATTCATTAAGCGAAACTGAACGTGGAGAAGGTGGATTTGGGTCCACCGATAAACAAAATGGGGAAAAAGCTTGATGCCGCAAAAGATGAAGTTTCAGCATTAGGCTGGACTTTATTAACAAATGAATATAAAAATTTAGATACTATTATGGATTTTAAATGTCCAGAAGGGCATATTTTACAGCTTACGTTAAAACAATGGCGTAAATCACCCTTTTGCGGCATTTGTAATCATAATAGTGTTATAAAAGAAAAAAAGAAAAATTCTCAAAGAACTATAGCTTTGGATAATGCAACTCATATAACAGGTTGGGCAGTTTTTGATAATAAAGAATTAGTAAGTTATGGAAAATATGCTACTAAAAATAATGACACTAGTGATAGAATTTTAGAGTTAGGTGATTGGCTTACTAATTTATTAGATAAATGGGAACCAAATACAATTATTCTTGAAGATATTCAACAACAAAGTAATGTTATAACTTTTAAAGTTTTAGCAAAATTACAAGGCGTACTTGAATATATAAGCAAAAAAAATAATGTCGAATATTATATTATTCCACCTGCTACATGGAAACATAATGCAGGAGTCACTGGAAAAAGTAGAGTAGATCAAAAGAAAAGTGCTCAACTTATTGTTCAACGAATATATAACCTCCAAGCTACACAAGATGAATGTGATGCTATATTATTAGGAAAATATGGAGTTGATAAATATTTAAGAAATAATAGGATGGTAAATTTTGAAAGTTAAAAGTGCTATTATTGCTAACAGTCTTCAAACAATTATGGGATTAGCTGAAAAATCTATGCCAGTAAGTTTGGCGGCTAAGCTGTTAAGATTGAGTGAAGATTTAATTAAAGAAAATGAAATTATTGAAAAACAAAGACGACTTATTATTGAAAAATATGCTGACAAAGATGAACAAGGTCAGCTTATCATAAATGATGGTAATGTTAGTTTTAAAGAAACAAAAACTGCTGAAGAAGCCCAACAAGAACTTAATGAATTAGCTAATTTGGAAGTTGATATTTTTGATAGAGGAATTACTGAAGAAGAATTAATTAGTAGTAATTTACAACTTACTATGAATCAATTAGCTACTTTAAAAAATTTTATAAATATAAAATAAAAGCCTATGCAATTTTGCATAGGCTTTTTTATTAATACCATATAGTTTGTAAAGTTACTTCAGAAGGAGAATAGTATCCTCCTCCTCCATAATAAAATTGTTTACCTTTCCAATTAGATAATTCATATAAAGTTGGTAAACCATTATTATTATTAATTTCTGTATCAATGTTAACAAAGTTATAATATCCTTCTGAATTATATTTTTTAACATTATTTCCAATTATTTTACTTCTACTATTAGATACCCATCCACTTTCTCCAAAATACCAAATCCCATATCCAATTGTAAATTTTGTAATACCAGGAGTAGTCCAGAAATAAGGTTCCCAATAATTTCCATATTCATCTTCAGCACCTAAATCAGTAAAACCAGAATTATTACCATCTAGTCTTGGTATTGTAATATTTGGTATTTGTCTACTATGATTTACAAATTGACCAATATTTTCTCCATTTTTAGAACCATTATAATATTCCCAAAAACCATAAAATCTATAATATCTATAAGTATTAGAATTTTCTCCATAATACAAAGTTTGAGTTTCATTTAAATTCCAACTTACAGTTAAATAAGAGGCTAAATTACATGAATTTCCAGCTGAATAACTACCTATTGTAACACGATCATTTCCATTAAAATTAGCATAAGAAAATCCATTATTACCATAATTATATATAAAAGTTGGAATTTTTACTTTATTACAAAGTAATTTAATATAAACTCCATTATTTTTAGTAATTTCATTTTCAGTTAATGTAAAACTATATGTTCCACCTAAAGCGCCATTCCAAGTCGCATTAGTGACAGTAAGATTTGTCTCTATTCCAATAACTATACCATTATTATTAATATATTCAAAAGTCATAGAATGATAATATTGTATAGAACTAATAAAATAAGATTCTCCTATTCCTACTGAAATATTACTAGAAACACAATTTATTTTTATATTAGCTCCTATTGGTAATAATTCAAAATTATAATAAGTAAAAATCAATTATTTTTATAGTTTCCTATAAAATTAGACTATCTCTTAACAAGTATATCCATTTCAACTTATGTATCAATAATAAGTTTACGATTTAATTACAAATCTAGTCGTTACATCGTCGCACTAAACTATGACACGGGATTAACAATTAGTATTCCCCGTTAGCCGGCCGGCTAACCATAAGCCAACCGGCCAACCCCGCTGATAAACGGATAGGATATATTTAGACATTTTAACTAATATCTACTATTAAACCTTTTACTACTCTAACATTTTTTATATTTCCTTGATAATCTTTAAGAACCAAGGCATCACTTATTACTCCAGTACGCCAAGCAGTATCATACCAAGCACTAATTGTTCCATTAAAATATACATCTCCAGTATTTGTTACTTGAAAATTATTACTTAAATTAATACTTCCACCAGTTAAAGTAAGATTACTAGCTTTTACAGAACCATCTGCTTTCACTGTAAATTGATCATTTTCGTCAGCTGCACCACTTGTTCCTGCATAAAAGACTATATTATTATTAGCATTAGGAGAACGCATACCTACATAATAACCACCAGTATAATTATCTAATCCAGAATTTCCTGTAGTAGTATTAACAAAACCTCCAACATATGATGGATCGCCTCCTCCGATATCTATATCATCTACGTATGTACTTAAACTAACTAATGTTTGTGATAATGTTAATAAACTGGATGATACAGAATTAATTTTGGTAGATACAGAATTAACATTAGTAGTAATAGAATTTAATGTTGTAGCTAATCCATTCACAGAAGATATTTGTAATCCAGTAGCTTTAATTTGTCCATTTGCTTGTACATAAAATTGATTATTTTTAATATTTGTAGTACCACTAGTACCAGCATAAAATACTACATCAGTACTATTAGATGGTTTACGTATCCCTGTATAAAATTTATTATTACCAGTACTAAAAGAGCTAAACTCTGTAGGACTTAAAGTCCATCCGGCTATTTCACCACTTTCAGCATGAAGAAATCCTCCTTTTGTTACATAAAATTGAGGAGCATTCCAATTATATTGACCATTACTATATACAACATCACCAGCAGCAATAACTTTTTTAGTTTTATCAGAACCATCAGTAGTAGCTGATACAGCATGTAACAATACACCATATTTATTATCATTACTAACTATTCTTAATCCATCATTAGTTGCTGTCCATCCACCAACCGTTCCACCTTCTTTTAAAGCATAAGAGTTTGAATTACTTTCTATTCCTTTATTTTTATAAGTAAGATTACCACTACTATTTACAGTAATTTTACCAGTATTATCATCTTTTCCGATTGTTCCAGATGATTGTAAAGTATAATTACTAACTCCATTTGCATTAAGTTCAATTTTATTATTTCCAGTTCCAATAGTAGTATTAGCTCCTGATAATATAGTATTTATACCATCAAAATTAAGAGTCCCAATTGAAGTACTTGTACTGTCAGTTTTTAAGCCACCTAAAGAAGTACTAGTACTATCATAAATAAGATCACCTAAACTACCACTAGTGCTATTTGTATTAAATCTTCCAATACTAATACTTCCACCAGTAATATGTAAATTACTTGCTTCTACCTTACCATTATTATATACTTTAAAAGCTGGTGATGTAGTTACACCTGCAGCAATAGCTATTCCTGTAGAATTAGGATTGGCTTTTAATAAAGTACCATATGTATTAGTTGAATCTATAATTTGTAAAGTATCACCAGTAGCTGTCCAACCTGAAATTGTACCAGTTTTAAATTCACTACTACTATTATTTGTTATAAATGAAGGAGTAGATAATGAAACTGTATCAGGAGTTAATTTAAATTGTGAAGTACTTATTGAGGTACTATTACTATCAACTGCAAAATTACCAATTGAAATAGAACCATTTTTTATAGTTAATCCATTAGCTTCAATAGTGCCATTAGCATTTGCTTTAAAATATTTAGAACTACTACCAACAGAAATACCGTCTGTACCTATATAAACTCCATTAGCAGTTCCTGCAAGAGTACTTTTTCCATTATATATTTTTTTATTATCAATACTAAATCCAGTTGTAGTTCCTATATAACCAGTATTAGCAGTAATATTACCAACTATTTCTGCATTAATAGCTTTTAAATTACCATTGGCTGTAACTACAAATTCATTAGTAGTAAGTCCTTTTCCTTTAGTTCCTGCATATATAACAACATCATTTGTTGCTTTATTTGGAGGGGATTGCATCCCAATATAATAATTATCAACTTTTTGTAATTGTATTCCAGTTGTATCAGCTATAAATCCACCAACTGAATGAGAATCATAACTAACATTATCACAAGAAAGAATACCATCTGCTAATTCATATTGAGTTGTATAAAAATAATATGGATATCCAATATTAGTTGTGGGTACTGCTATTGTCCATTGTTTATATACATTCCCAGTTTGAGTAATTTTACTACTAGGTTTATTAGGAGTTGTAGAACTATCAGTTGCATACCAAATTAATGTTGAAGATTTAATATTTTTATTAGCAACTGTATCATCTGTGGCTGTCAATATCCATCCTGTACCATTATAATATCTTACTTCATTACCTTTTACCCATAAATCACCTACATCGTAAGGAGAACTTGGTTCTGAAGTAAATACTCTACGTTTATTATCAGCTATACTTCTTGCATCAACTGTGTAAAAAGCATTACCTATATTAACTTGTTCCCAAGAATATGTATTATCATTTTTAGTATATTTATATCCCTTTTTATTTGTTAAATCATAATACATATCTCCAATATGTTCATCTTTAAGAGCAATGGTATTCCAATTTTTGGTAGGCTCATTAGAAGCTGTAGGTGTACCTTCATAATACCAAACTTCAACTTGATTATCAATTTGATCTTGTATATTTCCTATTTCAGTATTAATATAACTAGCTAAATTATCTTTTATTCCAGAAATTGTTCTATCAAATATTACATCTGACCAATCAAAAGTGTCATCAGCAAATTTATATTGCCAACAATAAAAATAATATGGATTATTATCTGTATAAGTTGGAACAACTTTACGCCAACCACCTCCAGTTGTTGCAGTAGAAGTAATTTCAGAAGAAGGTTTAGTAGGAGCCGTGCTACTACTATTAGCGTACCAAAGTTGAATAGAAGATTTAATATTTTTATTACCTACAGTATCTTTCCAATCATTACTATGTTGAGAAGAATCTGTCCTTTTAGTATTACTATATTTTACTAACATTGTACTAGTATTTACCCATAAATCTCCTATATCATATGGCGCATATGGAATATTTGTTGTGGCAAATACTGTGCGTTTTCCATCCGCAGTAGCTTGAGCTGTCGAAATTGATAATAATGTACTAGTACTTTCTGGCATTTCTTTCCAAGAATATACATTATTAGTTTTATCATATCTCCAACTAAGACCATTTTCTATATTATAATATAAATCTCCAATATGTAAATCTTTAATAGCATTAGTAGTCCAACTAGTTGTTGGAGCTACAGAAGTAGATGCATTTACTGTTTTATACCAAACATCTATTTGATTATCTACTTGAGTTGTTAAAGCATTTATAATAGTATTATTAGAAGTTATATAAGTACTTAATTCAGAACTAGCTTTCTGTTCTAAATTATAAAAAGTGCTATCATATATAACATCACTATATGTAGTAGTATTATCACCTTTTATATATTGATTTGTATAAAAATAATGCGGATAAGTTGTACTAAAAGAAGGCACAATATATGTCCATTGATCGTATACATTTGTAGATACAATTGTGTCAGAAGCTGCAGGTTTATTAGGAGAAGTTGTATTTTTTCTTGCTCTCCAAACTTGTCTACTAGATTTTATAGTTTGTTTAGCTAATGTATTATCAGTTGCAGCTAATTGCCAATCATTATTACTAAAAGCATTTTCAACTGTAGTAGCACTTATACAATATTGTATTTCATAACCATTATTATTAATTATCCAAAGATCTCCAATATCATAAGGACCTTTTGGGGTGCTTGTAAATACTGTACGTTTTTTATCAGCTATACTTTTAGCTTGATTAGCTAATTGTTGAGCTGTTACAGAATACTCTGGAATCGCTTCCCATTTATAATTATTATTTTCTTTAGTATATCTAAAAGCTTCACCAGTACTAATATTGTAATATAAATCATCTATATGAATATTTCTAATATCAGGATTAAGCCAATCTTTTTCAGGTTCAACAGAAGAAGATGGATTTACATCATAATACCAAATTTCCATTCTACTATCTGATAGTCCATTAATTTTAGCATTTACATCTGTTGATAATGAATTTATATCAATATTTATATCTGTAGATAACGAATTAATTTGTCCAATTAATGTTGTTGATAATGAATTTAAATCTCCATTTATATCAGTAGATAATGAAACAATTTGTAAATTAATAGCTGATGATAATGAATTTATATTACTGTTTATATTAGAAGATAATGAAGTAATATTATTACTTACATTTGTAAAAGCATCACCTAAATTACCTGTAGTAATATCTAATTTAGTAGCTTTCACGGTCCCGTCAGCTAAAACATAAAATTCTGGATTATTATTTGTTCCCGCATAAAATACTTTTGTAGTACTAGCTTGTATAGTAGCTATACCAGTATTATAAGTTTTATTAGAAATTGTAGTAGAACTTACTAATCTTTTATCATTAAATTCCCAACCTGCAATATCACCACTCTTTGCAGATAATTTACCATTTTTAGTTACATTAAAAACAACCTGATTTTGTGCATCTGTAAATGTTAAAACATTGGTAGTAAAAGAATAACTTCCTCCAGTAATTTTTACATTTCTAGCTTCCAAATTACCATCTTTATCTACTTTAAAAGAATTATCAGCACCAAGAGCAATAGCATCATTTCCGACATATACTCCAGAATGTTCATCTGTGCTAGTAGATTTACTATTCCATAAAGCTTTTTGTCCAATAGTAAATCCTGCTATTTCACCAACTGTAGCCTCTACAGTACCACTAATTACAGCTCCTTGTGCATATAACGTACCATCTGCTAAAACTTTAAATTTAGGATTTGACTTATTTTCACCTGCATAAAATACTATGTCTGTAGTAGTATTTGGTTTTTGAATACCTTCATAATAATTTTTATTATTTACTTTTATCGTTGCTTCTAAAGTTGATGTAGAAATATTCCATCCTGCAATTTCTCCAGAAGTTGCTTTAATTTTACCTTCTTTTGTAACATAAAAAGTTTCATTATTAGCATCTATAATTTTATCTGTAGATTTTGATAATGCATTACCAGTGATTTTAATATTATCTGCTAAAACAGAACCATCATTTTTAACCACAAAAGTAGGTGCAGCTGAAGGTCCAGATTGATAAGTCGTAGCTGAATATTCACCCTTTGAGTACATTCCAGTTTTAAAAGTTGTAGAAACACCATTAATTTTAGTTTCACTTACAATTTCAAGTCCAGTTGTAGTAGCTTTCCATCCTGCTATTTCACCAGTATATAAATAAACTTCTGTACTTTCATCACCTTCAGAACCAATTATAGTTTGACCATTTTCTACATCAATATTACCAAGAGAAGTGCTTATACTATTAGATTTAAATCCAGAACCAAAAATATTAATTTCTCCACCCTCAATAATTAAATCTCTTGCATAAACACGCCCATTATTTTGAACAAAAAAAGATGGGTCATTTTTCTTACCAGAAATAATAGTATGTCCTTCTGGATTAGTTGTTGCAAATAAATAAGTTCCATATTGTTCATTTGTAGTAACTATTTGTAAGCTATCTTTATTTGCCGTCCAACCTGCAACAGAGCCTTTTATTAAGTCTGCCGCCGCATTATTAACTTTAAATGTATTTGTAGATAATGAACTACCATTTGCTCCTGTAGAAAATGTACTTGTAGATAATTCAGTACCTTCGCTATCAGTTTTAAATGTTGCAGTACTCACAGAAGTTCCGCCACTATTTGTTTGGAATCCATTTGTACTAATAGAAGTACCATCAGGAGTAGTAGAAAATCCTTGCGTATATAAATAAGTACCATCATCTCCTGTTTTAAAGGTATCTGTACTTACTGATAAATTACCTAGATCATCTACATCAAAATTTCCAATATGTATATTACCTTTATTAATATTTACACTACCATCTTGATATACTCTAAAATTATAATCTCTTCCATCTATTGTAGTTGTAGACTTACCAACTGCGATAACAGGATAATTTGGAGTAGAGTTAGTATAACCATCTGAACGTAATATAGCTTCATTATTTTTACTTCTTAAAAGTTTTCCTGCGCCAATCCAACCACCTACATCAATTCCAGATGCAACTATATTACCATCTGCATCAACTTTAAAGCGTGCTAAGGTTGGATCATTAGTTGTAATAGAATTTAAAATTTGAGATGTAATTGTTGTCGCACTAGCTACTTCTTCAGAAGTAATTTGTACATTTTCTAAATATTGTGCATAAGTTTGCGGCCCAGCCCAAAATCTAATAGGATTTATATTCCAATAAACATCACCATTAAAATCTCGCATTATACCCATTTGATATTTATATGGAACACTATTTTCACCCACAATACCAGCTGTAGCTTCAACAGGTATTTCTTGAATTTCATTAAAAGTACCACCAATATTTATATACTTAGATAACCATAAATTACCATCTGAATCACTCTGAAAACTAGTTGAGCCACTTGAATCAAAAAGCCTAAGACCATAATTATCAGAAGTGCTACTACTAATTTTACCTAATTTTAATCTAGTAACAGAATCTTCTAATCCATTTTTTCTTAAAATTAAACCCTCATTAGCATCTAATCTTAATGCTCCCTCAAGAGTGTCCATTTTAAGACCATCCCAACCTAGAGATAAAGCTGAACGTTTTCCATCATTAAATCTTAAGCCTTCTTGGTTAAATTTAATATATTTATTATAATCAATAAAATCTTGTACTGTACTTGCAGAAGTTCCTGTAACTCCATCTGCTCCAAATGCAAAAAGACCTTGTTCATTCCAGATGAAACGCACTTGTCCTTCACTAGCATTCCAAATATTAATATTTTTTGTATCAATATTACCTGCCGTTAAAGCATTAGCATTAATTCCATTACCTGTAATCCCAGTTTTCCATTCAGAATTACTTCCTTTATAGTCTTCTGTAAGAAAAATACCATTACCTATAATTTTTACAGCACTATAATTATCTTCGTCTACTAAAGTAATACCACTTTTCTTATCAATTGTAATATCATTATTTGTACCTAATTGAATTTTATAATTATTAGTGTCTAAACTTTTTTGAAAAACTTGCTCTTTTACTGTACCAAATTCAGTAATAGCATTTGCTGCATTTAATAATTCAGACTCATTGTATTTTACTTCTGTCATCGTAGAAGTAAGTTTTTGGAATATATCTTCAAATCTAGTTTGATAAGTTGCTATTTCAATATTTGTTTCTTCAGGTTTTTCTAATACTTTTGATATTGAAGTAATAATTCCTTCATATCCATTCAATCCCATTTCTACATCATAAATAGGTACCTTTTGACCAAGAGTAGGATCATAATCCTTATATTCTTCAAGAGAAGATAAATCTAATACTGAAACAGAGTATGTGATTTGCGGCACAGCGTATTTATTACTAGTTTTTACAGCATCATTATATAAAAATTGTAAAGTATTTTCTTCATTATAAGTAACTATATATTTAGAATATGAGTTTACTTTATTAGTATTTTTTAATGTTATTTTTATAATATAATCATAATGTATATCATTAGAATAAGAACTTTGTTCATCCAAAGGAACTCTATGTCCTTCATCATCATATCCAGCATAATCAAAAAGATATGTATAATCAGTATTTTCTTCTAATTCATTATCATTATCTATTGAATCACCATAAACTTTTAAAGATTCTATAAGTAAATTATCATTTGTAAGATAAATATATTTTTCTTGAATAGAAGGAGAAGAATCTTTACCACTGAAATATATCCAATTATATTCATTACTAACATTTTCACCATTTGTAGAATAACTTACTGTACTTTTATAATAATTTATATCATATTCATGTGTGTTATAACTGTCAATTAAATTAGGGCTAATACCAATAATTACATTATTATCATTACTTAAGAATACTTCATAATCATTACCACGGTAGCGCGGCAACTGAGTATTTATAGTTAATTGATTTGGATTAGCTGTAGTCATACTAATACTATCTATATCAATTTCATTAGCTGATACATTTAAATTTATATAATAGCTATAATTATGTAAACTATCATTAAGATTTAAATCAGATAATTTAGTAGTAACAGTAATCATTCCTTCAAATTTACTAGATGGATTATCAGTATCTAAAGTTTTAGAATTTAATTGAGATTGATAATCACTTGGTTCCCAATATCCTTCTCTAATAAAATTCTTATACTTTTTCTCAAATTCTAATATAAGTTTATTTTTACTAGAAAGTAAATTGGAGAGATTTAACTCATAAACAAGAATTTTATTTGTTATATCTTTAATATTAGATTTTAAATTTTCAATATCATTATATAATTCTTTTAATTTATTATAATATTGACGCATAAGAGTATAATAATAAGCTAATGGAGCATATTTATATTTAACTCTTATATACGAACGTATAGGACTATTTAAATAAAATCCTTTTATATAATTTAATGATTCATCATTACCATAATCCGGTTTCCCAATTGAAGAATCTAATAAAGTAAAACTTTCATCAGATGTGCTAGTTCCAACTATCCATGTTTCATGAGTATAATAACGTGGTATATAACTAGATATTGAAATTTGTTCACCTTCAATAAGATTATTATTTACATCATATTGACAAGCAATAACATTAATATTTTTATCATATAAAATATCTTCTCTACCAAAATCAATATAATATTTTGTTTCGCCATTTACAGTAGTGGTTGATACAGTTTTAAGTTCACCAATATAATTATATTGATTAATATCTTCACTCCAGCAAGAAATTTCTCTTTCATTTGCTGGAATAGCATCAATTTTATCTTGTATAGATTTAATATTTTCTATAATAGCTGTATAACTAGCTTGTTGAACTTCTAAATCTGCTTCTAATGTAGATTTTCTATCATAGAGCGGCACAAGTGTATTTTGGACTCTGGTAATTGCATTATTACAACTTTTTAAAGTACCATTATGAAGATTGATTTTAAATTCATCACTATCTTCATTATCTTCACCTTTTGTTAAAGCACCAAGATTATAAAAATATTCAAAATTATATAAATAACTTTCACCAGTTGGATTGCCGCTTGCTTGTTTAATAGATAAAATTCTATCAGAATCTAAACTACTATTAGTATCTAGAACAGTTAATTTTGTAATTAATTCATTAGAATCTATAGTTTTTGAACAACTTAGTAAATTTTTCCCATATGAAAAATCAAACTTAATATCATCATTAACAGCTTCAGATTTAAATAAAATCTTTCTATCAATAATATGACCTTTTTCATCATAATTATATTCAAAATATGCCCATACTTCAAATGCTTCACATAAAGTTTGAATAATTGAAAAAATATTACTTCTTTCTACTTTTATTAAATGTTTTTTAATATCAGTAACATATTGAAGAGTTCCATAATTTTGTTCTTTAATAGGATGAACTTTAAGTTCTTTTGTAGAATCAGGTTCTCCAATTACTTTTTGATAACTAAAAGCTTTGTATTGATTTGGGTATACCTCATTATATACAGTAATTGTTGGTTCTTCATACAAAACAGTAGTTAATGATGTTTGAGCTGGATCATTTTTATATACAGATTGCACTTCCCAATGCCAACCAGTTGGATTATAATATTCTTGTAAAGTTGTTGTACTATCACAAATAGGTTCATCTATATATAAATATTTATAATTACCTTTTTCATCTATTGTATAATCTGTACTAATAGGATAACCTTCTTCATCACGAAGTTGCATACCTTGAAGTAAATAAGTACATTCTGTTGTAGTAGATACTCTACCTAAATGAGTTTCTTTATAAAATATTTTTCTTAACCAATAATCTAATGTAATTAAATCAGAATCGTTTTGTTCAGATTCATATTTACTAACATAATCTATATCAAAATTAATATTCCAACCTGTTTTTGCTAATTCATAAACTGCTAAAAATTCACATTGACAATTTATTGTTTTTTCATATCCATTACGATTTTCTATATGATTTTTAAGAACAAATTCTTTTATTTGAATAGGATTATTATTATCATCATCATATTTAGTATATCGAATTTTTTGTTCATTAAAAATATAATCCCATTTTTCATTTTTTATAAAAGTTTGAGATTCTGTATCAAAAATATAAGCAGGTATATCAAAACTTAATGTTTGTTCACCATTTATATTTTTTACAATTTGTTCATCATAACTTTGTCCATTAATCTCTTGATTTGGTGATTTTAATAGACAAAGAAAATTATCCTTATGATCCCATATGGATAAACTAAAATTCCTTTTATCGCCTATCATATTTCTCCATTATATATAAGTATTTTTATACTCTGGAATAAAATTATACATAGCACAATTTGCTATATATTTATTTGGATATATTAAATATACAAGTTCATTTTGTGGAGTTACATATCTATTTTGATATGTACCAAATTCACCTTTTAAAGAATCTGGATCCAAATGAACATACATAAAAGCTGGATTAATTATATTATTTATAGGATATACACCTTCCTTTGTAACTATTGTATAATTAGTCCATATATCTTTTATTTCTTCAAAACTATAACTTCTATTTTGTTTATCACTTGGCTCAAAACCCTTACTACTATAAGAATAAGTTGTGAATAGCGGCTCAGGTTCCTGCCGATCACCTAATACTTGTGACATTATAGCAATTTGAGTAAGTTTTTTATGATAAATTTTAGGATAATAATGATTATAATTACTACCTATATTAATCCGTTCAGTAATTGGATTATATAATTCATCATATCCAGTTGCATATATTTCTTGTTTATTTGAGGATATTTCTATTTTAAATTTATCTATATCAGAATAACCTAATGATTCAAATAAAGAATTTATATTATTTATAATATATTTTTGTCCATCTTCATAATTAAATAATTCAAAATTCTTATTTTCTATATCTTCTGCCAATATATAAAAACTTAAATTTAATTTTGCAATACCATTTCCCGCATTATATAAACTAAATTCAGTATCTTTTGGAATTACATTAATTTTTTCTCCTGATAAAAAAATTTCTAAATGTTTATAATTTAAAGGTAAAATTCCACTATCTATAGCATGTTGCGGAATTACCTCATCTTTATCTATTTTAGGTAATTCATATCCTTCATTTTCATAAGCATATTCATTAAAACTAAAAAATTGAATATTAAGTTCACCTTTTAATATTTCTTTTTCTATATTATAATTATGTATAGACTTCAATTCTGTAAAAGGTAAAAAGTTAAAATTAGGTATTGCCGCAATTTTTACTAAATATTTTTTATAAGGCATTTCATCAAAAATCAACCAACCTACTTTATCTGGATAAAGCCACATTTGAATTTCATCTCTCATGTGAGTAGTCATCTCATCAAAAGCACAATTTATTTCAAAATCTTTCATCCCTAATTGAGTGCCGAAAAAGTAACCACCATTTCTGCCAGGTACTGTTTGTATATTATCTGAAAAATTAGAAAATAAATTTTGGTGGTAGCGACTTCCATCGCTAACCACCAAAAGTCCAAATTCACTACTGTGCCGTCCATCAAAAGTAAAGCCTAAATAACCATCTTTTAGATATTCAAGCATCCTTTATACTCCTTTATTGATAGACACAGAAACTTTGTTCCGTATATCTCTAACAATTTTATTTTCCACTTGTTTTGCAAGTTCATTAATATCAGTTTGATTATCAAGTTTATCTACCTTAATGACTGTATTAATCTCACCTATATTATAGGAAGAATTAAAACCAGAATTTATCGTCGAATTATTCGCTGTTTTCTCAAGAGATGAAACCATAGATTCAAAAAGTTTAGTTTGGCGTGGAGATAAAACTCGTTCTGGAGCTGATTTAGAGCCATCAAGCCATGCCAGTCCCGTAAAATTCGCAAGGCCTCCTTGTAAATATTTTGGATATGGTCCAGAAGTTCCAACAACTATATTCCCTAAATTTTGAAGAGTACTAACTCGTTTTTTTAAATCTTCAGCAACTTCTGAAGATGTATTTCTAATTATTTCTATTCCATTTTCATGAGCGTTACCTTTTGTATCATAATAACTAACATATCCAACATAATATTTAGGTTCATTCCCCCCAATATTACCAGAAGTTTGTGTAGGAACTTTATCAGTATTAGTAGATGTATTATTAGTAGGAGTATATGTATTAGAAGGAGCAGGAGTTGAATCAGGTACTGCTCTAACACTACTAGCAGCTCCAGTTATAGCACTTGCGGCACTACTAATAGCTGCACTAATTTTACTACCAATTTCTGAAATTACTTTTTCAAGTTCATCTCTATATTTTGTTCTTTCTGCAAGAAAATCATCATACATATCTTTACTAGTTTTTTCAACTTGATCTATAAAACTTCCAATAGACCCTGGTATTTTATTCATCTCTCTGCTAATATCACCTTCATATTGTTTATTTAATTCTTTTAAACTTTTAATATTTTCTTCGGTTGCTTCTTTAAGTGAAGTGACTGTAGTTTCCCAACTTTCAGCATATCCAGTATATTTATTAGCACCACTATTCCATAATTCTTGAAAACTAGTTAAAACTTGACCAAAAACCTCGGTGTCAGCATTCATTAAACTAGTATTTAAACCTGCATATTGACCACCAACATCAAGGAAAGTTTGACCTAAGCTAGTAAAATCTTTGGTTAAATTAGCACTAATATCATCTATATTTGTATCAAACTTAGAAGCAATTCCTGATAGTTTATTATTCAATATTTCAGTAGCATCATCCATACCTACGCCTAAATTTTCAGCCATAGTTTGCATATTAATACTTAATTTTTTAGAAATACTATCTTCACCATCTACAAGAGCTAAACCAAGTTTTCTACCAGCCTCTTCTGCTGTTGTACCTAAAACTCTACCTGCGGCTTCAAGTGCTGCATTATAAGCCGTTAGAGCGTCTTCACCACTATCTAATGCAGCATAATAAGCTTCCAAAGCTGCATTATAAGCTTCTGCATTAAGGTTTTGTTGTGCTACAATTTCATTTTGTTTATCAAGTTTATCGGAAGCATCTTTAAATACTTCTGTATAGTCTTCTAATGCACCTTGAACTTCAGGATAAGTATCTGTAATATAACTATTACCAGCTTTAATAAGACCTTCTAATATTCCAAGAACGCCATTATTAACACCATCTACAGTGGTTTTTACTTCTTGTTCCCAAGTATCTCTTTGTTGTTGCTTTTCTAATTCACTACTATTAATATATTCAGTAGTCCCCATTAACAAGCTCATCATAGCTTCAGAGCCTTGTGCAACAACAGAATTTACTTTTTCCCAAAGAAGAATGGCATTTTCCTGCATGAAAGCTAATCTTTCTTCTAAAGCAGCTACTTCTTTATCATATAATTCATGTCGATTTTCAATTTCTTTTTGTAATGCTTCAACTTGCTTATCAACTAAATCATCATATAAATCTTGTCTTTGATTTTTAATTTCTTTATTTAGTGTGGCAAGTTCACTACGAAAAGCTCCAGAAGTATCCATTTGAAGAAGCTGAGCGCGTTGAATATTGGCTTGATAACTACGTTGTTTATTACTATCTTCTCTAAGTTGTCTTTCTTTATTAATGCTATCTCTTACAGATTGCAAATAATCATTATCAAGTTGTTTTAACTGATCATATTGTGATTTTTTTTCATTAATTTCATCTTGGTAATTTTCTACAATAGCATCATATAAAGCCTGTTGAGTAGAAATTGCTGTATCTATATATGTTTTTTGAATTTCTGCGAGTTCTTGTAGTCTTTCTTGCTGACCTGCAATAGTTTCATTTAAAGTTTCCCAATATTGTTCATATTCAGAAACTTTATCTTCCATTTTATCAACATAATTTTCCATTTGAGAAACTTCAGATTGTTTTAAAGTAATTTGAACTTCAATTTCTTGAATTTCATCTTCCATTTCTCTAATTTTATCTTTTGCAGCATCTATAGAATTATCAGAAATATCTAAACTAGCTTGTACTTTAGTCTTTTCAGCTTCTAACCCAGAAACATCAGCAATAATATCATCATCATTACTCAATGATTCTAATTGACTATCAATTTCAGAAAGAATATCCTCATATGCAGATTTTTCTTCTTCTAAAGCTTCAAGTTTAGCATTTTCGAGAGATAAGTTATTTTCTTTCTCATTTTGAAGTTTTTGTAAATCATAAAGTTCTTGTCTAGCTTGATTAATAGCTGAATTTATATCTTGGAGATTTTTATCAGTTTGATATATTTGGCCAGTTTCAGGATTAATTTTATAATAATCTCCAAAATCTTGCATAAGTTCTACGCCAGTCTGTGTCATACCAGCTCTTAATGCTGTAATATATGCATCATTAGCTGAAATAGCAGCTGTAATATTACCTATTTTTGCATGATAAGCATCAACTTTATCTTGTGCAGAAGTATAATCAGATGAAATTACATTATCAATATATTTTCCTTGAACTTCAATTTGTTGAATAAGACGCTTAATATTATAATAATAATCCCATTCATGTTCCCATGCTTCGAAGAGATCTGTAAATGGATTATAATCTATTGAAATATCTTTAAGATTACGAATAGTTTCTTTGAGAAGTTTATTTAAATTTTCAACAGCGTCAGAAGCATTATCTATAGCTTTTTGTATAGCTTTAGCCATTTTTTCTGCTTCATCTGCACCTGAAGCACCTGTTTTTGATATGTCTTCTAAATCTGGAGCAAGAGTTTTAAGTTCTAATTTGGCAGCTTCCAATGCATCAATCGCAGCATTTATCCTATTAACTTGATTTTTAGCATCTTCTTGTGTAATATTGTGTTCTTCTTTTAAAACTTTGGCTTTTTCTTCCATAAGTTTTTTTGCATTATCTCTAACAATTTTTTCTTTTTGTTGCTGTTGTTGTTGCAATTTTCTTTGAGCTAATTGTTCTTTTCTTTGAGTATCAACTTCTTTTGCACTACTTGTTTTATTCCCAGAAGCACCTTTATTATCAAAACCGCCAGCAGAATCAGGACCTGTATAAGCGCTTCCATCTATTAAAGCTTGATGAGCAGCTACTCCTGCTGCAGCCACTTGTTGAGCCGCTGTAATCCAGTTATTAGCCCATTTTTCAGCATCCGTGGCACTTGTTTCAACAACACTTTTACCAGCTTCTTCATATTTAGTAATTATATCATCTTGAGCTTCTTTATTATTAACTAAAAGATTATTTAATTTTTCTACTTCAGCATTATATTCATCAACACGTACTTTATCTTTTCCATCAGCTACAGCTTGAAAATATTGTAATTCAGCTTTAAGTGCCGTAATCTGATTATCAAGTTCAGCTTTAGCTATTTCTACATTCTCTTCATATTTATTACGAGCAATCTTCTTCATATTTTCAGCATTTTCAGCTGTAAGCTCATAATAAGTATCTTCACCATCCAATCTTTCGTTAAGATATTGAGAATATTCTTTTCCTAAACTCCTTAATGTATCAAAAGTACTATACTTAATTCTACCATTAGCTTTTTCAGCTTCTTCTGCTGCATTTTTAATCGCTTTAATAGCTTCATAGTAAGTATCTGCATAAGAAATATTATCAGTTATAGCCCTTGCACGAATAGTAGTATTTTGAATGTCTTGAAGTTTATCTCGTTGTTCTTCTAGCAATCTATTTTCTTGTCTATAATTATCTATTTGCTTTTGTTGACTATCACTTACTTTATCATTAGATTTTTCTATAGATTCAATTAAATTATTATTTTGTTTAATTTTCTCATTAATAGCATTAGCATAATCTTCTTGTTCTTTTTCAATTAATACAATTTTACCAAGTAATGTTAGATATTTTTCACCTTCTTCATTAATCTTAATAAAAGCATCAGCATTTTCCATTTGTTGATGTAAAAATTCTAAATCTTTATCACTAAGACCTTCTTTAGTATCTTTATCAAATATAGAAGATGCTGTAGAAAAATTTTCTTGAGATTCTGATAATTCTTTTTCTGCTGCTTCCATGGCTTCTGACATAATTTTTGTCATTACATTTTTAGTTGTATCCCCAATTAATTTATTACCAATATCAACTAAATCTTTTTGCCAACTTCCATATAAATTAGCACTATTAACAACAGAATTAATTCCTTCTTCTACTCCTTCAATACTTCCTTCTTCTAATGCTTTAGATGCTATTTCTTCTATTTGAGCTAAATAAGGTTCTAAACGTTCTGCTTCTAAATCTGTAATTCCATATTCACTATATTGTTTTCCAATTTCGGATAATCTATTAATTTGTTCAGTTTCTTTTCCATTTAAATCAATATTATTATTAGGAAAAACAGAATTAAAAGTTTCTATAGCAGTTTTTCGCATAGCATCAGCTTCAGCTTGTAATGCAGCTTCAAAACCATCCATGAAATTATTACCTAATAATTCTCCTAATGCAGTATAAATTTCTTGTAAATCTTCTGCTGATTTATTAGGATCAAGAAGTTTATCAAAAACTTCTTTTGCTGTATCATAATTTTCTACGCCTATTTTATCAATTACATTTTGTACGAATAAAGCTAAATCTTTTTCTGGTAAATTTTTTACAAATTCATTATAAGCATCATTACTTAATCCAGATACAAAAGTCTTTAATTTTGCTGCAATAGCTTTTTGAGCAGTTGCCGTGCCAGCTTTAGGATTATACATTAAATCAAGAAAAGATAATTCAGTAGTAGTTTGATTACGCATAGACTGCACAAGTTCTTCTTGTTCAGTTTTTACTTTCTCTATTCTTTCTGGTAAACTATTCCAATAATCACTTATCTGTTGAATTCTATTGTTAATATCAGCATATTCAGCAGTTGATTCATTTAATTCATCGAAATCAAGTTTTTGCTGTTTAATAAGATTATTAATATTTTTAATAGAACGGATTCTATAGCTATCCATTCCAGTCATTTCAAAAGCTTCGGCATCTGCTTTTGCCCCACCAAGAATACTTTGAGAATACCAGCCAGTATTAATATTATTATAAAAATCAAGTTTATCTCTATTATTAAAATATCTGCTTACCTGAGCATTACTAAAACCAATAGCTTCAAAATCTTCTTTTTGCCAATTTTTAGAATCAGTGTTTAATACTCCTAATCTTTGTTCAAGAGCAGTTCTATTTTTTTCTTTAGCTAAATCTTTTTCTAATTGTATTTCTTCTTTTAAAATTTCAACATTTTCTAAATGATGATTACCATATTCATCTACCCAATCTATAGCTTCAGAATATATACTTGATATTTCTTGTATAACATTATTTAATTCTTGTTGTTCTTCTGTTGTACGATTAACTTTTTTACTAAGTTCATCATATCTTTCTATTAAAGTATCAGCATTATTAGTTTTATCGGTAAGTTTATCAGCTTCTTCTTTATAACTTTTTATACTTTTAATGTTATCTTCGTAAGCTTTTTTCTGTCTATTAAGTGCCCAATTAGCAGCAACTATAGCAGCAGTCACTAAAGCCGCAACAGCCACAAATTGCCAATTTGTTGCAACAAAAGAAGCAACAGCTCTTCCTGCGCCTATAAAACCACTTCCAACATCTTTTATATCATTTTTAATACCGCCCAAACCTTTTTTAAGTGTATCTGAAAGTCTAGGTGTTAAATTTAATAATTCTTTAAAAGATGTATTAGTGTCATTAGCATATAACGCAAAAGCACCATAGTCATTAGCTATATCACCAATAAAACTAGTAACATTATTAAAATTCTTTATTATTTTTTGTATTTGTAATGCACCAAAAGCTGCTCCAACAGCAGTTACTACAGGAGGTATATGACTCAATGCATCTACTAAGCTAGCTAAACTATTTATAACAAATTTAATCGCATCATTATCTATAATTTTTGAATAAAAATTTTCCCAAGATGCAGTTAAACGTGCTTGCGCAGCTGCAATTGAATCTTGATAAATAGCATATTGCTTTGCGGCCGCTCCAGCAGAATTTTGAGATTCAGTAATAAGTTCAAGTGTTCTTTCAAAATTATTAAAAATAGAAAGAAAACGAGATTGTTGACGAGAACCTGCTGCTACTGTTGCAATATATGCTTGCTGATTACGAGTAAGACTATCCCATTTCATACCTAAATCAAGAAAAACATCTTGTAAAGGACGAAATTCACCAACTGTATCTCTTAATGCTACTCCTATTGAAGCTAAAGCATCTTCAACTTTATTTGCAGAAATTCCGTCTTCTAAAATTTTAGTTGGATCTTTCTTCATGTCTTCAAAACGAGCAATAATAGTTTTCATGGCTGTACCAAGATTTGCCAGTTATGTTACGAAGAGGTCGTTAATCTCTCCTTCTTATATTTTCATATAAGCTCAGACTATATTTTCTTTATTATATTAATAAAGCCTACTCTTTTGTGACACTTGTCACTACACGGAGCTTACCCGTTAGTCGTTGAACGTTCCCGTAAGGGCTTCGCTGCGGATTAATCAATCCTATAATTAGGCTCTAAGACTATCCCCGCAATTAAGTAGGATTCACTTATTTATTATAAGTGCCCAGTTTATTATTTAAATATATTTCTTTTTTCCTTCTTAAAAAACAAGAACTATTTTCATAAAGTCTATCTAATTCATAATTAACTTTTTCTTTTCCACCTCTTACTCGTAATCTATAAATTTGTTTATTCTTTGGACAATCAATTGTAATTTCATTCCAATTCATTCTATTAGCTAAACCTAAAAGAAAGTCTTTTGTTCCCAATATCTCTATACATCCTATATATCCTTTTCTTTTATCAATTGCTAAATGTCCGTCTCCATCTATATATCCACGAGCAAAATGTTGAATTAAATTTTGTGGGACTTGTTGTTCTGTAGGACAAGTTAATACTAAACTTTTATTAGGAATACATCCTAATTTAATTAAATTTTGTTTAACATTTGTATTTGTAAAAGAAGAACAATTACTAATATATTGTTTTCCATTTCTATTTAATACATGATGATAAATTTTATTTTTATTTTCACAATATTTATGAAAATTTTCTACAGAATCTAAATCTTGTTCTTGTAATTCTAATTTTATTTCATCACGAGTATTTCCTATAGTTCCATCAGCATATAAAAAACCTAACCAATAAGCATCTTCTTCAGTTTCTATTTTTTCAAACAAATTTTGACGAACTGTTGTATTAGGAATTACTTTATTTCTTTTAGAAATAATTTCAATATTAGCTTTTTGTAAATCTCTTTTTACTGTATCCCATCCAATTTTTAATTCTTTACTAATTTCATTAATACTTTTTTGTTGATTTATATATAAATCAATTACTAAATTTAAACGTTCTTGTTTTGTAAAATTTTTATTCATATTATTTTCTCCTCTATATAATATGATATTCTTAGGAGAAAATTTATATTAAAAATATTAGAAGTTTTCTGAGAAAATTATATTTTTATAATATTTTCTAGGAGCTTCTCTTGTAACTTCAATCATTTTACCAAGATAACCAAGTAAATTATCAAAATCTAATCCAGCAGTATACGCAGATGAAGCAGTTTTTTCCATTGCAGCACTAAGTTCATTAAAATCTGCCGCTGAAACAGCACCAACCATAGCTATTTTATCCGTATAATCCATAGCTACAGCAGCAGATTCATTATAACCTTGAATAGCAGCCGTTAATGTATTTGCAGCTTCAGTCATTGTAACTTCACCTAAAGCCGCAGATACCGTACTCGCTTCTACCATTTTCATAGTATCAGCCGCATTTAAACCTTGTTGATAGAATAATTTTGCACCCTCAGTAAGGTCTTTTGTTGTAATAGAATATTGTTTAGCAAGTTTATTAAAACTATCAAACATTTTCCATGCTTCTTCACTACTACGTTCAGAAACAATAGCAATTTGTGTAAATGCAGCATCAAGTTCTTCTACAGAACGAACTGCGCTACGTACAATTTGCATAGATTTATTAAATACTGCCATAGCTGAAACAGCAGAAGTAATTCTTCGAGCTAATGAACCAAAAGTTGCTTCTAAAGCTTCTTGCTTTTTCCGCATTTTTTCAGCTTCTTCTCTATTTTCTTCTAATTTATTTTTATAATCATCTACTCTATCAGTTAATTCTTTAGTTTCTTTTTTAGTTTCAGTTTCAGCTTCTTTAACCCCTCTTATAGCTTCTTCTGTCGCTTTAGTTTTATCATTAACTAATCCAATAAGATCTGCTTGATCTTTTGAAAAAACTTCTTTTTTCTCATCTAAAGTAGTTTTTATATCACCTAAATGAGTTTTAACCTCTTTTAAATTATTAATATCATCTAAAGTTGGTAAATTTTCTCCAAATAGAGAACTTTTAGAATCTTTTTTAATTACAGTAGGACTATTTAAAATATCTACAAGATCTTTTGCAGCTTCATGAGCTTTTTCAGAACCTTCACCAAATTCTTGTACTGCATTTCTAGCTCTTCTAATTGCTTTTTCAAGATTTGTACTTTGTCCAGATACAACCTCAGCTTTTGAGCCTTCTCCAAAAAAAGCATTTATAATTTTAGCATTACTACCAGTAATATCACCAGCTTTACTTTTTGCAAGAAATTGCTCCATTCTATTAATGGACTTATTATATTCTTGTCGAGTTGTATCTTCAATTTCTTTAAATTTATTTTCTATTTCATTAGGCTCTACTTGAAAAAGATCTGTAACAATTTTATTTATATTTTTATTTTTAGGATTTTTAAAATTAGTAGTTACAAATTCTTTTGCTAATTCTTTTTTAGCATCTTTAACTCTAGCTTCAGCCTCTTTTATTTTTTTATCAATTGCGTCTATTTTAGCAGTATCAATTTTAGACATACCACTAAAATCAGTACTATCTAATTGAGAATTAAACTTTTTTATTTCTTTTCCAACTTTATCTAAAAGTTTTAGATATTTATCTACTTCTTTTACGGATAATTCAGTAGCACCATCTAACTTTTTTAATGCTGGAATATCAAGTTCAATTTTCTCTAAAGATTTTTTTAAATTTTTTGCAATATCATCTCCTACATGAACAGATGATAATTGTTTTTTAATATTATTAATTCCTTCTACAACTTTTGAATAATCAAAAGATGCACCAAGTTGTACAGTATATTTATTAGCCACTTTAACTCCTTAGGTAATTATACCTCTAATAACATTATATCTTATATCTATTTTTCTATCTCTAGTTAATAAACTGTCAACTATATTTTTTGCTTTATCAATAACTAATTTATTATTATATAAATTTTCATAAGTTAAATTACGTAATCTTTTACTATTTTGTCTTTTAAAGCCTATAGCATTTAATTTTGTATACCATAATGGCATTAAATTATTAGTACTTTTTTTAGTATTAGTTATTCTAATATCTCCTTCTTTCATAGCTTCAATAATACTACTAATTGGAATAAAAGACGTTTTTACACCTGAATTTATATTTTGATTAATTACCATATAAACTGCTTGATTAGCTGGAATTTCTCTTCCTCCCAATGAAGTTTTAATATTACCACTAATAAAAATATAACTCATATATTTATTAAGTAAATTAATTATTTCAAAAGCTTTATCATTCTCATAATAACTATTATTTAACATTAAGTATAAATAAAGTTTAGCTACATTAGGACTATCTTTTGCAAAAGCTTGATAAATACCCCCATCACCTTTACCCATTAATGGGCTGTTCTGTACTTTTATATCTCTTTCATTAGAAATGGTTTTCATGCTAACTGTAATAGGATTTAAATTTTCTAAAATAGTACCACCAGATAATATAAGGTCTGGTTTTTTAAAAGTTCCTTGGCGTTGTGCTCTACTTCTAATATCTCCACGTTGTGCACTAAAATTACTATCTATTAAATCTTTTAAACCATCTGAAAAATTTATTTCAGCAGCTTCAGTAAATTGACCTGTTAAAGCACTAAAAGTACCCATTTTATCAACTATAAATTCTAATAATTCCGCATTAGAACTTTTAGCATGAAAAGACATAGCTTTTTTAATATATTGAAAAAATGGAGATGCTTTATCAGTAATTTTTTTAGAAAGAATATCATTATTAACAAATTCATTTATTTTTGTATTAATTTCTTCTTGTGAATTTATTGCAACTTGAATTTCTCTTACTATATCTAATAAAGCTTGTCTTTGATATTTATTTACTAATTTGGCACTAGCTTTATAATTATAATTATTAATAACACGTCCATGTTTTTCTGAAGTCGGATTAGTAGAATCTATTACTAATTGAATTGGATCTACTAAGTCTTTTCTCTTTTTACCAGAAGTACCAGTTGTAATACGTAAATATCTATTTTCTTCATCTCCGCTTATTTTAGAAACACTACTTTTTATATCTTTACCCATATAAAAAACTTCTTTTAAAGTTTTAATAATTCCACTAATATTAACATTTGATATAAAAGCTTCGTCAATAACTCTATCTAATACCTCTTGTCCGCCTAAACTTGCTAAAATATTTTCTTCTCTTTCTTTTAAATAAAATAAATATCTCTCATATAAATCTTCAGCTTCAGCAATTGGATCAACACCCATATTATCTAAATTATCAACTGTTTGTTTAAAATAGTTCCTTTTTAGATTATTATGAATATATAAAGGATTTTTTAAAATATATTCTACATAATTTATATTTCTTCGATATTTAATAAATTCATCAGCCATACTACCTCCTTATAGGTATATGGTATATAAAAATAGCCTTTACCACTACTATTGCGGCAAAGGCTACTAAATTACTGTAATATCTCTATCTAAAATTTTTAAATTATAATTACTGTGTTCTTCCCTACTCTCTGTTTTACTTTGCACACTTTGTATTGCAAAATCGCCAACAATAGGCGTAGCCTTTTTACCCATTATTAAGTTTATATCTCCCACTATATTCGCATTTGGAATAGTGAGTATCCCTGTATACTCTTCACCATCACTATCGTCTTTAAGTAAAAATTGTATTTCTGCTTTTACAACAATATTAGATAAAAAGTTTTTCCCTATTGAGTATGTGTGGGCTTCTTCTACAATATAAGAATAGTCCACAGTAATTTCTTGTTCATAATATTCTTGCGGCACTTCTATCTTTTTACCATCTCTTACAACTTGAATTTTATCTCCTTTTAAATCATAAACATAAATCCCAGGTTGCGGTATATGACTAAGCCGCACAATTCCATCAGAAGATACTGTTAATTGTTCTCTAATAGAACAAACTACATTCTCCTTATGAAGAATATTACTATCAAGTAAAAAATTAAAATCACGTTTTGACAAAACACCTTTTGAAACTAAAAAATTAACATTATTATGTGTTAACCATTGTACAAGGCGTGGTGAATTTTGTCCACCTTCTGCCGCACGTGTACTTTTTTCCTCTACAAGTTTTCCAGCCTCAACATCACTAAGATATAAAATAATTTCATTAGGACCATACCATTTACCATTTAATTGTATTGTCGAAACAGGTTTAATACTTATAGAATATATTTGTTGTATTCCATATTGTTCAAACATATAGAATATAGGTAGAGGTTATTAGCCTCTACCTATTAATTGTTATTAACCTTGTCCAGTAGTTGTACTAGTTGTAGTACTGTCACTGGCTTGCGTCGCATTAGCTGGAAGTGTATCTGAAGGACCAAGATCTACACTATCAGAACTAATATCATCAAAATTGTATTTCACAAGATCAATCATACCAGTATCACCAATGTTACGCAACACTTTCAAAGACATATTGAAAGTAGATGGATCACCATCCGCTGACAAAGTAATTGTATTCGCTGGATCGACTTTCGCGCGATGAATTATAAATTGGAAAACATTTCATTCATATAAATTCGTTAAATTTATACCGTTTATAACTGCTTATATTTTCATATAAGATTAGACTATATCTTTTCCTTATTTTAAGGAATATGGCACTTTGAGATACTTATCTCTACTATTAGTCGTTGAACTATGGTACATTATAATAAGATTTATCTAATTCTGGTTCATAAGAAAATATATATTCACCAACTCTTTTTCTATGATTATTTTTATTTGCACAATTAGCTACACTACCCATAGGTAAATTATAATATCTATCAGCATTTCTTGCACTTTCAAATTCTTTAATCAAATAACCATTTAAATCAAATTGATAAACTCTTTTTCTATGATTACTCTTTTTAAATAAAGGAATTTCACCTTCATATGCCCAATAATAACCTTTTCCTGTAGCCGTTCTACCAGATAAACAATGTAAAATACACTCTATACTACATTTATTTTTTTCAGCAGCTTCAGTTAAAGAATTAAAAGAATTTATTTTTTCTTTTTTATCATTATATTGTTCTACTTTACGATTATTATGTTGTCCTTGTCCACCTGAATCAATATTATATCCATTAGGAGTTATTGTATTATAAAAATTTATCCAATATTTTTCTTTTTCATCCAATAATTCGTTTTTTACTTCTTCTAAAATTTCGCATTTAAAATTTTGAAGCCCATTATATTTAATTATTGCATGATAAAAACAAGGACTACCTGCATATCCTTCACCATATTCATTTTTTCTTCTTTTTTCTAAAGAAGTTTTTGTTTGTCCTATATAACTTTTATTGCTAGGACTAGTATACATATATATAAATCCCATTATTTTTCTCCATAGCTGCTGATTATCTATATATCTAATTAATTTTCAAACTTTCACGATTGTTATGTCTAACTGCGTTGTAGTTTAATTAGCTTTAAGAGTTTCCAGCAATTCACCATATTTTATAAAGTAATTATTACTAATTGCTTATGAGCTTTTATAATTAACTCATCTTTACCAGTTGCGCGATTACGAGCATAAGTCAATTTGTTTTCGTTTCTCAAACTTCTTATATTCACATATAAGTTCAGACTATATCTTTATCTATATTATAGATATTTTAGCACTAACCTTCGAGATTTTGAAGGTCTGTAGTCGTTAAGCTTTGAAGAAATTTCCATATATAACCAGCACTAATTTTTTGTTTTCCATTACAGCATTTAGAAATTCCCGTAGGTCGTGAAATTCCTAACTCTTTTGCAGCTGCACTAGCTGAATTATATATTTTTATTATTTTATTAGATTGCGGTTCAATTTGCACTACCAATTTACCACCATTTTTAGTATAATAAATTGGCTTAATTTTTTCAAAATACTCTCTTTTCCAAATTTTTCCTCTTACAAAATGTAATTTTCCATCCAAACATTTACTTATATCACTACCATTTATATTAAATTCTTTTCTAGCATCTGCTTCATTAAAATATTCTTTATAAAAAGTACCATCAAGATTATAAGCATATATTGGATTTTTAAATCTTCCAGTATTTTGACCGCCATCTTTAAGGTTATATCCATTAGGAATAAAAGTATTGAATTTTCTTATATATTCCTGTTCTTTTTCATTAAGTTCTTTAAATGCAAATTCTCCTATAATCTCAGGAGTAAAATTTTCAAAATCATATTTTTTAATTGCATTATAAAAAACATTACATCCTAAATAACCCCGTCCTCTTTTACCACTCCTCTTAATGAGGGAAGTGGTCGTTTGACCTATATATTTTTTACCAGAAGGACTTGTATAACTATAAATAAATCCAAAGCCTTCTTTCGGCAAACGATTAATATCTATCATAATTTCTTCCTTAGCCATTGGTAATCTTTACAAATAAGATTCCCAATTGTTCACTAAATTTTTAAATATTATTTTCATAATATTGGAGACATACTTATTGCTATCTCCAACAATCCGATAGGTTCCAGGGAATGTATTTGAATTAATTTTAATAAGCTGTGCATCACCATTTTCTCCAGTTACAGGAGTTTTATAGAACACAGCAACTTTATCAGTTTCAATTTCAGTACCAGAAGTACCTTTTTTAATGATATTATTAGCATCTCCTTTTTCCCAACCACGCAATTGCTGACCAGAAGTCCAACGTCCATTCTCATCAATTTCATAAATATAAATAGAATTTTCTTTATAGTCATGTTTTAATGTAATAGAATCATGTGTGGTAGTACTAAATTCAAACACTTCATTCGTAATATCAATATAAACTGGAGCAGTAGAAGTGCCTTCTACAACATTACCAGCACCTTGCATAATCGCCATTGATTTAGGACTAAACAGGGCATCCTCAAGGGTAACATTAATTTCAAGACCAAAGTCCCAAGAAATTAATGCAGGATTCATTTTGTTACAGTGACTATTCACTTCTTTATGTTTCCATAAAGATCAGACTATATTATTATCTTAAAGATATTCTCCACATAGTCGTTGAACCTTTACTTTAAGTACTTGGCTGCTGATTCTCTATTAGAGTTCCAGCAATTCAAAGAATTTTATAAGGGCTAATCCTTAACCCTTACCACCACGAGCCTCAGCATTAGAAGCTGTTTTTTCAATAGTGGAAACTTTAGCCGTATCAATGTACAGAACAGGTTTTTCGTGGCCTGCAGTATCACGTTCATAGAAAGTGACATCAGCCACTTCTTTAATACCATATTGTTCAAAAATACTAGCCATTAATTTAAATCTCCTTAAGGAATTTTAAGTTATTCTTCTTCATCATTGTCAGTATTAGCTAACCAATGACGCATTTTTTCATTTTTCATATCAGCTCCAGCCATTGCGGCTCTAAGCTGAATATCATACATGTCTGTATTTTTTAATTTTTCCAAAAGAAAGTAAAAAGTATAATAAGGAAGTTTCATTGTAGCTTCAAAATCCATATTAAAATTTTTTGAAATAAAGCCACCAATAAGATCACTGAAACCAATTTTATCCTTATCATTTTTAGCTTTTTCTCTTTCTTGTCTTTTCTTTTTAAATTTTTCTTTCATTCGCCGTTCAGCTTCAGAAAGATTACTATCATCATCTTGTTCTTTTTGATTACCATCATATATAATTTTAATATATTTTAAGATTTCATTAAAACCTTCTGAATTAATTTCTATATTATCTAACTCTTTATAAGAACAAACTAAAATTCTATTTTGTAAATCTGGTTGTAAATTATTTACTCCAATAAAAAAATAAAATCCTTTTTCTATTAAAGATGATAGCTGAGTTTGATTATTTAAATTAAGTAAAAGATAGAAAAAATTATCTATGGGAAATTCAAAATCTTTTTGTAACTCTTCAGAAGAAAATTCAAATAATTGTATAATTTTTAAAAATTCTGTTAAACCAAAATCTATAACTTCTTCTATTGTTCGATGATGAAAAAAACAATTTGATTTCTCTAAAAGAATAGGTTTCCCACTAATTATTTTTAATTTTAAATCTTCATCAATTGAATTCATATGTACTATATGTCAATCCGTATCCTGTCAATTGGGAATTTAAAACAAACCTATCTGCTTTTACAAATTGTAATTTTCCTATATTTGCAATTTTTTTATTTCCAAAAAGTTCATCTATCCTAGACATAATAAGAAAAGGTCTTAATGAAGAATCATTAATTATCCAATTTTCTGGTGGACATACTATTATAAATAATAAATCAGCATCTTTAAATTCTGAATTAGCCAAATTAGTATTAAATCCATCATACAAAATAAGAATATAACTTCCTTTTATATCATCATTTTCTGGAACTTTTGGAACTAATAAAATATTTTTATGCAAAAGACTATATTTTTCATCTTCAGTCATAGAATGTTGTAAACTTAATGGATCATTATCAGTATAATATAAAAGTTTACAAATATCATCATCTTCTAAAATTTTTTGAGCTATAATAAATAAATTATCCCCAACTGCTTTAAAATTTCGTATATTACTACTCATACTTTCCTACCATAATGACACAATTGAAATTTCTTTTTCTATAAAAAAATCATTTCCTGAAGCAGTAAGTATAATTTTTCCAGTTTTTCTTTTATTATTAGCTGTAATATAAGCTACATTATCTTCTTGCTCTAAAGAAGCTAATATTTCATTGTTAATAGTATAAACAATATTTTCTGGAGAAATTATAATTCCATCTTGCTCTAAATCTACAGTATATATAGCAGTTTTACCCCATTTAATAGAAGAATCTCCAATAATTGAATATATTTTAGTAATTTGTGGTTCATCACTTACTTGTAAATTCACAATAGTTTTTATATTTTCATTATTTTTAAATTTAATTTCTATTATAGAATTTTTATCATAAGTTTGTTCTAAAAACTTACCACTACTTATAAATTCATTATTTATATAAAAATTAAATATACTATTTTCTATTAAATTCCCTTCTTCATAATAATAAGGTTTAATAATATAAGAAGTATTTTTTTCTACTATTGGATTATCTTTTAATACTAAAATATATTTTTTATTTTCATTAGCATAATTAGCTAAATCTTCATTATCACCCTGAGCAATAAGTAAATCTTGTTGTAAATCTTTCTTATCTTCACCCAATGTTATATAAGTAATTCCTTCCACAGAAGAAGAATCAAATTCAATTACATACCAAGCCTCTCCATCTACTATAAAACGTTGTTCACGTTTAATATTAGTAGTAAAAGGCATAATAATTTCCATAAATTTATTTGGCTCTGAAGCAATAATTTCTTGTACTCTACTTTTGAAAGTTGCACGAATCATATTTTCTTTAGAAGAAAATTCATAAATATATTGCTCGTGCCGTACGCCATCACCATCTATCCATTTTAATTTATGATTACATCTTGATATATAATATAAATTATGATCTTGTATAGAATTTTGTTGTTTTTTCCAAACAATCCAAAAATTTTCAGGACAATCTATTGGTTTAAAATATTCCCAATAAATTAATCCACCAATTGGAAATGAATTATCTAATGAAGTAAGCATTTGTTTAGATAATCTAGATTCATCTTGTTTATTTTCAACTATAGCAACTTTATATTGTTCCCCTTCATATAAAATATCTATAGCTGTTGGAGTTTCTGCTAAATATCTATCAAAATTACGTTGAGCTAATTTTTCTATTTGTTCTTTGTATGTAGTGCCATCTGCTGATAAACGTTGTTTAAATATATCATAATAGTTCTTCATTTTCATCACCAAGCAGAGACATACAATCAAAAATTGTAGTACGAAAATATGGATAATCTAAATATCTTAAAGCTCCCATTTTAGCTTGTAACTCTAGATAATTTATAGTTCTTAAAAAATTTTTATTACCAAAAATTTCTATATATAAATTATTTAAAAAATTTTCCCATTCACCATTTTTTTCTCTTTCACATAATAATGCAAAAAGTTTATTTTTTAATTTATTTTTATAAGCAGAAGTTACAGCATCATCCATTATTGCCTCCTGCTAAATTAGTATAATTAAAAACCTTACGTGAATATTTATTTGCTATTTTTTTACATTCTTCATCATAAACCGCTTCAAGATTTATTAAAGCATTAAGATGAGATGCCTTACCACTAATTTTAAAATCTTTATCATGATAAAGCATTTCTATATTTTTCCAATTAGTAATACTAC
>Ga0265299_10000690_pt1 | contig 40963 bp, 73 predicted proteins | sample AusTroGonzalo_MG_4_FD_193485 | JGI IMG/M metagenome (GOLD analysis project Ga0265299, IMG submission 193485) | Bovine rumen microbial communities from tropical cattle in Woodstock, Queensland, Australia - Gonzalo_02 | ecosystem: Host-associated > Mammals > Digestive system > Stomach > Rumen ...
AGATATAGTAAATAGTATAGTATATGCAGATTTCCAAGTAGGAGATAGAGTAAAAACTATTGGAAAAGGAAATGGTGCAAGTGATGGTTCTGCTAATACAGCACGTTCTGGGATGACAGGAACTATTACAAGAATTATAAATGGTGCCAAATATCCATACCTAGTGTCTAATGGAGAACCAATAGGATGGTATAAAAAAGAAGCTTTAGAGCGTATATAAATAGGAGAATATATGAACCAAGAACAATATGAAAAGTTAAAAAAGAAAATTGCAGACAACAAAGAAAGAATACAACAAAATACAGGTGCATTAGAAATACTAAAAACATTTAAAGCAGATAGTGATAAATTTTTTATGATGTGGCTAATTACATTTATAATGCTATTAGTGTCAATAGGATGTATTATGTTCTTATTGCATAGGTAGAAATGTTAAGATTAGAGTTCACAAAACAAGAAGTAGATACAATAAAAAGTAAAATATATTTAAGCGAAATGCAAGAAAGAATATTTGAATATAGATTAAAAGAATATAGTATAACGAAGATGGCTATGCTAGAAAATGTAAGTGAAAGCACTATAAGTAGAGAATTAAATAAGATAAAAAGAAAAAATTATGAAAGTAATTTGACAAAAATTTCAGATTAATTAGAGAGGAAACTAACAAGTTCCTCTCTTTTTTTTGTGCAATAATTTAAACAGAAAGGAGATACCACTTAATAGATTTGTTTAGAACACACTTCGAGGAGTCAAAGAGTATCTTTTTTTATTGAGGAGGAATTTATGTATAACAATCCATATTTTAATTACAATTCACAGCTTAATCTTGAAAAAATAGATAAGCAAATAGCTGACTTAGAAAAACTAAAGAGTCAAATGCAGCAACCTGCACCAATTACTCAAAACTTTCAGTTAGCACCAAGTAAAGAAATGAGATATGCAAATTCAATAGAAGATGTTATAAAAGAACAAGTTTATGGGGATACTCCTTTCTTTAGTAAGGATATGAGCATTTTATGGGTCAAAAACGGCTCAAATAACGTAAAAACGTACGAGCTAAAGGAAATTATCGCGAAAGATGAAAAGGACGTTAAAATAGAGTTTTTACAGGCTCAAATAGAAGAATTAAAGAAAGGGATGAGTAATAATGCAAAATCAAATGATGAATATGCTTATGAACCAGTTGAAAGCGAGAAATCCACAAATGTTTCAAATGGTAGAACAAGCAAGAAAAAATCAGAATAATCCTATAGATTTTTTTAAACAAATAACAAATGGAAGAAGTCCAGAACAAATGGATGCTTTTTATAAGCAAGTAGAACAAATGGGCTTTTCTCCCGACTTAATTAATCAATTAAAAAAGTAAGGTATCAACAGAAATGTTTGATATAGATTTTGAAGAAAGGAGGAACCTAAATGAACGGAGGAATACAACCAACAGTAGAATTAGCTACTAATCAAGGTTATCCATATCCAGTAATGATGGGAGGATATGGAAACGGTGGTTTTGGAAACAACGGAGATTGGATTTGGATTATCGTTTTATTTGCCCTATTAGGTTGGGGAAATAATGGAAATGGTAATGGATTCGGTGGTGGATTCGATAATGGATACGCATGGTTATCTAACGGTCAAAAAGAAATAATGACTAATACTAATAATGGATTTGACACACTTCACTTATCAAATCAATTAGAAGGAAACCGTGATGCTATCAATGGTTTATCTAATCAAATTTGCTCATCAACAGCCGATGTAGTTTCTGCAATTAACGGAGGCTTCTATGGAGCTGAAATAAGTGCAAATAATAGAGAAATGAACCGTACTAACCAAATGTTTGACTTACAATCTCAATTAGCACAATGCTGCTGCGATAATCGTCTAGCAACTTGTCAAACTCAAAACATAGTTCAAAATGAAGGTAACCAAACAAGATTTGCTGATGCAAATAATACAAGAGATATTATTACAAATGCAACAGCTAATACTCAAGCTATCCTTGATAAATTATGTCAATTAGAGTTAGATGCTAAGAACGACAAAATTGGGGACTTACAAAGAGAAATTCTTATGAAAGATTTACAAGCTAGTCAAATAGCTCAAAACGCATTTATTTCACAAGGATTTGCTAATGAAGTTGATGCTTTATACAACAGATTAAGCAACTGCCCAGTACCAAGTACACCAGTTTATGGTAGAACACCAATATTCACTTGTCCAGGAAATAATGGATGTGGATGTGGTTTCAACACAACAAGTCAATTTATTTAATAGCATAGAGTAGATTACTACTTGCTCGAATACGAGAACTTGCTTACAGGAGAATAGGCAGGGGCTTATTCTCTTTTATTTATGAAAGGAGAAAGATAAAATGATAGAAACAATTATAAATGAACCGTTAGCATTACCAAGCAATGCAAGCCCAATAACTTTTGACGAAACAGATATTAGAACAAGATGTGCTTCTTGTAATGGTTGGTTAGATTATTCAAATGGTAATCCTAATTTCAAAATATTTGGAAATGGTTATACAGGTTATTATGATGTAGAATTTAGTGCTTCTGTGAGCACAGCAGATGCAGGTGTTGTAGCAATAGCATTATTTCAAGATGGAGTAATAATTCCTGATACTGTAAGAGCGGTAACACTTGCAGCAGCAGACGATTATGAAACAGTTTCTTTTGATAAAAAATTAAGAGTTTGCCCTAGAGGAACTACTAATATATCAGTTAAAAGCGTACCAAGTGTACCAACACCAACTACGCCTACAACACCAATATCAACTACACAAGCAATTATAACTAACGCTACTTTTAGTATAAGTAGGATTTAATGAAAAATAACGTTGTAGATAATTTAGGGTTAGTATTACAAGCATTAAGTTTAGAAATATTGTTTAGAGATTATAACAATAGTGATTTAATGCAAGAATTACAAGCCCAAGATGAGAAGTATTTAAAAAAAATAATTCAGCAAAATGAAGAAATAAAAAAACTTCTAGTAGAAAGGAATACTGATGGAAGAGACAATTAAAAAACTATGCGAATATATTGAAAAAGTAGGAACAATGAATTTAGATGCAACAGATATAGATTATTTTTATAAAGTTGTAGATATTTATAAAGACTTAAAGGAGGTAGAAAGTATGTACGGAAATTATAATGGTAGAGGTCCAGGAAGAGGAGCTTATGGAGAATATAATGAATATAGTGATTATGGTAGAAGAGGAGTAGATTCTCGTTATCGTGGAGAAAGTTATATGGATAGTATGAACGGAAGTTATAGAAACTATGAAGCTGCTAGATATGAATATAACAATGGTAATTATGGTGCAAAAGAAGATGGATTAAAAGAATTAGACTATATGATGCACGCTGCTATGAAATTTATCAAAATGATAAAAGAAGAAGCAACATCTCCAGAAGAACAAGAAATAGTAAGAAAACACATTATGAAGATAAGTGAAATGTAATGTATAGATACTATAATGCAAATAAACTAGGTAAGTATGTAAACGATTGTAGCATTCGAGCAATAAGTCTAGCAGAAAACAGTAGTTGGGATTATACATACGATAAAATGAGTGAATTAGCTCAAGAACAAGGAACTATGATGGATGATAGTATATTTATAAGAGATTATTTAGATAAAAGATATGAAAGAATACCTACAAATAATGAGACAGTAGGGGAGATAGCAGGAGAATACCCTGATAAAGTATTGTTAATAACTATGGACGGTCATATAACTTGTAGCAAGTATGGAATAATCTATGACTCGTTTGATTGTAGAAGACGTAGAGTAGAATATGCTTGGAAAATAAAATAAAAAAAGAGTTAATTACTCTTTTTTCTTTTTTCAGTTCCTAATTTATACCATGTTCTTGCTGACCTCTCACTACAATAAACTTTTCTTGCTATCTCATCCCAAGTTAAGTGACGTTTCTTACCATTAAATGATATTTTAAATTCTTTTTCTCTTAAATATACTACGGCTTTCACAGTTTCACCATACTTTGAAAGTCTTTTAATTTCCTGGTCAATCCATCTATCTATATCTGCTAATTTGGATTGAATATATTTGATTGTTGTTTCTAATTGTTGCTCGTCTTCTAATTCTACGTATTTTAATATACTATCAGTGTGTTTTCCACCATCAACCATTACTTTATCGTATTTAGTCGCTTGTGGAAGAACTAAACATTTTAACTTTTCTAACCTACTTTGATAAAAGATTAAATCATTTTCTAATCTTTCTCTTTCTTTACTAGCATCCTCTAAAGTCATTACTCCTCCTTAATTTAACAAATCATGTATTTTAATTACATAAATTAGTTTTTTTATTACTTGTAATTTAGTTTCTTTGTCTGCTTCACTATCTATTACTTTTTCTATTTCTTTTATCCACTTTCTATAATCATTTAATTTCTTTTTAGATTTAAACATTTTTAAATTATCTCCTCTAATTTTATTCCATACTTATATTCAAATAATTTTTTCTTAATTCTATAAACCTTATCTTTTGCTGTAAATTTCGATTTTACGTCTACCACGTGTAATTTATCGTCTTCAGTTGTAATGTAACTAAAATCGGCTTTATATGTGATTTTACGGCGTGTTTTACCATTTAGTTTAAAACTATCCTGTAAAACATACTCTTTTTGTAATTCTAAGTCTTTAATTGCCCCCACTTTTTCTGCGTTCTTTAATGTTAGATAGTATTCTCCCTCTTTTTTAGAGTCAAACTTAATACCATCAACTACAACCTTCTTTGAAAAAAATTTACTCCTTTTTATCACTCCCTGCTACAATAAAACAAGTTATAAAAAAACCTACTAAAACACCTATTAAAAACAACAATATTCCATCCATATTATTCTCCTTTAATTTCCCATTTTTTTAAGATGTCAGTTATCATTTTTTGTCTTATTTCCTGTTCTGCCATCCTTTCATAATCTTTTTGAGTAAATATTGAAAAGTTTATTTCTTCAGGAATATCAGATTGAATTACTATTGAAACATTACATCCTGCTATTGTTTTAATGTCTTCGTTACCACCTAATTCTTCTTTTATTTTAAAATAAACATCTGGTCTCATTAAAACAACAAAATTGTGTTCTTCATCATTAAATTTTTCTCTTATCTCTAATATTGCTTCTATTAACTTATTTAACATTTTTTATTCTCCTTATTTATTTTTCTTTTTCTTTTCTAGTAATAATACACATACTGCTAATACTATAATTGCAATATTTTGAATTAAATCCACCATTATTCATTTCCTCCTTCTGTTTTACTTTGTATAAATTGCTTAATATCTTTGGTTTCACCTTTTAAAAAGTTTATTATATATTCCAAATGGTCAGCATCTATTAATACACAATTATTTTTATCTTTTCCATTAAATTTTATTGTTAATTTTAAATCCATTACAACTTTATTTATTCTTTGTTCTAAATCATAATAATCGCTATATAAATCATCACAAGCCTTTTGATATTCTTCCATTTGTTTACAAATATCTTTATATAATTCTTTTATTTTATCTTCTAATGTCATTACTTATCTTCTCCTATCTTATACATACAATTTTCAAATTGTTCTTTTGTTACTATTGATATAATGTTATCATTTGTATAAGGTGTTAAACCATATATTTGGTTTATATCTTCAATATAAATTGCTCTTTTTGGTGCTTGTGCTATATCTATTACTTTACTTCCATTAACATAATCTCCAACCTCTATTAAGTCTATTATGTTTGGACTTGATTTAATAACAAAACCATTTTCAGGATTTGTCATAGTTTTACCATTTTCAAACCTATACCAATAATAATCGTGATTATCATCTTTTCTTTTATCTACTAATCTATCAAAACCATCTCTAGTTCTTACATAATCTCCTACTTTCATTATTTATCTTCTCCCTATCTTACATAATTGTTTTTGTAATTCTATTTGCATATCTAATTTAGGCATAAAATAGTTTCTATAATCATATCTTTTATTAAGTAAATTCTTTAATTTTTTTAAATGTCTATCTTTCCAAAAAGACAATTTTTTATTTTTAAATTCAAAATACCAATATAATTGCATATTTTCTTTACTCATAAATATCATTACTTATTTTCTCCTATCATTTTTTATACCTAATTTTTTCTCATAGATTTTTATAATCTCATCTGTATCTCCATATTTATCTCCATATTCTTCTCTTGTTTGTAATGCAAATAAGTAATTTCTATACAGTATCAATAATTCTAATTCTTTCATATTATTCTCCTTTATCTAATAAACTTATAAAACTATTTAATCTTTCTAAAATCCACTCATCATTTCCTGTTGGTTGTTGTTTTATAATATCAATAGTTGACTTTACCCAATTTCTAACTTCTTTTATTATGTTTTCTTTTTGTTGTAATTCCTTTGCTATCATTTGATATTCATAGTCTAAATCGTAATAATTATCTTTTATTTTTTCCAAACAATCATTACTTTCTTTATATTTTGTTCTAAATTCTTCTTTTCCCCAAGCCATTACTTATCACTTCCTTTTAATTCTTTAATTTTATCTAAAACACAATTCAAATCCTCTATTGTTTGTTCTTCAAAACTATCAGGTTCTTCAAACAAATCTATATACTCTTTCAACCATTTTTCTAATTCATTTATTACTTTGTTAGCTTCTACAAAACTTATATAATTAACATTATTTAATTCTTCTAACATTTTATATTGTCTATTTAATTTTTCTATTTCATCTAATACTATATCTCTTGCTACTTCATAAGTGGTATCATTTAATTTTGCATTTGCTAAACATTCTATGCTTTTTTCTACTATATCATCACTCATTATTTATCTTCTCCTTTATCTAATATTTTTAATAAATCATCTGGATTTGTATTCATATCAAAAAAAACAGTTCCATCTCCATCTTCATATTTCCATTTTTCTACAAACTCTCTAACTTCTTTTATTATATTATTTAGTCTTTCTATTTCTTTATCACTATTCATTACAATATAAAACATTTTATCAACTGCATATTCATACCCTACTCTAAATGATTTTTCTTCTAATGTTTCTTCTCTTGTTAGTGATTTATAACCATCTTCCATCATTTTAATAAAATCATCTTTATTCATTACTTATCTTCTCCTTTTAATATTTCTAATAATTCTTCTAATTTATTTAAAGGACTTCCTAAATACAAATAATCTGCACCTTTATTTATTCCTTCTTCTAAAACATTTTTGTAATTTTCTATATATTCTATTGCTTTATCTATTCTTTGTTGTAATTCTATATTGTTATTTACTTGTCTTTCATATTCTTCCATTGTTATCATTTTAATTCATCTCCTTTTATTTTATTTCCTTTTAATTTATTTGAAATCCAAACATAAAAATATATAATTCCTTTCTTTTTAAAATAATGTGTTTCTCTTACTCCGTGTTTTTCACAAATTAAATAGTATTTAAACCTTTATTTTCTCCTTAATAATTCAAATATTTTTGACAACTCTTTTGTTGAAAATTAATATCATAGCAATTTTTCCAATTTTTTAGGTTTATATAATCAAATAAAATTGCACCAAATATTAAACCTATTGCTATTATTAGCACTATTATTAAACCTTTCCTTATATCAAATCCTCCCCATAAAAACTATTTTGAATACCATAACTTCCTTGTCTATATATTACTCTACAGAAGTCGTGTATTTTCATTAACATCTTGAAACGTTGATAACTATAACTTGTTAACTCACTCTTTGTATAATCTGACTCTTTGCTGTATTTTACGCTATTAAGCATTATTTCGTTCCATCTATCTGCCATTATTAAAGAAGATTGTGCTAATTTGTATGCCGTAGTAAAATCTGAACTATCTAACGTTTTAAATTCTTTAATAAGGTCATTATAATTTTGAATATCTTCTTCTAATTCTTTAATATTTTCCATATTTAACTTCCTTCACAATTCTTATAGTTCTACTTTTTTTATCGTCATAATCGATATAACCTTTTTTTCTTAATAAACGAAGAGCAGGAAGAACTGTTCCTGTACTCTTACCACCTAACGCTTTACAAAGTTCTCTTATAGTAGGACTGTATTTATACATATCAATATGTTCTTTAATAGCAGAATATAATTCCATTTGTTTAGGAGTTATATTCATATCATAATAAATTATTTCCATAATTCCTCCTTTATCTAATATTGATACTCATTTATAAGCATCTATCTAGCAACATACAGGAGATTAATTAACACTAGAAAGGGGGTGTAATGAAAAAAGTATGTTGCCAGGTAGACACCTACAAATAGGCGCCTATGAAGTAAGTGTCATCCGATAATATCGGAGATAGTGCTTTTTATAAGCACCACCAGAATAGATATAAGTATTGCAATACATTTAATACTTCTTCCTTTGAGTATTTATATTTCACCTACTCAGGTATATAGGTTTTGAGATGCCTAAGAGTAAAGGTTGTGAGTGTATCAAACTCTATTATATCTACCCTGATGCTACCTACAAAGGTAGCACTATGATATCCATTAGTGCTTTATTATTATTTTATCCAAGTAGGATTTGCACCTACGCCTATGGACGCGACCCATCGCGTTAACTACTTCGCTATTGAATAAACCTCTAATAAGCACCATCCTGATGGTATAACACTTCTGCGTGTATGTCGAACGATAAGTCGCAGATTAGCACATCCGAAATGTACAATGGTTTAAAGTCGATATATCACCAGGATGCTACTTACAAGAGTAGCATAAAATTAAAATGGTAAATCTGTATCTTCTAATCTTATTTGTTCTCCAAAATCTGACTCTGTTGTTATACTGTTGCCAAACTCTTCAAACGGATTATTTTCTTTTTTAGGTTCTTCTGCTATATCAAAGTCTGTACACTTAATATAGAAAGAAGTTCCCTTTTTATCTTCATTTTTCCAATTATAAAAACTTAACCAAGCATTTTTAATTTTAATTAGAGTTCTATTTTCTAACTCTACTCCTTGATTAAATTGTATAGGAAAGTATGCTCTTTCATACTCACCATCTTTGTTTTTCTTACTTATACCAGCAACGTATTTGTTGTCTTGCTTAAATATCATTACATTTTTGTCATTACTTATATTCATATTCTTCTCCGTTCATTTCTTCTAATGTCTCATATCCAAGATTATTAGAAATAATTCTTTTTGGTTTTAATTTTTTTTCTGGCTTTTTAGGTATTTTTTTATATTCCCACCACTCTGAGCCATCATAATCGTGTCTTTCTAACCACCAATCTTCTCCAACAATTAATAAATTAGTAGCAACTTCCATACAGCCATAACTGCTATCATAATTTTTGTTTGCTAATTTTTTAAAATCTTCAATATCTATATAATGTTTATTTGAACCTACCCATTTTATATCTTCTATCTTTTTATTATATTTTTTTAACTTTTCGATAGTTTCATTTAATAAATTCATTATAATCCTCCTCAAATTCTTGCTTCAAGTTAAATATTTTTCCCTCTTTATCGTGAGGTAGCCAAATCATAAAGTATTCATTTACTCCCTCACCTGTTAGATATTCAATAGCCTTATCATACATTTTTATTTGCTTATAGCATTTTTCTCTATTTTTCTTTGTATTTGTGTTATATGTTTTATAGTCAAATATAGCCCTCATAGAGAAGAGTTCCTCGTTTGACGTATAAAGTTTCAAGAAATCATAAAACTCCTTTGTAAAACCCTTTTCCTGATGTTTTAGGTACTCTTCTATCTCTTTGTGTACTAAAACTCCTTTATTACGGGCATATTCTAGTATAGATTTATCTACACCTTCATAATTTCCGTCATCCAATAATTGAGTGACACTAGGAATTATTTTTCCATTTAACTTATATGTATGAAACTCTTCTATATATTCTACTTGGCTATCAAAATCTTTAACACCTGTAATTAAGTCACAGCAGCCTGCATATTCGTCAGTATTAACTATTTTTTCCGTTAGCATTTGTAGTTCTTTCAATTAAAGCCACAGCGTCATCATAAAGCATATCTTCTAACTTTTCAATTTTATAATAATTTAACATTGCATCAAACTTTTCTTTAGGTACTAACTTTTTAATCTGTTTAATTTGGTCTTCGTCTATTTTTTTTGTTGCTTCTTCTTCAGGTAAATCTTCTCCTGCATATATGTATAATCCTAAACCAAACATTGCTAGGTTTTTAGTTAAGCATCTCATTATTGTTTTATTTATATCAAACATTGTTGCTTTTGCAACTGTCTTTTCTCTAACTTCACCAGTTTTATAGTCTTTTACTTGATATGTATATTCGTGGTCTAACATAGTTTTGTTTGCTCCATCCATAACTGGAAGCCACATTTCTCTTGTTATTCCGTTCATAGTGACTTTAGTAAATACCATATAACCAGTATTTTCGTCATATACATAAGGTAAATTATTTTCAAATCTCATTATTTCATAAGTCATGTCAGGTACTTTCTTTAATACCTCTGCAACTGCCCAAGCCCAACTTAGATAAGTTAAGCCATTTTTCTTTTCTGTGTTTTCATTAACATTTAACGCATATAATTCTTCAAACATTTTTATTTCCCACTTTCATTATAATTTCCAATTAATTCATATCTTGCATAACTTGATTTACTTCCAAATCTATCAGTAAAGTCAACTCGTTCACTTATAATATTCATACCATATTTATATTTTAGATTATAAATAATAGCACTTAATCTTGTTGCACCATATTCTTTAATTGCTTCCCAACTTGTAATATTTCCTTTTTCAATTAAATGTAATTGAATTGCTTTAGTTTTGTTCATTTTTTTCCTCCTCCAATCTTTTATTTAATTTATCTAATTCAATTCTACAATCTTTATAACTTCCTTTAAATACTCTTCCATAACCATAACCGTGTGGTGTAGAAGAATATCTTACTACTAAATGAGTTTTATCTCCTTCAGGAAACTCACTTCTTTCAATTTTATATTTAATTACTCTTTCTTTTAATAAATCTTCTTTATTCATCACATTTCCTCCGTTATATCTTTCAATTCTTTTAATTCTCTAATTAAAGCATCTTTATTTAATTCTTCGTCATTAAGAATTTCATTTATTATTTTTATTTGTTTCTTTACAATATCAATTTGTTCTCTTTCGTCTATTCTTTGTTGTTCTTCTTCTATTTGTTTATCTGTTAAAACCTTTTCTCCATATTTTTCTTCATATTCTAAATTACTCATCACTTTTCCTCCTTAATACATTTTTCATTTTTTCTTTAAACTCAATGCGTTTACTTTCATAAACATATTTTCCACAATAATTGCATCTTCTTTTTATTGTTCCGTATGGCATAAATATTGAGTGTCCACACTTACATTTAACTTTATAATTAGAATAATAACTATCTAATATTTCCGCTTTAGTTCTTCTTCTTCCACTAGAAGATTTTTTTCTAACTCCATATATCATTTAAAATACTCTCCATTTCATCCTGCTCTTCTTTAGATAGTAATTTAATATCTTGTTCTTTATCAAACCATTGTGGTATGTTTTCTTTTTTAATTACTTTTCTATTACTACGTTCCCAATTTCTAATTGCTGCTTTCCAGTCTTTCATAGGTGTTTTACCAACTTTCCAACCTTTACTTTCATAAAAATCTATAAATGTTTCTGCATCTATTTCATTATTGCGTTCTCTACAATAATCTTTAACTTCTTCTAAAGTTGGCTTTTTAAATTTTTCTTTTGTAATAATATTTATATTATTATTTTCTTTTATATTATTTAGTTCTTTATTATATAGTATTTTATTGTGTTCATTTTCCAAGATTGGATAATCCAAGATTGGATTTTCTAAAGTAGGTTCTTCAAATATTGTATATGTTGTATCTCTTAATATACCTTTTTCGTCACGATTTCTTTCTCTAACTAAATAACCAAACTCCATAAGTTCTTTTAATGTACTTCTTATAGAAGATATTCCATCATTAGATAATTTAGTTAAACCCTCTTCACTAAACTCCCAACCGTCTGGAAGACTTAACATAGTACAAATCATACCTTTTGCTTTTAATGATAAAGTTTTATTTCTAAATATATTATTATCAATTATTGTATAATCACTTTTTTTATTTTTTCTTAATATTGCCATACTAAAATCTCACTTCCTTTTTTTAATCTATTTTAAATAGTTCTTCAATTAAATAATATTTACCAGTTCTTTCATAAATTAAATCTCTTATAGCCCATATTTCGTCTACGTAAAATTTTGCTTTTCCATTTACTTTTAAACTAATTGTACTAGAAGTAAGATTTAATATTTTTTCTAAATCTTCATATTCTATTTTTGCTTCTTTAAGTAATTTTTTTATCATGCTATCACTCCTCTTCTAATTTAATTATATTAGATTATTCTTTAAAAGTCAAACATTATTTTATTTTTTTCTAAAAAATATTGTAAACTCTTGTAAAATATTATATAATAATATTGAGGTGAAATCGTTTGAATTCAATAGTCTGTGATAAAAAAGAGTGTTTTAGATGTCATACTAAAAATGGTCTACACAAGCATCATATTTTCTTCGGTACAGCCAATCGTAAAAAATCTGATAAAGACGGATGCTGGATTTGGCTTTGTGGTATTCACCATAACTTAAGCAACGCTGGTATTCATTTTGATAAGTCATTTGATTTAGAAGTTAAACAACTTACAGAACACAAGTGGCTAGAATATTATGACGAAGATATTGATAGTTTTATCAAAAGATATGGTAAAAACTACATAGAAAAAGAAGATAATTAATCTTCTTTTAATTTGTCATAAGCCCATCTAATAAATTCTACTTTATTCATACCTGCAGTTTTTAAATAATCTGTTATTTCTTTATATTCTGCTTTAGGTAATCTAACATTAAACTGGTCGTATAATTCTTTGTTTCTTTTCATATTATACTCTACTTTATGTTTTCTTGCTTTTTCACTTAAAATACCTCTCATAATTTATTTCCTCCTTGTAATATTATATTAAAAAACAACATAATTGTCAATTTTTTGCATAAAAAAACCTAGTTTTTATGAATTTTTATTTTATTTAATGTCTTTTCTTTATAATATTTAAGCCAAGACTCTTCGTCTATACCTAAATCTTTCATAATCATATCTATTCTCATATCTACTCTAATTAAAATTATTTCAAATGAAATAACTAATAGCATCATTGCAATTACAAATATCATATTTTATCTAACTCCTCTCTAATTTCTTTTACTAAATCTTCTGTAAAACTATATATTGCACCCTTTATATCATTATCTGTTATTACACAATTTTTATCTTCTTTAATTTCTAATAACTCAGCAACTATTAAATCTAATGTTTTACTTTTCATTTTTATTTTCTCCTTTATCTAATATTTCTAAAAGTTCTTTTTTACTTTGTTTACACTCATATCCATAATCACCATATAAATTGTTTTCAATATATTCTCTAACTTCTTTTATTATATTATTTAGTCTTTCTATTTCATATTCTAATTCTGCAATTTTAAATGTTTTTTTGTCGTTTATTTTTGCCATAATTATTCCTCCCTTAGCATATTCTTAACTCTATCTATAATTCTTAATTTTTCTTGTAATTCTTCGTATTCTGTATAATCATTTAATACTTTTTTTTCTTTATTTCTAATTTCGTGTAATCTTTTTATAATTTTATCTTCTAATTTTTTTAATTTATCTTCCATATTTACACCTCCTAATAATTATTTACATAATCTAATAATTCTTTTAATAATTCTTTTGTTTCTTCGTTTTCTTCTATAAGAAAAGCATTATATATTTTGTCTATCAATTCTACTGTATAATCATATCCTAAATCTTCTGCATTTTCTTTCATACTTTCAATTTCTTCTTTATTCATATTTATACCTCCAAACTATTTAATATTAATTCTAATTGTTGTATTAATTCTTCTTCTTGTAAATTATATTTATCTTCCATAGATATAATTATTTGTGTCAATACTCTATATGTATTTTCAATACCTAATTTCTTTTCAATTTCTAACATTAAACCTCTTATTTTTACTCCATTATTCATATTTATACCTCCAATTCCCCTTTATCAAACACTTCTTTAATTTGTTTATCTGTTAAGCCTAATTGTTTGAAAAACTCTTTTTGATGTCTTGTTGTTGTTTGACTATATTTACCAAAGCATCTAAAAACAATATTACCATTTTTTCTATTCATATCTTTCTCTGCTACTATTGTATTATAACTTTGTAGTTTTAATTTATTGTCTTCTAAAAATGTTTTTGCTTTTCCATAAAAACTTTTTCTACTGTCATATCTACATATTAAATCATATTTTTGCATATTATTTTACCTCCTTTACTATATCTTTTTTATTCCAATAGTCTATTGAATAGCCCATAGGATTATCATAATTTACATTAACTATTGCATCTGCATCTAAATCTTCTAAATCCTCAATCAATTCTTTAATTTCTTCAAAATCTTCACAATTTCTTGCAATATATTCTTTTACATTATAAACAGTTCCTAGAACATTTGTTCCATTATCATAAATATTATTCATAATCTTCGTCCTCCTCATAATCTTCTAAAAAATCTTCGTCTTCATACCAATAATAATCTAAATCAGCACAGTTCATATTCCAATTTTCTTCTCCAACTTCATAGTCTCCAGATGCCTCACTTGAAATATATGCTTTTTCTCCGTCTCTTTCTATATTTTTGACTCTTAGGTCTTCTCTATTTAAAGTCTTATAGAAATTACTATAAACTTCTTCAACGCTTTTTTTAGCATCTTCTAACTTTTTAATTAAATCATATTGTATTTGACCTCCACAATGGTCGATACAACCATTTTCTCTAATATCATATAAATATTCATAGCATCTTTTTAATTCTGCTAATATTTCTTTATCTGTCATTTTTTTTTCCTCCTCTAAAAACTTTTCTTCTTTTGTTTTTACTTCTTCTATGTCGTATTTATAACTTTTATGTCTTAATTCTAATTTATCTGCGTAATAATTCATTTCATAGCCTATTCTTAATAAATAAGCCAAGTTATCATATTTTATTACCTATCTTTCTATCTTAAAATCTTTAAATATTTTTTGTATTTTCCTTTCCATTTCAATACTTTCTTTATTAAATCTTTCACTTTCATAACCATAGCACAAATCATTTTCCATTTGATTTTTTATACTACCAATATTATATATAAAACAATATAATATTTCTTCTCGTATAGTTCTTTCAAACTCTTCGTTTGTTATATGTTTATTTGATACATAATCACTTTTTCTTACACAATCAACATTACTATACCACTCAGTTTCACTTATAGACCAAGTCCTAGTATATTCAATAAAATCTTCTACTAATTGTTTTAATTTTTTCATAATTATTCCTCCTCCATTTCGGCTTTTATTTCATCAATTATTTCTATTAAATTATCGTATGCTGCATCTAAATCAAAGTCGTCTTGCATCATTGTATCAAAATAATTTCTTATAATATCTTCCATTATTTTACCTCCTTTAATCTTTTACAATCTAATACAAATGTATCTAATAAATCTTGTATAAACTCATAATTATTTACTTCATACCAACTTATATAAGTATGAACTTTATATGTTAAACTATATGCTGGTGCGTAAACTTTATGTCCGTATATGAAAAGCCCATATTTTGTTGCTCTCATACTTTTTATATAATCATTTTTTTCTCCATACGCTCTTGTTATATATTCCTTAACATATTTTTTTAATTCTTCTAAATCTTTTTTAATTTCCATATTATTTGTCCTCCTCTATATATTTTTCTATTAACTTTAATGTTTCTTCTGCTGCATCCTCAACAGTGTTGAAAGTTTTTGTTGTATTTAGCCAACTTTCTTCGTCAAACATATTATCTGCATCTGTATAACCTCTTTTATATGTTATTGTAGGTGCATCACTATTTCTTTGTGCGTAAAGCCATATTCTTAATGGTAGTCCATTTACTAAATAAACATTTAATAAATAACCTTGTTCTCTGCAATTATAGAAAGTATCAACAGATATATCTTTTTTTACTTCTAAATAATTGTTTAAATAGTCTAGTATATATTGACTATAAATTATACCTTTATTTTTATAAATCATTTTTTATTTCCTCCTATTTTTTAAAACTTTCTACCCACTTAATAGCATCTTTTTTTCTATTAAATGTTAAAATACCTTTTTCTGCTTGAACTTTCCATAGTGTTTTTGTGCCATATTTTATGCTCCATATTTCGTGTAATTTTCTCATAATTGACCTCCTATTTATCAAACTTTCTGTCTCTTATTGCTTTATATAATTTTCTTAAGTCTTTACCTATTTCAGTCTTTTCAAAAGCATCTAGTACTTGTTGTTTTTCTCCTTTTTTAAATCTGTCTACATTATTTTCTCTTTTATATTTTTCTATGTAGTAATATAATTCTCTGTCTTTTAATTCTTCTAGTGCTCCATACATACAACTTTGGTACTCATAATATTCCCAAGTTCTGTTTATGTATCTAACTTTATGCTCTACTTGTTGTACTCCATTTTTTAGAATAATTGTTCTGTGCCCCCATCCAGTTCTTGTGCTCCAAGTTTCATTGATAAATTGATATTTACCTTTTTTTCTCATTTCCATATTCTTTCTCCTCCTTATTTTTGAGAAATGTTATTCTCAATTTGTGGTATTCTAACATAAGAGTTATAAAATAGTGCTCCTAAAATTATCATGCCTAATATTACTATTACAACTATTTTTTCCCCTGTTTGTGTTAGTCTTACCTTTTTTTTCATTTTTTTATTTCCTTTCTAGTGCTTTATAGCACTTTACAGAGTAGAACATTATTTTTTCCTCCTATTTTCTACTCCATAAACTACTATAAAGTAGCAGCCGTGCCAGTGTTATACTTTCACTATATAACTTTAGTAGGTGGAGAGTATTTCAACCCTCTTGTATCAATTACACGCGCTTTAATCTGTTCCAGAACCTACAACGACTTTAAATTGTCAAATAACATATAACTTGTTATGGTATGCTAGTTGTCAATATAAGTTATAATAAAATGTCAACTTTTTTCTGTTTGACAATTTCATTATATCATAGACCTACTACATTGTCAATAACTTTTTTAAAAAATTGCTATATGTTTACTTTCAATGTCTTATTCCAAAGAACCTATTTTATAGGGTTGTTTCAGCAGCATTTACTAATAATATATAGACTAGATAAAAGCCATTGAATTGTCTTGTCTTAGAGTAGAAATTGTCGTCTCTTTCTCATTGACAACTCCATTGTATCATAGACCTACTACATTGTCAATACTTTTTTTGAAAAAAATTAAAACTTTTTGAGTTATATATACTACGTATATATAAAAACTTGCATTTTTGCCGAACATTGCCGAATATTTAGGTATATACTATTAGTATGGAGGATGCCGAAATGGAGAAGCAAGGGAAACACAACTATAAACTTACCGAAAGTGATAGGAAAGCAATAGCAATATCTTACTATCTAGATAGAAGCAATACCAATATACAACAATTAGCAGATACCTATAGCATAAGCAGACAGTATATCTATCAATTAGTTAAGAAAAAAGAAACTAAAGAACTAGTCAAAAAGTGTGTAATAGAAGACAGCCCTAACTTTATTAAAAGAATAGACAAGATAATAGACGCATCACTTGATAAGATAGAATACAAACTGGAGACAGACGACACAGACAAAACAACTTACAGAGACCTTGCCATAATGATAGGGACATTATACGACAAGTCCAGACTGGAGAAGAACCTTTCAACAGAGAATAAAGCAGTAGAGATTAACATAAAGATAGAAAAATAATACACAGCAGAGGAGACACGGGAAGACAGCAGCAGAGACAGAGTAGAGACAAGCGTTAGACAGCAATTAGACAGCACCCCCTCCTATACAGTGCATACCCAATTTTAAAGATACTATCAATCTATACATATACTATATATATACACATACAAAACTAACTAATAAAAGGGCATTTGGCGATAACAATAAACATAATGAGTGCTAAGCAATAGGACGGACGCGTTCTAGGGAAACGAACCAGTAATTATGCTTGTTGGTCAATATAAGTCCCAGGAGGCTCTATGGCATCATCATATACAGACTATAAAAATGAAATCAAAGAATATATAATGAGACGATACGGAACGGAGGACACAATACTAGATGTAGGAGCAGGAAACGGAACGTATGCTAGACTACTAGGATATCCGAATATGGATGCTGTTGAGGTGTATGGACCGAATATAGAGAAATACGGATTAAGGGAGATGTATAGAAACGTATATAACGTGGATATAAAGGATTTCCACTATGGTTGGTATGATTTGGTCATTTTTGGAGATGTGCTAGAGCATTTGGAGGTTGAGGAAGCACAAGAGGTATTAAGGTATGCGTGTCAACACTCCAAGAACGTAATAGTAGCAGTGCCTTATGAATATAAACAAGGTGTGGAGGAAGGCAACGTTTATGAGATACATAAGCAAGACGATTTAACACCTTTAAAAATGAAGGAGAGGTATCCAGCATTGAAGGAGTTATGGAGAAACGACTTTTATGGATACTATGTGAGAGTATGAAACTAAGTATAATAATTCCATATTATAAATGTTATGAATATACTGAGAGATTGTTGGATGCACTAACCCCCCAGTTAAAAGAGGGTATAGAGGTAATTTTAGTGGATGATGGTTGCAATGAGACTCGTCTGGAAAAATACCCTATAAAAGTGGTTCACTTACCTGAGAACTCTGGTGGGGCGTCAATACCACGAAATAAGGGATTAGACTTAGCACAAGGCGATTATGTGACGTTTATAGATGCAGACGATATGATTACTGATGATTATATTGATGAAATCCTAAAGAAAATTGAGAGTGGATTTGATTATTGTTACTTTAGTTGGAATTTCAAAGGAGAGGACGTCATAATAGAGGACGAACCACCAAAGTGGAACGGGAGCGTATGTAATTGTGTTTATAAGCGTTCTATGATAGGCAAAGAAAGATTTAATCCTAGTTTAAGAATAGGTGAAGATAAAGATTTCAATGAAAGAGTACGTAAAGGAAAGAAGGAGAACATATTGAAAGTTTTATACCATTATAACTTAGATAATCCTAATTCAATAACGTATAATGAAAGAGGCATAAAAACTATAGAGCATAAAAACATATTTTATGTAAATGATTTAAACGTGATAGGTGGAGTTGAAACATATATCCACGAGATTTTGAAAAAATATCACGATTTAGATATATGTGTGGTTTATAAAACTGCGTATCCTAATCAATTAAAAAGAATTAGACAATATTGTAAAGCGTATAAACATAATGGTGAAATCTTAGTGTGTGATGTATGTGTTATAAATTATGATATCTCTATAATTCCTTTTATATGTGAGAGTGCTAAAATCTACCAAGGAATACACGCAGATTATGACCATCCGTATTATATAACACATAATTTTAAACCACCTACAGACCCAAGAATATATCGTTATATTGCGATAACTAAGCATATCCAGGACACATTTGAGGGTGTATCTGGAATACCTAAGAATAAAATGATACAACTTTATAATCCATTAACGATAGATGAGCCTGATAAACCACTTATACTAATAAGTCCTACTCGTTTAACTCCTGAAAAAGGGGAAAAGAGGATGCAAAAACTTGCTGAAGCGTTAGACAACGCAGGAATAAATTATGTATGGTTTATTTTTACAGATAGTGAGCCTACGATACAAAGCCCTAATGTAGTTTATAAAGAACCTACACTAGATATAGGCAAATGGTTAGATTTAGCCGATTACCTCGTTCAGTTGAGTGACTCTGAAGGATGCTCATATTCAATCAACGAAATGATGTATCGTAATAAACCTTGTATATTAACTCCGTTGCATTATTTAGATGAGTTAGGCATAAAAGATGGTGTTAACTGTTATATTTTAAATCACGATTGCTCTAATATGGACCATATCGTTAAAAACATCAAAAAAATACCTAAGTTCAATTTTAAGAAATTAGAAGATAATTATGATAAAATCCTTGTAAAATCTAAATCTCATTATAAACCTGAAGAAAAGAACATTACATTAAAATGTACTTCGTTCTTAGGATTTGACTTAATAAAAGAAGGTTATCACATCAAAGAAAATGAAACTATTGATGTGGATGAGTTTAGAGCAGAGGAATTATTAAGTTTTAAGGGGTGTTTTGAAAAGGAAAGATGAAAGCCTATTAAAAATAAAACACGAATTAATGGATAGATTAATGAATTTAAAAAATATAGACCCTACTGATAGATTAGAAATAGGATTATTGATTTTAGAACTTTTAGAACCTGAAGACTATGAAGACTATCGTAGAGTATTACAAAAAGAACATTATAGAAAACGCCGTAGATAGGCGTTTAACATTGCAATGTGGTGGAATTGGTAGACACACTGGTCTTTGACACCAGATATTATTAGTTCGAGTCTAATCATTGCAGCCAACTAAAATTCATCACTTTCGTGCTGCCTTTGTAGGTAGCATAGAGTAGATATAACAATAAGTAGAAAGTTTTAGGACTTATACTTCCTAGAGGATGTGTCCATATAGGTTTTAATATCTATTCTATGGTGCTTGTAAAAGAGCACTATATCTTATACCTTTATATATTTTCGTGCTGCCTTTATAGGTAGCATCAGGATATATACATAGCAACGCTTATAAACGATAGAGTATATATTCTGGTGGTGCTTATAAATTATTCGACAATAGGCACATTTAGGGATTGGTGCTATATGCACAGTTGAAGAGAGGAAAGACCTCTCTTATATCGCAGAGTAGAGTAACGGTAACTTGTAGGTTTCCTTAGCCTAAGATGGGGGTTCAACTCCCTCCTCTGCAACCAAAAAGGAGTTAATATGAATTTAGATTTGAGAATTACAGAAAAACAAAACGAATTTATCAACTCCGAAGCATTTGAAACATTGTTTGGAGGTGCTGCTGGTGGTGGTAAATCTTACGGACAATTAATAGATGCTTTATTGTATGCTTTGAAATATCCTCAAAGTAAACAAATAATCTTTCGTAGAACATTTCCAGATTTGGAACGTTCTATTATACGTACTTCATTAGAATTTTATCCACGTGAAATAGCATCATATAATAGTGCAAAACATACTTGGACTTTTAATAATGGTTCTATTATTGATTTTGGTTACATTGATAATGAAAATGATGTTTATCAATATCAATCTGCAGAATATGATGTTATCCGTTTTGATGAGTTAACTCATTTCACGGAATATATGTATGTTTATATGATTTCACGTTGTCGTGGTGCTAATGGATACCCTAAACACATAAAAAGTTCTACAAACCCTGGTGGTGTAGGGCATACATGGGTTAAAGAAAGATTTATAGATATAGGTCCTTATAATCAAATTCATAAGTGCAAAACTGAAACAGGACAAGAAATGACTAGATTATTTATTCCATCTTTTGTAACTGAAAATAAATTCTTAATGGAAAGAGACCCAGATTACATAAAACGTTTGGATGCTTTACCAGAAAAAGAACGTAAAGCACTAAAAGATGGTAATTGGGATATATTTGATGGTCAATACTTTAAAGACTTTGATAGGTCAGTTAATGTTATAGAACCATTTGATATACCTAAAGAGTGGGATAGATACCGTACAATCGACTATGGTCTTGATATGTTAGCCTGTTATTGGATTGCAATAGACACACATGGTAATGAATTTTGTTATAAAGAGTTATATGAGCCTAATTTAATCATATCTCAAGCAGCAGAACGCATTATTGAGGTCAATGGAGACGATAAAATACGTTATACGTATGCTCCACCAGATTTATGGAATAGACGTAATGATACAGGTAAAAATGCTTATGATATATTTAGAGAAAATGGTGTAATATTAACTAAATCATCAAATAATCGTATTTTAGGGTGGTATGCAGTACAAGAACACCTTAAAATAGAGACTTATAAGGATGAGCAAACAGGAGAAGAACGTAAAAAAAGTAAATTAAGGTTCTTTAATACGTGCAAAAACATATTAAGAACACTTCCTGTTATACAAGTAGATGAAAAAAATCCTAATGATTGTGCAAAAGAACCTCACGAATTAACTCACGGACCTGATGCAATAAGAGGTTTTTGTATAGAACGTACAAAAGCAACTAAACATTTAACAGATGAAGAGATGTTACGTGAAAAAAATCGTCAAGAAAAGCGAAGATTAGGAATTTTAGGAATAGCAGGTGCTACTGCTACTAAAGAATATATGAATTATGGAGGTTAGTATGGAAATAATTAAACTAATTTTACTTATAACAATTTTAATTCTTTTGATTTATCCAATGATTTTCAAAAAGAAACAAAAAAATGATGAAGAAGTCGAAGAAATAGAGGAAAAGCCTCAAAAAGTGGAAGAAAAACCTCAAATTTCTGAAGAAGATAAAGAAAAAATGGAAAAAACTAAGAAAGCATTTAATAATTTAATGAATTATGATGAAAATATTGCTTTAAAAAGGAGTGATAATTAAGGGCTGACACTACAAAAGATTGGAATTTGTATGAGGCAGGTGTCAAATATAATCAAAGCGTATATGGTAGTGATAGAGACTACTATAGCGTAATTGATACAAATATAGCCTTTGCAAATGGTGACCAATGGAGAAATGTCCAAGCAGATGGACTACCTAAACCTGTTTTTAACATAATAAAACGTGTAAAACAATTCAAAATAGCCTCATTAAAGGCTGATAACATAGCAATTTCTATACAACCAATGGAATATAGACCACAAACTAATGATATTTCAATGCAAAAAAAGGTAAAATCAACAGATTTAGCCAATGCAGAGATAAAAAATGTACTAGAAAACATCAATTTTGATGCAAAAAGCCGTACTTTATTAGGAGATGGCTTTGATACAGGTGATTGGTGCTTACATTTTTACTTTGATATGGATGTAGTTCCATATAAACAAGCAATGCCTGGTGTAAAAGGTGTAATTAAGGCTGAAATAATAGACTCAACTAATGTAATGTTTGGTAATCCTAACACACGTAGTGTAGAAAAACAACCTTACATAATCATAGTTGGAAGAGATTTAGTATCAAATTTAAAAGAAGAAGCAAAGAAAAATGGTTCTAAAAATGTAGATTTGATTAAACCAGACTCAGATACAACTTATATGATGGGTGATAATGGAAAAGTAGAAAGTGATGCAGAAGGATACGAAAAAGCACTATATATTATCAAGTATTATAAAAAAGGAGATAAAATATACGCTAATAAGTCCACAAAAGGGGCATACATCTACAAAGAGAAGGATACAGGGCTATCCTACTACCCAATAGCATTTAACAACTGGGAAGAGGTTAAAGGGTCTTATCACGGACGTGCAGAAACAACAGGAATAATTCCTAACCAAATTGCTATCAATAAAATGTTTGCAATGGTAATCTATCATTTAATGTTAACTGCTTTCCCTACAGGAGTATATGATGCAGATAAGATTGAAGGATGGACTAATGAAATAGGAGCACAAATACCTGTTACAAATTTACAAGGTGAGTCAATTCGTAATATAGCAGGATACCTAGAACCTGCAACAATGAGTTCACAAATAATAGATGCTATTGAATTAGCAATGCAATATACAAAAGAAACATTAGGAGTTGGAGATGCTTCATTAGGAAACGTAACAATGAATAATGCAACTGCAATTATAGCAATACAAAAGAGTGCAGCAGTACCACTAGAAAATGTAAAGGCTGCTTTCTATGAGTTCGTAGAAGATTGTGGTAAGATTATAATTGATATGATGGGAACTAAATATGGTATAAGACCTGTTGTAGTAACAGGACCTAATAATGAAAGAACATACGAAATGTATAACTTTGCAAAATTAAAAGATATGTGGTTACATATTAAAATAGATGTAGGTAATGCTTCATACTTTAGTGAAGTTGCAAGTGTACAAACATTAGATAACTTACTAAACAATGGATTTATTGAATTTATAGAATACTTAAAGAGAATACCTGATGAAATCATACCAAATAAACAAGAATTAATTAATTCTATTGAACAACAAGATTTATATAAACAAGCATTATATAACTTGATGGGTCAATTTATGGATACACTTCCACCAGAAATGAGAGCAAGTTTAACTCAATTAGCACCAGAGCAAATGGAAAAACAAGTTCTTGAAATGATGGGAGCACTACAAGATAACACAGGATATAATACAGTTCAAGATATGGAAAATCCTATGCCTACTCAAGAAGAGTTGGCGCAAACACTTCAATTAGGAGAACCTGGTATGCAACAAATGATTGAACCAAGTGTTAACATTGATAGAAATGCTCCTAAGAAAATGGAAGACTTACAAATGATAGGAGGGTTACAATCGTGAAAGAAGAATTAAAAAAGAAAAAGAAAATGAATAAATTAAAACAAAATCAAGAAGATGTAGAGAGAGAAACAGGAAAATATCAAGTTAGAAATCTAAATAAAGGCAATGAAAAGAAAGATGCAGCAGCAGAAAAACAAGTTGCATCTCGTTACAAAAATGATTTTGACCCAAGAAAAGTAGTTCCTGAAGATGGACCTCAACCAGGAGTAACAAGCAAAGGGTTATTCTCACTATATATAAAAAATAAAAAGAAAAAATAATTAACGCTACCTTTATAGGTAGTGTACTGATGATATATGCTATAAGTCCTAGGAGTTTGTTAGAGTTATCTCGGCTAGGCATTTTAAAAACTAACGTTATTACATTTACCCTGCTTTTCGAAGTGGAAGGGTCTCATATATCATTAGTACAGTACTTATAAAAGTACTACGCCCAACCATAGGCAAAGGAGGAATTTAAAATGGATGAAGAAGTTGTTGAAAGTAAACCAACAGAAACAATGGACTCAGATGACGATTTCTTTGCAGAAGTTGATAACGAAGTTATGAACGAAGTAGAGGATGAGTCACAAACATCAGAGGAAGAAACAAATGAGGATAGTCAACCAAACGAAACTCAAGAAGATAATTCTAAAGATGAAGTAGATTTAACACCTTTATTAAAGGCTTTATCTGGAAAGATTAAGTACAATAAAGAAGAAGTTAATGTAGAAAGTATTGATGATTTAATCAATGGATACCAAAAAGGATTAAATTACGATAAAAAACTACAAGAACTTGAAAATCTACAAAATAGCAGACTAGAAAAGTATGCTAAAGAAAAAGCAGATGCTTTAGGCATAAGCGTTGACGAGTATATGGACCGTGTTGAGAAATACGAAGAAAGCCAACAACGTCAACAAGAACAAGATGAACTAAATGAATTAGTTGATAATGGGATGCCTGAAACACTTGCAAAAGAACTAATTGCTGGAAGAGAACAAAGAAGGCAATTACAAAAGGAATTAAATGAAATTAGGGAAGAAAGGGAAGCAGCAAAGAAAGAAGCCGAAAAGAATAAAGAATATACTGATTTCTTAGAAGCGTTCCCAGATGTTGACCCTGACAAAATTCCTAAAGAAGTTTTTGAGGATGCTCAAAACTCTTCACTAAGTGAGGCTTATATGAAATGGCAAATTAAAGATTTAAAGAACCAATTAAGTATAGCCAAAACAAATGAGAAGAACTATGAGTCATCAGTAGGAGGAGTCACAGAGACTGGACCTGCAAAAGATAAAAGAGAAATAGACCCATTTTTAGAAGGGTTCAACGAATAGGAGGAGATTTAAAGGGCTATAAATTTAGCACAAAAATATGAAAAGAAAGTAGATGAAGCATTTAAAAAAGCATCATTTACAGCAGCATTAGTAAATAACGATTATAATTTTGACGGAGTAGATACAATTAAAATTTATCGTATTCCAACAGTTGCATTAAACAACTATACAAGAACTGGTTCAAATAGATATGGTGAACCAGGAGAATTAGAAGATAGTATTGATACTTATCAATTAACTACTGATAAGGCTTTCACTTTCACTATCGACAAAGGAAACAATCAAGACCAATTAAACGTAAAAGATGCAGGACGTGCACTTAAGAGAGAAATCGACCAAGTTATCGTTCCAGCACAAGATAAACAAGTATTAGCAGTAATTGGTAAAGCAGCACACGATAATGACTCTTATGGTACAGGTGCTATTACTAAGGCTAACGCTTATGAAAAATTCTTAGATGGTCAAGAAAAATTAGACAACGCTTTAGTTCCAACAGATGGACGTATTGCAGTAGTTAATACATCTTTCTATAAAGCAATTAAACAAGATAGTTCTTTCACTAAAACAGGTGATATGGCTACAAAATTATCTTACAAAGGTGTAGTAGGAGAAATAGATGGTGTACCAGTAATTAAAGTACCAACTTCTTATTTACCAACTAACTGTGAATTTATAATCACTCACCCAATTTCTACAATCAATCCAAAGAAATTAACTGATTATAAAATCCATAGAGACCCACCAGGAATTAATGGTAACCTTGTAGAAGGTCGTGTAAGATATGACACTTTCGTTCTTGAAGGAAAGAAAGACGCTATCTACGCTCACTTTACTTCATATAGTGGATAGAATAAATCAAGAGTTTATCTCTTGATAAAAGAGGCTCTATTAAGAGCCTTTTTTCTGAGGAGGTAATAAAATGACAGGAAACAATGTTTTTACAATTACAATGGCAATGATTGACGAAATGTTAACATCAGGTCAATTAGATGCAGAAGCAACAGCAGAATATCGTGCAAAAGCGCCATCTATTCTTACAATGCTTCAAAACGAATTAATAGGTATAGAGAACAGATATAGAAAAAAAGATGAATACATATATCCAGTACCTATAGAGTCATTAGACCAAACATTTCAAATAGACGATATAAAAGCAAGTACGCTATTTACAAATGGTTTGGCTGCTCATTTAATGCTACACGAAGATAAAACACTAGCAAATTTCTTCAATGAAAGATATGAAGAAATGAAGGCAATGTTCTTAAAATCAATGCCTAGAACACCAGAAACAAGAGAAGATAAATATGATGCTACTTTAAATTACTAGGAGGTGATTAAAGGGCTACAATTCAAGTAGGAAAAACAGTAACGCCTGTAAAAATAGAAAAATTCTTAGGATTAAACCTATCAAATACAGGAGATACACAAATCCAATTAGGTGAGTCAGGAAATATGACTAACTTTTATATAACTAACGATTATAAATTAAAGAAAATGTATGGTTATAAAACATTTAAAACATTTACAAATAAACCAATTAGAGGTATGTATGCTACTAATTTAGGTGGAACTGAATACTTATTAGTATCTGTAGATGGTAAATTATACTATTATACAAAAACACAATTAGAAGATGAAGAAAATTGGAGCACAATGCAACCTACTTTAATAGGTAACATAAATGATGCAGAAACATCTTTCTTTACATTTGATAAAAAGATATACATCTTATGTGGAAAATACTATAGTTGGGACGGAACTACTTTAAGTGAAGTAGAAGGATACACTCCATTAGTATTTATTAATACACCTCCAGCAGGTGGTGGGCTTGTTTATGAAGAATTAAACATATTAAGTTCTAAAAAACATCAAACATTTAATGGTGATGGAACTTCAACTGTATATCATTTAGCACAAAATTATAGTGTTAGTGGAGTAAATCTTACATCTGTTGACAAAGTAATAGTAGGAGGAACAGAAGTTTCTTCAAGTACATATACAGCAGACTTAGTAAATGGAACAGTTACATTTAATACAGCACCTGCGCAAGGTATGGATAATGTAGATATTTACTGGACGTTAAATGATGGTGATAGAAACATAATTGAAGGTATGAAATTTGGTACTGTGTTTGGTGGAGATGTAGATACAAGAGTATTCTTATATGGAAACTCAAATTGTCAAAATAGAACATATTATAGTGGTATAATTGCTGAAGATGTGACAGATGGAACTCCAAGCGTTGAATATTTCCCATCTTCAAACTTTGTAGATATAGGACCATCAAACTTTGCTTTAACAGATTTAACAAGACAATATGACCGTTTACTTGCTACAACAAATAGACCTGAAGCATATTACTTAACTATAGGATTAGAAAAACTAGATGTAACATTATCTGATAATTCAACAACAACAAGATATGTATCATCAGTATCTACTTTCCCATTAAATGAAGTTCACGGAAACTTTGCTATGGGGCAAGGTCAATTAATAGATAACTATCCTGTAACATTTGATAGAAATGCTTTAATAATGTGGAAAGCGACAAACGTACGTGATGAAAAGAACATGGAAGATATATCACAAAAAATAAGATTAGACTTAGTAGATTTAAATGCTTCTTCTATATGTTCGTTAGACCATCAAAGCGAAAACCAATTATGGTTTGGAGCAGGTAATAGAATTTATATTTATAATTATTTTAACAAAACATATTCAAGAATAATAATTCCTGATACGTTGAGACACTTTGCAGATTTAGGAAATTATGTATATATGGGAACAACAGGTGGAAAACTAATGAAATGGGGAGACCAATTTGATGGATTTGATAATGAAACAATAGATGCTTATTGGGAAATGAACTTTGAGGATTTTGACACAGCATACTTAAGAAAAACAATGAATAGATTATGGGTAGTAATGCAACCTCAAGCAAAATCAAGTGCAGATATAGGCTTTATTTCAAATAGAAACGCATCAAGTTCTAAAAAACATATAGCGTATCAAATGCAAGTTATGGACAATGTAGACTTTGCAAATTATACATTTGAGATTTCTAACAATCCTCAACCTTTTAGATTGAAGATAAAAGCGAAGAAATTTACAAACTTAAAAATAACAATAGAAAATACGGAAAAAACAGACTGTACAATACTTCAATTAGTATTGAAAGTTGAAAGTTTTGGAGAGAGTAAATAGGAGGATTTATGGATAGAGAGAGTTTTGAAGTAAAAGTGTTAGAAAGATTAGCACAAATAGAAACAAAATTAGACAGATATGATAGATTTGAAGCACAAAGTAGTGAAGCATATAATTTATCAAGAGAAAATGAAAAAGAAGTAGAAGAAATAAAAGATAAAATGAAATGGTTATCAAGAACAGTAACAGCAGCACTTATCGGACTTGTAGGAGAAATTATTGTTTTTGTAATAAAAATGATGAAATAGGAGGGATAATATGAAATTACCAGACAAAGTATATACCATTTTTAAATGGGGGCTTATTATATTTATTCCAGCATTGATTACATTAATAGGAACATTAGGACAAATATATAAGTTTGATACAGAAGTAATTATATTAACTATATCAGCAATAGCAACTTTCATAGGAACTGTTACTGGTATATCTAACTATAACTATAAAAAAGGAGAGTAATAATATGGCGTTAACAAAGTTTTTAACAAATGTAAATAATATACAAGCCTTATCAGATAAACCAAATGAAATTGATGGTTTAACTTCTGCAGAATTAAAAGCAAAATTCGATAAAGCAGGTTCGGATATAAAGACTTATATGAACGATACATTAACAGAAGAATTAGACACAAAATTTAGTTCAATAACAGAAGATTTCGTAACAAATGATGATGCAAGATTATCTAATTCAAGACAATGTAATAATTATTTTGATAGTTGGAGTACAGCAAGAACTAACTTAAAAATAGGATATGGAACTTCTCTACCAGGAACTGCAGATGATGGAACAATATTCTTTTTATATGAGGAGTGATATAAAGGGCTACAACACTAAACTATAACTGGCAAAATGTTGCAACTTATTTTGTAGATACTGGTGGTGGAGGTGGAATTTACTTTTATATTGATGCTAAATTAAATAGACAAGACTCAGCAGGAAATTATTCCGTAGTAGATACACGACTAAATACTGGAGTAAAAGGATATGCAGGTGGAAGTGGATACGGATTTTCACTAACTGGTTCAGGAGGAAGAAGTGGTTCTGAAGTATGGAATTACGAGTGGGAAACTGCCCTAACAGGACAAACTACTATTTATCATAATGCTGATGGTAATAAAAACTCTGCAATATCAGCAGGAGCATACAATAATTACTTAGGATTTAATATAAGTTTTAGTGGAGATATAACTCTACCAAGAATATCAAAAGCACCATTTTTAAATAATGTAGAATTATCAGGAGTAACATATAATAGTGCAACTGCATCTTTCTCAGTATCAGATAATGGTGGTGCAACAGTAACAAGCACTTCTTTATCAATATATTCAGACACAGGACTAACACAATTAGTTCAAACATTAGAAGGAACTTCAGGAACATTTACAGGATTAAAATCAAATAGAGATTATTGGATAGTAGGAAGTGCAACAAACTCAGTAGGAACAAGGACAACAAGTTCTTTACAAATAAAAACAGAAGGCTCAGTAGTAAGGATGAAATTAAATGGAAATTGGAAAGACACAATTCCATATATAAGAGTAAACGGAGCATGGAAAGAAGTAATACCTTATATGAGAGTTAATGGAAGTTGGAAGGAGGAAAGTTAAGGGCAAGTTACGAAGACGACTTAAATAGACTAAAAACAGCACAAAGAGATGCTGCAATAGCAGATTTAGAAAATACAAGAAATCAAGCATTAAGCAATTTAGAAGCAGAAAGACGTTCAAATGCTGCTTTATATAATCAACAACGTTCAACAGCAAATGCACAAAATAGGATGAACGCAAAAAACTTTCAAGAGTACCTAGCAAGTACAGGAAGAGCAAATAGTGGATTAAGTTCACAAGCACGTATGCAATATAATAACAACTTACAAAATTCACTTAACAATTTAAATACAAGTCAAGCAGGAGCATTGGCTGATATAAATCGTAGACAAACATTAGCAAATGATAGTTATAATACAGGATTAGCAAGTGCTAATGCAAATATAGAGGCTAATTACATACAAAACTTATTAGACCAAAGAAATAAAGAATTAGAAAGACAATTACAAGAAAGACAATTACAAGAGTCTATAAGACAATTTAATGAAAACCTAGCATTACAAAGAGAGAGATTATACTCAAATTTTAGTAGTGGTAGTGGAGGAGGCAGTTCCGATTATGGAACAGATGATTATACATTTACTAATGGTGGTGGTTCTAGTGCTTCTGGAAGTAGTTCGAACAAGGCTGGAGACCAATATGGATATTTTTCAAATGGATACCAACCTAAAGGAATTGTAGGATATGGAAAAGTAAGCAAATCTGGAGATACTATACAAGTAAATGGAAAAACTCAAAATGTATGGAAAACTTCTGATGGAACTTTATGGTATTGGGATGGTTCTATAAGAGAATATAGGATGATGAATAATGGACAATATCATACTGGTTCTTCTGGACAAACTCACGGAGGAACTGGCAGAAAAGGATAGGAGGTACTTATGCAATATGTACTAAATAAAGATGGTTCTGTATCTGAATTAAACAAGAAAAAGAAAGAAAAAAAATCAAATATTGATATTTCAAGTGCACTTAGTACAAAACCATTACAAGAGTCTGTAAAAAAATTTAGTGATACATTTAATAATAGCGCAGTAAAAAATCAAGGATTAAACTTTTCTAATGTAGTTACTGATATGGCAAATATAGATGAAGCAGGAAAAAATGTATTAAAATCAATTCCTATATTTGGAAATAAATATAAATTACAAGATGAAATAAATAAAAATGTTACAAATTTATCAACAAATATGGGTACTGGCGCTGTAAAAACAGCTGAGGGAGTTGCAGATACAGCTAGCGATTTAATATTTAACCCTATGGAAAGAGCACAAAACTATGCGTATGACTATATAACTAAAGGTAAAAAAGTGGCAGATGAAAACTTAAAAGATTTAAAGAAAATGCAACAAAGAGATATTAAGAAAAATATGACTCAAGATTTTCTTAATACAACAGGATACAATGATATAGCAGACGAATTAGAAAAAGGTTCATTAATAACAAGAGAAAATACTGCTGGACAACTTGCTCAAGGCGTAGGAGGCATGATGCCGTCTATTGCGTTAGGGCAAGTATTTGGTGGAACACCACAAATGGCAGACCTAGCAGGATTAACTGGTAAAGAAAAACTTGCTGCTGCATTAGGTAATGTAGGAAGAACTTATGTATCTCAATTACCTGCAAATGCAATGCTTACTGCTTCTGCTTATGGTGGAGGTATGGAAGAAGCATTAAATGAAGGTGCAAATATGAACCAAGCAAGACTTTATGGTTTATCAGATGCAGCAATAGAAAACCTTACAGAAATGATGACAGGAGGAGTACCTGGTTTACAAGGTAGAGGTGGAATAGACCAATTTGTAGACCCTCTACTAAATAAATCATCAAATAAATACCTAAATGCTTTATTAAAAGCAGGATATGGTTCATTTGGAGAAGGTTTAGAAGAATATACAAGTGAGATGTTAAATCCAATTGCTAAAAAGATTTATTCTAATGAGCCAATAGATTGGGCAGAAACTAACAAAAGAGCGTTAGAAGCAGGTAAACTTGGTGCTATGACTGGTGCGTTCTTAAATGCTCAAAATACTATGAACGATTTTAGAGAAGCAAAAAACGTTAAACCACAAAATAACGTCAATACAGAAGAAAACTTACGAGATAATATAAATACTCAAGAAGTTTCAAAAACTCAACCAGAAACAGGTTTAGATAGCAAAGAAAGCAACTTAGATAATATAGAGACACCAAAACAACAACAGGACGTTCAAACAGAGCAAAATTTAACAGAAACACAACCAGATAGATATATTACTTTAGAAAAACAAGGTAAAATTGATAAAAACATTGACAATACCGAACAAATGGTTTATAATAAAGACACAAAGGAGAGTGTGATTAATGGAAAAGAAGAAAATGTCGAAGGAAGAGGCATTGAAGATATTGGAAAATATCAAGAAAACCCAAATATCTCCAGAGAAGAGCAAAGAACTTATTATGAAAAGAACAGGTATGACAAAGGAACAGTGGGAGAAGCAGAGGGAAGCGTTCGAGTAAATGGTTATAAAGTAAATGGTAAAGATACAACAACATTTGGAGAAACAATACCAAATACCAATAACAATGATGTACACGAAATAGTAAAATCTGCAAAAGAAAATAATCCTTATGGTGCTTACGTAGATTTAAAAGACGATTATAAAAATTATAAAAACTTTACTTTATCAGATGGTTCAGGAAATGTAAGTGTAACTCCTGACGGAGATATAGTATCAGTGGTAAAAAACCCTAATAGCAAAATTAAAGGTGCTTCTAAGCAATTATTATTAACTGCTATAGAAAATGGGGGAATTAAATTAGATAACTTTGATGGTTTCTTAACAGATAACTATCAAAATGCTGGTTTTATACCAGTAGCAAAATCATATTTTGTTGACGAATATGCTCCAGAAAATTGGAATTATGACCGTGATGGAAGACCTTATGTAGTTGCAATGATACATAACGGAGATAGTGCTGATGTAGTAGCACAAAATTGGGGTAAATATCCTAAAACAGATATAGAAAAACTTCCAGCAATGGAATATGATGAAATGATTGCATATAGAGATGCAATAGGTGAAGCAATATTTGGAAGAAAAGGAACTAGCAGTAGTTCTTTTAATAATGAAATAACAGAAGTTGAAAACAAACCAACAGTAAACTCTGATGAGTTTAAAGAAGCACAAAGAAAAGTAAAAAACGGAACAGCAACAGAAAAAGAAAGAAGTTATATAAAGACAGCAACAGAAGCACAAAATACAGAACAATTAACTAAAGAAATGAGTGATGTTGCTCAACATTATCAAGTTTATGAAAATGAAAAAGCAATAAAACAAGCAGAAAATAGACTTAAAGATTTCAAAACAATAGATGATAAAGCAAGATATGTTAATGATATATTAAAATCAGATAAAAGATTAAATGCTTCAGATATGGCAGCAGCAGAATTAGTATTAAAAGATGCAGCAGCATTAAGAAGTACAAAAATATATAATGAAGTTTTAGCAAACTTATCAATATATGCAACAGAACAAGGTCAAAGTATTCAAGCACTTTCTTTGATAAAAAAATTAAGTCCAACAAGTCAATTAGATGTATTAGAAAAAATAATAAAGAGAGAGCAAAACAAAGGTAATAAAGCCTATGAAAACTTAAAAATAACAGACGAAATGAGAAATAAAGTTTTAGATTGCTATGACGAAAACGGAAAAGTAAACCAAGAAAAACTAGATAAAACAATGGAAAAAATCAAGGACGAACTAGGTGAAGAAATGAGTAAACACGTTTCTGTTGATGAAAAAATACGTTCTTGGAGATACTTATCAATGTTAGGAAACCCTAAAACTCACATAAGAAACATTGTGGCAAATACTGCAATGTCTGTAGTAAAATACATAAAAGATAAAATAAATGCAGCAGGTCAAGATATATTTATAAGAGATAAAGCAAATAAAACAACAACTTTAAAACGTTCAAGTAAAGATGTAAAAAATTTAGCAAATGAAACTTGGAACGAAGTAAAAGAGGTAGCAGCAGGAAACAAATACAATGAAAAAACAGATTTAGAAAACAGAAAGAAAATATTCAAATCAAAAACTATTGAAGGAGCAAGAAATTTAAATGAAAAGGCTTTAACAAATGAAGACTTATTTGCAAAACAATTAAATTATAAACGTTCATTTGCAAATTATTTAACTGCACAAGGAATATCAACAAAAGCAGATATAGAAGCAAATCCTCAAATTGTAGAAAAAGCAAAACAATTTGCATTACAAGAAGCAAATGTAGCAACATTTAATGAAGAAAACAAATTATCTGAATTTATTAATAGTGCAGATAATAAATTAGGAACACCTGGAAAAGTAATAAGAGGAGCAATAATACCATTTACAAGAACACCATTAAATATTGCAAAAAGAGGTATGGAATATACTCCTGGAATTGGTTTAATAACAACAATAGCAGATGTTAAAAAAGCACCTGCAAATATGAAAGGTGCTGTGTTAATAGATGGTTTAAGTAAACAAATGACAGGCTCTGCACTTGCTTTAATAGGTTATGCACTAGCAAAAGGTGGATTAGTAACTTCTACATCAGATGATGATAAAGAAGGAGAATTTAAAACTGACCAAGGTTCACAAATGAATTACTCTATAAAAATAGGAGATAAATCATACGATTTAAGTTGGTTAGCACCAAGTTCAATGCCTTTCTTTGTAGGAGCAAGGATGTTTGAAGTATTAGATAAACAAGAAGGAATAAATGAAAATATAATCCTTGAGTCACTTGCTTCAACATTAGACCCATTAAGTGAAATGAGTTGTGTAAGTTCTTTTACAGATATATTAAAAAGTTATAATCAAAAAGGAACTGGTATGATAAAAGATGTTGGAATAAAGACAGGACAAAGTTATTTATCACAATTTGTTCCAACAGTTGTAGGACAATTTGCTAGAGTATTTGATGATAAAAAGAGGACAACAGCAGCAGACTCAACATCTCCTAATAAAATATCTCAAAATACATATAGAACTTTAGCATATAAAATTCCTGGATTAAGAAATACTTTACCTGAGTCAACAGATTACTTAGGAAACACTAAAAAAGAAGATGAAAATATGCTTATAAGAGCATTTAATGCTTTAATAAACCCAGCAAATGTAAAAACAGATACAATGACAAAAGAAGGTAAAGAAATTTTAAGAGTTTACAATAAAACAGGAAATGATGATATAATTCCTGCTGCTTTATCACAAAGTGTAACATTTAATAATAATAAATATGGTATGACACGAAAAGAATATAATGAATACAAGAAAACTTTTGGAGATGCTTATACTAAAAATTTAAAAAGTTTAATGAATACACAAGAATATAAAGAAGCATCAGATGATGAAAAAGCAACAATGATAAGTGGATTAATGAATTATTCAAAAGATAAAGCAAAAGATGAGTTCTTAACTGATAAAGGTGAAGATTATGTAAAAACTAACAAATCTGGAGAAAAATCATCATATATAAGTGATAAAGTAGACTCATTAACAAATAAAGACTTTACAATAACAGATTATTATATTTATAAAACTTATGCTTCTAATGTTGTAAATGGAAAAGAACAAGATGTAAGAAATAGATTAAATACAATAAACACTTTTGGAATAGACTATAAAACATATTCTAAATATATGGAAGAAATAGGTAAAATCAAAGGTGATACTGATAAAAATGGAAAAACAATTCAAAATAGTAGAAAGAAAAAAGTATTCAACTATATTAATGGATTAAATTTAACATCAGAGCAAAAGAAATTGTTGATGAAGAAAACATATTCATCATATAATAATTATGATAAGCAAATATTTAATACAATAAATAATAGTGATTTAACATTAGAAGAAAAAGAAAGTTTAAAGAATTTCTTAAAAATAGGAAAATAGAGGTGATAAAATGATAAGAATAAATCCAACAACAATGGATATTGAAATGATTAAAAGAGATACAGGACCAATATCTGTAAGACCAAAAGTAAAGGGTACTCGAGATGAGTACCTTTTAACTGATGGAGCAACATTGTATTTTACATTAAGAAAACTAAAAGATGGGCAAATAATAATGAACAAATCAACTACTGATTTTGAAGATGGTATAGGTTCTATTGTTTTAGAAAGTTCGGATACTCAAGATTTAGATGTAGGAACATACTTATATGATTTAGTAGTAGTAAGAGCAGATGGAACAAGAGATACACTAATACCACAAGGAAGAGGTTCATTATATTTTGTAATTAAGGAAGGAGTGAAACAAGGGCAATAGAAGCAGCAAATCTAATAGAGATTGAAATACCAGCAGGAACAAGAGGAGTTCAAGGTATTCAAGGTATTCAAGGTCCACAAGGACCACAAGGAGAAAGAGGATTAAAAGGTGATACTGGAGCACAAGGACCACAAGGAATACAAGGTATTCAAGGAGAAAGAGGTATCACAGGAGATACAGGTCCACAAGGTCCTCAAGGAGTTAAAGGAGATAAGGGAGATAAAGGAGATACTGGTAATGCAGGACCAGCAAATACTCTAACAATAGGAACAGTAACAACAGGTGCAACATCAAGTGCAACAATAACTGGAACAAGCCCAAATCAAACATTAAACTTAGTTTTACAAAAAGGTGATACTGGAGCAACTGGTGCAACAGGAGCAACAGGAAATGGAATATCTTCAATATCAAAGACAGGAACAAGTGGATTAGTAGATACTTATACTATTTCATATACAAATGGAAATTCTACTACATTTGATGTAACAAATGGTGAAGATGGAGATGTACAAGATGTCCAAGTAAATGGAACATCAATATTATCAGACCACGTTGCAAATATAGATTTAAGTGATTATGTAAAAAATACTGATTATGCAACAAACAGTGTAGGTGGAGTTATTAAGGTAGATACTGCTAACGGAATACAAATTGATAGTGGTAAATTATCAGGTTTTACAAGAACTTATAGTCAATATACTTCAGGAGGCAATGGAGTAATAATTAGTAAAGGAACACTAGAAAATGTAATAACTGGAAAAGCATTAGAAACATCTACAAATAAAGTAACTTCTCTATCTTCAAGTTCAACTGATACTCAATATCCAAGTGCTAAATGTGTATATGATATTGTAGGAGATATAGCAACAGCACTTGATACAATACAAAGGGAGGTAATCTAATATGGGTACAATAGCAGAAAAACTAACATATTTAGATGAAACTCGTGAAAAGATAAGAAAAGGAATTAATTCTATTGGAGGTAATTTAACAAATACCGATACATTTAGAAGTTATTCAGATGCTTTAGATGGATTATATGAAAAGTTTCCAAAAGTTACTGGGACAGGAAATAATATAACATTAGAAGATACAATGGAAGCAAGTATAAAAAGTGAATTACAAGGAGATACATCACAAGCAAGTACACCAACACCAACAACACCAGTTGAAGTAGAAACAGTAACAGGTGGGCAAAATATACAAATATGTAAGAAAAACTTATATGCAATAACAAGTGTATCAGGATGGAATTATTCTTCAGGATTACCAAATTTAGAAAGTGAATTTGTGGTAGTAGATAGTTATAACACAAACAACATAAAATTTCACGTAACAGGTAATTCTTATTTAATTGCATTATTACCAACAGTTCAATTAAAACCAAATACACAATATACAATTTCATATACAAGAACTAACACATTAGTTTCTGGCTCTGCTGCAAGAAGATACATTTATAATGTAGATGATAATGGAGTTTATACTCTTATTTATGCTTTAAATACTGGAGATAGTGGTGATATGTCTTATACATTTACAACTAACTCAATAGGTAAAATAGCAATAGCATTTGGATTTAATAACAATTCAAAAAATAGTGAAAGTGAAGTAAATAATCTTATGATAGAAGAAGGAACTTCAGCAACAACATACGAAGCATATAATGGAACAACTTATGAATTAAATTTAGGAAAGAATTTATTTGATAAAAATAATATTAACGTAATAAATTCGTGGTTTAATGACACAACACCTACAATTTCATCAACTGCAGATGCTTATAGAACAGTATGGATACCTTGCTTACCAAACACAAAATATACAATATCTAAATCAGCAAGTGCAAGATTTAGTTTTGGATATACATCAACAACACCAGCCGTTGGGGTTTCAGTAAGTGGAGTTGTACAACATAATTCAGGTACAAATTTATCTATTACAACAGGAGCAGATGCAAAATATTTAGTAGCATTTGTATATCACGCAACCTATGATACATTAACACCACAAGAAATATATAATTCTATTCAAATAGAAAGAAATGTAAAACCAACTACATATAGTGCATATAAAACACCTATTGAATTATGTAAAATAGGAGATTATAAAGATAGAATATTTAGATTAACAGGTAAAAATTTATTTGAAAGTGATTATATTTTAGCACCTTCTACTACAATAAATGCAAAATTAAAAGCAGGTACTTATATAATATCAACTTCTAATAACACGAACTTTACTAATAATCTTTATTTTAAACTTTATGATGAAAATGAAACTCTTATAACTACAAGTGGACACTTGACTTCTAGTAATACTCAAATCAATTTTAGTACAAGTTCTTATTCTTATTATGGTGGAACAAGTGCAAATGGAATAATATTTACATTAGATAATGATTATCAATTAAATATAGGTTTATTACAAAGTGATGGAACTATAAGAGTAATGTTAAATGAAGGTAGTACTGCTTTATCATACGAACCTTATGGAACAAAAGGAACTTGGTATATAGAAAAGAATATTGGTAAAGTAATTTTGAATGGTAGTGAAGTAGGCTGGACTACGAGGTCAACTGATACAAATACATATAGATTATCAATAGACAATTTAATTTCATCAATTGGTAAAGAACAATGTTTTAGTAATTATTTTAATTGGTATTCAAATATGGCTACTAATAATAGTTTTAACAATGAAGATATAGAAGCGATACACATTAGAGATGCTGGAACAGGTTTTGGTGTAAGAATAGATAAAACAATAGCAAATACAACTGACAAATTCAAAACTTGGTTATCAACACACAATACAATAGTTTATTATCCATTAGCAACACCTACATATACAGAAATAACTGATAGTGAGTTATTATCACAATTAGGAAGTTTTGGAGAAGCACAATCTTATGTAGGAATTACAAATATAAATGTAGATGGTATTTTACCAACAATTTTAAATGTAAAAGCATTAGAAAATATTTTTAATTAAGGAGGAAAATAAAATATGCAAAAATTTGGAGTAGATTTATCTCATCATAACGAGGGATTAAATTTCGATGTATTAAAAAATGAAGGAGTAGAATTTGCTATATTAAGAGCAGGTTATACTGGATATGGAGATGGAGTTAGCAAAGCTAAAGATAATCAATTTGAAAACTTCTATAATCAATGTAAAGCACGTGGTATAGGAGTAGGAGCATATTGGTTTACTTGTGCTAACACTTATGATAAAGGAGTAGCAGAAGCTAACTACATGTATGATAATTGTTTAAAAGGAAAACAATTTGATTATCCTATCTACATAGACGTAGAAGATGACACAGGTGGACGTTATTGGCTAAGAAATGCTGGAAAAGAGCGTATCACTGATGGTATATGTGGATTCTGTGAAAGAATGGAACAATTAGGTTATTACGTAGGAATATATGCTAATTTAGATTGGTTTAATAATTGGATTAATCAAGATAGAGTAGCACGCTACGACAAATGGTTAGCTTACTGGACAGGTTCTAAACCTAGTACATATCTTGCTAATCAAATGTGGCAATTTGGTGGAGAAACAAACTATGTAAGAAGCCCTTATATAGATGGACAATGTGTAGACCAAGACTTCTGCTATTATGATTATCCAGGAGTTATTATAGGTGGAGGATTTAATGGTTATCCTAGAAATCCACAACCAGAACCAAGTCCTGAACCTACACCAGCACCAACTCCAGAGCCAAAGAAAAGCAACGAAGAAATAGCTCAAGAAGTTTTACAAGGTAAATGGGGTAATGGAGAAGAGAGAAAACAAAGACTAACAGAAGCAGGATATGACTATCAAGCAGTACAAGATATAGTAAATAGTATAGTATATGCAGATTTCCAAGTAGGAGATAGAGTAAAAACTATTGGAAAAGGAAATGGTGCAAGTGATGGTTCTGCTAATACAGCACGTTCTGGGATGACAGGAACTATT
>Ga0265299_10000691_pt1 | contig 40963 bp, 44 predicted proteins | sample AusTroGonzalo_MG_4_FD_193485 | JGI IMG/M metagenome (GOLD analysis project Ga0265299, IMG submission 193485) | Bovine rumen microbial communities from tropical cattle in Woodstock, Queensland, Australia - Gonzalo_02 | ecosystem: Host-associated > Mammals > Digestive system > Stomach > Rumen ...
ACCACCATTCCCTTCGGCGTCCAACTTCGGCTTATAGAGATTTTCGTCATCCTTGTTATACGAAGGACTCGTCCCCTCCATAGCCTTGATCTTGTTAATGGTTTCACTCCAGTTGAAGTTCTTTCTGATAGCCATCTAGTTCACCTCTCTGATTATTGTGGCCAGTTTTGTTATCTTCTTTTGAATGTCATTGGACTTCTCGGGATAAGTCATCTTGTCCATATTGTCGGACAATACAAACGGAGATATATATCCCTTCTCCAATAACATCGTGGCAGGAGATAGACCTGATTCGCCAACCTTAAACAAGTCATTCTCTGCCATCTTCTGCTTTGACAAAAACAATCTAATAAAATTCTTGTCGCGTTGTCGCTGATTTTTGAAAACTTTTCTGTCGTATTTTTGAATGGTGTTTTCGTTTAAATTCGCAATTATTTTTCCACGATTTTTGAATATGTTTTCTATGAAGAGGTCATAGATATACGACTTCAAACAATCTTCACTGACAACATGCGAATTGAGAAGATTCCACATCCCGACCATTTTGTTTCTCACATGCTCGGGCGAACCGTTCCAAAATCTGCACAAACTGCTTTCAGTCAATTTTCCGTGGCCAAGCATTTTCATCTCTATCTCTTTGATAAATCTGAAAATGTCCACGGGAGTATTAAACGTCATACCAAAATATCCTTCAGCGCGGAAGAGCTCACACCTCTATTCGTTTTGACTCTGGCTTCATCCTCAAGCATTTGCCTATGGTCGTCGTCAAAACATTTCATGACATCTCTATAAGAATCGAAAAAATCCTCAAAGAGAAAAACCGCCATTTGGAAAACGCCAACATTTTCCTTGTCCATGAATTTTTCCACAAAGTAGTTGAACTTTATGAAGTTAGAACCCGAGTTCTTTTTCTCAAGCGGAACTTCTTTAAGGTCTATACCCATTTCGGATATGCCATTGAAGAACCGTTCCTTCATCATAACATGAATGCACTCGTCCTCAAAATCGGAATCCATATTTGCCATAATCGGTCCCTCAATCAAATTGAATTATCTTGCTTCTCGCGTTCAACTTATCCTGAACACGAAGCCTGTTCATATCGTCCGACGCAGAATCCACCATCTCATCAGAAACTTCGTCGTTTTGCGAGTCCTGCTTCATATTTATAAGACGCATGTGATCGTAGTCAATACCAACCGAAATTCTGCTCAATCGGCCACCATATCTGTTCTTCATAATCTTGAATGAGAACAAGTTGGAGTTCAACATTTCCTCTGTTTGCTGAACACCTATGATAATGTCAGCCGTAAATGTTTGACCAATGGAGTCTGCAACGTCTGTCATATCAAAGTCGCTTGACTTCATGCCTTCTCGGTTAATCTGCGAGCTGGAGACAATCGGGATTCCCGATTCCACAGCGAGACCTCTGACTTCTTCGGTCACTCTTTGCAAGAACGAGTTTGTATTTCCGCCGTCCATTCTAGAACAAGTATTCATGATACCCAAGTAGTCTATGAATATAATGTCCGGGACAAAGTTTCTCTTTATCTTCAATTCCTTGAGCAAAGAACGTATGTGATTGGCGTTCGCCCCCTTTGTCGGGAACTCCTTGACAACCAATGATGACGAAACGTTCTTCAAACAAGAATACATCTTCTTGCCAAGTTCGGTCTTTGACAACTTCCACAAATCGTCCATACCAACGTCAATGATGTTGGAGACAATTCGTTCCATAATCTTCTCTTCGCTCATTTCGAGAGTAACGTATAGAACTTTCTTGTTTTGCAAAAGTGCGTTCACGGCTAAAGAACATTTGATTGCCGTTTTACCTACGTTCGTGTTATGGCTCGAAAATCCCGCAGTGTAGTATGTATGTGTTTCGTTGTCGACCGACAAGTCAACAGCCAATCCATTGTATTTAAGGTCTATGGATTTCACCACACGTTCTATGCCGCTTTCGGTGACCAATATGTTACCAAAATCTAAATCTTCCGCTTTCGCAAAACCACCAGGAGTTTGGAACAGATGGTCGTTACTGCAAACAACGCACCTCTTTGTTTCTGTCTCCACAAGGAACATTCTCTTGTTCACTTTTTCAACATAAGCGGTAACAGGAGAAAATCCTTCAACAGAACTGACTTCCACAAAATCTCCAGCGGCGAGCATGGGTTTGACTTCCATTATTTCCACAAGCCGTTCTCGGCCATTCTGTCTAATGAAAACCTTTGTATGCTCGTTCACACATCCGGCCACAAAAAGATTCAAGGTCTTTTCGTGAATCCCACCCTTGATTCTCTTATCCAATTCGTCAATACCGGTCTTGACAACCTTGTCGTTCAAATGGAGAAAGTCATAAAACCTCTCCATATCGTTTCGAATGTCCATACCAACTTTGACATCGAAACTGAAAGACAACGCTTCACGAATTTTATCCGGGAAATCGTTTAACTTAGCCGTGTCCTTTTCCGTTTTCAACCGTTCCACCATATCAAAGATATGAGTGGACAGCATTTTGGAACGGAAAAATTCTGCTGCTATATCGTCAAGAAAATCTCTGTTGAACTTTGAGTCGTCTAGTGCAACTACTTCCTTGATTAGATTAAACGTCTCTTCATCTTCGGCTTCCTGCAACATTTCGGAAGGCGAAGGATAGGCATTATATTTTTCCCTGTGCGATTGGAAAATTCGCACGAGGTCCATCATCGGTTTACTTTCATCAAAGTATGCTGGACTAACAAAGGACGCTAGCTTATCTCTAGCGTCCTCGTCCACGAGGAGAAGTTTTAGAATATACTTCTCCAAGTCAACTACATCGTATTGAGGCTTTTCTGTTTCTACTGATTCTGACATAAAAATCCTTGTTTTTCATATAATAGATTATATGCAAACAAAAGTCAAAGAATTTTCACAGAATTTTCCGAGAATTTTCTATTCGTCCTCGTCCAACATTTCGTCTATCTTATCCTTCTTGACGGTCTTTTTGGGCTTCGCACCTGAATAATCCGAACTCATCAGATCGTCCAAAGAAGTTGAACCAATGTTAATATCGGCCGAATATGTATATTTCTCTATCAGCTTGTTCTCAAAATCGGTGTTCTTGAAAATGGGAACCCAAAACTCGGGGCAGTAGATTTCGTTCTCCTTCCAATTCACGTCATTGGGCACACAAGGACGGGCATAAGCACCGTTCTTCGGTTTGACAACCACACCAAACTCCAAAGCATCGTCAAGCAGTCCGTAGAAAAAGTCCAATCCGCCTTCATGCTTGATTCTATACTTCAGCTTCGACTTTTCAAGAGCCTTTCTGCCCTTATGGGTCATGGCAGTCATTATGGCACCGGTAATTTCACCCGAAGTCGTTTTATCTTTGGCCTTTGAAAGGGTCAATACAACGTTTTCGGAGTTGAAATAGAGTCTGCGGCCGCCGGGGATTTGCAAGGGGTCGCCGAACCCACCAATGGAATCGTAAACATGGTTAATCACAAAATACGTGAACCCCGATTCTTTCATGATGTTCGCCAGTTCGTTCTTCCAAAAGCCTAGAGTCATATCTCTTGTAGTGGAACCGTCCGCGGCTTTGTCAATCATGACCTGTGAAACAAGAGTTCCCCACGAGTCCAAAAGAACGAAAACATTTGCTCTTTCGGCCGTGTTTTTGCCATCCTCTATCATTGAAATGGCTTGCTTGATTTTGGAAATCTCCGATGTTCCGATTACAGGCAACACCTTCGGGTCCACGTTAATACCCAGCCCCTTGGCCCAGTTGTAGTCAAAAGACTTTTCTGCGTCAAACACATAACATTCCATTCCTCTCTTCTGTGCTTCCTTGAGAATGGAAAGACCGACAAAAGACTTGCCTTGGGACGAACCAGCACTCATCATGGATATGGCTCCCTTTTGGATCCCCCCAAAAGGTCTACCCGAAAACAGTAGATTAAGCGAAATTACGTTCGTGCTGATGTAATCGTCCTTTTTCTCCTCGGGGGAATAAACAAAGTCCGCCAGTTCCTTGCACTTCAAAAAACTATCCGACAAATTTTTAGCCATTCAATTCACCTCTTTATCTAAACATACCACTGAGTTTCGACTTATTGAGTTGGATTCCGTTTTTGTCGCACCAACCCAAAACTTCGTGCAGTCTTTGCACCGCACTCAATACCGTTTTTTCAAACTGCTTGTTTCTATCCACTTGGAAAATATCGTCAAATTCCTTCGGCCAATTCCCGACCCACGCAATGCAGTTGACCCCGTATTTGTTTTCGGGATTGACATATATGGTCTTGACCTTTGACCCGTCTCCAATGGGAACCATAGGAATCTTTTTATCCTTGATAATATAGTTATATGCGATAGAAGCCTTGTTTCTCATTGGCGTGGATTTGGCGAAGTTCAATCCGTCGCATACATACTTCGTGTATTCTTGGACCGAGCCAACGGACGCAATGTTGTCCACCGGTTCCAACATAAACCTCTTCTTGATGTCTTTAATCAGTTTGATGTTTTCGTCCTTATTCACGTCGTCAAAGATGTTCTTGACAATATCGGTCAATTCGTTCCTGCAGAACTTGGGCGTATCGCTCTTCTTGATTTCAACACCGGTGAAGTCCAATGTAGGTTCGTGATAGACCGTCTTTTCCTTTTGCAACAGCTCCACTATGTAGTGCTTTTTTGAAAGCACCATCTGTTTGGTGATGATACCTTCTCTCTTGAAGTTGATGTTGTTTTTGATACCTCGGCTGTCGTATCTCTCTTCCAACTTTTCGAGGAAATACCGCTCCATTATGTCCTGAATCTTGAAGGAAAATTCCATAATATCCATATCAGGAGCGTAATACTTCTTGACCTCTTCAAACGTTAGATATGAAGAGTCGGTGTCAATCAGTGTGAGCGGATTGACACTCATCAGCTTCGGTTCTTTACCGAAAGCCTCGGCACATTCTTTGGCAAATCTTTCGCCCTTTATGAACGAAACGGCTTCGGCCGACAAATATCTGATTAGCTGTCTAGCACCGCGTGTAACTGCACGGGCATTATCTATGTCATAGAAGTGGAAATACTCCAGTCCGCATACACCATACATGGCGTTGATGATAATCTTTCGAGTCCCTTGAAGTCTGTTGTATTTGTTATACTTCTCGGTTCCCTTTTCATATTCAAACATCTTCTGTTTGAACTTCTTTCGTTCGGCGAAAACTTCCTTGACGATTGTCGGCAAAACACCAACTATGTCTTTTCTGTAATATACTTCGTTCAGGTCCGACTTAATCAGATTGGGTTTTTCAGAGCTCTTCGGCAATGCAACCTTCGTCTCGGGTGAAATGTTATATCCCATAATGATATGCGGATACATGGATTCCACGTCGAAACTCATTACGTCTTTATAGAATCCTGCGTTGGCAACACAGATACCACCTTTGAGATAGCCTTCCGCCGGAGGGGTTTTACCGTCCGACGAGTTCTGTATTTCGTCTCCGCATTTATAATATCCACCGCGAACCCACCAGTCGGTTCTACCCCTTTTTCTATCAGGCATTACCATATTCTTGGTGTGCATATACTTCAGCATATACCCTTCAATGATGGCAATGGCCGAAAATACTCTGTCGATCGGGATAAAACTTTCAGACGCAATGGTCATTATGAGTTCTATGAAACCCATTTCATTGTCAATCTTCTCTACTAGATTCACGTCCTGAATGTTATACTCTACAAACAGATTCCAATCGTTCTTATATAGGTCTTGAATCGTCCCTTCGTATTCAATCTTGCCTTCGTGGACGAACTTCTTGCCAATATATTGGAGAGAATATGACTCCTGCGTTTTCGGGACGAACTTGGGGTCCTTGAAAATTTCTAGATAGTCTAGAACGGTCAGACCTTGAACTTCCCAGTATTTGGTCGAAATACCAAAGTCGTTGACACCCTTGCGTTCAACGATTTTGTTCACCGGAGACAACTTGGAACACAATGCGGTTCCGTCCTCTTGGCCAAACACCCTTATGATTCTGTTGATGATATATACAAGGTCGAACGCCTTTACGTTCCAACCGGTCAAAATATCAACTTTTGATTTGCGAAACCACGACACGAAATTTATCAGCATCAGCTTTTCGCTCGTGCAATAATCGTAGTAGTCAAAAAGTTCGGGGTGTTCACCGGTATATTTTTGCGTCCCGAATGTATAAACTTTCCCCGTCTTTGACAACTTCACCGTTATCAAGTTGATGGGGAACCTAGCATGCTCAGCCTTCGGGAACGTTCCGTCCGTTTCCGTTTCAATGTCCATATACGCAACATTGAAATCCTTTTTGAAGCAGTCTAGTTTCTGTCCGGCGTATCTCTTTTGAAGATATTTTGTCCGTTCATCCAAGTCGGACTCCGCGAACACCATACCCTTTTCCTTGAGGTCCTTGATTCTCCTTCTATCCAAAACCAAGGGCTTGTGCGGGGTTCCATAAATGTCTTTGTATGAACCCAGTCGGTCGGGGGTATAGACTACGTTTTCATAATCTTCAATGATATGAGTGGTCTTGCCGTCGTTGACTTCCCACAAGTGAATCTTGTTAGAGTTTGGCAAATAAACAATGTTCTTAAACATCAAGCACCTTTGAGTATGGTGGTAAGAAACCTGTTAATGTTCTTTGGAGACTCTGTATATCTTCCTTCATCTTCCAAGAAGATGTCTTGATGGTCAATAATAACATTCCAAACATCAGGCTGTGTGATATTTTCGATACAATTTTCTATGTCTTTTTCGGTGCAATTTTCCATAAGTTTGCAACTTTCGTGTATATTATCGTATGGCGAAGTCGTATTATCGCTGAATACCGTGCCGACACATGCAATTTTTCCTGCAGCACATTCCACTAGCTTCAAATCCGACTTGGCCCTGTTGAAATTGTTTATCGCCAACGGATTTATGCAAATATGGGCGTGAGTATTAAGTATCTCATTGTGCAAGTTGAAGATAGGCACCCAACCATAAACCTTGACTCTATGGTGCTTGTCTTTGATGAACCAAGGTAGTTTGGCTGAACCGAAAAAGTGAAATTCAATCTTGTCATCTTCTATCTGTTTGTTAATCCATTCTATCCACGCCGGGGACCAGTCTCCTGGGAGTTTTCGAGACACGTCATAATGAGTCGGTGAACCCGTGTATACCACAATGGGTTTTTCTATCTTTTTGTCTATTTTTTGTCGTTTGGCCTGACCCCAATATCCCATAGGGACCGTGTTTGGGACAACTGCAGTAGGAACATCCACCTTCAAAACATTTTTTGAATAGTCGCACAGCCATTGGGTGGAAAAACACAATAAATCCATTTGTTTCATTATTTCCACCGACGCCTTTTTCATATCATCTGTTATTCTGCTCCACGAGCAGTTGTATGAGGGTATGCCGTCTTGTATATTCCCACCTTGCAACTCGTTATGACCCCATATAAGGTCGTCCATATCCCAAACCATTTTATACCCGAATTGGTTTTGAAGTTTCTTGTATTCCCTGACTTCATTCAACTGAGCAGGACTCATGGTCCTTTGGAAATAAATGACTCTTGCTCGTTGAAGGTCTTGTGGATTGAAATTGAATCTATCAAACCAAAGAGAATAGAGATCGTAATTATGCCCGTAGATTGTATTCACCGCCTGAAACGGCCAATGGTTTCTGATGGTGCCTTGACCGCTGAAATCTGAAGGATAATTTATGATTAAATTTTTCTTGATGTTCATTAAATCCTCAAACTATACTAATTCACCTGTTGCAATTTAACAAAAATGGGGAACGTTTGTTCCCCATTTTCTATCATTTTTAATTACATTTTTAATTATCAGTTTTCCGGAATTTCCTCTAAAACAACAGGCCCGTTTATGCAAATATCATATCTACCACCGCATATTTTTCCGTTGTATTCATAAGTCAGATATACAGCATTGTCTTGGGACTCCGCAGAAACCACGGTCACTCCGTTTTCTTTGGCGTCATCCCAGTCGCTTTGCGATTCCAAATGTGGGAAAACATTGTCGTTTAATTTGAATCTACCTATTGACATAAATCCCCCTATGATAAAACCACATAAGGCATTATTACGCTTGTTTGATACGGAGATTCTACTTGATACTCGGTCAAATCTATATCTGTTCCAGCAACACTTCCAATCATATTGTTTTCCAATCCAATCTGTTCGTCTACGGCCTTTGTTTCAAATGAAGAAAACATTATCTTGTTATCATTTTGGCTATCATATATACCACCGAGATTTAATATAAACCAATGACTCTTTGTCGTGTCAAGGCTGACAGGAGATTCAAATTCAAATTTCATAGGTTTGCCATTCTCCACATTGGAAATGTTGGCCGAAGCAGACGATATTTCATTTGCCGTGCCAAAATCTTCGCCTTCATATATTCTTATGGTGGGGCGAGCATCAAATTCTATGGAACGATTCCCCATTGGAATTATGAAGGCTTCGTTTATAGTAGACTTCTTGGCATAGAAATAACTCAAGAAGTTTTGATATTGACTATAACAATCATATTCATATGTAGAATATGGATTCCCTATTTCCGCAGTAAATCCTCCTGAGCCGCCGACATCGGACAAATAGGCGATTTTGTCCCAACCCGAAGTTGTGTTGTTATAGACGTTGACTCTGTTATCGTCTGTGGTGTAGTATTGACGGCCAGGGTCTTTGCCAGCAGAAGTCAAAGCGTCTCTAGCGGATGTTTCTCCATATCCATAGACTATACCATTACAAGCGACCGTTTCAGTTCTGTTATCTCTAGCCGGAGGATATTTTCTTCCACCCACAATTATCTTACTAGTGTATATCGTATTGTTTATATAAGCGTTCGACCCTTCAACGAAGAGATTGTCTTTGAGTTGCGTTATGCCCTTTTTGACCAGTAATGCGACAACCGGCTGGTTTCCGTGGTTTGTCTCTGATCCAGAAGAATAAATCGAAATACCAGCACCGATCGTTACATCGGTTCTCTGACTCTGCCCCCACGTGCCCGACCAGTCGGGTCTTATACACGCGGAGTAGCTCATGTCCCACATCAAGCCATTCGTGCCTGATTTAGATATCGAAGAATATCCAGGATCACATCTCATCGCAGTTGCAGACGACAAAGTTCCACTGAAGTTTTTAATTATCGGATGATTTCCGCCGCTTGCATATTCCAAAACCAAACCAGATAAAAGATTTGCACCCGATAAGTCCGTATAAGGGAAAATTATAGTTCTTATGGAAGGTGAACCTTGATATGTGTTTCTGCAAGTCCAAGATTTTGCTCTGCCATAGGTGGCAGAAGTTGGCCATCTCATCTCATATAACGCGTCGGCATATAAGCTCATTGTTCCCCAGGATTCATGAAATCCTAGTTTAGCATTAGTTTGTCCGAACGAATTATATTGGTGAGTCAAATCAAGGGCGTGTAAATCATCGTATAATTGCGACTTAGGCTTTATGGTGGTCCCATTCTTGACAAACACTTGATCGTTCCAGCCAAAAACACCTGAAGTATCTGTTCCAAGAAATTGACCCGAAGTTCCTATCGGCAAGGCTGTAGGCTCTCCACCTTCTCCACCTACAATAATATCCCCAGCGGATGTCATTGGGTTGGGCATACCGCCTTCGTCATCTCCCCAACCTATCCCATTTTCTCCGCTCTTCAAAACAGACCCGACAGGGCCCTTACCCAATCTAGTCGGAGTCCCTTCATCCCCGCCGATTATAATATCCCCGGCGGAAGTCATCGGGTTTTCCATTCCACTTGATCCGCCACCGCCTCCTTCGTCACCGGAGGTTTCCGCAATTTGTGGACCTAATACCCCAACTGAATACTTGCCAGCGCAAAGTTTTCCGTTATGCTTGTAAACCACGGAGACTTCAGACCCGTTCTCATTTATGGAAACCAGTTCCGCTCCATTGGTTTTTGCGTCCTCCCAATCAGACGGATTTTCCAAGTGAGGATATATGTTGTCATTCAACCATATCGTTCTTGCCATATCGAAAATCCCCTACTTTACTATATCGTAAACCTTTGAGAAAAAGTCCAAAATGTTCCAAGTGTTCGATGTGCTGTTCATAAACGACTTGAAAGAACTTTCCAATCCCATTTCATTTGCACACGATTTGGCTTTGGATATGCAAACGTTCGCAAATGTGTTTTTGTCCATGTGTTTTCCGTCCACACCGTCCAAAATCTTTTCCACCGAGGACGAAATCATAGAACCGATTTTTTCGTCCCTGAAGTCGTATCTTTCGGCAAAGTCTTTGACGGCGTTCGCGGACTTCTTGTCAATTTTGACAAAAACTTCGTTCAAATAGTTCTTGAAGTTCATATCACCTCACAACGTTGTAAATCTGCGAGAAGAACTCCATAAGCACCATGCACTTATGGTCGTCGTGTTCATATTTCTTCAGCTCTTCATCGTGGCCGCACTTCTTGGCATATTTGCGAAGTATGTTTATGGCTTCGTCTATCCAAATCAACCTACGCCCAACCAAATTTTTGCTTTGCATTTCCCTCAACACGTCGTATATGGACTTCACGACAACTTCGTGTATGATGTTGTCCTCAAAATCGTATCTCTTGGCGGTGTCATATGCAACGTCAACCATTTGAGGGGTTAACCTGAATGTCGATTCTTTCAAATACTCTATGAAATTCATGCAAACCTCTTTGCAACATTACTTCATCCTATTTATTGACTCTCCAATATAAATACCATAGAGCACAAAGGTGGTGTTATGTCGAATTTTGCAAACTCATTCATCAAAACGAAGTTGTCAAAACTACCGAAAGGCCATTTGATAGTGACCTACCCGGGTAGATTCCAACCACCAACGAAAAACCACTACAACGTGTATAAGGTTTTGAAGGAGACTTTCGGGGTCGACCCTATCATAACCACCTCTAACAAACAAGAGAAAAAATCTCCGTTCACATTCCAAGAAAAGAAAAAGATTTGGAATAAGATGTTCGGGGTGAAAAACGTTGAACAAATAAGACTGCCCTACTACCCAAAGGAAGTTTTGGAAAAGAAACCCGAGGACGCCATTTGGATTGTGGCTGTCGGTGAAAAAGACGGTGATAGGTTGATCAAGATTCCCGACCTGATAAACATAGATTCTGCTTCACCAAAAGACGTTATTCCTTGGCCGGAGAAGAGGACCGACAGATGTCAGTGGGCTGCAGGAATGTATTATGTCGTTCCTTTGCAAACAGACGCTTTCAAAGGCAAAATGATTTCTGGCACGACGGTGCGTGAAACTTTCGCCAATGGAACCGATAAAGAGAAAAAAGAAATGTTCGTCCTTATGTATGGTAAAATGGACAAGGAAATCTATGATTTGATAAACGACAGGATTTCCTCGTTGAACGAAAATGAAGAGGTGGACTGGGACGAATTGTCTTTCTTCATGGATTAACCCATGGCCAATTATACACACATACAAGACTTTGAGAATTTCATCCGTGAAAACACGGAGACTTCTTCAAACATGTTCAGTGGATATTTCTATACATACCACTATGATTACAAAAATCCACCCGACACAATTTCAAAATTGCCAAAGCACATTTTGGATATATACGATGGCCGGCCAGTGGCATACATATTTGACGTTATGAACATAAAGGGGCACCCTTATGCGTTGGGAATAAATTTCCACTTCATGCCCCCGAAATCAAGACAAATGTGGTTGGCCATATTCAAGAGTTTGAACGGTTTGGCGTTTGATTCCAATAAGAGAAGCAAGATAAAGGAAAAGATAATGTCGGCCGCTTACAGAAAATCTAGAAAAGCTTATAGGGTCTATGATTTCCGCAAGATAACATACCTTCAAAAAATCCCCAACGACAAAATAGCCGAACTCATGAAATACACCCCATATACACACGAGTTCAAGAGACCCGAGTCCATATTCAACATATACCGGCAGTATGGACCGAGTTGGAACTATTGAGAAAAGAAAAACGGAGAACTTCGGTTCTCCGTTTGATTCTTTATGGGATTTGATTACATCATCATATCAGGTGAAACCTCTCCACCTTCTTGGTCAACCTTAGCCTTTTCAATATCAAGAAGTTCTCTATTCTTTTCTGCTAAATTACCCGGTAATGAAACTATGTAATTCATAAAGAAATCATTACTGAGTTTACCCGTCGGATTTTCCGCGGAATATATCAAATCTTGGTAATTGCTTATCAAGTCTAGTTTAGCTTGTATTAACTCTAGTTCGCGATATTCTCGGAAGGCATTTGACATTTGCATAGTTATGGTATATCTAGACGGGTCCCACAATTCCTTCGGATAGCCTTTGATTTTCAGATTTAGAATGAAGGCTTCTTCGACCAATCTCTTGAACTTGTTTTGCAATCTTTCCACGAACTTGGTGAAGTTCAACTCTTCTCTTTCAATGTCCTGGGTGTTTGTGTATTGTGGAGTAGAACCACCCAAGTCCGCACCCCAACGGGTCTGCGGAATCTTCAAAGACTTGTAGAGTTTCTTAAGGAAGAAGTCCACGTCGGTCAATTCACCTAGAATGGAATTGCCACCGCCTATTGTTTCAACGGTCGACGCTTGTCCGTTTCTTTGTGCAAACCAGAAGTCCTCGGTCAACGCCTGAATATGGGCGTTTGAGTTGACCATGCCTGTGTTGGGGTCATAGTTCAAATTTCTCTTGTATCTATTCATGACCTGACGGACGGCTTCTTCGCCTTTACCGGGAGGGGCATTGCCGATTTCAATGTTCCACAATCTTCTTTCAGGTGCACGGACAAGTCTGTAAATGACAACAGCGTCCTCAAGATTTCTCAACTGATTGTAGATTTTTATGGAGTTGTCCAAGAACCCTCTAACGTCCTGTCGGTTTCTCCCGTATTTACCAAACGAAACATACAACATTTCGTTGGGCGAAAACTCCACGGTTTTGTCATTATCCACTTGATGATAGTGGGTTATGACGCCACCTTCAAAGATAGGGACCATTGTGAAAGGCGAAAGGGTTTTGAAACCAAGTATCTCTTTTTGCTTTTTGTCCAGGACCGGTTCCAAATAAATTTCACCGTCCACCAGCCATTTATTGAACAACTCCCATCCCATATCGTTGAAATTCAGGAGATTGTTTACAACGTAGTCAAATTCCTTTTTGAGATTGGAAACGTCTTTTCTTTTTATGTCCGACGTGTTGTTGATGGTAAAGGTGAACGATTCGTTCTTTGTGTTTTTGCAAACGGCTTCGTCGCATATCATATCAAGAGCGAGTGAAATTTCGGGATATGTTGCCATTTCCCTATATTTGGAAAGTCTAGTCGCTTTATCCTCAAAGAATTGCGAGAAGGCAATATGGCTCTGCGCGGCCCCGAAGTAACCATAGTCTTGTGGCGATAGGTCACCAATGAAAGGCTTGTCCTCTTCACCCTTACCTTGAGCATTGTCTATGAATTGCTGCCGTCTGCTGGAATCTTCTTTGTCTAGTTGCAAGAATTTCTTGCTAAACGGGTTCAATACTGATGTGGCTTCAAATAAGTTCATTTTCACCTCAAATTACAATTCTATCATATTTATTCAAACACCAAATATGATAAAACAAAAAGAGGGACCGCGGTCCCTCTTTTCAAAAACGAAACAACTAAGCCTTCTTGATATTCTTTCTGTAATACTTATCCAGCCAATCAGATTCGGCGTTTATGACTTTATCAAGATTTTTAGACAATGTATCATAGAATTGCTGCTGGTCGTTGTCATCAAAATCAACCATGTTGAAAAGGTTGTCATCACCCAAATTGGCGTATTTGACACCGCTGTTTTTTCCTTTCACCTCAACGCCAATTTCATAGTTTTCCGGATCAAGATAAATGCCAAATTTTTTGCCGAAACCCCCTATGGCCTTTCTCCACTCTGATTCGAACACCCTTTTACCCATAGCGGTGGCGTCTTTCCATATATAATCATTCATGAAATCGTTGGCTTCATCACAAAAAGTATAAAAATCTTTGGCTATCTTTTTAGCATTATTGGGTTCAATGGATTCATTGAACATCTTTATATTTTGCTTATCGTAAAATCCCATAATAACCTCCTAAGCCTTTGTTATGTCTCTCAAAAACGACCTTAAATCTTCCATAAGGTGTCTTGATCCGTTTGCGTCTAACTTTTTAACGAACCCCTTTACAGCAGCGTCCACGATTTCGTTTCCGTTAATGATATATTCCTTGTTTTCGTATATACCTTCAACGAAAGCTTTTTGGCACGAGGGGTCCCCTACTATGTCGACCGTTAAAAGCGAAAACGAATCCGAAACGTGAATACCGTCGGATTCAAGGTCACCCAAACCTCTGGTAGAAACACCTAACCGGACACCCCCTTCAAGTAAAGCTTGTGCTATCTTACCTGTTGGGGTGTTAAGAATAGTGGCCGTTCCTATTACATCATTACCTTCTATCTTCAAGTCGGTTATCAGATGTGAAACCCTGTCAAGCGAAATTTGAGGAGTCGGCGGATGATCTAATTCACCCATAGCTCGATTTTGTTTAACCTTTTCTTCAATAAACTTATTGACTTCTCTAGTTAAAACAGGAAGTCTATAAATTCTCCCATTGCGATTTTTAGCCTCAGCACCCATAAACGGACCAGAAATTTTCCACGTCTTGTTTCCATCAACGGAGACCGATTCTGTAACCAATGAGTCCTTGTCGGCATTTTCTATCATCAACTTCATAACATCGTTCTCCCAATTTGGGGTTATCTACACGTATTTATTTAACGACGTTATTGTTTCGAACATTCGTCATACAAAGCCAAAAGTCTTTCTTTGACTTCGTTCTTCATATCTATATCCAATCCGTCCACATATTCCTTAAGTAGTTCTTCGACAGATTTGATTTCAAACGCAAAGTCGGTCTGATTTATGTCGTCTATCATCTTATTGTTGATGACTATGTTCACAGGATATGCAGGACCCATGCCGTCTATTCTATCCACATACATTTGAACGTTGCTTTCGTTGTATTTTTCATCATACACGACTTCAACATCCACTATGTTCCCTTTGACCTCAGCCCTCTTCGGCGTCTCGGGGTATTTGATTTTCAAAAAACGCATTGAAACATTGTTAGGGACAAATTCCTGTTCGCATTTATCCAAATCCAAAATGGTATATCCCCTAACATCGTCTATGTCGTTTCTGTTGATTTGATAAGGGCTCCCGATATACTGAATGATTCCTTCGTCGGTTTGTTTGGAACTTCGGCCGTGGAAATGTCCTGTGAATATGTTGGAGAAGTGATTTTGAATCTTCAACGAGTCCAATCCACATTCGCAAATGCTGTATTTGTTAAGTTGGTATCCGTTGAACTCAAAATGACCAAAACAATACTTTGAAGTCCACTGGCATTTCACCAAATCATCAAAGAAAGATTTTTCATCTGCAATCCAAGGCACCATGAAAACATCGTCAAACTTCCAGTCCTTTTCGGGTTTGGAATACACCCTAACATTATCCAATGAGTTCAGAAACGAAACCGAATTGACCTCGGTTGTGCTCTTGAAATATGTATCGTGGTTGCCCACTATCACTCTAACATCAAATTCGGCCAAGGTATTCTTGAACATATTGTAGACTTCCGACAATATGTTCACATTGACCTGATGACGGTGGTCGAACACGTCTCCCAAAATGAAGAGGTCTTTAATCTTCTTCTTTTTCAAATCAGGGACAAGACAATTTTCAAAAAATCTTTTCTGCGACGCAAAAAAGGTTACGTCGCTTTTCTTGACCCCGAAATGAAGGTCTGCAATCAAAGCAACTTTTCTCAAGCCAAATTCCCCTTGATGAACTCTATGATGTCGTCCTCGTTTTCCTTGTCGCAGTTTTCTATGAAGTCAATAGGGACGTGTTTCATACGCCAAGTTATCGTGTTTATCTTCTCTATCAGCATGGCATTTATTGCAACCATTGTCATGAAACTGAATGGGTTTGGTTTTCTTGTGTCGAACTTGTAGGTGTTCTTATACATAATGCTGACAGCCGATTGTCTCATGTCCATTTTCAAATCTTCGCCTATGCCTGCATTATTGAACTTCGGCAACTTCAAGAGACCGTCCACAAGTTCATAATACAAACCCGCAAGTCTTTCGGAAACCCTTTCAAACCTGATATGGCGGGTTTTTCTTTCTTCTTCCGTTTCGTTTTCCAACTGGTATTTTTTCTTCTCATACCAGTCTCTCTTGTAGTCTATGAAATCCTGTTTGTCTATTTGCCATTGGCACAATTCCGCTTCATTCAGTTTTCTTGTGGGAAACTTCTTGTAGCAGTCAAGCCAAGACGGGTCTATGTCATCTGATAAACTTTGGTGTTGTATTATCAGTTCTCTTAATTCTTCTTTGCTTATCTTTGTTTTCATTGAATAAAGTCCTTCTTCACTTTGAGCGAAGAGAAACACCCATGCTTCTCGATGTTGACCACCGTGTTCCAATTATACGAATCGGCAAACCGGTGTGTAATAACATAGAAGCACAGGTTTTTGTTTTTCTTAACAATTTCGTCCATAGAGTTCAATATCAGATTGGAGTTGTCTGTATCGACCGCGGAGTCAAGAAGTTCGTCAATGAAAAGGAGATTGCAGTCCCAGTTGCTGATTGTTTTGATTACGTCCATGAAAGAGAATATGATTGCTATGTCAATTCTCTTCTTCTCGCCTTCGGAAAGACTTTGATAGGTGACCTCCGATTGCTTTCCCGAAACGGAGATTATCTTCTCATCCATTTTGGAATTGAAAGAGAATACAAAAGGCATGTCAAATGCCTTCAAATACTCGCTGACCTTTGAATTGAGAATTGGAAGCAGATTGTTCAAAAAGTAACTCTTGACCCCGTCGTCCGACAAAATCTTTGACAGGTATTCGTTGATTATCATCTCGTGGGAGAGATTGTCATACTTGCTCTTTTCGTCCTCATAAGACTTTTTCGATTGCTCGTATTCATTCTTTATGGAATCGCCGTCAAGAATGAATTTGCTTTCCATTATCTCTTTGCGTGAATTTTTATATTCACTTAAAGAATCACCCAGTTCCAAATTCTTCTCGGACAATCTCTTCATGTTTGAAGCTAATTCGGATTGTTCGGCTCTCTTCGACTGGATGGATTCAATTTCTTTTTCCAAGACCGAAATTCTGTTTTCTATTTCCTGGTTTCTTTTTTCCAATCGGGAAATGATTTTCCCGTTTTCCTTTTTGTGAGATTCCCTGTGCTTTATGGTAATAGGGTTGCCACAATATATGCAAACGTCGTTTTCGTCAAGAAAAACGTTCTCTTCGTTTCTCTTTGAAATTTCATATCTGTTCGTGCTGAGTTCGTCCCTAAGCGAGGACAACTCTCCTTTCTGAACGGACTCGTCAAATTTTTCGTCGGTCAACTTGGCCGAATAGACTTCCCACTTCTCCTTGTTTTCTTTCATGAGAGAAATGGTGTTGTTTATCTTTGATGTAACCGATTCCAACTTGGTTCTCTTGTCGGTGTCGAAATTCCTGGAAAGACGTTCATATTCTGACAATCTATCCAAGGCATTTGAGACCTTGTGTTGGGCGAGGTTGAGATTGCCTCCCATTATACGAAGGTCCACCTTTTTCTCGGCAATGTCGTTTTTAACGTTCTTCGTCATTTCGCCGAAAACGTCTATGTTGAATATGGTGTCTATTATGGAACGCTTCTCGGCGGGATTCAAAGAAAGGAAAGGCTTTGAAGCGTTTAACGAAAGAGCTATGACTTGACGAAACAGCCTGTAGTCGGCTCCTATGATTTTGTCTATCTCGGTTTGGGTCAGTTTCTTGCTTGAAAGAAGATCAAGTTCGTTGTCGTCTTTTTTCAGCGAAAACTTGGTCGGCTTCAGACCCCTCATTATCTTGTATGAGTGTCCGTTGACTTCAAATTCCAATGAAACTTCGCATTTTTTCCCGTTGATTCTGTTGACCAGTTCCGGTATGCGGATGTTCCTGTAAGGTTGACCATAAAGAACAAACGAAAGAGCGTCTATGATTGACGATTTTCCCCGTCCGTTCTTTCCGACTATTGTGTGAAGTCCTTTTTCAAAGGAAAAGGACGTGGAAGCACTTCCGTATGAAAGGAAGTTTTTGAACTCCATTTTCTTGAACTCGACCAATCCGTTCTCCTTTTGGGATATGGAAATATGTTTGTAAGTTAATTTGTTTTCACGTAATGGTCATATGTTTTTGCATGGATTTTCAATGGATTCATAATGGATTTTGAATGGATGTAGTATGCCATTGTATCAAGAATCAAACAAGACCATATCCATATTCAAAAGCGGTGTTGCAGGGCCGTCGTCGATGGTCGTCTAGACCGCTATCATGAAGAGTGAACAATGATGGTAGCCACTGGTGATAACCATCAGTGATGGTTGCTGTTGTAAGACTTAATGGTGATAGCCGTTGAAGATTCATGATGTTGTCTTATATGTTGATTTCTCTTATGGTGATTGCGTTCGGACGCAATTTGCCCATACGGAAATATGGGACAAATCGCAAAACGCAATTTGGATTTACTCGGTTTATTAACCCCAGCGGTCAACCTGTATGGGGACTTTTCTTTTCAACCGAAACTTGACGGCTAAAATGACATGGGCGTTGTTTTCTCTTGTTCGCGGGTTTCACCCGCATGGGAGCAATCTCTAACCGGCTGGCGACCGTCATTCGAGATTCTTCCATGTCTCGCTTATGGCATGAGGGTGAAACAAAGAGTGGATATGGATTCCACCGAGGAACGAAATAAATCTCAACCGACATCTTACCGACCGTCTGATCGTTCACTCTGCCCATTTCGGAACATGTCCTTATAGGGGTATGTTCATCCGTTGAAGAGTTCGCCCTCAAAAGCGCAAAGTCAAGTTTCCGTCTTGACTTCTCTTGCCGACCCCGAAAACAAAACGGGGAAAGCACTCTACACGGAGATAGAATCCCTTTTTTGGGATTTCGGGAATATTTATATAAAACCTCAAACCATCGTGTTGTCATTTTTCATCATTTTGTCATGAATTTTCCATGTGATGGCGAAAAGACGACTGAAAAGAACGAAAGCGCTCGCCCTGAAAAAATCGAATTTACCCGGTGAAAACGCCAAACGAAAAATGTCGTTTCATCGTAAAACGATGAAAAATTTGAAACCCATGACAAAGCGAATTTTCCATTTGAGATAAATATATGGGAGGAAGACCTCCCATTGTTTATTTGCATTGAGGTGAATTTATGGACTTGGAAACGTTCAGGAAGTTGAAGAAAAAGGCGGAAGAAGAGATAAAGTTCGACCCTAAAAATGTGGAATCCTTGTGTGTGGACAATTCGTCGTTGTATCAGAAGTATCTAGACATATATTCCACCGAATTGCTGACCTTGAAGCAGATGAAAATCATGTATGATAGTCGTTTCGGGGTTGCATACAAGGAAGTCAAATACAAGGACGGATATGACTGGAGCAAGAAAGGAGAAGTTGAAAATCAAATAAATACAAGAGAAGATATTTTGGAGTTGCGAAACAAAATGGCGGTTCAAGAGGTCATTGTGGAGTATCTTCAAAATGTCCTGGAAAACATCAAGAAGCTCAGTTTCTCCGTGAAAAACTACATAGACTACAAAAAGGTGATGATGGGTATGTTCGGTTGATGGGATAGGTATATGGATTTGAAAAAGGATTTCAGTGAAAAGGAATACGATAGAATCAAATCGTATGTCTATAGCAATTCCGGGACCATAGTCAACATTAGGAAGGGAGACTACCAGTGTCTCAAACTTCTTTTTCCGTATGGAAAAAACAGAAAGATAGAGATTTCCAAGTCGGAAAAGGGTTACAAGGTCTATGACGAGGATAAAACATACAAGTTCAAGAAATTTGACGACGCTTTCAAATTCGTAGACGAGGAAACCTGATGGAAAAGGAAAAAGATTTGGAAAACAAGAACGAAGGCAAAGTCGTTCTCATTGTAAGCAGCCACAAACACGAAGCGGGTGACGAATCCACCGCCGGTCAACTCGGAAAGACTTGCGAAGATAGAAACATCGAATACCACATGATAGACGCCAGTTCCGTCAACTTCAAGAAAGTGGATGGAAACAAGCTGACTTATGACCACGGGTCTGATAAAGATGTAACCGTGGACATAGACAAAACCGTCGCAATGATTCGTGGTGGAGACATGGACGAAGGTCCTTCGGAATACTGCGTGAACTTTCTTCAAAATGTCGGCATACATACAATCAACACAATGCAAGCCATAAAGAATGTGGCGAACAAAAAGTATTTTGCCGACCTGTTGGAAAGATACGAAGTCCCGACACCGAAAACTTGGTTTGTGAGAAACGTGGACGGACTCGCCAAGATAGAAAAAGAATTGCCCACATTTCCGGTCATTGTGAAAACCGTTAGAGGTGCCGAAGGTGTAGGTGTTGTCAAGGTGGACAAAAAGTCATCTTTGAAGTCCGTTTTGCAACTTGCGTGGAAGTTCGGCAGCGAAGCCATCATACAAGAGTGCGTAAACACCGATTTTGACGTGAGAACCATAGTCATTGGTGGAAAGATTGTCGGTGCCATGAAGAGAGCTAAGAAATCTTCTTCAAAAGACTTCAGAAACAATTACGCCCAAGGCGGAGACATAGAAAACTACGAGTTGTCGGAAAAGGAAAAGAAAGTCGTGCTGAAAGCGGCTTCTGCTTCTGGATGTGAAATTTGTGGTGTAGACCACTTCATGACGAAGGAAGGGAAACCTCTTATCATTGAAGTCAATTCATCTCCCGGAACAGAAGGGTTCTCTCAGTTCCATGATGACATTTTGGACCAGATGATAGATTATGCGTTGGACCAAACAGGTTTGACCAGTAATAAGACCGTTGCCGGCAGAATTGAAATGGTGAAGTTTGAAGGCATAGGGAAATTCAGAGCCAAACTTGACACTGGGAACTCGGCCGACACCGTTCTTCATGCGGACAACATAGAGATAGACGATGACAAGAAAAAGGTTCGCTGTGTCATCAACGGAAAGAAATTCAAGTTTGATATTGTGAGATTCAGCAAGACCAAGGTCGGAAACAATCTTCACGTAAGACCTGTTATCAAACTTGATATGAAGATCGGCAAAAAGGAACTAAAGGATGTTTGTGTTGCGTTGACCGATAGATCAAAACAGCAGACATCCGTGCTGGTCGGAACTAAGGAAATACAGGCCGCCCAATTATTGGTGGACGTTTCAAAGAGTTTCATTCTCCGAGAAAACACCAATTTGGACATAAGAGGGTATTTAAACGAAATGATGAACATCACAGGAGAAAAAATATGCTAAACGAACAGGAATTTTTTGAAGTCGCTTCAAAGTATGCGTCGAGATTGAACGAAGACCATGCCAAGGCTTTGGTCAAGGAAATGGTGCCGGCTCTTCAAGATTTTGAAGATTTCCGTCAGCGTGTAAAGGAAATCGTTGAAGAGTCATATCCTGAACGTATCAAGGATTTCACCAAGGCTTTCTCGGCCGTTGACGCTGCTATGGCCAAGGTAGAGGATTTGGTCAAGAAGCTTTAATCCATTTCCGTATATTCGGGCCGCAAAGCCTTTGATTTGAATGATTGACGAAATTCATATAGAGAAGATTAACGAAGTGTCGCTGAGGTTTCTCGGCGGCCTCGACTCATGTTTGGAGTTGAAGTCGTTTTCATCTCACTTTGCGCCCAATTACAAATTCCACCCGAAATTCAGAAATCGGATATGGAACGGAAAGATTAGCTGGTTTGACAATAAGACAAAGACCTTTCCAATAGGTCTGTTGCCTGAAGTCTATGAATTTGGCAAGAGGTATGGGTATAAAATTGTGCTGGATTTTGATGTATCTAGCATAGTCCCAGCCGGTGTCCCTGACGAAAAAATTGCCAAGTTCATAGACATCGTTTTTGAAGGGAAGAATATAAGACCAAGAGACTATCAAACAAAAGCCATCTCGGCCATATTGAACAACGGAAGAGGCGTGGTTCAATCACCCACTGCGTCAGGCAAATCCATAATCATATATACCGCCATAAGATATTTGGCGGCCAAGGGAAAGAAGGTTTTGCTTGTCGTTCCCAACACGTCGCTGGTGGAGCAGATGTTTTCCGACTTCACCGAATATGGATGGGATGAAATAAGAAACTATGTGGAGATTCTATATTCCGGTGAAAAGCCCACATTCGGTAAACAGGTCTTGATTTCCACGTTTCAGTCGTTGATGAGAAAAGACCCCGAATTTTTCGAGAAATATGATGCGGTGTTCTTTGACGAGTGCCACATGTCCAAGTCGGTTGAAATCCAAAAAATAGCCAAGAAGTGTTCAAATGCCAATTTCAGAATTGGATTGACGGGAACAATGCCGACAGAGCCTGCGGACGTATTTAACATAAAGGGGGCGATAGGTCCTATAATTTACAAACTGATGAGCAAGGAACTTATAGATGAAGGATATTTGGCGAAGATACAGGTGGTTAACTGCCTTCTAAAATATCCTGAGGACGTAAAAAAGAAAGGACAGAACAGAAGCTATCCCGAAGAGTCTAGATACATACAGGAATTGCCTTGTAGAATGAAGGCGTTTGATAGGGTGTTTGAGAAGATAAACGACGGCGAGAACATCATAATACTGGTGAACCACATAGAACATTTGAAGGCTATAGAATCATATCTAACAGATAAACTCCCCGACAAGTATTCGGTCTACACAATATACGGAGACGTGGACACCGAAAAACGCGAAGTGATAAGACATACTATGAACAACGAATCCAACGCCGTTCTCATAGGAACCTATGGATGTGTTTCCACGGGGATAAACATTCGCAAAGTCCACAATATCATACTCGCTTTTTCATCAAAGTCTGAAATTAGGGTTTTGCAATCCATTGGTCGTGGGTTGAGAACTCATGAGGAAAAATCCAAAGTTATCATTTGGGACTTAATAGACGACTTTACAAGAAAAACAAGAAGCGGGGAGATAAAGGGCAACTACTTCTTTTTGCACTGGATTCATAGGCTAAATTACTATAAAAAACAAAAATTTCCAATATGCAAAATGGAAATAGACTTAAGTAAATAAATACACTAGATGAGGACAGCGAGGGTGCACAAACTCGTTGATTGTCTCCTAACAATCTAACTCATCTTAATTTTCCACCTTTTAGGAGAGGTGATGTATGTGTGAAGATTGCCGTAAGCATGTTTGCAAAATATGCGGAAAGACGTTTGGTAAGATTTCAAATCTTTCGCTGCACTTAAAAATACACCACAAAAATGATATTGTTTTATTTTATGGTGATATATTCGTAGACTACATGATCCAATATGAGGGCTTTGAGGTTCCTAGTTGTCCTGTTTGTGGTGATTGTTGTAAAAGAATAAAAGGTGTTAAGTTCGATAAAACGTGCGGTTCTAGAAAATGTGTGTCTAGTGTTACTGAAGATACGATTTTAGATGTGTATCATGTGAAAGGTGGATTGGCTGGTTTGTCTGTAACCGATACTATCAAGAATAAAATAAAGAAAACTAATAGAAATAAGTTTGGGTTTGATTGTCCTTTGCAATCCCCGATCGTTAAAGAAAGGTCTAGACAAACTTGTAACGATAGGTATGGTGTAGATAATTATGCACAGACAGAGGACTTTAATGTTCTTTCACGTCGGACATGCAATAAAAATTGGGGTGCAGACTCTTTTCCACAAAGCGACACGTTTAAATCTATGTGGATAGAAAGGGCTTTGCATAAATGCTTGAAAAAATTTAATGGAGATTTTGATAATATTCACATTGAACGTGGTGTAGTTGTCGGGACTTGTAAAAAGTGTGGTCATGTGGAAGTTTTGAATACACACAATTCTATGCAAAGAAAAAGAATAGGTATGGCTCCGGTTTGTAATGTTTGTTTTTGTGAGTATAGTAAATCTAAACTAAAAGAACAGAAAACTTTTTGCAACTTCATTAGGTCTGTGTATCATGGTGAAATTATAGAAAATGATAGAAGAGTCCTTAAGGGTTGTGGTAAAAGGGGTTTGGAGTTGGATGTTTTTATACCTGAAATGAATTTGGCGTTTGAATTTCAAGGAGAGCTTTATCACGGTTATGGTAAATATTCTTCTGAATATAGAAGAAAATTGGATTTATTAAAGATTAAATCGTGTGATGATATTGGTATAAAACTCATTCAGGTTTGGGAAAACGATTGGATAAATAATACAGATGATGTAAAAAGTATGGTAAGAGGTGTTTTATATGAATAGAGATAATGATTTTTACCAAGGTGTCTATTCACCAAAAAATCCAAAAAAATATCTTGGGAATAAAAATCCAATTTATCGTTCAGGATGGGAGAAAGTGGTTTTTCGTATATGGACTCTAACCGCAACGTAATTGCGTGGGCTTCTGAAAATTTTGCAGTGGAATATATATCTCCTTGGGATAATCAAAAACACAGATATTTTCCCGACATATACTGCAAGGTCGTAACAAGGGAAAACAAGATTGTGGAATATGTCATTGAGATAAAACCTTCAAATCAGGCGGAGAAACCAAAGGAGCCGAAGAAAAAGACGGCTAAGGCCATGGAAAACTACAAAGCCGCAATGAGGCTTTATGCAAAGAATTGCGCCAAGTGGGACGCTTGCAAGGAGTTCTGCCGCAAGAGAGGGTATATCTTCAAGATAATAACGGAAAGAGAGTTGAATCTTTGATGTAATAAATACTGTTGGAGGAATTTCAGATGGGATATTCTTTTGGTGATTACGTTACGGGTAAGAAAAGGACCAAGACGGTCGAAAACAAACCTGTGAGCGAAAACAAAGGGGAATCCGAACCCGAAAATAGAATGGAGGAAGATTCCGTGGACAATAAAAAACTTGATATGCTTATAGAAGAGGTGAAACTTCTGCGCAAAGAGATTTCAGAACTGAAGTCTAGCAATCAAAACGAATCATTGGAGTGGAAAAATTTTCAACAGGATTCGTTTGCACAAGGGAAGAAGCCGGTCATCAAGGTTCATGGCGGAATAGCGGAATCCACCGGAATGGGTATTGACGCATATCAAGGTGTTTCGGGTGAATGGAATGAAAATGAACTGAGTTCCCATGTCTCCGCGATTTTGGGTTGATTACAGGAGGTGAATTATGGCTGAAGAAGTTGACGATATGCTGATTGGAAGAATCCACAAGGGACAATGGAAGGAAATCAAAGACGACATTAACATGGTTGTCGCCGCCAAGATCAAACAAAGAATAGATCAAAAGGCAAATGATTTCGTCCAGCAGGCCAGAGAAAAAGAATAGTAAAACAGAGGTCCAATATGGCGGAAGATTGCTGCTGCAGTCAAAACACGGGAAATGTCCAAACGTCAGATAACTGCACGTCGGGAAATTCTCAATGTGGATGTGCACCAGCCCCAAACCCCGGTGCATGCAATAATCAGCAATGCGCCAATCTTTCCGCATGCCCTCCTAGATTCCAATCTTTGACTGATATGAAAAACTATCTAAAAAGAAGATTGGGGTGGCCGGTTGTCTGTGTTGAAATAGACGACGCTCAATTTGACCAAATAATCTTGGATGTTGTTTCCATAGCACATAGATACCTTTATGCGGAGTCCACATATAGAGATTTCATAGCCTTCAAGATAGAGAAGGGAAAATCCACTTATGAAATGCCTTGTGAGATATGCGACACGGTGGACTTTCAGGTTATGAGCTATTTGAACGACATAAATGTTCTTTTCTCGCCTACAAACATGTTGCTGTATAACGATTGGGTCAATCAGGGGAATTATCCTGGGGGACCTGGGAGCAATGGTGCTTCCATAGTTTCTTATGACGTTGCAATGATGTATTTTGGCGAACTTCAATCTCAATTTGACGTAAAATACATAATCGACTATCACGAGCCTTCTAGAACGCTGAGATTGCAACCAACCCCGAAAGAAGATGGGGTCGGTTTGCTAGAATGTTGGAAAAAGGCTAGAGTCAGAGACCTTTTGGACCATGTGATAGTGAAAGAGTTGTGTTATGCTAGATGCCTCCAGCAATGGGGCCTACACCTTTCAAAGTATCAAATTACAATGTCTGGTGGAGCTTCTGTGAACGGACAAATGATTTATGATAATGGAACTACTCTTTGGGACCAGTGGTTTGAAAGGATGGTAAATGAGAGCTACTTCCCTCAATTTTGGGTTGGGTAGCGCATATATGACATCAAGAAAACGGAGAATAAAAATTCTCCGTTTTTCTATTGCAATAAATATAACGATAGATTTTAGACGGGGTGTCGATGCTGTATTTTTACAACAGAACCATTGAAAATTTGGTAGTGGCTATGCAGTCGCTATTCAACGATATCACCGTCAAAAGATACGACGACCATAGGAATGTCGTCAAGGAATTGAAAGTTCCGTTGAAATTTGGTCCCCTCCATAAATTCTACATGAGAAGAATGGAGGATGGGACAATGAAGAGATATTACATTCAACTTCCCACTATGGCCATGACAATAACATCTCTTCAGTTCGATGCCGGACGTTCAAAAGCTCAAAGAGAAAGGCGTTACCTTTTGGCCGAAGATGCCGAAGTGACCGACGAAACAATAAACAATTTCATGTCGGACTTGATGCCTGTTCCGTGGAATGTGGGATTCAAGATAGAGATAAGAACCGAGTCGTTTCAAGACTGGTGTCAAATTGCAGAGCAGATAATACCTTGGTTCGACCCTTCATGCACTTTGAGAATCAAAGAGTTCAATTCGGTCAACATGGAAAGAGACGTGAAGGTCACTTTGGACGGGTTGTCTCCCGAATTTCAGGAAGAGATGGGAAACGAGGACACCAGATCGGTGAACGGTTCTTTGGAGTTCACCGCCGAAATGAACTTCTACAAACCGATAACGAACGCCGCCATAATCAAGAAGATTAAGGCGACTTATGGTGTGGACCCGTTCTCCGAAGTGTTTGACTATTCCAATTTGACCCCCGAGCAATACAGCGGCATATTGGAATCCATAAGAACCGAGCAATTCGGGACTTCGGCTATAACGAACGAAGAGTCGCAAAGCATAGTTACATCAGGTTCTACCACGATAGAAGATTTGCCCGAAAAGGAAATATTCGGGTATGATGAACCTTTGAATTTGGAAAAGAAGGCTGTCCATAAAGCGTTGGACGAAGCTTGGATTAAGGACGTATAGATAAGGAGATTTCATAATGTATTTCAAAGAATGGGTGAATCAGTATATTCAAGAGGAACACATAGAGGGTGGTCTCGCTTCGGGTAAGAGCGTGGCTGACATTGCGGCCAAGTGGGGTGTGGATGTAAAAACCATTAACAAGGTTTTGGAAGTCGGTGCCAAAGTCGAAATGGAACATACGCCTTATGTTGAAGTGGCCCGCGAAATAGCAATGGACCACCTAATGGAGTTGGGGCCTAAATACTACGACGCTCTTGACAAAATGGAAAAGAAGGTAGAAAAAGAAAACGAAGAAGAGGAAGAAAAGAATAAAGAAGGCATAGGCGTCTAAAATGGACGGTATTTTATCGCTCATACAGAATTTCGCTACACAAGAAAATATAGGCTGGTGCATTTGTGTGCTGGCTGTCTTGTATATTTTCAACCGTTTGGACAAAAAACTTGTAAAAAGTGTCAACGACAATACCAAAGCGATAAACAGCCTGATTAAAAATCATAGCGACGTGATGTCATATATAAACACCACCAAATATGAAATCTCCCGAGGATTTGAAAGAATCTTCGATATGGTGGACGACGGACTTAAGAAAGACAGAATAACGCATTTCATTTCGCTTTACGCCGGAGTTGCCCACGAAGGGTTGGTTCTTTGGTTTGAAGATAGAATCCAGCAGAATCACATACAGACAAACAAGAGTTTGGTCAAGCAAAGATACACCGACAAGTTCAAGAATTTTGTCAAGGGGTGGGAAAACGAACTCACCATATATTCTTACAGAGGGGTTAAACTCAGCAGAATAAACTACAATAGAACTCTTGAAGTGATGTATGCGGATATATTCTCTAGTTTGTGGAACGCTCATTTGGCGATGGCTTCGGGCCAGGATTCTATTTTTTCTGTTGATGGAGAATATTCTCGCAAAGCGGTGATGGATTATCTTAATGGATTTAGAAACCAGTTGGAAAGTGTTGTTAGAAACTGGTGCGACAATCCATCAGAACATATGATACCGTCTTTACCGAAAAGAGATGTTTTGGAATATGAATGGATGACAGACGACTTCGCGGATGAAGTTTCCACCGATCCGTCGTCTCCGTTCTATATGGCATACGAATTGAATAAATTGGAGAGTCAATCATGAAGTTTTTTGATCTATTGAATGAATCGTATTTGATTGAGGCTGTCAATAAGCACATGACTCATATCACTGACCTTGTTTTTGACGAAGGCAAGGAAGGTGCGAAGAAAGCCATAAGATATTTGGAAGGGGTCAAAGACGAAATTTCTGGCCACGGAAACAAAGAATTTGGAATTACCGTTAAATGGGACGGGGCTCCCGCTGTTTTCGCCGGCAAAGACCCCGAGGACGGAAAATTCTTCGTTGCCAAAAAGGGTATCTTCGCTAAAAACCCGAAGATATACAAGTCCCATGCGGATATAGACGCCGATACCGACGGAGACTTGAACAAGAAGTTGACCGTCGCCTTTGACAACTTGAAGAAGATAGGCATAGATGGTATTTATCAAGGCGATATAATGTTCACCAAAGGCGACCTCAAAAAGGAAAAGATAGACGGTGAAGATTATATCACATTCCAACCCAATACCATTGTTTATGCAGTTCCAGCGGAATCAGATTTGGCCAAGGAAATTCAATCGGCTGAAATAGGTGTTGCTTGGCATACTACATATACAGGAGATTCCATAAAGGACTTGACCGCTTCATTTGGAAAATCCATAGCTTCCAATTTTAAGAAAGTCAAATCGGTGTGGTCTGTGGACGCTGAGTTTAGAGATGAAACCGGCAACGCCACATTCACTCAAGATGAAACGGACGAGTGTGAACAAAAGATTGCCGACGCCAAGAATCTTCTTTCAAAGATTGACGACGCCACGATAAACTTGATTTCGGATGACGAAGAATTGAGGGCCAAAGCCAATACATTCAATAATTCTAGAATCCGTATAGGCAAGGAACTGATGACAGACAAGGACGCAACCGAATTTGCCGAGCAGTGGTTGGACTATATTCACGGTGGGTTGGATATAGAATTGTCCAAGTTCAAGACCGTCAAAAAGAAGCAAGAGGTCATGGACAAATACAACGAAATTTTCAAGAAGTTGAACTCCACCACTAGAAGAAAGTTGGTCAACGTGTTCAAACTGATAGCGACTTTGGTCAATATCAAGATGATGATTGTCTCCAAGTTGAATCAGGCTTCGTATCTATCGTGCTTCTTGAGGACCAATAATGGATTAAAGGTTACCGCTCCCGAAGGATTTGTCGCCATAGACCATTTGTCGGGGAACGGTTATAAATTGGTAGACCGCCTAGGATTCAGTGCCGCAAACTTTGGTGTGGGCGGTGTGATAAGGGGTTGGGAGAAGTAATAAATACCTAGTAGATACAAAGAGGTGTTTCATGGGCCTTTATACAGGAAATAGATGGTTTGAAGAGGAAACTCAGTGGCTTCGTGAGGATGCCATTGGCGACTTGCTTAAGGACGATAAGAAAAGCGACGACAAGGGAGGGGATTCCGCCAAAAAGGAAGAGAAGGCAAAGGACCCCGCCAAAATCGACAAGAAGTCCGACAAATACAAGGAAGATGACGACAAGGAAAAGGAAGTGACCAACCCGTCTATCGAGTGTGGTCAGTATTTAGTGACCTTGAACCTAAAAACGAAAAAGGTGGAAATAGAGGACACCCAATACGACAATGAAGTGAAGTTGACTTTTGACGAGTTCAAGAAAATAGCGGCTCTGTATAGAAAAACAGATACACGTCCCGACAAGAGACCCGATCCTATGGGTGGTGGGGCCTCTGCTTAATAGAATTATGAATCAAGAAACCGAGGATTCCTCGGTTTCTTTTTTGTCGTCAATAAATACAATAAAGTGTTTTCATTTCAATAAAGGGTTGCCATGTCAGAAACAAGTTTTGTGGATGTAAGGCAGAATCAGATAGACCTAGAAACTTCTGCGTTCAATCAAAGCGTAGAAACATTAAATACGTCGGCTACTAGTGGTGTCAATATAACCACTTCAGGCACGATGGACACGAAAGCAAATTCGGTGTCTATATCAGCTAATTCGGAAATCACCACAAAGGGTTATCAGGTGGTGACCTCGGCTTCCAATTCTGTGGCCACAAGTGCTTTGAATGTTCTGACTTCTGCATTAGGTAATTTTCAAGTCGACGCCGGACAATATGTTCACTTGAAAGGCAGCGACGCATATCTTCTTACGACAGATTCTAATAAGGGTATAGTTGCCAATGCTTCAGGGACAGAAGTTAAGTCAAATTCTTTTACAAAGATAAACAGCAATGGTCCTCTAAATATCAACACTAGTGCAAATTTGGGTATATATTCAGCGGGAACAGCCACATTGTCGGCCGACTACCCTATAAACATAAAAACTCCGGCCCCAATAACAATTCAATCCAACCAATCAACGGTTAATATATCTTCATCAGGGGCCACCAACACGAGTGCGGCTACGATTTCTGCTGTATCGTTTAGTGGTCCTATCAGTATAGTGGATTCTGCTGGGGAATCCATATCATTGGTTACAAGTGCGGAAACCGACAAACTTTATGCCACCAAGATGCAAATGACTTCCGGTAGCATAAGATTGGACTTCCCCACATCTGCTTGCTGGACGCCGACAAACATGCAGTTGTCGTATTCGGGAACTTCCGCTTCGAGTCTCGACGCCATGGCCAAATCTATTACTCTTTTAGCGGCTTCCACAAATCCCGAATATCCACCTAGCTGGAGTGGTGGTGCCGTAATGGGGACGACACACTTAAGTGGTAATAAGGTTACTATCCTAGCCCCCACCAGCGGTATTCAGATGTCAGGTGGTGATATTGACTTGACCGCCCCTACAAACAACATAAGTTTGGCCGCGAAAAACACCTACATATTCACTTCTGCCGGCAACACAGCCCGTCCATATGCGGAGTTCACCCCCAACTATACATATTTGTATTCACCTATAACATCTTCGCATTCAAAAATTTATTTGGCTGATGATTTGTATATGGAGGGCACCGAAACTGCTATACGTGCTACGTCAGGTGACTTAACAATATTCAATAATTCACGAGATACATCTCACGGCATTAGTATAATGTCATATGGCGATGGTGTTCATTTGAGCGCCCCGGCCACCAGTGGGGTGATTACATTTTCATCACCTTTTGTTCACATAGTGCCTAGCCTACACCTTACCGCCACAATTCCCGACACATCTTCATGTATTCCACTCCCGGCCGGGGTGATGACAAATTACAACAATTTGGTTGTAAATTTGGAAACCACTTCGGGAGACGAAGGGAAGGTTCTAGGTGTATCTTCAAGTGGTGTGGAGTGGCAGGACCCCGAACTTCCTTCGATAGAAAACTATTCTCTATCATTGTCCGACAGCACTCAGGAATCCGCGTCCGAAAATGAGAATAAGATTCACTTCTCCAAAGTCTATTGCCATACAACGAAGAAGGTCAGCCGGATGGGATTCTTCCACAAGTCAGGAACACAAGGCGTGGTCGGTATGGGTATATACAACGCGTCAGGCACGGCTTTGGTGGTTACAACAATATCGGGTCTTACGTCATCAACCGAAGGGCATGTTTGCTGGGTTGACCTCACCGGACCCGTCACTTTGACAAGAGGAACAGAATACTGGTTTGCGCTCTTTACTGGTTGGGCTTCAGGTGAGTGGAACACGAACATCCAATTCGCCCGCAACACGATGATAAATGGGGTTGGAAATACCATGTCGATAACATATTCGACGGGTTCAGGGACAACCGCTATGCCTTCTTCAATCACCAACACAACAGAAGGCCAGTTTATCCCGTGGATTGTCGCGGACTAGGGGGAAACATGAACGTATTGAGAAAGAAGTATTTGATAGAAGGAAAGGTGCTAGATTGTATTCCTGATTTGGAGACACTGAAGGAGGGAACGGAAGTGGTGACCGTGCTGGTGGTGGAAAAGAACTCCGAGGACGACAAGTCGGGTGTCAAACTTGATAAGAATACCAGCGGTTCAGACAACGACGAGGAAGAATCTTCGGGCAAGGGAAAGAAATAGAAATAGAAATAGAGATAGAAAATTCATAAAAAATACAACGAAAACCAACGAACAAAAATTCGTTGGTTTTTTAATTTTAATCACTATGAACGAAAAGAATAAAATACAAGTAATAGACGCTTTGACCGGTCTTAAGTCGCTGGATGACAATAGTATAGACGCCATTATTACGTCTCCCCCATACAACATCTCAAAGAAAGTTGGATTCGGGACCACGATAGATAAAATGGAATATGACCTGTATGGCGATAACATGAACGAAGAAGATTATCAAAGGTGGCAAGTGGAAATACTGCAGGAGTGTTTTCGTGTTTTGAAGCCAACCGGTTCAATGTTCTACAACCATAAAGTCAGATATAGAGATGGTGGTGCGATTCACCCAATGTCGTGGATTTCAAAGACCGATTTTCTTTTGAGACAGGAAATCATTTGGGATAGGGGTATTGCAGCCAATATAAGAGGTTGGAGATTTTGGCAAACCGACGAAAGAATTTATTGGCTGACGAAAACAGACCAGTTGGACGAAATGAAACCGGCCGACGCTTCGATGACTTCAATTTGGCATATTTCACCTAATGGATTTGACAAACACCCTTGTCCCTTCCCGGAAAAACTTGTCAGGAACTGCCTATCCACTCAAAAAGAAGGAGCTCTTGTTTTGGACCCGTTCATGGGTTCGGGGACTACCGCAATAGTCGCCAAGAAAATGGGTATGGATTACATGGGGTTTGATGTATCAAAGGAATATGTGGAAATGGCCGAGCAAAGAATCAAGTCTGTAAAAGACGGGAGAAAACCGTCTTGGATGGTTTGACGGCAATAAATATAGCCGACACAGGCAGGTTTTGGTTATGCAAATTTCAATTAACTGGGCCAAAAGAGAAAACTACGGCTCTGAAAGAGAAACATCAAAGATAAAATTCATTGTCATTCATTACACAGCGGTCAAGGGTGATACCGCTGCAGGCGAAGCAAAATACTTTGCGAAGAACGTCTTAAAGACTTCGGCCCATTATTTCGTGGACGACAATGGGGTGTTTCAATCGGTTCCTGACACATTCACCGCTTGGCATTGCGGTGGACAAAGGCAAAGTTCATCAGGTGGAAAGTTTTTTGGGGAGTGCAATAACACGAACTCAATAGGCGTAGAGTTGTGTGGAACTGCTGTTAGAGACGGAGAGATATACGTTTCAAGGGCCACGATAGACAATGCTTTGTGTTTGGTCAAAATGCTGATGGAAAAATATGAAATTCCCCATAACAGAGTCATAAGGCATTTCGATGTGAATGGAAAGATTTGTCCAAAATTTTGGACAAATGATGAAGTTTGGGAATCCGAGTTTAAGAATCATTTGGTATGTGAAAAAACGAAAGTGGAGTTGCTTCCTGGAACGGACAAGAACCCTTTGAAAAAAATAGGTGTAATGGCGGGTGTATGTTGGGGTTCTGATTCGTCGGACGATCAAAAGAACATAGACAGAGCGAAGAGTTGCATATCTTCCGGTCACGGCCGTGTAATGGAATTTGTGGACGTGGAAATGGTGTTGTCCGGCTGGTCGGCTAGAGCCATCCGCGAACTTTACACCCATATAGGTGGATCGCCAACTAGACTACAGGAATCCACTAGATATGTGGATTGTGCCAAGTTTGAATACTACACCCCCTCTATGAGCAGCGAAGCCGAAAAGGTTTATAACGACTTTATGAGTGGTGTCAAGGAATCATACAAGAAACTTTTGGAACTGGGTGTTTCCAAGGAAGATGCCGCCAACGTTTTGCCTTTGGGTATGCATACGAAAGTTGTGATGAAGTGCAATCTTCGCATGTTGGAGAACTTCATGAACCAAAGATTGTGTTCGCGTGCATATAAGGAAATGAGACAGCTTGCCCGCACGATAAGATCGGAACTTTCAAAACAAGGTCCCGAGTGGAGTTGGATATGCGAAACCCTTTTTGTCCCGAAGTGTGCAAAGATAGGAAAGTGTCCCGAAAAGAAGGGATGTGGGCTATATCCAAGCAAAGAAAATTTTTAGAAAATTAGTTGAAAATTAAATCTTAAATTGTCTTTTTGAGGGCAAGTTAAGGTAACTTTTGGCATAAATACAGAACAATGTATAGTAGAGTTGAAAACAGAAGAGGTTTTATGAGCGGTTATGTGAAGTTGACGCAGAAGCAGATAGAAAGCAAAATGGACTTCATAAAGGACTACACACATTCAGAAAACCCTGCCACGGGGGCGAAACTGGATGCAAATGCAAACGTAACCGTGAAAAATTTGACTTCTATGTCGTGTGAAATGAACAAGGACGTGAACATACAAGTCAACAGAAAGATTCTCTATAACAAGATTTCCAAATTGTTTGACGTGGACACCGCCGATGAATATATCAGGCAGTTGGAGGACCACGAAATCTATTGTCATGACGAAACCAGCTTAATGCCATATACTTATGGTGCTCGGGAGGTGGTCAACGTAAAATATAAGGGCATAGACTACTTGGTTTCGTTTGAACGCCTTTATGATCTTTGCGACGAAGAAGAATTTGTGCTGGACGAAGAAAAAGGTGTTTGTGGTAAGTTCCCAGAAAACATGACTATATATGATAGAAACGGATTTACTAAAATTTCAAGATTGGTTAAGAAGGTTAGACACCGTGATTTGGTTAGGGTTAAGACGGCCTTTAATAACGACGTTATCGTTACTGATAATCACCCGATGATAGTTTCAGATGACATAAGCGAGACGGTAGAGGCCAAGGATTCTCTCAATAGTAATCAGTTTAGGGTCAAGTCTACGGCTTCCTTTGGAGGGGTTGATTGCTTGGATTCTGTGGATGTTCTGAAGTCTGCTGGTGTTTTGATAAAAAATGATCTAGATGATTGTGTGATATACCAGGAAGATTCGGGGTGTAAGATTTGCGTATCACCGAAGAAGATCAAGTTGGATAGGGAACTGGGATATTTTGTGGGGTTCTTTATCGGTGATGGAGACTATAACGAAAGCATGGGCTCGGTGAATATAACCCAAAAGACCGATGATGTTTTGAAGAGAATGGCCAATACATTATATACACACTTTGGGGTTCCGTCCAATATATCTTATATGTCATGTGGTGATAAGAGATATGGCAGCAAATACAGACTTTCAGTGAACGATAAGATTGTTTGGTTGGTCCTTTCCGATATATTTAGGATTGGTCATTACGCCCAAAACAAAACTCTACCAGAAAATATATTCGAATATAATAGAGATTTTGCTATTGGTATAGTAGAGGGTATGGTGGACTCTGATGGTTCTGCAAGAAAGGATATGAATGATATAATCATAAGAGTTTCGTCTAGAGCCCTTGTTTGTCAAACGGCGGCTCTACTTGGTGCGTTGGGTATATCTACCAGCATGACAACACAAGAGGCTTCTTTTGGTTGCAATAAGGAAATACAGCAGAAGTATCAGTTGTTTGGGATTTCGTTCAAGGACAATAAAGATAATCCGATATTCAAATGCACCAAGTTCAATGGCTCCAATTTCTCACACCAGCAAAGAACATCTGATAAGAGAAAGGACGAGGGTTGGGTTTCTATTTCTAATGTTCAATTTATATCCAACGATAAATTCCTGGAACAAAATGAATACATATATGACATCACGACCGAATCTAACACCTTCGTTTGCAACGGAATTTGGGTTCATAACTGCACGGCAATATCCATGTATCCGTTTTTGACGGATGGTATGATAAAGTTGGGTGGTGAATCACGAGCCCCAAAACACCTTCAATCGTTTTGTGGATCGTTTGTCAATTTGATTTATGCTGTTGCGTGTCAATTTGCCGGTGCTGTTGCGACTGTTGAGTTTTTGACTTACTTTGACTATTATGCCCGCAAGGACTATGGTGAAAATTATTTGGAAACGAACAGAAAGGAAGTTACAGACCTTCTCCAGCAGGTTGTGTATTGTTTGAATCAGCCCGCGGGCGCGAGAAACTATCAGTCTACTTTTTGGAACATCTCTCTGTTTGACAAGAATTATTTTGAATCGCTATTTGGCACTTTTTATTTCCCCGACTTCACACAGCCTTCGTGGGAATCTGTGCAGAAGTTGCAAAACTTCTTTATGAAGTGGTTTAACGAAGAACGGACAAAGGCTTTGCTGACTTTCCCGGTGGTCACCGCTGCGATGGTTGTAGACGAAGAGAAGCCGATAGACGAACAATTTGCAAGAGACCGTGCACAAGACCTTTCAGAAGGAAATTCGTTCTTTGTGTATGAATCAAATTCAGTGGACTCGTTGGCTTCGTGTTGCCGTTTGAGAAATGAAATGGCGGACAACGACTTCTCTTATTCGTTGGGCGCAGGCGGTGTGAAGTCGGGCTCCATAAATGTGATAACCATAAATTTCAATCGCTTGATTCAAAACGTAGCCAAGTCTTTTATGTCAGAAAAGGAAATTGACAAGGAGACTATGCTGGCTTCCAATATGCAAGAACTTGTAGATAGAATCAAAGCGGAAGTCAAGATTCAAGTGGAAAAGATACAAAAGTATCAGGTTGCATATAGGTCCATTATGGAATCATACAAGGCGCATAAGATGTTGCCTGTTTATGACGCCGGATTTATCGACCTAGATAAGCAATTCTTAACAACAGGTATTAACGGATTGGTTGAAGGTTGCGAATATCTTGGTTTTGAGATTTCGGACAACATAGAATACAAGACCTTTGTTTCTGGTGTCCTCAAGGTGATTTATGACACCGACAAAGCGGGCAAGGCGAAATACGGATATAAGTTCAATACGGAATATGTGCCTGCTGAAAACTTGGGTATTAAGAACTCAAAGTGGGACAAGGAATCGGGTTTGGAAGTCCCACGTGATTGCTATAATAGCTATTTCTACAAGGTTGAAGATTCGTCGTTGAATGAAATTGACAAATTCCGTTTGCACGGCGGAGACATGGTTCGTTACCTGGATGGCGGTTCCGCTCTTCATTTAGCTTTGGACGACTATCCCGACGAAGAGCAATACTACAAGATGATGTGCATTGCCGCCAAGGAAGGATGCAATTATTGGACCACTAACATCAGAGTTACTGTGTGCGAATCTTGTGGACATATTGACAAGCACACTCTTGATGAATGTCCTGTATGTGGTTCCAAGTCAATTTCCTACGCCACTAGAATTATAGGCTATTTGAAAAAAATAAGCAGTTTTTCAAAGGGTCGTCAAAAGGAAGCCGCCCAAAGATTTTATCATAAGACCAGTGGTTTGAATTTGTAGTTGACTAATAAATAATGTAGATGAGGACAGGTGGACTGCAGAACCACTTGATCGGCCTTCAAACGATCTAACTCATCTTAATTTTTCACCTTTGAAGGGGGTGTGTTATGTGCCAAAATTATAGACATGAATATATTTGTAAGATTTGCGGAAGAAACTGCAAGTCGTTTTCGTCGTTATCAAAACACTTAATTTTCCACGGTGTTAAAACTTTGGACTACATGGTCCAATATGAGGGTTTTGTCATTCCCAGGTGCCCTATATGCGGTAAAGATTGTGCTCTTTTTCCGAGTAGAAGTATTAAATTCGCTAAGACGTGCGGATCAAAAGAGTGTTTTTATGGATTACGCAAAATTACGTGTTTAAAAAGGTATGGGGTATCTAATCCGTCTCAATCACAAAAAATTAAGGATAAAAAACGAAATGTGTGTTTGAAAAAATATGGCGTGGAAAATCCGTTTCAATCCGAAGAGGTGAAAAAGAAGATAGAATCTTCTAATATACAAAAATATGGCTGTAGGAATCCAGGGCAATCGCAGGCCATAAAGAAAAAGATAAAGGAGACATTTTTGAAAAAATATGGCGTGGATTGCGCTTTACGCGCCGACGAAGTCAAAGAAAAAATTAGGAAATCTTGTCTAGAAAAATATGGCGTGGAAAATCCTGGACAATCAGAGGTTGTTAAGGAAAAAATGAAGGCAACTTGTTTAGAATTATATGGTGTCGATTGTTCGCTTAAGTCCGATGAAATTAAAGAAAAGAGAAGAAAAACGTGTTTAGATAAATACGGCTCTGCTGAATTTTTTGGATCGGTTGAACACAGAATAAATGTTTTAGAAAAATCGTTATTCAATTGTATTTCTAGATATTCAGAAGAGTTTGATGATATTTGTATAGAAGATTTAAAGATTTGCGGGACGTGTAGGGTATGCGGACATAGGCAGAAACTAAACGATTCTGTTTCGTATGAGAGAAGAATGAAACATAATATCACTGTTTGCACTCAATGTAATCCGATACATAAGAGATATTCCATAAAGGAGAAGGGTGTCATAGAATTTGTAAAGTCTATCTACGATGGCCCCATTGTGGAGAATGACAGGACGGTGATACACCCAAAGGAACTGGACATATACCTCCCCGAGAAGAATTTGGCCTTTGAGTTCAATGGGGACTATTGGCACTCGGATGAAATGATAGTTAAAAGGGGTATGCCTATAACATATCACGACGATAAATTTAATGCATGTGCAGATAGAGGCATAAAACTCGTATATATTTGGGAACACGACTGGGATAATAACCGAGTTGATGTTGAAAGTTTGATAAGAAAGGAAATTCACTGATGAAATGTTGTAATGTAGAAGTTGTATTCCAGGAAATACCGAGGGAAATATCCTTGGCATTTTCTTGCACGGGGTGCCCCAACCATTGCCCCGACTGCCATTCAAAGTTTCTTTGGAATCCCGATTTGGGCGTGGATTTCACGGAAAACTATCTGTTGGAAAACTTGATGAAATACAAAGGGTGTATTTCGTGTGTTCTTTTCTATGGGGGTGAATGGGAACACGATTGGCTTTTGAAGTCTTTGAAGATAGTCAAGTCGTGTGGAATGAAAACCGCGTTATACACCGGTTTGAAAAATGTGCCCGATGATATTAAATCGGAATTGGACTACCTTAAAGTCGGGCCTTTCATCAAGGAAAGAGGTTCTTTGAGGGAACGGACAACCAATCAAAGGCTATATGATATGAAAACAGGCGAGGACATAACATACAGGTTTTGGAATAAATAACTTGAAGGTTCATCATTTGTGATTTGAAGAGGTCATGCAATGTCTAGAGTCGCAACAGAAAAGAAGATAAAAGTCGTTCAAAAAGATGCTCCACAGAAACAGGTGGAAACATCTCAAAAGGTCCCAGAACATATAGAATGTCCTAGTGGATATTATGAAGTTCAAAATCTCCCTTCAAAGATGAAGTTCTATCCCGAAGGAACGAAGATTTTTGCTCGGCCACTGAAGATTCTTGATGTGAAGAAACTTTCGTCTATGTCGGAAGAAACCGCGGACGAAACAATCAGGGAAGTTTTGAAGTCGTCCGTGGTAGGCATAGATGTGGACGATATTCTTTTGGCTGACAAATACTATATCATATATTGGCAAAGGGCCAACACTTATGTCGGAGACCACTTCGCCATAGAGTGTGAATGTGAAGATTGTCATAAAAAGGAAAGGGTGAATTTCACCGTTGACCAGCTGGAAGTCAAGAGTATCAAGGACGATTGCCCGTTCCTGAATGAGATTGAATTGCCTAGTGGAAACAAGGTCGAACTCGGGTATTTGAGAATTGGAGACGAAGCTAAAATCGCGGAAGCTTTGAGAATGGTTCCCGGAGCAGACCCCGACGTCATGAATCTTTCTGCTGTCATCAAGACCATCAACGGAGAGGAAAAATCCACAAAGGAAAAATACGATTTTCTGACAGCCGCTGATATGTCGGATGTTTTGGTTATCACTAAACTTCTCACCGAAAACGAATTGTCGATAGTTCCTTCCATAAAGCATGTGTGCACCGGCTGCGGGAGGTCTGCCGAAATAGACATTTCGTTTCAGCCGAACTTCTTTATACCCGAATATCTCCTATGATGACGTTTTGACTATACAATACTATCTTTCGCTTTGGCTCGGTATAGTTCCTTCTGAATCGGATAAAATGGAATACTATGAGGCCATGTTCTACTACCATAAATACATAACCGATAAGAACCGCGAGAACGAAGCCAGAAACTCGGCTGGTGGAATAGACCTCGCTTCGTTCTTCTAGTTGCAATAAATAGGTATATGGTTGAAAACAGAACATTCGTTGAAAAAACTTCCGCAGACAACATTCTGCGGAATAACGAATATCTGCGATACAATATCCACAAGAAAGACGAAAACTTCAAGACCCATGTTTTGGTGAATAATGGGCACTATGCATACGATTTGTCTCCTTCGGTGTATTCCTTGGGTGAATTGGTGGACGCAAAGGCCATAAACAACAGCATTATGAACATTCTCTTGACAAAGAGAGGTGAACTCATATTTGAGCCTTCTATTGGCTCCAGCATAATGAGCTATCTCTTCGAAAACTACGGAGATACGCAATATGCTTCAGATTTCCTGGATAAGATTTTGTCTGAAATCAGGCAGATAGAAACAAGAATAGTGATAAGCAAGGAAATGTGCTCACTTGCGATTTCGGCTAAAGACCACTCGTTGGAATTGAAGATAGTCTATGTGGTGAAAAACACAGGCAAGATGGGTGTTTTTGACGAAGAGTTCATATTGTGATTGAAA
>Ga0265299_10000696_pt1 | contig 40877 bp, 27 predicted proteins | sample AusTroGonzalo_MG_4_FD_193485 | JGI IMG/M metagenome (GOLD analysis project Ga0265299, IMG submission 193485) | Bovine rumen microbial communities from tropical cattle in Woodstock, Queensland, Australia - Gonzalo_02 | ecosystem: Host-associated > Mammals > Digestive system > Stomach > Rumen ...
TTGGAACTGATATTTCAAAATACAAACTGGACAGAGAGTAATCTCTTGCCCAATAAAATTAAAAGAAAATTATGAGACATAATAAGAAATTTAATCATCTCGGTCGTACTGCATCTCACCGCAGTGCCATGCTCGCTAACATGGCTATCTCGCTGATCATGCACAAAAGAATCACTACGACCGTAGCAAAGGCTAAGGCCCTGAAGAAGTATGTAGAGCCCCTGATTACAAAGGCTAAGGAGGATTCTACCAACTCTCGTCGTGTAGTATTCAGCTACCTGCAGAACAAGGAAGCTATCAAGGAGCTCTTCTCAACTGTAAGCGAGAAGGTTGGCGATCGTCCCGGTGGATACACTCGTATCATTAAGCTTGGTACTCGTCAGGGTGACGCTGCTCAGGTTTGCTTCATCGAGCTGGTTGACTTTGATCCAGAGATGGCTAAGGAGACCAAGAAGAAGTCTACCCGTCGTTCACGCAAGGCTGCTCCTAAGGCAGAGGCTGCTGAGGCTCCTGTAGCTGAGGCTCCCGCTACCGAGGCACCTGCTGAGGAGGCTAAGGCTGAGTAATCGTTAGAATTTTATATTCTATCATAAAGAATAGGGATTCCCCTACCAATTATTGGGGGAATTCCTTTTCTTTTTTTTATATATATGTGTATTTTTGCACCGTTGATTGTTAATAATTAGTTAGATAGTTATGAAGAAGTTGTTTGTTTTGTCGCTTGGTGCCATGCTGCTATTGAGTAGTTGTGGCACCTATACCGAGGCTGGTGCTACCACTGGTGGATGGTTCGGATCTATCATTGGTTCGGCTGTTGGTGGTATAGCTGGTGGCCCGCGTGGCAGTGATATCGGCACGCTGATTGGCATGGCCGGTGGTGCAGTGGTTGGTGCAGCCGTAGGACAAGCAGCCGACGAGGCGCACCAAAAGAAGATGGAGGAGTATGAGCAGCGCCGAATGGAACGTGGTACTGCCCAGAGACAGCCGGAGTATGACTATCCCGACGATCGTATCTACAATACACGTACACCCGATGTGCTGGAGATTCGCCGACCAGTGCTCATAGATAGCAATCGTGATCAGGTGCTAAGTCGTGGAGAGGAGGCCCGAATCGTATTCGAAGTGTTCAATACAACCGACAAACCTCTTATACGTATTCGTCCTAATGTGGTTGAAATTTCCGGAAACCGTCATATAGAGGTCTCTGACAACGTTATGATAGAAAGTGTTGCTCCTGGCAAGGGTATTAGATATACGGCGCTTGTAAGGGCTGATAACAGGCTTAGAGATGGTGAAGCTGTGTTCCGTATCGGAGTTTTCCAAGGTAATAAAGAGATTGTTTCCCAGACAAGGGAGTTTAGGATTCAAACAAGTAAGCGATAGGGTAGTTCCTATCGCTTCTTTTTTTCTTTCTCTTTTTCCTCCTGTTTTTGTTTCTTCATATGCTCGTTCAATTCCACCCAAATGGGTTTTGCAGCATCGTCAGCGTGGGTACTCATGTCCAGTTCGGGCTTGCTGAATATTTCGGCAGGTTTGAATGGAATGATAGATTCGCTAAACTCCTCGACGATAACCGGGGCAATGCCTTGCGCTATAATGCCTAATTCCTTGGCAGCCCTCAACGAAAGGTCGATGATACGTCCTTTTACGTATGGACCACGGTCGGTTACCTTAACAATAACATGATTGCCGTTGGCTGGGTTGGTGACTAATAGTAATGTACCAAAAGGGTAGGTACGGTGGGCGCATGTCAAACTGTCGTGATGTATGCGTTCGCCACTGGCTGATTTGCGTCCGCTCGAACTTCTGGAATAAAACGAAGCTTTACCGCTCTCGGCTTGCGCCTGAGCGGTAATGCTTATGAGTAGTGTAATAATTGTTATATAGAGTTTCTTAATCATCAATTTAACCGCCCCTAACCCCTCCTTGCAAAGGAGGGTAATACGGGGGCATGGGTTTATACAATTCCTTGTGCGAGCATGGCCTTGGCAACCTTCATGAAGCCGGCTACATTGGCACCCTTCACATAGTTAATGTAGTTGCCTTCCTTACCATACTTCACGCACTGCTCATGGATGCCCTGCATAATCTGGTGCAGGCGCTGGTCAACCTCCTCGGCAGTCCAGGCCATGCGCATAGAGTTCTGGGTCATCTCCAGGCCTGATGTAGCTACACCACCGGCGTTAACAGCCTTACCAGGTGCAAACAGCTGACCGGCTGCTATGAACTTGTTCACTGCCTCGGCTGTGCAGCCCATGTTAGATACCTCGGCAACGCACAGAGGCTTGTTGGCCAGAATCATGTCGGCATCAGCACCGTTCAACTCGTTCTGGGTTGCACATGGCAGATAGATATCGGCCTTCTGCTCCCATGGCTTTCTACCTGTGAAGAACTTAGAGCCCTCGAACTCCTTCTCGTATGGCTGACATACGTCGTTGCCACTGGCGCGAAGTTCCAGCATATACTCAATCTTTTCAGCATCGAGACCTGCGGGATCGTAGATGTAACCGTCTGGGCCGGAAATGGTGATAACCTTGGCACCCATTTCGGTGGCCTTCTTGGCTGCACCCCATGCCACGTTACCAAATCCACTCAGAGCAACGGTCTTACCCTTGATGTCCAGTCCGTGAGTTTCCAGCATGTGGTGTACAAAGTAAAGTGCACCGTAACCTGTAGCCTCTGGACGCAGGATTGAGCCACCCCATTCCATTCCCTTACCAGTAAGGGTTGCACCATGGAACTGGCTTGTCAACTTCTTGTAGTATCCGAACAGATAACCAATCTCGCGGCCGCCTACGCCGATATCACCGGCAGGAACGTCCATGTCGGGACCAATTACCTTATAAAGCTCGCACATAAATGCCTGGCAGAATCGCATAATCTCAGCGTCGCTCTTTCCGCGAGGAGCAAAGTCGGAACCTCCCTTACCGCCGCCCATAGGCAGGGTAGTAAGTGCGTTCTTGAATGTCTGCTCGAAACCGAGGAACTTCAGGATGCTCAGGTTTACTGATGGGTGGAAACGCAATCCGCCTTTGTATGGGCCGATAGCGCTGTTGAACTGCACGCGGTATCCGATGTTTACCTGTACCTCGCCCTTGTCGTCAACCCAGGGCACACGGAATGTGGTGATACGCTCGGGTTCCACAATGCGCTCTATAATTTTGGCTTTCTCAAACTCGGGGTGCTGGTTGTACACGTCTTTGATGCTGTCCAACACCTCTCTTACTGCCTGTAAGTACTCCATTTCGCCAGGATGCTTCTGCTCCAAGGCTTGCATAATTTTCTCAACTTCCATTGTCGCTAAAATGTTTTAAGTTTACAATTTGTTACTAATCCTGATGCAAAAGTAGGAAAATTATCGATATTATCCAAGTAAAATCCCGAAAAATTTTGGCCTAAAGTTACATTTTGTTAATTGTGCGCGTTTCCAGGAATTTGCGGAAGGCTTCTTGGTAGCCATCTGGCACATGGATAATCTCGTTGCCAATATATATACAGTCGTTGCGGTCCACTTTTCTTATTTTGTCCACGGCAATAATATATGATCGGTGCACGCGCAGGAATTTCTCTGGCGGCAGCATTTCTTCTACAGCTTTCATTGTCAGGTGTGTAATAAGTGGTTTGCTCTCGCCATCCAGATAGAACATTACATAGTCCTTCATGCCGTTGACGTAGATAATGTTTTCTATCGTGATGTTACGTAATTCGCCATCTACTCTCACGAAAAGATTGGTAGCCGAAGTGGTTTCGTTCTTCACACCACACTCTGCATTTCTTGAACTAAACCACTCCTTTGCCTTATCTATAGCAACCATGAACTTATTATAGCGGATGGGCTTTAGCAGGAAGTCGAGTGCTTTAACCTCGTAGCTTTCAAAAGCATATTCCTTGAAAGCTGTCGTAAATATTACTCGTGTCTCTGTTGGAATCATGTGGGCCAGCTCCATGCCGTTCAGGTCGGGCATCTGTATGTCGAGAAACAGCAGATTGGGCTTCTGCTCCTTTACGGCATTGATGGCTTCTACCGAATCGGTGAAACTGCCGAGCAAGTCCAGGTCGGGGGTCTTCTTTACAAACGACTCCATAAGTCTTACAGCCAGTGGCTCATCGTCTACAATTATACAGGTCATGGGCATAATGTTATTCTTACGTGATAAATGTCGTCTTCGAGGTTTTGCTCCCATTTGTAGCGTCCGGCATACATCAGTTCGAGACGGCGACGGGTATTCTCCAGTCCGATACCCGAACCACTGCGGTCGGCATCGTCTTTGGGGAAATTGGTATTGTCGCAGTTAAATATCAGCTCGTTCTCGTTCTGTAGCAGTCTGATGTCGATCTTCGATGGACGGCTGCTGCTCACACCATGTTTAAATGCATTCTCAACCAGCGAGATAAACAGCAATGGGGCAATCTCTATATTCTGTTTTACATCGAACGATGTTGTTACCTCGGTCTTCTCGTTGCAGCGCAGCTTCATCAGCGATATGTAGTTGCGCATAAACTCCACTTCGCCCTCGATGGGAACCATCTTCTTATTCGTCTCATACATGGCGTAGCGCAGTAGGTCGCTCAGCTGTGCGATGGCATCTTGTGCGGCATCGGCATCAATCTGGCAGAGGCTCGATATGTTGTTGAGCGTATTAAATAAGAAATGTGGGTTTATCTGGTTTTTCAGCCAGGCCAGCTCTGCCTCGGTGTTCTTAGCTTTCTCGTCCTTTAGCTGCTGCTTAATTTGACGGATGCGCATAAAGTGACGTATGCCGATGGCTATGGCTGTAATAATACAGTTTAGCAACAGGAACATAAAGAAGCCCGAGAATACGCCTATCCACATGTTAGGCGACATGTGCGGCATGTGGGGCAGTCGGTTGCGTGCAAACCAGAAGACGAGAAACTGACTATTCAGCAGCAATATGATGATGAGGTTGCAAAGCCCGAACAGTAAGAATCTGCGACGGAAGAACAGGTAAGGTCCGAACAGATAGAAGTTCAGGAAGTATACCACAAATGGTGACTGTAGAATACCCAAAACCACAAAGAAAGAGGTCTTTGTGGAGTGCAGGTCTTGTGTACTGAGAAATGTGGCCAACGGCAGGGCCAGAATGATGATAGCCCAAACGCCAAGTTGTGTCAGTAGTAACCAGAAGTCTTTTTTCTCTATCTTCATCATAATGTTTGCAAAGTTAAATAAAAATTTAACACAGAGGTGCAGAGTTACAGAGTTTTTTTATATTTTTCTTAATTCTCTGTATCTTTGCACCTCTATATTGTATCCTTTATTTGGTTTCCGATCCGATGCTGTTCAACATCTCACCCTGTGACTGCTGCTCGATAAAGTCGTTCTGTACGCGGCTCTGGTGCTGCTTCTGGGCCATCTTCGAGTTACCGAATGTGTAGCTAACTGTGAATGTTACGCCGTAGATGGGCACCTTGATGTTGGTGTTGCTTACGAAGTCCTTACCACGGCTTGAGGTCTCGATGTTGATGTTGCCGCCTTTGTTCAGTCCCATGAGGCCCGATACGCTCAGGTTCAGCTTATCCTTGAGCAGTGACTTCGACAGACTGGCTGTTACCAGATTGAATCCGCCGCTCCATCCCTGCAGAGTGTAACTCTTGGTCGATGTGATGGCAAAGGCACTCAGCTTCAGGTCCCAAGGCAGTGTCTGCTGCAAGCCGGCCATGATGTTTGCGGTCCATCCGCTGTTCTTCTGGTCGAGCGCTGTGCTGCGCAGGTCGATGTAGTTCAGTCCGCCGTTGAAGAATATGCGGGTGTTCTTGGTCAGCAGGTAGTTCACGTAACCGCTCATGCCCGTCTGGTGGCTCTTTACTACATTGCCGTAGGTAGTGTTCAGCAGGTTGTTGTCGTCGTAGAAGCTGTACTGCGAGATAGCGTTGTCAACAAAGTTGTGGTGCAGGTTCAGGTTTACCATCAGTTTCGATGTGAATGCGTTGTAAACCAGCGATACGTTATGAGCCTTCTCTACATCCAGGTCGGGGTTACCGTAGCTCAGTGCGATGGGGTTGGTCTGGTCAACGTATGGGTTCAGGTAAGAAATACCAGGGCGGCTAATGCGCATGTTGTAGGTCAGACCGAGGTTAGAACCCTGCGAGATGGTGTACTGCATGCTGGCTGTTGGAACCAGGCTACCATAACTGGTACTGAAGTCCTTACCGTTGCCCAGGTGATATTCTACATCCTGCCAGGTGTACTCGTAACGCAGACCAGTCTTTAATCCGAACTTACCGAAGTTGCCTACATACTCGCCATAACCTGCTAAGATAGAGTTCTTATACTCGTAATCAGAACTTGAGCCGGGATTGTAAACGCCATCCAGATAGTACTTCGCGTCAGATGAAGCATCGTGCAGCTGCAGTTTGCTACCAAAACTCAGTGTCTGTCCCTGTGCCAGTGGCATGGTATAGTCGAGTTGGAAGATGTGGTTGGTGGTCTTATCTTTATTCTCTGAGTAACGATTAGTCAGGTCGATCAGTGTTGAGCTTGTACCAAAGTTGTTGGTCATCTCGGTGGTGGCAGGGCTATAGTTCAGCTGGTAGGTAAATCCCAGGCTCTGGGTGTGCTCCTTGTTGAAGAAACGCTGGTAGTCAATGCTTCCGCTGAATGAGGTACGCGAGTTCTTCATATCGGTGGTACTGCCGTAGCTGAATCCGTTGCCGTAGGCGGCACCGCCCATCGTAGTAGTCGATGTACCAGTGCTCTTCATGTTCATGGTGTTCACCTGTGCTGTCAGGTTCAGTACACTCATGGCGTCAATCTGGTAGCCTAAGGTCAGGCTTCCCATGGTGAATGGGGTTTTCACATTGTTGGTAGATGTCATCAGCTGGCTGGCACCGTTGTCCTGTATCTGTTCCATCTCGGTGGTGGTGTTACCAGGCTTGTTGTAGCTGGTCATCACGTTAGCACTGTACGAAAGCTTACCCTGCTGTCCGTTCAGGAAGAGGCTTCCGCCAAGCTGCTTGTTACCTGCCGATGCACGTATGGTTCCGTTATAGCCGTTCATGCTCTGTGCGGCCTGTCCGTTCATGCTCTGCTTGTTCATCACAATGTTCAGCACACCTGCAGCACCCTCGGCATCGTACTTAGCGCCGGGATTGGTCATCACCTCAATGCTCTTAACGGCCGAGGCTGGCATGCTCTTGAATACCATCGATGGGTTGCTCGAGAACATTACGTTAGGCATACCGTCTACATATACCTTGAATGATGAGCTGCCGTTTACGGTGATGTTATCCTGTCCGTCAACTGTTACCATAGGCACCTTGCGCAGCATATCGAGTACGGTGTTCGACTTTGAGTCTTCATCCTCGGCTACGTTGTAGCTCATCTTGTCGACCTCCATTTTTACCAATGGCTTCTGGGCTACTACTTCCACACCTTTCAGCATGGTCTCGCTGTCCTTAATAAAAATGGTGCCCAAGTCGATAGGTGTTTCTTTTCCCAGTTCAATGCTCTGGCGAAGTTCTTCTTTGCCAACACTGCTGAATACAATGTCGAACTTACCCTTACCTTTTACCTCCTGCTGGAAGTGTCCGTTCTCATCGGTAATAAACATGGCGATAGGCTTGTCGGTTTTGCCTGCCTTGAATACGCGAACGGTGGCAAATGGTTCGCCCTCGTTCAGGTTCTTGTCCATCAGCACGCCACTAATGGTGGTCTTCTGTGCCATTACTACTGCTGAGAGTGTCAGCATCATTGTTACCAGGAAAAATCTGATCTGTTTCATACCTTTTATATTTTTATTGTTTCTATTTTTCTGTTTTTTGTCCTTTCGACGTTGCAAAGGTATGAAGAATGGGGGCAAACGTGAAATTACTTTCGACGTTTGCCCCTATGTGTTTCGACGTTTACCCTCAAGTTAGATCTTTTCGAGTGCCTGCTTGATGTCGTCGAGTATATCTTCTACGTCCTCGATACCTACCGAGAGGCGAATCAAATCGGGTGCTACACCAGCTTCGCGCAGCTGTTCGTCGCTCAACTGGCGATGGGTGTGGCTGGCGGGATGCAGCACGCAGGTGCGAGCATCGGCCACGTGGGTCACGATGTTTATCATCTCCAGTGAGTCCATCCACTTGATAGCTGTCTCGCGTGTACCTTTCAGGCCGAAGGCGATGACACCACAGCTACCGTTGGGCAGGTATTTCTGTCCCAGAGCGTAGTGCTTATCAGTTGGCAGTCCGCAGTAGTGTACCCAAGCCACCTTGTCGTTAGCATTCAGGAACTCGGCCACTTTCTGCGCGTTCTTGCAGTGCTGAGCCATACGCAGATGCAGTGTCTGCAGTCCCATGTTCAGCAGGAATGAGTTCTGTGGAGCTGGGATACTACCCAGGTCGCGCATCAGCTGGGCTATCAGCTTGGTGGTGTAACCCATCTTGCCAAAGGCCTTCACGTATGTCAGTCCGTGGTACGACTCATCGGGAGTGCACAGTCCGGGGAACTTCTCGGCATGAGCCAGCCAGTCGAAGTTGCCACTATCCACTACGCATCCGCCTACCTGAGTGGCTAATCCGTCCATATATTTTGTGGTAGAGTGGGTTACGATGTCGGCACCAAACTCAAATGGGCGGCAGTTCACGGGTGTTGCAAAGGTGTTATCTACAATGAGGGGCACACCATTCTTATGGGCAATACGTGCAAACTTCTCAATGTCGAGCACGGCACAACCGGGGTTAGAGATTGTCTCGCCAAACAGTGCCTTGGTATTTGGGCGGAAGGCTGCCTGAATCTCCTCCTCACTGGCCTCTGGACTCACAAATGTGCACTCAATGCCCAGCTTCTTCAGTGTGACACCGAAGAGGTTGAAGGTGCCACCATAGATTTCGTTCGATGTTACGATATGGTCGCCTGCCTCACAGATGTTGAATACTGCATAGAAGTTTGCTGCCTGGCCCGACGATGTGAGCACAGCGCCAACGCCACCCTCGAGTGTGCATATCTTTGCAGCCACTGCATCGTTGGTGGGGTTCTGTAGGCGGGTGTAGAAGTAACCCTCCTTTTCCAAATCAAACAACTTTGCCATCTCGTCAGAGTCATCGTACTTAAAGGTAGTACTCTGAATGATAGGCAACTCAATTGGTTCTCCGTTCTTGGCCTTGTAGCCAGCCTGTACGCACAGCGTGCCTTGTCTCAGTTTCTTCTCCATTTGCTTGTTGATTATTTCATTTTGGGCACAAAAGTACCAAATTCTAATCAAATAGCCAAATATAATTCGCTTTTTCTATCATTAAGGTAAGATAGGTGAATATCTATTCATAGACAAAACAAAAATTTTTTGAAATAAATAACTTTGTTCTAAAATTTTTTCTTATCTTTGCAGAAGAAATCTAATTTATTAATATAAGTATGACTCAACCTTTATTTTTAATACCTGGTGATAAAGTGGCATTGGTTTCGCCTGCCTATTGGGTAGACCAAGAGGTTATTGCTGAGGCAGCAGCTGTAGTTGAAAGCTGGGGCTTGCAACCTGTTATTGGTCCCAACACAAATTGTCTGAACGCTAATGTATATGCTGGAACTGCCGACGAGCGTGCGGCCGACATGATGTGGGCGCTCGAAGATGATAGTATCAAGGCTATTATCTGTAACCGTGGTGGCTATGGCTCAATTCATCTGCTTAATCGTATTAGTCGCGATAGTTACATCAAACACCCTAAATGGCTCATTGGACATGGTGATATAACCACACTGCTCTACGTCGAGGCCGGTGCTGGGGTAATGAGTGCTCACGGACCGATGGCTTTCCAGTTGGCCAGCAAATTGGAACCGTGTAGCAGTATTATGCGTGATATGCTGTTTGGTAAGGTGCCACATTACAAGGTTCCAGGTAATCCGCATAACCAGAGCGGACATGCCGAGGGTGTGCTGATAGGTGGTAATCTGTCAAGCTATTCGGCCATTGCAGGCTCAAAATTCAATCTGCCCGACAATCAGGATATTATCCTGTTTCTTGAAGAAATGGAAGAGTCATTACACGATATCGATCGCCTGTTCTATATGCTGCGACTACAATTAGATTTCTCACGTGTTAAAGGCATCATCTTCGGTACCTTCAGTTCTATCAGATTCGACTTGCAGTATTCGAGTGTAGAGGAGATGCTGATAGCTCACCTCAATGACTTGGATATTCCTATTGCTTGTGGTTTCCCCTTTGGTGGAAACAGTTGTATGCCATTAGTTGTTGGTGCTACATGTAAGCTTGATGTAACGCTCGAAGAGGCTGTGCTTTCCTTTGATGTCGCAGGTACTCAGTCACCTGTTCATGTGAAGCCTATTGACCCACAGCTCATGAAAGTAAATAAAGATTTGTAATCAACTACCACAGGTAATCTTCCTCCTCGGCATCAAAGTTAATAGGTCCTTGCCAGCCATTGGCACGGATTACCTGTTCTATTACCTTTACCTGGTCGGGGGATATAAGTCGTTCGCCCTTTCGCATCTGGAAATAGTGCTTACGGGTGAACTTATCGATAAGTTGACGGCGGATTTTGTACTCCATACGTCCTGGCATGTCGTAATACATGCGGGTGAATCCTTTCTTCTTTATCACACGTATGTCCTGGCGGAACATCGGACAACTATCACTACACATCAAAGGATTGTGCGGATTAACTGACAGATACACCTCTCTGCTGGTGTCGGCATAGCGGCCGACCATCCATCGAAGACAATGCTTGTGTAGCGGGCAGTTATCGATAAAACATATGGTATAGTGGTCAACTTTATCTTTCATGTGGCAAATGTACAAATAAAAAATGAAAACACATCAAATTTTGATATTTTTTTTTATCTTTGCACCATGATTATGAAAAGAATAACTATAAGCCTAATGGTGTTGCTGTTTGTTGCAGGGGCAATAATGGCACAGGAGAATGGAAAATTAGTGGTAAACACCAAGTGTGGAAAAGTAAGCGGCATCGTGCAGGAGGGTACGATGGCGTGGCTGGGTATACCCTATGCCAAGGTAGAAAGACTGATGCCACCACTGCCTGTAGATAAGTGGAAAGGCATACGTAAATGCGATCACTGGGGGCCGCAGGTTATGCAGCAAACATGGGGCCAGCAGTTGTCCGAGGATGAGATGTCGGAGAAGAACTCATGTGTGCTCAATGTTTGGACCACCGACCTTAATGCCAAGAAACCCGTGATGTTGTGGCTGCACGGCGGTGGTTTTGATTCGGGCACATCGGCTTGGAATCCAGGTATGCAGTTGGCTAAGAAAGATGTGGTAGTAGTCAGCATCAACCATCGACTAAACATACTCGGTTTCCTTGACTTGTCGGCTGTTTCAAAGAAATACGAGTATTCTGGCAATGTTGGTATGCTCGATGTCGTACAGGCTCTGGAGTGGATTCGCGACAACATCGCCAACTTTGGTGGCGACCCCAAGAATGTTACCGTATTTGGCGAGTCGGGTGGTGGTGGAAAGGTAGGCACACTGATGTGTATGCCTCAGGCCAAAGGCTTGTTCCATAAGGCTATCATTATGAGTGGTACCATACTGAATGTGAACAATCACGAGATGACTCAGAAGTTGGGTAAGGCCGTGCTCAAGGAACTGGGTATCAGCGAGGCTGATGTGGATAAGATAAAGGATGTGCCTTATCAGCAACTATACGATGCTGGACAGCGTGCTATGGCCGCCAGTATAGGCACCCGTAAACCAGGTACCCCGATGATGTGGGGCTTCGGACCTACTCCCGATGGCAAGGTATTGCTACAGCAACCCTTCCAACCATCTTTTGCATCAATATCGGATGACATACCTGTAATGATTGGCACTACCTTCAACGAACTGCAGCGCCTGCGTTATGACGAGGCTATGACCCAGGATGAGGTTCGCCAGCAGCTACTGCCTACCTTTGGCGACGATACCGATGCATATATCCAGGCCTTTGCCAAAGCGCATCCCGACTACGTGCCTCAGGACCTGCTGAGCATCGATTGGCTGTTCCGACCCAAAACACTGATTACTGCCGATGCGATGACCAAGACCCGCAAGGCACCCACCTATATGTATATGTTCACATGGCGCTCGCCAGTCAACAAGGGTTCGGTACATGGGCACGAACTGAAGTTTTGTTTCAACACACTCCATCAGTCGCCCAACGAACTGCCTCAGCCCACTGCCGCAGATCTGGAGTTGGCCGATAAGATGAGTAGCGCTTGGGCACAGTTTGCTCACACGGGCAATCCAAACATCAAGGCCCTGCCAGGTTGGCATCCATATTCAGCTGTTAACGGCGAACTGATGGTGTTCGACCATCGTTGTTACATCCGTAACAACCCCGACCGCCAACTGCAACAGATTATCAACCGCCATTGTTTTAAACAACTGGCCGAATTCAATAAAAAAAAATAATTTCTATTATGCTACAAAAAAGAATCAATCTGATTAGTTCACGTGCAGTTCATACATTATCGTTTGTAGCTGCCTTGTTGGTTACTGCTATCATGGGCACTGGATGCGCCACTGCTACCGACAATCCTGCCTTACCACAAGCCAATGACCTCACCGAGTCGGAAAAGGCCGAGTTGCTGGAACGAGCTTACGTTTATACGTTGCCGCTCATGCTTGTAGATGCTACCTATCTGAAAATGACCAATGTAGAGGAACCTGTTGGATCACAAGCACCTGCCAACCGACTGATGCATGCCCGCAAACTGGCCAATTCCCAGACAAAGGACGTGGTAACACCAAATGTTGACACCAACTACTCGCAGGTTATGATGGACCTGACAGACGATGCACTCGTACTGCGCCTGCCACATACCGATCGCTTCTGTCTGGCCCAGATTCTCGATGCCTGGAGTAACTGCATAGCTACACCCGTAGCCACCGACATAAAAGGCGAGTATGGATTCTACTGTTTCACTGGTCCTAACTTTAAGGGTACTGTTCCTGCCGACATGACTCAGATAGCTTGTCCTACTAACCATGTGTGGATGCTGTTGCGCACCGTATGTATGGGCGAGGACGATCTGACTAACGTGATTGCTATACAGAATGAGATGCGTACATACCTGCTGAGCGAATATCTGGCCACAGGTGCTGAGTATACCGGAAAAGGCGTTGTAAACCCCGACTACAGTTTCGATGCGCCAGTGAACTATGTGATGAAGATGTCGATGGCCGACTACTTTGCTCGTGCCAATGAGCTGATGCTCACCAATCCTCCTGCAGCAGCCGATGCCGAGTGGCTGGCCGACCTTAAGCGCATTAATGTGGGTCCTGGGCTTACCTTCGATGCCAGCATCTTTGGCAGTAAGGGCCCAGAGATGTGGGCAAACCTAGTGCGTAACATCATTGCCATCACCACACCTAAGAGTCAGCAGTTTGTTAAGCCTAATGGTTCATGGCAGTTCTATGGAGAGCCTATTGCCGAGTTCGGAACAGAGTTCTATTATCGTGCACTTATAGCTGTAGCAGCCCTCGCTGCCAACCCGGTAAGCGTGGCTGTATATCCACGTGCTAATGTTGATGTGAATGGTCAGCACCTGAACGGCAAGCATAGCTATCGCCTGCATATCGATCCCGAAAACTGGCCCGATACCAATGCCTATGGTTTCTGGAGTATCACACTGTATGGTGAGGATAACTTCCTTTACGACAACTCGCTCAACCGTTATAATATCACAGACCGTGACAAGTGGAAACTGAATGACGATGGCTCATTAGATATCTATATATCTCACGAGGCCGACACCGAGCATCCTGATAACTGGTTGCCAGCTCCCGACGACGACTTCCACCTGATATTCCGTATCTACAACCCCGTAGCCAGAATAGCAACCAATGCGTGGACGATGCCCGTCATCACGCCATTAAACTAACCATACTGGTGGTATGATTATTTGTGATAATCCGAGGGGGCAACGCCAACCATTTTTTTGAATACCTTCGAGAAGTAGTTCGGATCGGCAAAGCCACAACTGTAGGCTGTCTCCGACACGTTGTGCCCTTGGGTTATCATTTCGCAAGCCTTCTGTATACGTTTGTGGCGGATATAGTCGCCTGCCGACGTGTTCATCAAGCTCTTCATCTTCGTGTGCAGCAGACTGCGGCTCATGCCCAGTTCTAAGGTAATATCGGTAACCGAGAAGTTCGCGTTGCCGATATTTTTGTCTACCAGCTCCATCAGGCGTTGGATAAAGTCGCGGTCAAGCTGGGTCAGACTGTCGTTTGACTCCAATGATTGTTCGCTGCCATCGAATATCGACTTCTGGCGGTTCTGTATCAGCTTGAGCAGGTTGCTGATTTGCAACGACAGCGATTCAGGGTCGAACGGCTTCAGTACGTAGGCGTCGGCACCATTGCGATAGCCGTCTTTCACATCCTCGGGGTCGCCCTTAGCCGTAAGCAGTATCACGGGTATGTGGCTGGTGCTCATGTTACTCTTAATCATGTTGCACAGCTCGGCGCCTGTCATCACTGGCATCATCACATCCGAAACCACGATATCGATGTCGGTGCGACTGATGGCGATATCCCACGCCTGCTGTCCGTCGGGGGCTGTAAGTACATTGTAGTCGGCTGCAAACAACTGTTTCAGGAAGTGCAGCATATCCTCGTTGTCCTCCACTACCAGTAGGGTGCGCTTGTGAGGAGCCAATGCCGATGGGGTAGTGGCAGTTGATGCTGCACTGCCGGTAATCACCATCTGGGTGGTGTCGAGTTTCTTGAGATAGTTGGCTACTGATGCTTGTTCGCTGTCGGCCGAAATCTTATTTTTGTCAGAGAAGGCGCTGCCTGAGATGTTAAGCATTACCGTAAACGTGCTGCCTTTTCCTAACTCACTCTCGACCGATACCGAACCCTTATGGATTTCAACCAGTCGGTGAACCAGTGCCAAACCAATGCCCCAGCCACTGCTATTGGTGCTATAGCCGCGTTTGGTTTGATAGTAACGGTCGAAAATGTTTTTCTGTTCTTCCTTAATAATACCAATACCTGTATCCGATACCTGCATCTTGAGGAATAAATCGGGCGAGTCGGGTTCCTGTGTAATCTCGGCATTGATGGTGATGGTGCCGCCGTTGCCGGTAAACTTGATGGCATTCGACATGAGATTATTCAGGATGTGCTCTATATACGAAGGCGAGAACCATCCGTCTTCGCCATTATCCATGCAGTTTACGTTCAGTTGCAGGTCTTTGGCTTGAACAGCTTCGTTAAAGTTGTCGGCTACTACGCTTACAAACTCCACCGGATTGCCTTGCTGTACATAGAACGGGAAATTATCCGACTCAATCTTGTTGAACGTTACCAACTCGTTTATTAATCGTTCCATCTTCGAGCAGTTGCGGATGGCCATGTTGAGCGATTCGCCTACCTCTTTATCTACCTGACTGGCACCGATACTCTTGAGTGGTGCCATGATAAGCGAGAGTGGGGTTTTGAGTTCGTGCGATACCATCGTGAAGAAGTTCGACTTCATGCGGTCAATCTCTTCTACTTTGGCTCTCTCCATGTTAGCGTAGCGCACTTTCTCCTGTTCTTTCATACGCATGTTGTAAAGCGAGAGCCCGCCAACCACGAGCGCGGCAAAGCATATAAAATAGATGATGTATGCAAGAGGTGAGAGATAGAACGGCGCTTTAATAACAATGGTAAGTGTGCGCTCAGGACATTGGTCCCAATCGCTGTCGCAGGTGTTGGCTCTCACGTGCAGCTGGTAAGTGCCCGGACTGAGCAGATAGCCGTAGAATCTGCGCTCGGTACCTACGCTGCGCCAATCGCTATCAATACCATCCACCTTTATCTGGTACTGTATGCCCTGAACATTCTCGGGCATCACCACGCCGTACTCAATATGGAACGAGTGCGACTCATCGTAGGTAAGCGTAATGCGGTCGGTATAGTCAATCTGTTGCTTTACCAAGTCGTTTACAAACAGTTTCTTGAAATGCACGTACATGTTCTTGGCCTCGGCGTGCATCTGTTGGGGGCGGAAGGTAATCAGACCATCGAATGTACCCATGAGCACCTGTCCGTTCGATGCCAGATAGGTGGATGTGAAGTTGAACTGATTGACTGGCAGCTCGGCACCTGCCGAGAAACAACGGGTATGTCCGTCACTCAGTCGGTGACAAAATAAACCTTGGTCGGTGCCTATCCACAGGCATCCCGTTTTGTCTTCTATAATGCTGCACACGGTGCATTGGCGGGGAATCCATGTGCCGGCCTGGTGTACCTTGCCGCTCTTGGCATCGAGCCAGAACAAACCGTTGTTGTTGGTGCCTATCCACAAACGACCTTTTGAATCCTCGAATGTCGAGATGACGTAGTTGTCGGTGAGTCCGCACCCATTATCTCTGCTGTAGCTGGTAATCTTGTTGTTGCCTATGCAGTATACACCGCAGGCCACTGTGCTGGCCCATAATTGGTTGTGGCGGTCAACGAACAGCGAATAGATAAATGTACGGTCTAACAAGTCGTGCCCTAACGCGCAGAAGGTGTCCGTCTTGTCATCGTAATAGCGCAGTCCCTCCATCGTGGCTACCCATAGGCGCCCTTTCTTATCGCGGGTAATATAAAAGATGCCTTCCGATGTCAGTCCTTTGGTGTGATAGTACTGGGTAGTCTTATGGCTTTGCAGGTTGTACTTGAAGAGTCCTTTGAATCGGGTGCCAATCCAAATGTCGGAAGTCTTCGAGTCGTAATAAATGCTATGGGTGTTCGAGTCGAGATTAGGAATGCCGTTGAATGGCGTAAACTGCCCTGTTACAGAGTTGTAGATGTTCACACCTTGGTCTTCGCTGGCAATCCAGAATACGCCTGGCGATGTCTCGGTCATCATGCGGGGGATACGGGCTTTCAGCTCGCCTTTGGCGGCACTGGGCTCGAAGTGGCGGAACAGCGGTTTCTGGCTCGACAGGTAGTCGACACCGCCGAAGTATGAACCTATCCAGATGTTATTCTGGCGGTCGGACAGAATGGTATAAATCGCATTGTCCGACAGTCCGTCACTGCTATAACCTTTCTGTGTGAGAATGCTACTGCCATCGGGATTCAGTGTCAGTACACCGTTCTCGGTACCAAACCAGATGCGATGCTCTTTGTCTTCCACAATCACACGTACAATGCCGCCAGTTAGTTGGCTGGCGCTGTAGCGCTGCTGGGCGCGTGTTCTCAGATGATAGCATATAACGCCACCGTCGTTGGTGCCAATCCATAGGCGTTGGTGCGAGTCAACCAGTAACGGTAGGATGGCATTGTGACCGCCATTGATACTCACGTCGAGTGGAAGAATCCTGGTAAGACTGGCATCCATCGAGAATATCATCTCGCTGGCCGACACGTAGATGTTGCCTGCTTTGTCCTTCGATAGCGATGCTATTGTACCGGCATTGAGCGAGGGTATAACCACAAACGAGTCAATCTTGGCATCGTAGGCATACAGTTGGTTTGAACCTGTCAGTATACGTCCGTCGTTCGTTTCGGTAAAACTGGTGCAGAAGCCGCGTACATTGTGGTAATTACGAAAATCGTCGGTTTCTTGGCGGTACAGGCTTACACCATTCTCGGTACTAACCCACAAGCGGTGTTTGCTGTCTACAAACAGCCCATGCACAAAGTTATGTACCAACGAGTTGGCATCGCCCTCCACGTGGTAGTAAGTCTCAACGTTATAACCGTCGTATTTTGCTAATCCGTTACGCGTACCTATCCATATATAGCCGTTGTTATCCTGTACCATGCTCTCTACCTGTTGGTTGGGTAAACCATACGAGGTATTCAAATGCTGGAACTTAAAGTCAGCAGCATCCATCATCAAACATGTAAAGAGCCAAGTAAGGAGTAACGTTATATATCGCATAGCTTCGTTTTTATCTGTGTGCAAATTTAGCGATTAATTCTGAAATTACCCCTATTTTTGTGCAGTAATTCTGTACTTTTGACGATTTTACCCGTTTTGAAAACAATATTACCCGTCCCGAAATCACCTTTTTATTACTTTTGCAGCGAAAATCTTTATCGACAACCAAAAATATAACTAAATGTATAGCAAGACCAACTTAAGATTAACGATGACTTTCATGGCTGTACTTTCTGTTTTGCCGTCATGTAGTTCGACCGACACGGGGAGCGATGTAGCACCTGTGCCCGAAAAACCATCTGTGCCCCAGAAGGAAGTATTGACCGAAGCCGACCCTACTATCTTTGTAGATACCGATGGTACCTATTATTTATATGGTACGGGTAGTAACTCGGGTACAGGATTCTATGTGTATCGTTCTACCGATATGAAAAGTTGGCAAGGACCAGTAGGTAATGCCAACGGCTTCTGTCTGTCGGGTGCCACCTCTTTCGGTACTACCGGATTCTGGGCTCCTCAAGTTGTGAAGCGTGGCGATACCTATTATATGTTCTATACTGCCAATGAGCAGATTGCTGTAGCAACATCAACTTCGCCAATGGGACCTTTCACCCAGAGCGAGAAGAAGGCAATCGTAACACCAGGCAAGGCCATCGATCCTTTTGTGCTGTTCGATACCGACGGTAAGACCTATCTGTATCATGTACGCCTGCAAGAAGGCAACCGTATCTTTGTAGCCGAGATGACCGACGACCTGATGGGTATAAAGGAAGAAACGGCTAAGGAGTGCGTTCATGCCACCGAACAGTGGGAGAATACAGCACAAGCCAGTTGGGGCGTAACCGAAGGTCCTACTGTATTGCATATTGGTGATACCTATTATATGTTCTACTCGGCCAACGACTTTCGTAATATCGATTATGCCGTAGGCGTGGCCACTTCATCATCGCCTTTCGGACCTTGGCAGAAATCGTCGCAGTCGGTTATCAATCGTGCCAATATCGGCTATTATGGTACGGGCCATGGCGATATGTTTAAGGACGCACAAGGCCAGTGGAACTATGTGTTCCATACACACTACAGTTTTATCGAGGTGAGTCCACGAAAGACTGCTGTGGTGGGTTTGACGCAGAAGGACCATACATTCAGCGTTACCGATGGTACTTTCCATTATTTGAATAAAGAGTAATTCTTTTTCTTGCAACCAACAAAAACTTCAAATATATGTTCAAAAAATCTTATTTAGTATCAGCTTTGGCTGCTTTGTCTATGTCTGCATCTGCCATCAATATCCAGACGCAGATCAGTCTGAAACAGCCAGGCAATGAGGCAAAGGTTATCCTGTTACAGGCCAACGGCAATGAGTTGAAGGCTGCTAATGGCGAGACTCTGCCTTTACACATCAGTGCGCAACTGGCTAACGATGGCAACGAGCAGGTTTACACCGTTACCATCAAGGCCGATGCCACAACGTATTACAATTTCGGTGCGCAGCTTGCCACAGGTATTAAGTCGGCCAACAGCGAGTTCTATCTGCCAGGTTTCTGGTATCATCGCAACTTGCGTTCGCCCAAGCAGGCACCTGCTTTCCACACATCCAAGAGCTGGAACTTCCGCGAGGATCGTTTGTCGTCGCCTATGACCAGTGTTTACGATGAGGCTAACGGCAAGTCGGTGTCTGTGATGCGTCAACTGGATGCACCACAGGAGTGCTTGACAACGCACCAGCAGGGTGAAATCATCCTGAGTGGTGAGACTTCGTTAGGTTACTTGGGTCTGGACTGCGAACAGCAGGAGGCCAAGCTCACCTTTGGCTATCCCTACATCGAGACACCTAAGCGTTACATCCGTAAGCTTACTTTGGCTGAACCCGTCTTTGCTTTTGCTAAGATTGAGAAGGGCGAAACCAAGACTGTCAAGTGGCGCATCAGTCAGACCGAGGCTAAGGACTTTGGTCAGCATGTTACATTGATGTGGCAGCGTTGTTTCGATAATCTGAAGCCACAGGCATTGAAGCCGCTCTTTACACCCGACGAGATGAAGAAAGGTCTGACTAACTACTTCCGTAACTCGTATGTAAGCAACTACCCCTTGAAGTACAATTCTGGACACACTCTGCTTACCAGCGATTGCAAACCTTTCCCCGAGGCACAGGTAGGCTTCTGCGGTCGTGTTCTGTTGAACGCTTTTAACGCCATTGAGTATGGAGAGCAGCACGGCGAACAGGATTTGGTAACTATGGGTAATGAGATTCTGGAGAGCTATCTGCAGCATGGCCTTACCAGCGCAGGATATTTCTATGATAATGTGAATTTTACGCGTGGATTCCCTACCGACGATAAGGTGGTACATTCTATCCGTCAGCAGTCGGAGGGTGTCTATGCTATTCTGCTTTATCTCAAGTACGAAAAGCAGCACGGCCGTCGTCATCCTGAATGGGAGGCTCGTATCAAGGCTATCCTCGATGGTTTTGTGAAGCTGCAGAAAGCCGATGGTAGCTTTGCCCGTAAGTATCACGATAACGGTACCGATGTGGATGGTACAGGTGGTAGCACTCCTTCGTCAACCTCAGCTTTGGTGATGGGCTATCGTTACTTCGGTAAGAAACAGTATCTGGAGGCTGCTCGTCGCACTGTCGACTATCTGGAGCTGAATATTATCTCAAAGAGCGATTATTTCTCATCAACACTCGATGCTAACTGCGAGGATAAAGAGGCTGCCATTGCAGCTGTTACCGCCACCTATTATCTGGCTGCTGTAACCAAAGGCAAGGAGCGTCAGCGCTATATCAACCTCTGCGAGAAGGCTGCCTACTTTGCCCTGTCGTGGTACTACATGTGGGATGTTCCCTTTGCACAGGGACAGATGTTAGGCGAGTTAGGTCTGAAGACCAGGGGTTGGAGTAACGTATCGGTCGAGAACAACCATATCGATGTGTTTGTATTCGAGTTGCCACATATTGTGAAGTGGCTGGGACAGCAGATGGGCAATGCCCGTTTCCTGCAGATGCACGATGTTATCTTTAATTCTCTCTCACAGTTAATGCCTACACCCGAGCGTCTTTGTGGTATCTCTGTACCAGGATTCTATCCCGAGGTGGTACAGCATACTACTTGGGACTATGGTATGAACGGTAAGGGATTCTATAATAACCTCTTTGCTCCCGGCTGGACTATTGCCTCGCTCTGGGAGATGTATTCACCAACACGAACTGATGATTTTCTAAAAAAATAGTTTTAACATTAAACCTAACAATCAAATGGAAAAGAAATTAATTGCTTCGCTGGCAGGCGCAGCCCTACTCATGGTGGCTTCGCCCATATCAGCCGAACGAAAACTGGCCATGTCGGTTCATGCCAGCACTGTAGCAGCTACCCAGCAGCAGCGTACTGTTACTGGTAAGGTTGTTGATGCTCAGGGCGAACCTCTGATTGGTGTTACCGTCAAGGAACAGGGCACTCAGAATGCCGCTGTTACCGACATGGACGGTAGTTTCAAACTGTCGCTTAGCAAAAGCGATGCACAGGTTGTATTTACCTACATTGGTTATGTGGATGTTACCGCTCGCGCTACTAATAACATGGTGGTGACGATGAAGGAAGACAGAAACGAACTGAACGAGATAGTTGTGGTGGGTTACGGTACCCAGAAGAAAGTGAACCTCACCGGTTCGGTTGTATCTGTAAATCTTGAGAAGGAAACCAATTCACGTCCTGTTACAACAGTGGCTCAGGCATTGCAGGGTATGGCTGCCGGTCTCGACATCCTGCAGGGTTCAGGTAAGCCCGGTGCCGAGAACTTCTCAGTTAACATCCGTGGCGTTGGAACCATGAACGATGCCAGTCCGCTGGTATTGGTCGATGGTATGGAGATGAGCCTGTCGGATGTAAATCCTATGGACATTGAGAGCATCTCAATCCTGAAAGATGCTGCTTCATGTGCCATCTATGGTAACCGCGGTGCTAATGGTGTTATCCTGGTAACTACTAAGAGCGGTACCGAGGGTAAGGTCAGCGTTACCTACACTGGTCGTCTGTCAGTTAATAAGCCTTCAAAGCTGGTTCGCTTCATGTCGAACTATGCCGACTATATGGAGATGGTCAACGAGGCCAGTGAGAATATCGGTACTGCCGGTAAGTATCCACAAACCGTCATCGATCAGTGGCGCAAAGCTGAGGCTAATCCCAATGGTATTGCCGAGTCGGGCTATCCCAACTACGTGGCTTATCCTAATACCGACTGGTATGACGAGATCTACCAGACCAAGGTGATGCAGGAGCATGCTATCTCACTGTCGGGTAAGGATACCCGTACCCGTTATAACCTCGGTCTTACCTATCTCGATAACCCTGGTATGATTGTACGTTCGGGCGAACAGAAGTACTCTGTCAACCTGAAGCTGATATCCGATATTACCAATTGGTTGCAGATGGGTGCACAGGTTTGGGGTACACATAGCGATCGCGACCGTAACAATGTAGATGCCCTGTCGAGCTGGGAGTTCCTGAAGACCGTACCAGGTATCTATCCATATTACGATGGTAAGTTCGGTGGTATCGAGACTTCGGTCGAGGATGGTGCAGCCCATAACCCCATGCAGCTGCTCAACGGCGATGGCGATAGCTATTTCAAGACAACCCATGCTTACACAACAGCCTATGCTCAGGTTAAGTTCTTGAAGGACTTTACTTTCAAAACAACCTTTGGTTACGATTACTTCAATACCCGTCATAAGTACACCGACGGTCAGAACGAGAGCTATAGCTTTAGCCGTAATGAGGTAGTGGCTTCGCCTGCTGCACTCGAGGCACTCTCAAGCTATATGTACTATCATCACTACTATAACTGGAAGATAACCAACACCCTGAACTGGGCGCACACCTTTGCTCAGAAACACGATGTAGGTGCTTTGGTTGGTTTCGAGGAGGGTAAGAACAGCGATGGTAATACCGACGTGAAGAAGATGGGTATGATCGACGCCACACTGACCGACCTCAACACCCTGACATCGGAAGAGTATACCCACGGTAACTTTACCGGCTATACCTACCGTTCATGGTTCGGTCGTCTCAACTATGCTTACGATTCACGCTATCTGTTGGAGGCTAACTTCCGTTACGATGGTTCATCACGTTTCTCGCCCGATAACCGTTGGGGCTTCTTCCCCTCAGCATCTGCTGGATGGCGTATCAGCGAGGAGGCTTTCGCTAAGAACTCATTCCTGAGCGTATTCGATAACCTGAAGTTGCGTGCATCTTACGGTAAACTGGGTAACTCATCGGTTGATAACTATGCTTATCAGTCTTGGTATGAGACCGGTTACACCACTATGGGTGGCAAGAAGGTTCCCCGCTTCTATCTGAAGAACCTGCCTAACATGAACGTTACTTGGGAGACAACTAAGACCTTCAACGTTGGTCTCGACTTTACAACTCTTGGTGGTCGTCTGTCGGGTGTTATCGACTACTACGACAAGCAAACCTCTGGTATTCTCTATCGTCCATCTATCGGTTTGATTTTCGGTGATAAGGTAGCTCCATTGCAGAATCTGGCTGGTGTTAGCAACCGCGGTCTCGAAATGACTTTCCGTTGGGAGGATAAGATTGGCGATGTAACCTATGGCGTTGCTGTTAATGGTTCGTTCAACAAGAACCGTGTGACCGATTATAAGGGTGGTATCATCCAGGGATGGGGGGCCGATCCAAACAATCCCAATCCTAATGTTTACTACTCAAACCTCGGCGAGGTGTCATCGGGTGGTACACAGCGTTTGGTCGAGGGCCACATGATGAACGAGTTCTATGTTTACCCAATCTATAACGGTACGGGTACCTACTACGATGCCAATGGTGTGGTTAATCCCAATGGCGGTCCACGCGATGGTATGATTCGTACCCCCGAGGATTTGAAGTGGGTACAGGACATGATTGCTGCTGGTTATTCGTTCGAGCCACAGCACGCTGTTACCCAGAATGCCATCTGGTATGGTGAGTATATCTATGCCGATACCAATGGCGATAAAGTCTATGGTGGCAGTCACGACCAGCAGTTCATGGGCGAGTCGAACGTGCCTAAGTTTACCTTCGGATTCCAGGCTCATGCCGAGTGGAAGGGTATCGACCTTTCAATGAACTGGGGTGGTGCTACTGGCTTCTCAACCTACTGGCGTGAGATAGGTCAGAACTCGTCAAACGTGGTATTCGGTCTGTCAATCCCACAGTGGATAGCCGACGATCACTACTTCTATGATCCTAATAACCCCAACGATCCTCGTACTAACATCACCTCAAAGAATCCACGTATGTCGCTGGAGAATCCAAGTATGAGCGATGCACTCGACAATACATTCCATCTCTATAGCTGCGATTACCTGAAGCTGCGTAACCTTACTATCGGTTACACATTGCCAAAGAACATCAGCAGAAAGTTCTATGCCGAGAATCTGCGAGTTTACTTCTCGGGCGAGAACCTGTGGACCATTACAAGCTTCCCCGGACTTGATCCTGAGATGCGTTCTGGTGAGGGTTATGCTACTATGCGCCAGCTCTCATTCGGACTGAATGTAACATTTTAACCATCAATAATGAATAACCGATATGGAAAAGAAAATAATCAATAATATGTGTCGCAGCCTTGTGCTGGCTGCCACGAGTGTCGCACTGACGGCTTGTAATGCCGACTTCCTGGATACTCAACCTTCCGACCGTGTAGGTACCGACCTGGTATGGTCGACCTATAACATGGCCGATGCCGTGGTGAATGGTGCCTACGAGCGTTTCTATTGGGAACAGCAGGGCGAATGTCCCGATTGGCAGAACTTCGATGCAGCTACCGATGTGTGCGATTTGGATGCCAACTGGGGTGGTTACGACTGGGCGCGCGGTCGTTGTAATGCCAGCTACTGGGGATTTAACGATTGGTGGAAACGCCTTTATGAGGAAATCTACCGTACCAGTAACGTAATCAATAACCTCGACAGATGTGAGGCTATGCCTGCTTCGGAGCGTGCTCGCGACATTGCCGAGTGTAAGTTCCTGCGTGCGTGGGCTTACTACCGTGCCAACGTGCTGTGGCGTGGCGTGCCCCTCTATACCGAGCCAGTAGAATATGGCGAGGATACCAAACCACGTAACACTGCCGATGAGGTATGGCAGCAGATTCTGAAGGATTGCTCTGAGGCTATCGCCGAGCCAAGCCTGCCTAATAAGTATGCTACCTCTGATAAGAACTACGGCCGTGTAACCAAGGCTTGTGCCTATTATCTGCGTGGTCAGGTTTACATGTGGCTGAAGGAATGGGATAAGGCTGCTGCCGACTTTACTGCCATCACTACGATGGGCTTCCAGTTGTTCCCCGACTATAAGAATATGTTCAAGGCTGCCAACGAGCGCAACGACGAGTATATCTTCCAGTATCAGTATACCGACGAGGATGGTATGGGTTCGCTGTTGGGTCGTACACATGGTAACCGTAATACATATACTGCCGATGGCTTTGGCTGCTGGAATAATCTGATTCCTAATCCTTATTTCGTCGATTCTTATGAGTATGCCGATGGTAAGCCTTTCAATATGGACGAGGTGTTCCCTGGCTACTCAAAGATGGATCCTAAGGCTCGTTCGGTTTACTTCCTGCGCGACGGTCTCGATCCCAATGCATCAAGCGATAAACTTAAGAATGGCTATCAGCAGATGGTGACCTATGGTGCCGACATGAGCCAGTACGACAAGGATGGTAACGAGGCCCGTATCCTGAAGGTTTATCAGAATCGCGACCCACGTATGTTGATGAACTTCATCACACCTTATTCTACTTATAAAGGTGGTTCAACCTCTGATTGCTGGGATTACACTTTGCGCTGGCCTTATATAGGTTCGGATAATGCTGCTCCTTACGACCTGCGTACCGATACCAACGACCGCTTCTACTACCTGTGGCGTAAGTTCGTGCCCGAGGGACGTGAGACAAAGAACGGCTTGAATAGCGATATCGATACACCTATCTTCCGTTATGCCGGTGCACTCATCTCGCTGGCCGAGGCTCTGAACGAACAGGGTAAGACCGATGAGGCTGTGAAATACATCAATATGGTTCGTGCCCGTATCCCTGGTCTGGCGCTGCTCAATAGCAACGAGTACACCAAGGTAACAAGTCAGGATAATATGCGTGAGCGTATCCGCAATGAGTATGGCTGGGAGCTCTGTGGCGAAGGTCAGCTCTACTGGAAGCAGTTGCGTTGGGACACTTGGCTCGACCGTAAGTTAGGTACTAACCGCGCACTGGTTAGTGATCCTGCACAGCTGAACGGTGCTAATGGTATGACCGAAATCTGGGGTACCAAGCGCTACACCAATAACTACATTGGTGAACACGTCAAGCTTTTCGCTGTACCACAGGGTGAATTGGAGCGTAATCCTAATCTTACACAAAATCCTGGTTGGTAATATGTTAGTAATGAAAAAAAGAAATTACATGTTTTCTATAGTTAGTATAATTGTTGGCATTATGCCTATCTTGGGTTGCTCATCGTCTTCCGACGGTGAGCACTCTCAGGACATAACGCCAACCCCTGTTCCTGTTGTTCAGAAGTATCAAAACCCTATTATATCAACATCGTTGCCCGATCCCTCTATTGTAAGGACTGCCGATGGTGTGTTCTACCTCTTTGCTACCGAGGATATCCGTAATCTGCCCATCTATCGTTCTACCGATTTAATGAAGTGGCAGTATGTAGGTACGGCTTTCAACGACGAGAGTCGCCCTAAGTGGAATCCCGGTGGTGGTATATGGGCACCCGATATCAACTATGTAGATGGTAAGTATATGCTCTATTACTCTAAATCTACATGGGGTGGTGAGTGGACCTGCGGTCTGGGTGTAGCCTCGGCCGATAAGCCACAAGGCCCTTATACCGATCATGGCGCATTGTTTATTAGTCAGGATATCGGTGTACAGAACAGTATCGATCCGTTCTTTATTGAAGATGGTGGCAAGAAGTATGTGTTCTGGGGCTCGTTCCATGGTATCTATGGTATAGAGCTGAGTGCCGATGGACTAACTATTAAGCCAGGCTCAAAGCCCGTGCAGATAGCTGGCAATCAGATGGAGGCTACCTATATCCATCATCGCGATGGCTATTACTATCTGTTTGGCTCGAACGGCTCTTGCTGCGAGGGCAATAATAGTACCTATCAGGTTGTTTACGGTCGTTCGGAGAATCTGTTCGGCCCTTACGTTACTAAGGATGGAAAGCGTATGCTCGATGGTGCTTTCGATGTGCTGCTGCATGGTAGCAACAATGTGGCCGGCCCAGGACATAATGCCGAGTTTATTACCGACGATGCCGGTCAGGACTGGATGATTTATCATGGTTACATGAGAAGCGATCCCGACGCTGGCCGACAGGTATTGATGGACCGTGTAGAGTGGGTGAACGGTTGGCCTTTAGTAGCAGGCAACCAGTCATCGGTCGAGAGCCGTTGTCCAACGTTTAATAAATAAAATCTATTAGAAAGATGGCACTCGGGTGATTAGATGCACTCGAGTGCTGTTTTTTTTCATAAAAATACTCAATTTATTCTGACTCTCATGAAAAAATGCTTATCTTTGCGCAAAATAACGCAATTTTAAATACGATTAAGCATTATGGCGAATACCGAGCATCTGATGATGAATGCCAACCCCATTGTGGTGGCACTTCAGAAACCTGCGGCAGAATTTACCAAGGCCGACATTATTGATTATATCATGAACAACGACATCCGTATGGTAAACTTTATGTATCCAGGCGGTGACGGTAGGTTAAAGACACTTAACTTTGTGATTAATGATTTGGCTTACCTTAATACGATACTTACTTGTGGTGAGCGTGTAGATGGCAGCAGCTTGTTCTCGTTTATTCAGGCAGGCAGCAGCGATCTTTATGTGTTGCCTCGTTATCGTACAGCTTTTGTCGATCCGTTTGCCGAGATTCCCACAGTATCGTTGCTCTGTTCGTTCTTCGATAAGGATGGTCATCCGTTGGAGTCGTCACCTGAGCATACGTTGCACAAGGCTGCCGAAGCCTTCCGTCAGGTAACTGGTATGGAGTTTCAGGCTATGGGCGAATTGGAGTATTACGTTATTAGCGACGATGAGGGCATGTTCCCAGCTCAGGACCAGCGAGGGTATCACGAGTCGGCTCCTTATGCCAAGGCCAATGAGTTCCGTACCCGTTGTATGCAGTATATCGCCCAGGCCGGTGGACAAATCAAGTATGGCCACTCGGAGGTTGGTAACTTCTGCTTGGATGGTAAGAACTATGAGCAGAATGAGATTGAGTTCCTGCCAGTAAATGTCGAGCAGGCGGCCGACCAGTTGATGATTGCCAAGTGGGTGATTCGTAACCTGGCTTACGAATTAGGATATGACGTAACATTTGCTCCGAAGATAACCACCGGAAAGGCTGGCTCTGGCCTGCATATCCACATGCGTATGATGAAGGATGGTAAGAATCAGATGCTGTCAAACGGTGCCCTGAGCGATGAGGCTCGTAAGATGATTGCCGGTATGATGGTGCTTGCACCTTCTATTACTGCCTTTGGCAACAAGAATCCTACCAGCTATTTCCGTTTAGTACCTCATCAGGAGGCGCCTACTAATGTTTGTTGGGGCGATAGAAACCGCAGCGTATTGGTTCGTGTGCCATTAGGCTGGACTGCCGATGTTAATATGGCGGCACTTGCTAATCCTCAGGATGCGTCTCTGGCTTCCGATTCGTTGATGCTTTCCTCTGAGAAGCAGACCGTTGAGATGCGTTCACCCGATGGCTCTGCCGACCTCTATCAGCTGTTGGCTGGCTTGTGCGTAGCCTGTCGTTATGGCTTTGAACTGGAAGGTGCTTTGAAACTGGCCGAGAAGACATATGTTAATGTGAATATCCACGAAGCCGAGAATGCCGACAGATTAGCAAGCCTAGCTCAGCTGCCCGATTCGTGTGTGGCCTCTGCCGATTACCTGAATCGTCAGCGCAAGGCTTACGAGGAGTATGGCGTGTTCTCACCTGCCATGATCGACGGTATTATTGCTCAGCTCCGTGCATACGACGATAAGAACCTCCGCTCAACTATCGAGAGTTATCCCGAGGAAGTCCAGAAGTTAGTCACCCAATATTTCCATTGTGGCTGATTTCAGCCTATGGGTAGCTCATATATAAATCGGCTGCCCTCGATGTAGGCGGTGTCGAGCATCAGGTTTCCATCCAAAGTCTCAGCATGTCTTTTAGTAAGGGGTAGGCCTAAGCCTAAGCCCTCACTAAAGTCGTCGACCTTAGTAAAGAACTTGAATATGTTTTCGCGGTCAGCCTCGGCAATACCCTTGCCCGTGTCTTGTACGATGAAGCGTACAAACGTCTCGGTCTTATCTACATGCAACGATACATGTTGCTGGTCGGAGTAGCGCATGGCATTGCCCAGCAACTCCTCCAAACTAAACTCCAGATAACGGTAATTGGTGTGTATGCTGAAGTCGTCGGGTAGCTCGGTCGTAAACGCTACAGGTATATCCGGATAGTGTTTTTTAATAAATTTGAGTGCCACCTGGCAAACCTCGTTGCATACCACCATCTCGCGTTTGTCGCATTTTTCCGACTCTGCTTTGCCCGAATCGGAACTGTCGAATAACATCATGACCATACGTACCAACAATCGGCTGTTGTGCGTCATGGTGCTGGCAATGCTCTTGATTTCTTCCTGACCTATTTCTTCGTTTAGCGCACCATCGTCGGTCGGACTACTCAGCACCTGTGAAAAGCCCATGATGATGTTGAGCGGTGTGCGTATCTGGTGGGTAACGTTCTGGATGAAAATGGTCTTCTGCCGCTCAGCCTCCAGAACCAGGTTGGTGGTATGCTCCAGTTCGCGGTTATAGCGTTTGGTCTGGTCGGTAGCTGTACGTACACTCGAAATATAATAGTTGAGCGACTCTAACATCGTGGCAAAACTGTTCTGCAGGCCGCCAATCACATCGGTACGTTTCGTGTGGGGTATATCTGCATCCAGATGGCCATCACTCACGGCTTGTGTCTTTACAAGCAGTTGACGTAGCGGATAGAGCGACGTGGTAACTGCCTTGTGGCAGTTGATGAAGATGAGTAGCAGACCGATAATGAGCAGCGGTACGACAATATAGGTCAAGCGATAAAAGCCTCGCATGATATCGCTACGTGGACAGACGATGGCCAGGCTCCAGGGCGTACCTTCAACAGGCATATAGCACACCAGCGATTTATAGCCGTTGATGTCTAACCACATGTTGCCTTTTTTACCTTTGGTCATCTCATAACCCAAAGCGATGAGGTCCGACTGGCGTTGTGGATTGGCCACGCTGAAGATGGTTTGACTGAACAGTCGGGTAGAGTCGGGATGTCCTACGTAGCGTCCTTGTTCATCAAGCATTACGTAGTATGAATGCGGATAAGGACGTACCTCGGCCAGCAGTTGCGAGATGTGCAGCAATGAAAGCTCGGTAGATATAACACCTATAAAACGCTTTTGGGCATCGAAGAGTGGACGGCTGTATGTGGCAATCATGCCGTCTTCGTTCATATCCAAGGTGTTGGCCTCGTCGTGATGAACCACCCAAACGGGCTTGCGCTGTGTGCGCGGCACGCTATACCATCGCTTACTGAAGTAGTCGTAGTCGGTCTCGATGGTTGTTGTAATGCCACCGGCTTCTTTGATAGAGAACGCCATCACACCGTTAGGATACTGAGGTATTACGCCGGGCTCGGTACTGATGGCACAACCGTCGGTAAAGGGGTTTGTTTTCAGGATGCGGTTGGTATACGATAAGAGTGAGTCGGGATGCAACGACTGCTCCACCAACCAAGCATTGGTGTTAGTGGCTACCTCGGCTGTAATCAGATAGCGGTTAATGCGGTGCATGGCGCAGCTGAGCACACCCGAAGCCCTGTCAACGGCTTCCTTACGTATCAGTTTATGCGACTGCCAGAACAGTACACCTACCGATGCTAAGAAAACCGGCACAGCTAAGAGCAGCACCCAAAGAATAACTTTGGCCGAGAATGAGCGACGAATACTAATCATGCCTCACCTCCTTTCTCCTCCAAATCCATATCCTTTTCCGACAGATTGATCAGATTATTCAAGAGGTACGTAATGGTATTGCCGTTTTGTTGAATATCATCCACGATCTCGCTGACGCTCTTGGTACTCGTAGCCTTGTCGAAATTATTTAATGCCGTAACATCTTTTTCGATGGCAAATGATGGTTCCACCATCTGGTCGGTCATATTATGCAGGAACACCGTTTTCATGTGGTCGGCCTTCCTGGCTCGTTCGTAAGCAGTGTGTAGCTCCTTGCTGCGCTCCTGAATGGTTTTAGTCAGTTCGTGCAACTCGTTAATGTTGGTCGATACCGAGCGCTGCATTTGCTGGAAGTGAGCCTGCAGCACACCTATCTCGTCCTTGTTGCGATGGCGGGCAGGAAGTGGCTCGTTGTAATGACCATGAGCAATACGCTCCGTAAACTCCGTGAGCATTCTGAGTGGTTTCAGTCTGTGACGGATAATGAGGCGCGTGTGCAGATACATAAGTACCATACCTATAATAGCGATGATGAGTACAAAGTTAAACAGCGCGTTGTATTCACCAAAGATGTCTTGTTCTGAGAAAACAATACCAATGCTCCAACCTGTTTTTGACATGTTACGGTAAGGCACCTTGCCCAGTATAAACGGTTTGTAGAACAGATAGAATTTGCGCCCGTCGATATCGAATGGCATGTAACCTTTATCACCCGACATCATCGTTTTAACAGCGCCTTGAACCGATGTACCAGGCAGGTTAAAGGCTTTGATGTTTGAGAGATAACCTTCTGTGGGGTCGACGATAAACGAGCCGTCGCGATCTATCAGCGCGCAGTAGGAGTTGGGCGATGGTTTGGCTGCTGCGATAATACTCGAAAGCAGCTTGAGAGGCATGTGTACGCTAATCACACCTACAGGTTTGCCATCTTCAAGTATGGGGGCACAGAAAGCAGTAAGTGGCTCTATGTCGGTTTTCATGCCCAAGAGCGGGTTCATCCACATGGCTTTGTTCATGCCCATGGGTCTGTTATACCAGAGTTGTTCGGTATAGTGCTTGGTGCCAAAACTGTCGCAGCGTTCAATGTTGGCACTGGTATGTGCCTCATGGGTGCTATCAGTACAATGTACATAAGCTATAAAATGGTCGTATCCCTTAAAATGTCCAGGTTTAAAGGCAATGGCACATCCCGAGACGTATGGATTGTTTTCTACAATCTTTCTTGCATAGGTGTACATTCGTTCAGGGTCATCAAACTTCATGTTGAAATAAATGTTGCCGGTTGTTTCCTCTATGCTTAATAGGATGTTGTCGATGTTGTTGGTGGCGCGGTCCAGTGTGATAGTAGCCCTGTTCAGAGCATCATCCTTTATGGCGTGGCGCGAATAGCGGAGCATGATAAGTAGTGTTACTGTAAGTAGTAACGACATGGCTAATACTATCATCAAACTGATGCGTAATGGCAAATCACGTTTAATTTTTGCAGTTAGTCTCGACATACTCTTGTGTATAACGTTAATAGACCCGGTATTGATTTGGTGCAAAGGTAAGAAAAATATTTTATCAATCCAAGTTTTCTGTTATCTTTTTTTTATTTATTTAGTAAAAGCCCCGCTGGCAATTTGATAATTGCAGCGGGGCTTATCATTCATAGCAGTACAACGCCTGTTTGTTTCTTGCCGTCCATCATAATCTTCAACGGCTTTTCAAAACGCACATGGCGTACGTATTGGGTTTCTTCTACAGCTGGCATCTGGTCTAACAGTTCCTTCTGGAACACACCGTCGCCTGTATAGGTGTTGATGGTAAAGTAACCCACACCGAACGAGGTGAGATTCTGGAAGAAGTGCGTACCCTGTGAGGGGTCTACACGGTAGTTCTTCAAACCGACCTCTACGATGACTCTCGCGGCTGAAATATGTGGCCACTTCACGGGAATGCCCAGCCAGTAGTCGCTCGATCCCCAGCGACCTGGACCAATCAGTACGTAGTTCTTGTCGGCCTGAAGGAACTTGCGGTTTATCTCTTCTATCTCGTTGGCTATCGTGGGGTTGTTCACCGCCGTAAAATCGTCGTCGGTCTTCACATACACTACATCCACCACATCCTCCGATATACCGTGGCCCAGCGAGTTGTATGAGCGCAGCAGACAGTCGCTGTCGGGTATCTGTTGCAGGTCTTCGTCGAGCACCTGCTTGGCGTCGACGATAGGACGAATCTGCAGCAGGTAGAACTCGCCCGTACGGTCGTCGTTCAGGTTGCACGCAAACTCTATCTCTACCGGTCGCTTCATCTCGTCGGCACCTAATTTCTGCGACATCTGCAACAGCTCGGGCAGTGGGAACACGTCGTGCTGCAGTACACCGCAGAATGAGATCACCTTACGGCCACCCTCGTAGATACCGTCGCGGATGATGTTATCTGTCGGGTCGTAGGTCGAGGCCAGATAGGTGAGGGCTCCGTCTTCGGCAGCCTGCTTTACACGTACCTTCTTGATATTAAAGCCATCGTCAACCTTAAAGTCATCGCCTACATGAGCCATGTCCAAGGCGTAGAATCGGGTTTGCGTTTCGCTTAGTGCTGTCTCCATCTCCGAAGTCTGCAGTACCTGCTTGGGGTGATAGGGTGATACGCGTAGGGTTTGTCCGCCGTCAACAATATATTTACCCAGTCCTACGGCCAGCGATGCGATACCCTCTTCGGCTGTTTCGTCGCCAATGGGGTAGTAGTTCAGCGAACGTAGCACACCGCTGAAGTTGGGGTAGTACAGGTCGCCATATTGCTTGCCAACCACCTCCTGCAGGATTACAGCCATCTTCTCCTGGTCAATCACGTTCTGTGTAGCCAGCATGTAAGCCTTTGAGTCCTTGTAGTAAACCGATGCATACACACCCTTGATAGCACAGGCCAGCATACGTAGCATCTCGTATTTGTCCTCGAGATAAGGAATCATATAGGTCGAATAGATGCCTGCGAAGGGCTGGTAGTGCGAGTCCTCAAGCAGCGAGCTCGAACGGATGGCGATAGGCGACTTAACGGCCTCGAAGAAGGTGAAGAAGTCGGCTATCAGCGAGTCGGGTAACTGGGCACGCATAAAGTGCTGTAGTATCTCTTCGTCGCTGGCATCGCTCAGGGCTATGCTCCATAGGTTGTTCTTCTCCATGAACTCGTCGAAGAAGTCGGTACACAGTACCACCGTCTTGGGTATCGATACCTTGGCCTGTTCAAACTGGTTCAGTTCGGGATGGCGTTTGATAATATTATCGAGGAAAGCCAGACCACGTCCTTTACCGCCTAACGAGCCTTCGCCGATACGGGCAAAGTGGGCGTAGCGGTCAAACTTCAATCGGTCGAACACAGCTACTACGCCGATGTTCTTCATGCGGCGGTACTGTACAATAGCGTCGAAGATAATCTGTCGGTGGGCATCTACATCCTGCAGTTTGTGCCAGGTTACGTGTTTCAGGAAGGCTGAAACAGGGAAGATGGCACGTGCGGTGAGCCAGCGGCTCATGTGGTTACGGCTCACATGGTATAGCATCGAGTCGTAGGGAATCTTGAAGATATTGTCTTGCAGTTCCTTCAGCGATGATACGCGGAACACCTCCTCCTTGGTCTTGGGGTCGCGGAATATGAAATCGCCAAAGCCCATGTGTTCCTCCATCAGGTGGTGCAGGTCCACGTTCATCTTGGTCGAGTTCTTATCAATAAAGTGGAATCCCTCAGCCTCGGCCTTGGCCTTGTTGGCAATCTCCGATGAGTCGAGAATAAGGGGCACATATTCGTCGCGCTGTCGAATCTCTTTCAGCAGTTTCAAACCGGCCTCTGGGTCGCCCTCCTCTACGTGGCTCAGGCGGCCTTCGTGTGTCTTCATCGGGAATCGGGTGTCGCTAATCACACCCAAGGTGTTCTCGTGATACTTCTCGTACAGCTGCATGGCCTCTTCGTAGGTGGTAGCCAGCACCACTTTGGGACGGCCGCGTTTGCGTTGGGCGGCGGCATGTGGGTTCAGCGCCTCGGTCGAGAAGCGTTTACTCTGTGCCAGAATATAGTTATAGAGGTTGGGCAGCACACTCGAGTAGAAGCGGATGTTATCCTCTACCAGCATAATCATTTGTACGCCAGCTTCCTTAATGTCGTGTTCAATGTTCATCTTGTCCTCAATCAGCTTGATGATGCTCATGATGAGGTTGGTGTTGCCCAACCAGCAGAACACGTAATCGAACACCGACATGTCCTCGTCTTGAATACGCTTGGTGATACCATGCGAGAATGGCGTCAGCACCACGCAAGGAATGTTGGGGTGTTCGGCCTTAATCTCTCGGGCCACGGTAAACGCATCGTTGTCGGCATTACCAGGCATACAAATTACCAGGTCAATATCGGTAGTGCGTAGCGCCTCGTTCGCCTCTTCGGTGGTCGATACCTGTCGGAACGTGGGTGGGTATCGCATACCCAGCTCCATATACTCGTCGAAGATCTTCTCGTCCACTCGACCATCGTCCTCGAGCATGAACGCATCGTAGGGGTTGGCCACAATCAGCACGTTGAAGATGCGTTTCGTCATGAGGTTAACGAACGACACATCCTTCAAGTAGAACTTATTCCACTCTTGTGGTATCTTGCTTACTTCTTCCATATTCGGCGACAAAGTTATAAAATTTTCCCCAAAGAGCGTTGTGCTTTTGGGGAAATTTTATTTTTGTGGGATTTTACCTACTTAGATAATCTTCTCGTAAGGCAGACCGAATACATCGGCCACAGCCTTGTAGGTTACCTTCCCTTCTACAATGTTCAGTCCCTTAGCCAGTGCTGGGTCGTCCTTGCATGCCTGCTGCCAGCCCTTATCGGCCAGTGCAATGGCATAACGCAACGTAGCATTGGTAAGGGCGAGGGTAGAGGTGTTAGGTACAGCACCAGGGATGTTGGCTACGCAGTAGTGTACAATACCCTCCTCGGTATAAACGGGTTCGCTATGTGTGGTGGGGCGCGATGTCTCGAAACAGCCACCCTGGTCGATAGCCACATCAACCAGCACCGTTCCTGGCTCCATCAGTCTCAGCATCTCGCGTGTAATCAGGTGTGGTGTCTTATCACCTGGTACTAACACGCTACCTACCACAATATCAACCGTTGGCAACATCTGTCGGATGTTATGCTCCGACGAATAGAGCGTATGCACGTTGGCTGGTGTCTCGATATCCAACTGGCGCAAACGGGGCAGCGAGATATCGGCAATAGTCACGTCGGCACCCAGACCTGCGGCCATCAAAGCGGCAGCTTCGCCAACCACACCACCACCAAGTACCAGCACCTTAGCCGGACTTACACCTGGTACACCACTAATCAGTTTGCCCTTTCCGCCCTTGGTTTTCTGCAGATAATAGGCACCGTTCAGTGTGGCCATGCGTCCTGCCACCTCGCTCATAGGCTGCAACAGGGGGAGCGAGCCGTTAGGTAGTTGCACCGTTTCGTAAGCCAGACATACGGCCTTGCTCTTCAGCATAGCCTCTGTAAGCTCCTTTTCGCAGGCAAAGTGGAAATAGGTAAACAGCAACTGTCCCTCGCGAACCAACTCATATTCGGGCTCGATGGGCTCTTTCACCTTCACAATCATGTCGCACTCACGATACACAGCCTCGATGGTAGGCAGAATGCGTGCGCCCGCTTTCACGTAGTCGTCGTCGCTGAATCCGCTACCTTCGCCAGCCGTATGCTGCACACTTACCTCATGACCGCGACGTGTGAGTTCGGCCACACCCGCAGGCGTCATCCCCACACGGTTCTCATTGTTCTTAATCTCTTTTGGAATTCCTACTTTCATAAGCTCAAGGTTTTTAGTAATACATGTTTTATGGTGCGAATATACGAAAAAATCTGTTTGGTGGTGCAGTCTTTCCAACTTTTTTTGTATTTTTGCAACCGATATCAATCATGCAACAATAAAAAAGCTATAAGTTATGAATTCATTGAAACCGTATTATCGTCTGCTGGCCTACTGCTTGGGAGGCTTTGTGTTAATTATGATTCTGTTTACCACCTGCTGCACAGTAGTTGATTCAGGTGAGGTGGGTATCCGTTTTCACAAATGGTCGCTCAACGAGCAGGACTATGGTGGCGTTGAGGGCACTTGTAAAGGTTGGGTTTTCTATAATCCCATCACTACCAACGTGTTTACCTATCCTACGTTCACCCAGCGTAAGCAGTACGAAACCTTCTCGGTTAATGCCAAGGATGCTTCGCTCTTCGAGATGGATCCTACCATTGCCTACCGCATCAACCCCGACAAGGCCTGCGATATCTTCACCAAGTATCGTGTGGGTGTTAAGGAACTCGAGGAGGGTTATATCCGTACCTGTATCTACGAGGCCTATCGTACCTGTGCTAACCAGTACACCTCTGATTCGCTCATGTCAAACCGTGCCAATTTTGAGCGCGATGTACGTGCCCGTTTGGAGAAGTCGCTCATGAGCGAGGGCTTCCTGGTTGAGGAGTTCACCTCAAAGATTACCCCACCATCATCGCTCCTCTCGATGATCGATGCCAAGAACACCGCCATCCAGAGTGCCTTGAAGGCTGAGAACGAGGTAAAGGAGGCTGAGGCTAATGCCAAGATTGCTGTAGCCAAAGCCGAGGGTAATGCCAAGGCCATGAAGATCAAGGCCGATGCCGAAGCCTACTACAACCGCACCATCGCCGCATCACTCTCCCCCATGATTGTACAGGAAGACATGATTGAGAAGTGGGATGGCAAGATGCCTCAGATCATGACTGGTAACGGCGGCATGATGATGGACATCTCGAAAGTTATCGGCGCCAAGAAATAAATAATGAATATTTAATGCTTCACATTTTAAGATACTTTACTGGCTTAACATTCTCTGTTATAGCCTGTGCTTCTATGCAGGCGCAAGAAATTTGGCAAGATTGTTGGCCTCACCAAGCGTGCTCAGGAGCAGTTAGGCCAGATTACCCATCCAGCTAATGATCCAAAAAACTTCAACCAAATAGGCATTCGCCGCGTACGCAGAGTAAAACTAGTTAAGCGCAACGGCAAATGGGTAGAAGTGAAATAAAAGAGGCACCTCAAAAATTCCTAAGGACTTTTCAATTGCAAAGTACTTAGAGTGCAAAATTTCTCTAGGTACTTTGCAAAATCTACTTTATCTCTACCACTGTGAGTACGTTATCAGCCACTTTGAAACGGATGTCGAATGTGAGGAACGGCATGCCGTAGATGCGATTGGGATCGTTGTGATAACGGGGACGGGGATCCTGTTGCAGGGTGGCAATCAGTGATGCTACCTGATCGGCTGGGATTTTGTTTTCTAACTCTTTGGGGAGTTCTACTTTCAAAGGTTCCCACTCGGTATTGTCCACAAAGCCACTACGGGCATCGGGGTGGGCATCGGCATAGGCCACATAGGGTTTGATGTCGTAGATAGGTGTTTGGTGCATCAGGTCAGCACCTTTTACATAGACGACGGGACCTAATTTGGCATCGTGCTCAATGTGATCGATACGCACACACGACAATCCGAGATTATTTGGACGGAATGGCGAACGGGTAGCAAACACACCCATACGCTGGTTGCCGCCTAAACGGGGCGGACGCACAGTGAGACTCTTCTCGGCATCGCGATTGGCCGAGAACTCCCAGATAATCCAAAGAAAATCGAAGGCCTCCAAACCGCGTACGGCCTCCATCTGTCTGTATTCGGGAGCAAAGACGATACGCCCCGTCAGGTCGGGCACCAACCCGCTCTGACGAGGAATACCAAACTTTGTGGGGAATGGTGATTCAAACCATGCTATGGGTTGTATCTCCATGTATTACTCTGAGTATTGAAATGCGAAATCCAACAGGGTGCACAACGACTTCTGCTTGGTATTCGACTTGAATACAAAGTAGATGGCGTGCTTACCTGAAAGCTTGGCCAGCTCTGGCAGGTCGAATACGGCTTCGGTGGCCTCCTGAGGCATATCGGCCTTGAGTTCGAAGCTGCCAAGGAGTTTGCCTTTCTGCGATGCCCAAGGACGATCGAGCATCAGCTGGATGGTACCATCGACACCTGCAGGGATGAGATTCAACGACAGTTTCAGATTATTCTTACCCTTGCTCTCGTTGAGGTTGAAATACTTATAGCCTACGATAGAGCCATCGGTATTGTTAACCACACGGTTGGTATTGCAGGACAAAGCATAAGGATCGTCGAAGTTCTTATCGTTACCATACGATGCCTCGACATACGACCCTGAGAACTTGTTGTTAGGCCACTCGTGCACAGCAGGGGTAGGACCGGTGAGCCAGCAAGCGATACCGGCTGAGTGGCGCTCGAATGGATTCAGGCCTGCGAGTGCAAAACCCTCTGAGTTGTATTCGCCCTCGCTGATTTCTACCTTGCCACCTTCGCCTTCCTCAACAGTTACCTTGATAGGAGCCACCATGGCCTGACGTGCATACTCGTTGGTACCCGTCTGGCGATGATAGAACACATACCACTGACCGTTGATCTCGCAGATACTACCATGGGTGTTACCATCAACCACAGCCGATGCAATGGTGTCGCCCTTCTCGTTAATCTCACGACCACGCGCATCGATAATGGTACCACCATAAGTCCAAGGCCCCAATGGCTGATTGCTATAGGCATAGGCCAGATTGTAGTTGCTGGTAGGCAAACCAAACTCGCCGTCCTTGGTAAATCGGCTGTAGATGAACACGTACTTATCCTTAATCTTACGGATGCTCGAAGCCTCGAAGAAACTGAAGATACCTTCTTCGTTACGGCCTGATACCATACCGTCGATAATCTGCGTGCCGGGCTTTACGGTACACATGGTGGCTGGGTCAATCTCGGCGGCGTATGAGTGCTCAAAGCCCCAGTAGCCGTACACACGCCCGTCGTCGTCAACAAACACGGCGGGGTCGAAACCATAGATGCCCTCAACCTGGTTAGGATTGTTCTCTTTCCAGTTGCACACCACGAATGGGCCGTCGGGGCGGTCGCTCTTGGCTATGAGCGCATTGCGATACCCTGTTTGGTCGTTGGGGAAGAGATAGTAGGTCTTCTTACCCGCGGTATCAGTTACAAAAGTAATATCGGGTGCATACAGCACATCGGCTGTGCCGGCCGAGTCGAACGCTTCGCCTCGGGCATTCTTGTTTACGGTAAGGATAATACCATCGTAACGCCAGTTATTCAGGTCGTCGACAGCTGCCGACCATACCACCTGGTCGCGACCGCAGTAGGCATCCTTCAGGTTGTCGTGCGAACCGTAGATATACACGCGCTGTTTGCCTGGGTGGTCGGGATCGTCGAACACGTAAGGTTCGCCATCGGGTATATGTTCCCATAATGGCAGATAGGGGTTGCCCACGGTGTTAAGTGTGGTAAGTTCCTGGCTTGCTGGCGCTGTTACCTTTTGGTTGCACGATACGCCCATGACCATGCAGCAGGCGGCTGCTAAGCTGAGTTTTAATGCATTCGTCTTCATCTTGTTTGTGATGTTAGGTTTATTATCTGGCTGCAAAAATACAAAAAAAACTCCGAAAGCGTTTCACTTTCAGAGTTTTTTTATAAATATAGTGCGGAATAGATTATCCGAGCTTACCGTCTGAACCGAGTACGTTCACAATCTTGTGGATGTACATCTTCTTCATGTTCTCACGAGCGGGCTTCAGGTACTGGCGAGGATCGAAGTGATCGGGGTGCTCGGCCAGGTACTGACGGATAGCAGCAGTCATAGCCAGACGAGAGTCAGAGTCGATGTTGATTTTGCAAACAGCGCTCTTAGAAGCCTCGCGGAGCTGCTCCTCGGGGATACCTACAGCGTCGGGCAGGTTACCACCGAACTTGTTGATAGTGTCAACCTCGTCCTGAGGAACTGAAGAAGAACCGTGGAGAACGATGGGGAATCCAGGAAGCTTGTTCTCGATCTCGTGCAGAACGTCGAATG
>Ga0265299_10000698_pt1 | contig 40862 bp, 26 predicted proteins | sample AusTroGonzalo_MG_4_FD_193485 | JGI IMG/M metagenome (GOLD analysis project Ga0265299, IMG submission 193485) | Bovine rumen microbial communities from tropical cattle in Woodstock, Queensland, Australia - Gonzalo_02 | ecosystem: Host-associated > Mammals > Digestive system > Stomach > Rumen ...
ATTGGTATCATCGAGAACCTGCTCGGTAAGGTTGATAAGCTCATCCTCTGCGGTGGTATGACTTACACCTTCGCTAAGGCTCACAACGGTGAGATTGGCGATTCAATCGTTGAGCTCGATAAGCTGGATGTAGCTCTGGGCGTAGAGGAGCTGGCTAAGAAGAACGGCGTAGAGCTCGTTCTGGGTTCTGACTGCACAGCTACTAACGGTCTCGACTTCGGCACTATGAGTGTTAAGGAGGGTGCTCAGATCATCAACTGCCCAGCTAACCAGGTTCCTGCTGGTTTCGAAGGTGTTGACGCTGGTCCTGAGAGCCAGAAGGCTTTTGCTGCTGCTATCGCTGGAGCAAAGACCATCCTGTGGAACGGTCCTGCAGGTGTATTCGAGTGCGACGCATTCACCGCTGGTTCACGTGCCATCGGCGATGCTATCGCTAAAGCAACTGCCGAGGGTGCATTCTCTCTGATTGGTGGTGGCGACTCTGTAGCTTGTGTTAACAAGTTCGGTCTGGCTGACCAGGTATCTTACATCTCTACTGGTGGTGGTGCTCTGCTTGAGGCCATCGAGGGTAAGGTTCTCCCAGGCGTAGCTGCTATCAAGGGTGAGTAATTCCTGATACAAGCAAATAAAATTGCCTTTGGAAATGAATACATTTCCAAAGGCTTTTTTAATGCTTTGACGTTCATGCTGCCATCATGCAGACAGACATCTTAGTGAATCAAACATTCACGCTACCACAGTGAGGACAAACGCCTTTATGATAGAGTTTTTCTCCGCATCGACCACAAGCATAGATGGCTCTGCTTTTTCGCAAATAATGACGAATGGCGAAATAAGCATAAAGGACCAAAAGGGGATATCCAATATAATATAAGGTGGTGATGCTAAACACCACATAATTAATAGCGCAAACACCCATCAATCCCAAGCCATAAAGGATGGTCTCGCCTAACGAAAGATGACGACGGATATCATCAACAGCTGCCAATGAAATAAGCAGCAAGCCCCAGACAGAGATGATGAACACACTGAGGTGAAGGGGGGCTGCAAAGGGATTGAGCGTGGGATGATAATAATAATGGCGCCACGAGTCGGGGGATACCAACTGGATGGTGCTATAGAACACAGCTGAGGCCGATACAAAGAGAGCCAGGAGCGTGGGATAGAACGAGGGTATGTCATTGAAATGTACAATCTTAGCATTGCGGCGAGCCAATGCCCAGATAGTATATATGGCCGCCACGACAGCCCAGAATGCCAGCATAAGCAGCAGATGGGTATCCGAGAAAAAATCAATGAACTGGGAGATGGGATTATCGGGAGCCACACCCGTCAGCATCTCTTTCTCACGAATCCATCCAATCGTCATCTGATCGCGCGCCACCTGAACCCATACTGAGTCTATTGTATCCGAAGGCAACGTCATGATATCGGCCACAACAAGTCGGTCTTCGTGATGCACAACAATGGTATCGACCAGCATCTCGCTGAGCAATTCTGAAGGCTGCTGTACAATGAGACTCAGCGAATCAGCCGTCACCAAGAAGTTATAGTTCTGTGTATAGTGATGGGTGGTATAGAACGAGATAGAATCCATCTGCTCCTCAGTCACTATCCAAGCATCAGACGTCTCGGGCTCCTGATGATAACAACTGCTGAACAGCAGACTTAATAGACCAATTATAAATATATATGTTTTACTCATTGACATAGACATTCATCTGACAATGCTTACAATCGAACTCTAAACGGAACGTACGTCCGTCGCCTAAACGCAAGGACAGTGGTTCCTTCCATTCTGGTCTGCGCCCACCATTCTTGACACAGAATCCCAAGGAATAACGCAGGCAATGACGACACTGCATGATAGGTCCCTGCTGAGGACGAAGTTCAAAGGCATCACTCACCTCCACACCTTGTTGGGCATAAAACTGGCGAGCCAAATGGTTGGAGACATTATAAAGATACTTGCTCTGATATGTTTCTCCATAAGAAACAGGGCGTTTGTCATTGACGAACGCTTTGTTTGTCATTGACGGACACTTTGTTTCCCATTGAGAAACAACCTGTCGCCTTAAATCCGCAAGAAGACTCGAAGGAATGAAATAATTGAAATCAGCAGGGATATCCACATCAACACAATCGAAAGGCGTACCTCCTAGCTTTGTCAACTGACGGACAATATTCTCGCGCGGGTCTTTCTGAGCCTCTTGATGCTCAGACACCAGATGGGCCACGACATCGCCCATCCGCAAAGAGAAGCCATCGGCCGTAGCACGAAGAGCCATCTTAACTGGAATCTTGCGCTCTGAACTGGGTTTGGAAAGCAGGCGTTCCATCTCCTGATCATTATTACGATAGAGGCGAAGTCCTGGACGCAGGTTGTCAGGCATCTTCAGCGGAAAGAGGCGATTGCCCTCTACCCTATTCACACGAAAGCCTTCCAGTTCACGTTTATCATTCACGAAACATAGTCCATCACCATTACTGAACGAGGCTACGCCAGCAACATTAAATGAATGTCCGCGAATCTCCTTCACCGTACCAACATACTCACCCATCGCCTTGGGTGTGTCGAAAGAGGCAATATTGGGCTGTCTCCCTTTCAGGAAATAAGTAGTATAGCCACGGTTGAATGTCTTTCGCAAATCGGGCTTAAAGGTATATTTACACCTTCCCTTAGACGCACGCTCGTATTCCTCAGGATGATGATGAATATACTCATTAAGCAATTCGCTATAAGCTGCTGTCACGTTCTTCACATAGGACACATCCTTCAGACGCCCTTCTATCTTGAAAGATACAGCGCCCGCTTCAATCAACTCGGCCAAGTGCTGACTCTGGTTCATGTCCTTGAGCGAAAGGAAATAGCGTTGACTATCAAGCATCTCACCATCGGCATCCAGCAGATCAAACTTCATTCTGCAGAATTGAGCACAGGCTCCACGATTGGCACTACGCCCAAAGCAATACTGAGAAGCATAACACAGTCCGCTATAACTGACACACAAGGCTCCGTGAACAAAGACCTCCAACTCGGTTTCAGGCACCTGACGATGGATATCGGCTATCTCGCCCACAGAGAGTTCGCGAGCCAGAACGACACGCGCCATACCTAATGAGTTGAGCCAACGCACCTTGTCGGCAGATCGATTGTCGGTTTGGGTGCTTGCATGAATAGTCAGACCTATCTCCTTTGCCATCTGCATCACGCCCATGTCCTGCACCAAGACAGCATCGACACCAGCATGAGCCAAGTCTTGAAGCAGTCGACGGGTATCCTCCAACTCTTCATCATAGACGATGGTATTGACTGTCACATAGACTTTTGCCTCAAACTGATGCGCATATTGACAAAGTTTCTGGATGTCATCAACACTATTTCCTACAGCTGCACGCGCACCAAAGCGCTGTGCACCTATATAGACGGCATCGGCCCCATGGTCAATGGCAGCCATACCGCACTCCAGATTCTTGGCAGGAGCCAGTAATTCAAGTTGTCTCATCCAATCTTTGTGATGTCGTAAGGCGTCTCTTGATAGACGTAATAGTTAATCCAGTTACTATAAAAGAGGTTGGCATGCGCACGCCAAGTTACCATAGGTGCTTGCTGGGGGTCGTCATTGCGATAATAATTGAGAGGCATCTCTACATCATCACGCACACCAAAGTCACGTTTATACTCCGTATCTAATGTGTTGGGCGCATACTCCAGATGGCCCGTAATAAAGAACTCACGTCCATTACGTCCCATAACAATACTCACACCGCTTTCTTTCGACTCGGCAATCAACTGCAGTTCAGAATGCGCCAAAATGTCTTCCTTCCTCACTTCCGTATGACGGCTGTGGGGCATCATAAACATATCATCAAACCCACGGAAAATAGGCATCTTAGGTTGGAGGGTGTGTTGCTCGAAGATACCAAACATCTTCTTTTCAAGCGGATACTTGGGAACACCATAATAATGATAGAGTCCGGCCTGAGCAGCCCAACAGATATAAAGCGTACTGGTGACATGGGTGCGAGCCCAATTGAAGATATCAACAATCTCGTCCCAATAAGTCACCTTCTCATATTCCATTGTCTCCACAGGAGCACCAGTAACAATCATTCCGTCAAACTTCTCATTGCGCATCGACTCAAAATCGCGATAGAACATCATCATATGTTCAATCGGCGTATTCTTGGGAGTATGACTCTTCAGTTTCATGAAATTAATATCCAACTGAAGCGGAGTATTCGATAGTAATCGAATCAAATCTGTCTCTGTCGTAATCTTCAGAGGCATTAAATTCAAAATAACAATTCGCAAAGGACGAATATCCTGTGCGTGAGCCCGCGAGTTATCCATCACAAAAATATTCTCGTTCTTCAGAATATCTATCGCAGGCAGTCTGTCTGGTAATCTTAAAGGCATTAAAAAAATTAGTCTTCTACGTGAACAACAATTACTGACACATTATCATAACCACCGGCATCTTCAGCCATCTGGCAAAGTTTTTCAGCATCACAACCATCCATCAATCGCTGACAGATAATGTCGTCGCTAACCATATCCGTCAGTCCGTCGCTACAAATCAGCAACACGTCGCCCGGTTCAATCTGGTCAGTACATTTCTCTATATCTATATAACAATCTTTACATCCACCACCAATACAGTTCACAATCTGACTTGAGTGCTCTTTCAAGCCAAGAACCTGACTCAAAGAATGGTCAGTTGTGAGTTGTTTCAATTCCCCTTTATGTAGTCTGTAAAATCTACTGTCTCCGCAATTCATCCAAAAGAACTCTCCTCCCAAGTATGCAAGGGCTACCAATGTAGTACCCATATCAGAATAAGCCGGATTGGCCAATCCTCGAGAGTTAATCTCCAAACTGATACTCATCAGCCATTTACGGATGTTATCGCAAAAATCTTCCGATGACAGATTGCTTGGCAGGTCGCAAAAAAAATAGCGCAAACTATGGAGAACCTCAGAACTGGCCACCTCACCACACTTATGTCCCCCCATACCATCTGCCAATGCTAGCAACATACGATCGGTACTAGTAAGGTCAATAGTCTTGCTATCTACGGCATCACGAAGAAACTCGTGGTCAAGCATTAACATATCTTCGTTGTTTGCCCTAACGCAGCCAACTCTACTTGATGCTGTAATAAAAAAATGTGCCATCTTTACTCTTCATTAATTGATACTTACTTTTAATATGACATTCGCCAAAGTCACAATGTCGCCATTCTTTAGCGACATCTCCACATCTGGTTGTAACTTATGGTCATTCAGTTTTGTTCCATTCGAGGAGTGCTTGTCTACGATATGCCATCCCGTCTCAGGGTAAAACATTAACTGAGCATGCACACCCGACATATATTTCTGGTTTTGGAAGAACTGCACATACGGCCCTTGACGTCGACCAATGACTCCACCATTGATACCAATGATTCGGATACCAAGAGAGTCATTATAGAGTAAGAGCTGAGGCATGCCACCTCGCTGAGACATTGACGCATTTATAGGTCTGGCTCCACCCGTTGTGTTGAGATAACGCTGGGAAGCAGAGACAAACCCTTGCGACATGCCCATCGACATAGACACACTCATACTATTCGCGCCTCTATTATGATAGTCTTCTGCAGAAAGCATCAGACCACCACACGATGTGCAGCGTCGTCCCATTCCCACACGTCCACACTTTTCACAATAGGTCAACATCTGACCACATTGGTCACAGTAATGGGAATCGTCGTCTATTTCTTCTTTGCAGTTTGGACAAATAATCATCTTTCTTTTATGTCTTCTGGTAGTATTAACTGATATGTTTCTTTCGTCACCTGATCAGGCGGCAACTCAGCCACACGGACAGACAACTGCTGGATAGTCTCGTCGAGCATGTTTCTTATCTCGCGAGCATTACCAAATGTTTCATCTTTTTTGCTCAGCATCTTACAAATAACGTCAAGAGCCTTGAACTCAGCCGTCGGCGACAGGACATACTGTTCTTTCTCAGCCATCTTCTTGAAGATTGCCAACAGTTCGTCCTCATTATAATCTTCAATATGCAACTTGTGCGTAAATCGGCTGGCCAGTCCTGCATTCATCGTCAGGAACTCGTCCATCTTATCTTGATAGCCCGCTGCAATCACAACAAACTTACCGCGATCGTCCTCCATACGCTTCATCAACGTATCGATAGCCTCCTTTCCATACTGGTCATTCTGGTCTGAAAGTGTGTAAGCCTCATCAATAAACAGAATGCCACCCATGGCCTTATCGCACATCGAGTTGACAATCTTTGGAGTCTCACCCATATACTTGCCGACCAATGTGGCACGACTTGCTTCAACAACATTGGCAGTAGGCAACACTTCTATAGCCTGTAGCACCTCACCCATCTTACGGGCAACAGATGTCTTACCCGTACCAGGATTACCTGTCAGGATGAAGTTCAAACTCATCTGCTGAACACTACCTGCGCCCATTGCGGCACGCTGCTTGATGAACATACTCTGAACAGCAAGACGACGAATAGCGTTCTTAACAGAGCGCATGCCAATAAATTCGTCCAATTCATTAAGCACTTCATCCAATGAACGAGTAGGACCTGCAGAACCTTGTGCTGACGGCAAATCTTCCACAGCAAAACGATACATATCGTCTAACTGGAATCCATCGGCGTCATCATCACATACCTGTACGCCAGGCTGGTTCATCTGCTTCACCAAACGCTGACTCTGACGCTCAACGGTCTGGTCAAAGATACGACGAGCCTCGCGTGCATTCCCGAAATTCTTGTCACGACGCAAATAGAGTTGCTCGAAGAGACGATGAACTGCAGTCTTCATCTCGTCGTCTACGACAAAATTCTTTGCCTTCGACATATTCACAAAGATTTGCGTCAGTTCATCTGCGGTATAGTCTTCGAAATGAATGGTCTGCGTAAATCTACTCTTCAGGCCTGGGTTCGAATCTATGAAATCGTGCATATTCTCCGTATAACCCGCAACAATACAGATAAACTTACCTCGGTCGTCTTCCAATCGTTTCAACAACGTATCAATAGCCTCAGCACCGAATGAGTCATTATCACCCGACTTCAATGTATATGCCTCATCAATGAAAAGCACACCTCCCATTGCCGAGTCTATCAATTGATTTGTCTTAATGGCTGTCTGACCAGCGAAACCTGCTACTAACTTAGATCGATCGGCCTCTACCAATTGGCCACGTGACAAAATACCCAAGGTCTTGAATACATCAGCCATGATACGCGCTACAGTAGTCTTACCTGTACCAGGATTACCCGTAAAGACATAATGCTTGCCTTGGAACGTATTCGTTTCTCCTCGCTTGATCTGCAAAGTAAGGAATGCGGCCAGGTTTGAGATTTCACGCTTCACAGATTCCAAACCCACCATACCATCAAACTTCTTCAGACATTCCGAATAGTCTACAGCCTGCGGTGCTTCGTATGGAATATCCTCGGTGATGAAGGTCATCAATTCGTCATTGCTCATCTGCGAGACATCACCCTGCTGCAATCTGCGTGCTTGACGCTTGCACATCTCGTCAAACAAGGAGCGCATCGTTCGTCCATTGGCAAAGTCTTTATCACGGGAGTTATACATTTCCTTGATCATCTTGCGAACCAAAGCCTCGGCATCTTCCTTAAAATGATACTTCTTTCCACTAGCAAAGACTTGCAGGATCTGGAACAACTCATCTGGATTATAGTCTTCTAGATTCAGGAAATAGTTGAAGCGACTACGCATACCCGGATTGATGCGGAACAGATTATCCATTTCCGTACGATAGCCTGCAGCAATCACAACGAACTTACCACGATCGTCTTCCATACGTTTCATCAGCGTCTCAAGTGCCTGAGCACCTTGAGCATCACGCTCACCCGATTGACTCACAGGAGCCAATGTATAGGCCTCATCCACAAAAAGAATGCCACCCATGGCCTTATCGCAGAGTTGATTAACCAGCTTTGGCGTCTCACCTTGATAAGGCGACACCATCTTCGAACGGTCCACTTCCACCACATGACCTGAGTCCAGATAACCAATTGCGGCGAGAATCTCACCCAACTTGCGGGCAATGGTTGTCTTACCAGTACCAGGATTACCAGTCAACACAATGTGCATGGACATCTTTTGGAACTCTCCTAAACCACGTTCTGCACGCTGCATATCATTCTGCACCGAGTAAGCCATCTCCTTGACGGCCTGCTTCACATCGTTCATACCAATGAAAGAATCCAAATCACTCAGGATTTGATCAAGGCTTCTTTCCTCTGGTACATAACCTCTGATATCCTCACGCTCCACCATAGAGTTCTGTGCTCCTCTACTAATAAAAGAGGTGAAGATATCCTCTGCCGTCTTCATGGCTAAATGAGCATTACCGAATGTTTCGTCCTTTATCTTTATCTGATATTTAAAGAAGCGAGCCAACTGCTTGTCAGCCTCCTCTGAGAATGCTGTTAAACTATACTTCGTTCGCAGTTGCAGTTTCGCAATATCGCATAATTCCTGAAAATTAGGCGTTGGCAGATGGAACATGTACTTGAAGCGGTTCTTCACAGCAGGATTGTTCTCCAAGAACTCCTCAAAGCCCTTAGGCAGACCTGCCATAACCACAATAGGATTGCCCTCCCATTTATCCATCTCCACAAACAACTTATCCAACGGATTCACCTGGTTAGAATACTTATCAGGCAATAACTTCTGGACATTATCAAAGAAGAGGATTCCATTACGTGCTTTCTTAATATTCTCGTCCCATTGGTCAACAAAGCGCTGATAGTCCACAGCATCAACCATTGTCAACTTGGGCTTCTCTAGAATCTTATGCTGATAGAAATAGTCACGAATAATCTCTGCCAAGGCAGTCTTACCCGTACCAGTCTCACCAACAATGATGGCATTGACAGAAAGACGGATGGTGGATATATCCTTGCGAGTACGCAAATATGCATAGGTGTCAACAATGGTCTTTAGTTGACTCTTTACATCCTTCAAGCCAACCAGTTTGTCAAGCACATGCTGCGACACTAATGGTTGTCCACACCATTTACAGAACTTGGCACTATTTCTATTTTCCTTATGACAAATTTCGCAAATCATCTTACACTCTCAGTTTAATAACCACTTGAGATTATTTCCAACCAACAACGTGGGGACTGAAGAGACACAGCTCGCAAATCATGACGAAGGCAAGCAGAGTCCACAGAATATAGTGAATCACAGATTCACCCGACAACGAGTTAATATGGTCTTCTATCTCATCAAGCACACTGAAATGAGTGGCTTTGTAGCGTTGTGACTTTGTTCTGAAGGCGAAATATAGCGGTTCCAGCAGGGTTGTCTTAATATCTTGCTGAGCCAATGCCTCGTTTACAAATTTCTTATCTAATTTTTGATCACGGCTAAAGTCTGTCAACTTAGCAACTGCGACATAAATGGCAGTAAAACCTAAGACTGCAGCATGGAACCATGCAGGGAAGTTGCTATTCACATAGTTCAATCCATAATATGGTATATAGGCAGTCAGCAATCCTAATCCACCAAGGAGTAATGAGAAGAACGCGCCAATACCTTTAAAATATGAACGTGCTGCAACTATAATACCTGTCATGCCGCCCAATGGGAGAATGATACACATGACGTGATGTCTGAAGATGTATGTTCGGTCATCCAACCCCAAGATCAGTACCAGCAGAGCCCATAAGCCACTCAACACATAGAATGACATACGACAAATCTCTTCTCGATAGTGAGCAGAACGCCATTCTACACGTACCTGATTAATACGATCCTCTGTTTCTGTAATAGCTTTCTTATAGCGACGGTAAAAGTTTTGCTGGGGATCAAGTTCACCTAAAGCCTTAACCCACTCTGCCAATTCAGTCTCATAACTATAATCCTCATCAAAGAACTGTGAAGGATCCTCATGATAGAACACAGACATCCATTGCGTCAAGGAGCCATTACGCATCTCTGTACGTATCTGAGGCATCTTCTTTGAATCCAGATTTCTTCCATCTGTCAAGGTTGTACCATTCTGCAGATAGTAAACAGGTTTACAGCCCAATATACAGCAGAAACGATATAGAGCAGTATGCAAATCATAAGCACCCAAACGCTCACGATTCTCTTCCGACGTCAAGTCGAAGCATCGACCAGCCTCGTTCACTAGTTCATCCCATCCGTACTGACGGGCATAGAAGCAGAAGCGTCCGTTGGGATCAGTATATTCCACCATTAAGTTGGCGAGTTCTTCTTCCGACATTCGCTGACACTTAATCAGGTCATGAACCAAAAGAGCACCAATCTTCTCTGGTGTAGATGCCTCTTTCAGGTCATAAGCAGCAAATGGCTCAATAGAATAAAGAACCTTGTATGCCAATGACATAGAGAATGGTTGCCTCTCGGTTAACAGGCGCACTTTCTCGCAAATAGTCAAATCTTCATGAGAATAGAGCCATGAGAGCAATCGTCCATCACACAGAGCATGCCAGTCGTCCTCCTTCACCTGTTCATGACCAAACGAGTGAACTATTTCCTCAACAGACATTGAGGGCAGATGAGCAATGAATGGGATATTTGCATCCAACTCATAAATCATCCTGAGCACAGCCACCTTGGCATCCAACGTACCATCAAAATACTTGCGCAAGCGATTCACATCACCAATTCCACGCGCCTCGAGCCACAAGAACAGCGAATCGTGTGGGTTAGTTAGCATGATGGCATATTTCTCCTGATAGGTGAGCAACGACATGGCGATAGCCATCACGTCCTCACACTCCTCATTGCTCACATCACGATAGTTCATCGTGGGCTCCATCGCATAGCAACTGGCATGAAGACCGGCGCGCTGATCGTTGGGATACTTATTCTGAACAATATCCTTTACGATGGTCGACATCTTCACGTTACCACTCTGTTCCAACCATGAGATGATACGTCCATTATATAGATAATTCATGCCCAACTGCTCATTATCAAGCAGCAAGGGCACCAGTTCATGAACATTTTCAGCAATGAGATTGCGCTCTGGATCTACAACAAAACTCTTATAGCGAAGAAATGGTGATGAAATATCAACAGCAACGTCTTCACCCTTGAACCATCGCTCTACCTCGTCATATCCCCAACGGGTCTGCTGGTTCACAGAGGTCAAGCCCTGAACAATCTGTTTAACCTTATCAGGTAGCTCATTCAATCGAGGCAGACGTCCCTCATTCTTCTGCTTCATCATCGTACGCTCGTTGGTACTCATAGGGCTCTCACCCAACCAGAGTGCAAAAAGCGTCATACCCAATGAATAGAAGTCAGCAGCGTACGTGATTTCAACCACACCATCAATCACATCGGTATACATCTCAGGAGCCGCATAGATGGGCGTACGAGCCTGAGTTGTACGGAAGGACTTTCCTGGGGCATCTTGAAGAGAAGAAATACCAAAGTCTCCCAATACCAGTTCTTTCTGGTCTTCATCACGGAAGAAGTAGTTTGTTGGTTTTACGTCCTTGTGGAGCACATAGCTCTTATGACAGTAGGCCAAAGCGGCAGCAGCCTGAAGGGCTAAACGGCGGAAACGTTTGAAGTCACCATTCAACTTCACATCCTTTAACGTACCACCCTTCAGATACTCCATCAATTCGTACTGACGGTTCTTTCCGTCCACATACGTCCTACCATAATCAATCAGGCTGACGATCATTTCGAAATCGAACGAACGAACAACCTGCAATAGTTTCTTATTGATATCGAAGTTAGGATAGTACAATTTGAGCACATATTCCTTTCCGTCTTTCTTAACGAGGAATACTTGTGCCTCACCTGTGTTCTCGCTCAACACAGAAACCTGTTCGTATTCATCACCACGAAGATTGAACACGTTAAGAGAAGAATTCACCGAACTGGCATCCGACATATCACTATCAGGACGCATCGTTGTCTCCATGGAGCCACTACCATATGCCATCGTTCTGTCGCTAGCGCCATCGTACTGGTCATCATCATCCATGCCTCCATCTTTCATGACGGTAGTCTTGTCACCATCCATCACGTTAGTCTTATCCACATCCATGATAGTGGTTCTCTCGCCATTCATGATGGACGTCCTTTCTCCATCCATAATAGTGGTTCTCTCGCCATCCATGATGGTCGTCTTTTCACCATCCATGATAGTGGTTCTCTCGCCATTCATGATGGTCGTCTTTTCGCCGTCCATCACTGTCGTCTTTTCGAGATTTTCGTCTGCCATTATTTATCGTCCTTGATTTCCTGCTTTGAGTTATGTCCTAATATCACCCAAGTACCACCCATTTGAGGCTTAGCACATCCACAGGGACTCGAGTGAAGAGCATTTTTATAGTTACATTTCCAAGCTAGTCGAACACCTGCAGGTTTCTGAGCCATTGCAAAATTCCTGACCTTAGCAGGCGATGCTTGCGGGGGGATGGACATACGGCTAAGCAACTCTGCCAATTGGTCCAACTTACGTTGTTTGCTTTCCTGCAATTCTTCCTTGGTAACACGTTTCTTATGGGGTGCCGGGATATCTGGGAATTCCTCTCCATCATCCTCAGCCAACAACTGCAATACGCGTTCACGCAAAGCATGAAGAGCATCACCGCGCTGTTTATCTTGCTCTGTTTCGTAAGGCAACTGCATCTGCAATTCGTTGTATTCACGCGATAATGCCATCAATTCCTTATATTCAGGCAGTTCACGCATCTCCTTCAAAATATTTTTGGCTTCAGTTGTCAGAGGCTGACCACATTGCTTGCAGAATGAGAAGTCATTAAGTGTGTGACAAGCAGGGCAGACAATACCGCCACGAGGCATACCACACTGAGGACAATAGCCATCATATGGTCCGAAATCTGCGCCGCAGAAAGAACACACATCTTGGCGGATGTAGTGGTGACACACCTCGCAAAAATCTGCATCCGGGTCAATCTCGCTACCACAATTAGGACAAGTAGCCATATGGAGAGGCTCACCACATGAGGCACAGAATTGGGCCTCAGGGTCGTTCACGGTACCACATTTGGGACACACGATACCATTCGCTGCATCTGCCTGCATCTGCATTTGTTGCTGCATTATGGGTTGTTCGTTCTGTCTTTGCAGTTCTAGTTCCCTTTGTATCTGGTCTGATTGTGCAGTTCTTTCTTCTGTCATTTTCGGTTAATCATTGATAAAATTAATGCTGCAAAGATACAAATAGTTTGCGATATTTGCAAAAAAACTAGTAAAAAACTTTCCTGTTACTATTTTTTTCTAAAATAGAAACCCGCAAGCAAACTTTCTCACAGGTCGAAAAAATGACCATCAGTTCGCTTGCGGGAAACTCAAAATTTCCTCAAGAAAGAAGGCTTACCAAAGAGGCAAACGCTGTTCTTTAGGGATATACATCTTGTCGCCAGGCTTTACACCAAAGGCCTCGTACCATGCATCGATATGAGGCAATGCGCCGTTAACACGCCAACGTCCTAATGAATGAGGATCACTCTTAGTCCGGTTACGAATTTCAGCTTCGGTAATATTGCCTGCCCACACACCAGCATAAGCCAAGAAGAAGCGTTGGTCTGCCGTAAGTCCATCAATTACCGGCAAGGGCATATTCTTGGTAGCATTCTTAAAAGCAGCGTATGCCACTTGCAATCCACCGTGATCTGCCAAGTTCTCACCCAACGTCAGACGACCATTGGCATTAAGATCAGGCAGCACCTTGATAGCCGAGAAGAAATCAGCATACTTATCAGTACGACTCTTAAAGTTTTCACCATCCGAGGCCGTCCACCAATCATGCATATTTCCATCTTTGTCAAACTGACGGCCCTGATCATCGAAACCATGTGTCATCTCATGACCAATCACCACACCAATAGCGCCATAATTGAAGGCATCATCTGCTTCCATATCAAAGAATGGACGCTGCAAGATACCTGCTGGGAAACAAATCTCGTTTGTCGTGGGGTTATAATATGCATTCACTGTTTGTGGGTTCATATACCAATCATCGTTGTCCACAGGCTTGCCAGCAGTATGTTCAATCTCATAGTCATTCCAGAACTTACGACAAGCCATTGCATTCTCATAGTACGATTTTGCGGGATCAATCATAAGTTTTGACATATCAATCCACTTGTCAGGATAGCCCACCTTCACATAGAATGTATTGAGTTTCAGAAGAGCATTCACCTTAGTAGAATCTGACATCCAGTCCTGGGCTGCAATACGCTCACCCAAAGCAATTTGCAAATTCTTTATGAGTTTTACCATACGCTCTTTGGCAGCAGCTGGGAAATACTTCTCTACATACATCTTACCTAAAGCCTGTCCCATGAAGTTTTCCACTTGGCTGGTAGCACGACGCCATGCAGGATGATCCTGCTTTCGACCTGAGAGAACTTTACCAAAGAACTCGAAATTCGCCTCACGCACTTGATCATTCAGATAACCCGTAGAACTCAGGATAACGCTCCATTCCATAACATCACGATAGGTTGCAGGCTTCATAGCGGCTACAATCTTGTTGGCTCCTTCCATGAAAGCAGGTTGTCCCACAATGATTTCTTGCATAAACTCGCTTTTCAATCCCTGGGCGTTCATCACCTGTTCAAGTTTCAAGTTAGGATATTTCTCAGAGAACTCCCTCAAAGTCATCTTGTTGTAATTAGCCTGAGGATCACGAAGCTCTGTACGACTCTTCGAAATTTGTGCCAAGGCATACTCCAAAGCAAAGATATTCTTCATCTTTTTCGTAGCAGCACTTTTACTAAATCCATAAGCCTGGAACATTCTGACAATGTGCTTCTTATATTCTTCACGAATCTTTGTAGTAGCAGCATCTTTCTCCAGGTAATAATCCTTCATTCCTAAAGTCAGTCCACCCTGTGTCACATTCAAGATATTCTGGGTAGCATTCTTCTCGTCAGCACCCATACCTGCACCATAGAACTCAGTATTTCCATACTTAGCCATTTCAAGCTGAATAGCGAATAACTGGTTCATTGTTTTGGCCGATTCTAACGCCTTGAGTTTTGCCATCACAGGCTGAATGCCTTCTTTCTCGCGACGTACCGAGTCCATCGCCAGTTTATAAAGGTCGGACAACTTCTGTTCGGTGGTACCCTTCGTATAAGTATTTTCAAGCAACTCCTTCAGAATACCGTTGATACGCTTATTATTATCCTCACCCAAACGGTCAAATGAACCGAAACGAGAATAAGCAGCAGGCAGAGGATTTTTCTTCATCCAGCCACCACAGGCATATTCATAGAAATCGTCTGCAGGTTTGACCGTCGTATTGAGGTCATCCAGTGAAAGACCTGAACACAATGGCTGCTGAGCCATTGTTCCAAGCGACATTGACGTCAATGCCATAATAGAAAAAATAGTTTTGAGTTTCATTTTTTTAATTTGTGTTGTATATAACATTCTAATTAATTACTATAAACCATATTTCGACTTTCATGGTTAACTTATCCTTTCAAAGCATCAACTTCTTCTGACAATCTCTCCCATCGCTCCACTTCCTCATCAAGTTGACGCTTGATATCCGTATATTCCGTTACTAACGTCATATCCGAGGCGTTCTTCGGATCACAAAGTAGTCCGTCGAGTTCTTTCAATCGCTGTTCCATTTTAGATATTCTCTTCTCACTTTCCTCAACAGCCTTCTCAGCTTTCTTTTGTCGTTTCTGTTGCTCTTTACGCTCAGCATAATCTTGTTTCTGTACTAGAGAAGGAGAAGGTACAACAGGAGTAGTTGCCTCTTTACCAAAAGCAACTTTTTCCAGTTCGCTCATATCAGAGATCTGACGCGAACGTAAATAATCATAGATACCTCCAATATGTTCACGTACTTTTCCCCCACCAAATTCATATACTTTAGTTACCAGTCCATCAAGGAATTCACGATCGTGAGAGACAATGATAGCAGTGCCATCGAAAGCCTTAATCGCTTCTTTTAAAACATCCTTCGAAGGCATATCCAAATGATTGGTAGGTTCGTCAAGAATCAGTAGATTCACAGGCTCCAATAGCAAGCGAATCATAGCCAAACGACTACGCTCGCCACCACTTAGCACTTTCACTCGCTTTTCTGACGCCTCACCCCCAAACATAAAGGCACCCAAAATATCATTGATACGCAAACGAACCTCACCCTTCGCCACATGATCGATAGTCTCAAAGACCGTGAGATTCTCATCCAACAATTGCGCCTGATTCTGAGCAAAATAGCCTATCTGCACATTATGGCCAACCTTTAGTAAGCCTTCAAAAGGAATCTCGCCCATGATGCATTTCACTAGCGTTGACTTACCCTCACCGTTCTTACCGACAAAAGCCACCTTCTCACCACGCTTTATGGTTAGATTCACATGATCGAAGACAACGTGATTATAGGCTTTTTTGACATCATCACAAATCACAGGATAATCACCACTGCGCAAGCAAGGCGGGAATTTCAGATGCATGGCCGAGTTATCAACTTCGTCCACCTCAATGATTTCCATTTTCTCCAACTGACGCAAGCGCTGCTGCACTTGCACAGCCTTGGTGGGCTTATAGCGGAATCGCTCCACGAAGTCACGAATATCCGCCATCTCCTTCTGCTGATTCTCATATGCACGCAACTGCTGCTCGCGACGTTCTTTACGCAAGATAACATACTCATCGTATTTCACACGGTAATCAATAATACGCCCGCATGATATTTCCAATGTACGATTCGACACATTATTAATAAAAGCACGGTCATGACTCACCAACACTACCGCCCCACTCCACGAAGCCAGCAACTGCTCTAGCCACTGAATGCTTTCAATATCAAGGTGGTTGGTAGGCTCGTCAAGCAATAATACATCAGGATGACGAAGAAGGATTTTCGCCAACTCAATACGCATACGCCAACCACCAGAAAATTCACTCGTAGGTCGTTCAAAGTCTGAGCGTTCAAAACCCAAGCCAGTCAGCGTGCGTTCTATCTCTGCTTCATAGCCCTCGGCACCCAACATCTGATAGCGCTCATGTTCTGTGGAAAACTTCTCCACCAGTGCCATGTAATCATCACTATCATAGTCCGTACGCTCGTTTAGTTGTTGCTCCATGCGCTTGATGCGGTCGGCCATTTTCTGGATATCGGCAAACGCTTTCTGCGCCTCTTGCCTCACGGTCGTATCGTCTTGCAGAATCATCACCTGCGGCAGATAACCTATGGTCGTATCCGATGCCACACTTACAGTTCCATCCGTAGGATGCTCCATTCCACAAAGGATCTTTAACAGAGTAGACTTTCCTGCACCATTCTTACCTACCAGTGCAACACGGTCTTTGCTATTTATCACAAAGGTGGCATCCACAAACAATGGTTTAACACCAAACTCCACCTTCAGACCTTCTATAGATATCATTTCTCTTCTCTTCTAAAAACGATGCAAAGTTACGCTATTTTTTTTGAATATGCAAGAAAAATGCGTATCAAATAAATCACAGCATTGAGAAGAAATGTCCAATCATATTCTTGGATATTCCAATTAATTTAGTATCTTTGCAGCCGATTAAATGGTGGTACGAAACCATCCTCTAGAGAAAAGACTATAGAAATGAACAAAATTGAAACACCCGTATTGTTGCTGACAGGATATTTAGGCAGCGGCAAAACAACATTACTAAACCGTATTCTAAAGAACGAACAAGGCATAAAGTTTGCCGTTATCGTCAATGATATCGGTGAAGTAAACATAGACGCCACTCTCATCCAACAGGGCGGCGTAGTAAACCAACAGGACGACTCTCTAGTGGCTCTTCAGAATGGCTGCATCTGCTGTACACTGAAAATGGATTTAGTAAAGCAACTGCAGGACATTATTGCCATGCAGCGTTTCGACTATATCGTCATTGAAGCCAGTGGCATCTGCGAGCCAGGTCCCATTGCACAAACCATCTGTTCTATCCCATCCATAGATCCCGAACTCACAAAGAACGGCTATCCACGTCTCGATTGTATCACAACCGTTGTCGATGCTCTTCGCATGCGTGATGAATTCGAAGGTGGCGCTCTTCTTACCCGCCCCGACATTGGCGAAGAAGACATAGAGCACCTCGTTATCCAACAAATCGAGTTCTGCAACATTGTACTGCTAAACAAAGCCGCAGAGGTAACTCCCGACGAGCTAGGTCGTATCCGCAAGATTGTGCGTACTTTACAGCCAAAGGCTGAAATAATCGAGTGCAACTATGGCGACGTCAGCTTCGACAAAATCCTCAATACCAATATGTTTGATTTCGACAGTGTGGCCACATCTGCAGCCTGGATTCAGGAAGTGGAACGTCATCATGAAGAAAATGAGGAGGAAGATGAGGAACATGAAGACGACCATCACCACGATGACGACCAAAATCATGAAGATGACCATGATGAACACGAACACCATCACCACCATCATCACCACCATCATCATGACGAAGGTGAGGTTGAAGAATATGGAATCGGCACCTTCGTTTATTACCGCCGAGCTCCAATGAAACTTGGCCTCTTCGATGATTTTGTCGCCCGCAAATGGCCCAAGGGAGTCATTCGCGCTAAAGGCATCTGCTATTTCAACGACGAGATGGACATGTGCTACCTCTTCGAACAGGCGGGGAAACAGGTGAGCATCCGTCAGGCAGGTCAATGGTTTGCCACAATGCCCAAAGAAGAATTAGCGCAGATGATGGAACGTGACGCTGCATTACGTGCCGACTGGGATGAGCAATACGGTGACAGAATGCAGAAAATAGTATTCATCGGCCAACACATGGATAAAGAAGCCATCATCCAGGCACTCGATGCATGTCTGGCCTCATAGAAATGAAAAATGTAAAAAGTGAAAAAATTGCGATGCTACGCATTTTTTTCACTTTTTCATTTATTCGTTTCATATTAATTTCGTAACTTTGCACCCACAAAGTGTAAAAAGTACCCGCAATATATTACCCCAACCAATAAAGACAACAAAAATGAAAAGAGACAACACCGTTTTTGAGTTGATCGAGAAAGAGCATCAGCGCCAGTTGAAAGGCATCGAGCTGATTGCCAGTGAAAACTTTGTAAGCGATCAGGTGATGGAGGCTATGGGCTCGTACCTGACCAACAAATACGCTGAGGGCTATCCTGGTCACCGCTATTATGGCGGCTGTCAGGTAGTTGACGAGGTTGAGCAACTGGCTATAGACCGTGTTTGCAAGCTGTTTGGTGCCGAGTATGCCAACGTTCAGCCTCACTCTGGCGCACAAGCCAATGCTGCTGTTCTACTGGCTGTTCTGAAACCTGGCGATACCTTCATGGGAATGAACCTCGATCACGGTGGTCACCTCTCTCATGGTTCATTGGTAAACACCAGCGGTATCCTTTACAAGCCCGTGGGTTACAACCTGAACAAGGAGACCGGTCGTGTTGACTATGATGAGATGGAGCGCTTGGCTCTGGAGAACAAGCCCAAGCTCATCATCGGCGGCGGTTCTGCCTATAGTCGTGAGTGGGACTACAAGCGTATGCGTGAGATTGCCGACAAAGTGGGTGCTTTACTGATGATCGATATGGCTCACCCTGCAGGTCTTATTGCCGCTGGTCTCTTGGACAATCCTGTAAAATACGCTCACATCGTGACTTCTACTACCCACAAGACTCTGCGTGGTCCTCGTGGCGGTATCATCCTGATGGGTAAGGACTTCGACAATCCTTGGGGTTACACCACTCCAAAGGGTGTTATTAAGAAGATGAGCCAGTTGCTCAACAGCGCCGTATTCCCTGGCCAGCAGGGCGGTCCTCTGGAACACGTCATCGCTGCCAAAGCCGTAGCCTTTGGCGAGGCTCTTCAGCCCGAGTTCAAAGAGTGGGCAAAACAGGTACAGAAGAATGCTGCCGTTTTGGCCAACGAGCTCATCAAACGCGGCTTTACCATCGTCTCTGGTGGCACTGACAACCACTCTATGCTGGTTGACCTCCGTTCTAAGTATCCCGAACTGACAGGTAAGGTGGCAGAAAACGCCCTTGTTGCTGCCGACATTACCGTCAACAAGAACATGGTGCCTTTCGATAGCCGCTCTGCCTTCCAGACTTCAGGTATTCGTCTCGGAACTCCCGCCATCACCACCCGTGGTGCAAAGGAAGATCTGATGATTCAAATTGCTGCGTGGATTGAGGAAGTATTGAACGATCCTGAGAACGAACAGGTTATTGCTAAAGTTCGCGGTGAAGTCAACGCCAAGATGAAGGAATATCCCCTCTTTGCCTATTAATCACTAGGCAACATACCACTGCACTGGTAACTCCTGTGAAAGGAGTACCAGCGCAGTTTTTTATAAAAGACATACCATTAATTAAGACTTACATTTTTTACTTCTAACTATAGCGATGTATCTGAAACGAATACTTTGCGTCGCAGTATGGCTATTAACATCTGCCACTGTTATTATTGCTCAGACATGGAGCGACGTCACTAATCGATTTATTACAAATCCCGCTTTCGACAACAATAGTAACGATGGCTGGACATGGGAAAGCAATGCCAGTACACAAGAGGTACGTGTCAACTGTATCAGTTTCTATAATGGAAACTTCGATTTACACCAAACATTGAAGGGGTTGCCCCATGGCACCTATCGCCTTAGCGTACAGGGTTTTTATCGCACGACAGATAATGGTACTGCGTATAATGCCCATCAAAACGGACAAGAAGATATTACCGCTAGTCTCTATGCTGGCCCAAACAGTCAGAAGCTAATGAGTCTCTATGACGCATCTATTGACTATAATGCAAATGGTCGTTGCTATACTCCCGACAACATACATTACTATCCCGATGGAAAAGAAGCCGCTTTATCCGCATTTTCTGAAGGACTATATTACAACACGCTCATATTCGAGGCCCAAGGTGAGATCAAGATTGGTGTAAAGTGCAGCGAGACGAAAAATAACAATTACTGCGTGCTCGACAACTTTAAGCTTGAGTACCAAAGCCCTATTAGTCCAGATGGCAAAGCTTGGATTGATATCACCAGCCAAGTGCTACAAAATGCAACCTTCGACGACAACAGCCAAGACGGCTGGCAATGGGAAAGCAATGCCTGGTCAACAACGGCTCGTTTAGAATGCATGGAGTTTTGGAATGGAACATTCAACATCCATCAGGACGTAAGTTATAGTCACAATGGCAAATACCGTCTCAGCGTCCAAGCTTATTATCGTGTTGGAGATAATAATCAAAGTTATTATAACTATCAAAACGGTACTGAAAACATCCCCGCAGTGATGTATGCAGGTGATTCCGAGCAAAAGCTGGTCAGCGTATATTCAGAGCCGTCAGACATTTGGAAGGAAGACACATGGGGAGGCAACGGTCCCAACGGCATGCAATATTTCCCAGACAGAATGGAGTCGGCCCGTGTATGGTTCGATAATGGAAAGTATTGGAATACTCTCGAGTTCGAATCTGACGGTCAGTTTCGCATTGGCTTGAAGACCGATACTTGGCAGGGCAATAACTGGTGTATCTTTGATAACTTCAAACTCGAGTACTATGGTGACTACATCAAGGTCACCGATATCAGCATCACCCTGCCCTCCACCTTATTGGTAATAGGACAGACAGCCCAGGCCTCCGCCATTGTTTCGCCTGCCGATGCTACCATCTGCAATGTAGAATGGTCATCAAGCAACGAGAACGTTGCTACCGTGTCACAGGATGGACTCATCACCGCACATGGTGCTGGATCCGCAACGATTTACGCCACAGCTCTCGATGGCTCAGGCATTTTTGGGTTGACAGATATCACTGTGGAACATAACACAGCCAAGCCAGGATCTCTCATTATCAACGAAGTAATGGCTGCTAATATCGACGAGATGTTAAGTCCCGCCCTCAATTTCGACGGATGGATGGAACTCTATAATCCCACCGACAAGCCTGTTGAACTGAATGGTCTGAAGCTGAGCCTTGGTGCCGACGAGACATGGACGATGCCCGCCGACATGGGTGCTATACCTGCCAATGGTTATTTCGTTGTCTGGTTCGACTCTAACGACCTGTCAGCTAACAACGCCCCCTTCAAACTCGATGTCGATGGTGCTACCATCACCTTAACCGATGCTTTGGGCACACAAATTGACCAACTCACCTATCCTGCCGCACTCGAACGCATCAGTTACGCACGTTCAATCGACGGAACAGGCAACTGGGGATTCACAGCCATGTGTACCCCTGGTGCAACAAATAATGGCATCACCCTTCTCACTCAGCAGATTGATGCCCCTGTTGTCGACCAACCCTCGCAACTATTCATGGGCCCACTCAGCGTCAACGTAACAATCCCTGCCGGATGCACTCTGCGTTATACTACCGACGGTACCCTACCCACCCTTAGCAATGGTGCTACCAGCACCACAGGTCAGTTCTCAGTGAACTACACCAGTAACTATCGTTTCCGTCTCTTTGCCGACGACATGCTACCCTCACGCGTCACCACACGCTCTTATATCGAACGCGACCGCGACTATTATCTCCCCGTGGTATCTGTTGTCACCGACCCAGATTTTCTCTATAGCAAGGAGATTGGCATCATGGAGAAGGGTCCCAATGGTCGTCCTGGGAACGGTCAGAGCGAGAAATGTAACTGGAACATGAACTGGGAACGCCCAGTAAACTTCTCCTACCTCGATGCTAAGGGCGAAATGGTACTAAACCAAGACGTTGACCTCGAAATGTGCGGTGGTTGGAGTCGTGCGTGGACACCCCATTCATTCAAACTGAAAGGCAACAAGGAGATGGGAGGCGACAAAAACCTACCCTACACCTTCTTCACCCAAAAGCCCTATATTCGCAACCGCACCCTACAAATTCGTAATGGTGGAAACGACACAAGTTGTCGCTTCAAGGATGCCTCTCTAGCCTATATCGTCCAGACGTCAGGCATTGACGTCGATGTGCAGGCCTACCAGCCCGTCCACGAGTTCATTAATGGTGAGTATATCGGTGTGATGAATGTCCGAGAGCCCAACAACAAGCATTATGTCTATGCCAACTACGGCTGGGACGACGACGAGATTGACCAATGGGAGATGTCTCCCGACTCAGGCTATGTGCAGAAGTGTGGCACCTCCGATGCCTATCTCGAGTTGGTTGACGAGCTCTCGCCCTATGCTTCTGATGCAAACACCTACAAGGAAATTTGTAACATCCTCGATATCGACGAATTCACCAACTACATGGCTGTCCAGTTCTTCTATGGCGGCAGTGACTGGCCCCGCAACAACGTGAAGTGCTTCCGTTATCGCGATGGCGGTAAGTTCCGCTTCGTACTATTCGACGTCGATGCAGCCTTCGACTATGGCACGAACGTGTTTGACCAGTTCATGGCAAAAGAATGGTGGACTTTCGACCAACTCTATCCCCGCGAGTTGGGTCGTATCTATGACCAGATTCGCATGGTGACCCTGTTCAGAAACCTCATCCAAAACGAGGAATATCGCCGCAAATTCATCGACACCTACTGCATCGTGGCAGGTAGTGTCTTTGAAAAGACACGAGCCCAGCAGATTCTTGACGATCTCTATGACCGCGTAGAGCCTGCTATGAATCTTGATGGAAGATCTGCCTATAACACCTACAATAATATCCGTAATATATTGGGCAACCGACTCACCACCGCCACGAATGCCATCAAGAACTATTACCAGTTCGAGCTGTCAGGCACAACGCCACGAAGCATACAGCTCTCATCCGATGTTCCTAATGCTGTGATTACCATCAACGGCGTTGCCCTACCCACAGGTCAATTTAATGGAAAACTCTTTGCACCTGCTAAGTTAAAAGCCATAGCCCCTGCTGGTTACACCTTCCATTCATGGCGCAAGGGCAACTCTCTCTATAATGCCAAAGAAGAGATTGACTTACCCTCCACTGATATCGCTCTCGTAGCTCACTTTATTACCATCAGTGAAACCAAGAAGAAACAACTGGGTATAACGCCAGTACGAATCAATGAGGTAAGCGGCTCGAACAACAGTTTCATCGATGAGTATGGAAAGAAAGGCGACTGGCTGGAACTCTATAATACCACTGATACAGAAATCGATGTCGAAGGTATGTATCTCACCGACAACCTAGACAAGCCAACCAAATACCTGATTACCAAGGGCAGCACCAAAGCACAGACCATCATCCCTGCCCACGGACACCTCATCATCTGGTGTGACAACAAACGCGCCACCACCGACCAAGGTCTGCATGCCAATTTCAAAATTGATGGCAACGGTGGTCAATTGGCTCTGATGGCTGCTGATAAGAGCTGGACCGACACATTCGTCTATTATGCACATGATGCTAATACGACCATAGGTCGCTATCCCGATGGCACCTCTGATGTTTATAGAATGAATGTGGCCACTATCGCCGGTGCCAACCGCCTGTCATCCTATATGACAGCTGTTGACCAGACCGTCATCAACGGCATCGATCGTCCTACAATTTCCTCGGCCAATGGCCTGCGAGTAGTCTATGCCGGTCAGCAGTTACTCGTCAAGAGTGAGGAAGACGGCCCTGTCACTGTTGGTATCTACAATGCTGGAGGCATCCTTGTTGAGCAGACCACAGTTGTCGTCAAAGGCGGTCGTGCCTGTGTTGATATCAGCCATCTGACACCCGGACTCTACATCACCCGAGCCTTCGATGCCTATGGCACCAACGTAAGTTGCAAGTACAAAAAAAATAGATAGAATATTAAGGTAATGAAAAAGATTGTTTTAACTGGCATTGCTACCCTACTAATGGCAGCATGCTCATCAAATCAGGCCACCCCTACGGGCAACGGCAAGGCTGATGGTAAGGCGTTTGCCAAGGAACTCTTGGCCGCATATCATGACAATGATATCGACAGGATGACCGATACTGTCGACGCTTTTTACGACCTCTACAAAGAGCAGGACCCACACGTGGTCAAAGATTTTTTTGACAGCTGGCTTATCGAGTTTCACGACATGGCATCAGACGTAAAAAAGATTGACGACTTCAGTCGATTCCAAAAGATGACACGGCAAGCCGACAAGGACGACAAACTCAACGACCTTTACGATAAGGTTATGAAATGACGACTAACGGTGAGCAAAAAAAGAAGCAGCCCTGAACAATAAGTACAGGGCTGCTTCATTTATATTATTATAGTTAATGGGACTTCAGAAGTTCACAATATTTTTCACCTGATCCTCGTTGGCTAAAACAAATACCTTGCCAAAAGCGCCAAAGGTGAGCGGCAGAGATCTGCCTCGAAAATTCACCATTCCAATGTTCACAACTAAATAATCATTCACGCTCAAATTGCTTTGTAAAAAAATATTAGCAGTATTCATAGCCATCTCTCGTCCGACCTCAGTCATAGCTGTCAGATCAATGTCTGCGCCTAATTTCTCCAACGTCTCTGCGTCAACGCCTTCAATACCAAGGTCGGCTAGTTTCTCACTTCCAACCTGAGCAACCTTGTTTTTCACATTTTCGCTATTAACTTCATGCTCCACCACACTCTGCGCCAGTCTTCTAGTAGCCTCATAGTGAGCCTCTGGAAGCGGTTTGGTTAAGATCATCGCCATGATAACGATTCCCAACAACAATGTTACAATGATAAATGCTTTCTTCATATTTAAAATAATTATTTAGATTCGCAACATTTTTTATTGACGTAGTTTCTCTAATCGCATACGTAGTTGTTCTGCATCATTCTGTCGAATAGCAAGAGTTATCTCGCAGGTATTATCATACGTCTGATTAACGATACGGGGACTCATGTCTTTTACGACACGCATCACATCGTTCATCATGACATAAGGAAACTTATAGATGACACGTTCCTCTACCTGGCGCGTCTCTATGGTAGCATGAGCAATAGCATCGGCTGCAGCTTCGCGATAAGCCACAATAAGACCACTAGTTCCCAAATTGACACCGCCATAATAGCGTACTACAACAATGAGGATATCAGTAAGTTCATTACTATTGATTTGTCCCAGTATAGGCTTACCTGCCGTAGACGAAGGCTCACCGTCATCGTTAGCACGAAAGTCTTCACGGGCCGCCCCCAACATATAAGCATAACACACATGACGAGCATCATAGTATTTCTTACGATACTGAGCAAGAATATCCTTCACTTCGTCAGTAGTCTCTACATGATGCGCAAAAGCGAGGAATTTACTCCGCTTCTCGGAGTAAAATCCCTCGCTAATAGTTGTTATAGTCTTAAACTCGTCTTTTTCCATTAAGAGAGCTTATGAATCACAAGTCCTGAGCGCAACTTTGGCTCGAACCAAGTAGCCTTAGGCGGCATAATCTTACCACTATCGGCAATGTCCATGATCTGCTGCATAGACACGGGATAGAGAGCCAAAGCGGCACGCATCTCGCCAGAATCGACACGACGTTTCAACTCGCCCAGTCCACGAAGACCACCCACAAAATCAATACGCTGCGAAGAGCGCAGATCACCGATATTCAGAATCTCATCAAGAATCAGACGACTAGAAATATCCACATCGAGCACGCCAATGGGATCGTTGTTATCATAGGTACCTTCCTTAGCTTTCAGACTGAACCAATGCTGTTCAAGATAGAGCGAGAACTCATGAAGTTCGGCAGGCTTGTAGATGTCTGTGCCCTTATCCTCCACCACGAAGTTCTTGGCAAGTGCCTTGAGGAAGTCCTCTGACGAGAGACCATTGAGGTCTTTCACCACACGGTTGTAGTCAAGGATGGTGAGCTGTGAAGCCTGAAAGCAAACAGCCATGAAGAAGTTATACTCCTCATCGCCCTTGTGATTGGGATTCTGCTTCTGTTTTTCAGCACCAACCAAAGCAGCTGCTGCCGAACGATGGTGTCCATCAGCGATATACATGGACGGCATCTTTGCAAATTCAGCAGTAATGGTCTCCGTATCCTTGGCATCGTTAATCACCCAGAACTGATGACGGAAGCCATCGATAGGAGCGATAAAATCATACTCAGGAGCCGTGGCGGCATAACGCATGATGAGTTCATTGAGCACAATATTGTCGGGATATGCAAAGAACACAGGTTCAATATTAGCATTATTCACACGAACATGCTTCATACGATCCTCTTCTTTATCACGACGGGTCAGCTCATGCTTCTTGATGCGACCAGCCATATAATCGTCAGTATGAGCACAAACCACCAAGCCATACTGGGTCTTACCGTTCATAGTCTGAGCATAGATATAGTAATGCTCCTGCTCATCCTGAACAAGCCATCCCTTATCCTGAAACTTCTGAAAGTTCTCGGCAGCCTTTTCATAGACACGGGGATCATACTCTGAGGTACCAACGGGGAAGTCAATCTCAGGCTTAATGATGTGATAGAGACTCTTTTCGTTGTCACCAGCCTCTGCTCTCGCCTCTTCTGAGTCGAGAACATCGTAGGGACGACTCTCTACCTGCTCCACCAATTCCTTCGGTGGACGGATACCTTTGAATGGTTTTACAATTGCCATAGCTTACTTGTTGACCTGGAACTTGGTGTCGCCATCCTTGAAGAAAGCATTGATCTGCTTAGCAGCAGCGATACCGGCGTTGATATTAGCCTCGGCCGTCTGAGCACCCATCTTCTTAGGAGTAGAGAAGTAACGACCCTCGAACTTGGCGAACTCGTCGTTGGCATCGGGCATAATATCAGTAACGAACTTCAGGTCCTCACGCTCGGCCATCAACTTGATGAGCTCAGGCTCGTTGATGACTTCCTTACGGGCTGTATTTACCAGCACGCCACCCTTCTTCATCTTACCTACCAAAGCAGCGTTGATGCTCTGCTTGGTCTCGGGAGTAGCGGGAATATGGAGTGACACAACATCGCAGGTCTCGAACAGTTTCTCCTGACAACAAACAGCGTGAACACCAGCGGCCTCGATAACCTCTGCAGGGCAGAAAGCATCATAGGCATAGACCTCCATACCAAAGCCCTTGGCGATACGAGCCACGTTGCGGCCAACGTTACCAAAGGCAAGGATACCAAGTTTTTTACCCAGCAACTCAGAACCGCTCTTGCCATTGTAAAAGCCACGAACAGCCATCACGAGCAGACCGAACATGAGCTCGGCTACAGCGTTTGAATTCTGACCAGGTGTATTCTCAGCAACTACGTTGTGAGCGGTAGCGGCAGCCAGGTCGATGTTGTCGTAACCAGCACCGGCACGAACAACGATCTTCAACTGCTTGGCAGCGTCGAGCACCTCGGCATCAACCTTATCACTGCGGATAATCAGTGCGTCAGCATCCTTAACTGCGTCCAGGAACTGAACTTTCTCTGTATATTTCTCGAGCAACACCAACTCATTGCCGGCTGCCTCAATCTCTGCTTTAATACCATTGACAGCAGCTGCTGCAAATGGCTTCTCTGTTGCAACTAATACTTTCATTTTAATGTCTAATCTTTAATGTTTAATGTATTAGTGATTGGCCTCGAACTCCTTCATGCAAGCTACAAGAGCATTCACGCCTTCGATGGTCTGTGCGTTGTAACAAGAAGCGCGGAAACCACCTACATCGCGGTGACCCTTCACACCGACCATACCCTTTGAAACAGCAAAGTCAAGGAAGTCCTTCTCAAGCTCTTTGTACTCAGGAGCCATTACGAAGCAAAGGTTCATCAGCGAACGATCCTGAGCCTGAGCGGTACCTACGAACATCTTATTGCGGTCGATCTCACCGTAAACAATTTCAGCACGCTGCTTAGCCAGTTTATCCATAGCCTCTACACCACCCTGCTTCTTAATCCAGCGGAGGTTCTCCAAAGCACAGTAGATGGGCACCACAGGAGGAGTATTAAACATTGAACCCTTAGATACGTGAGTACGATAGTCAAGCATGGTAGGAATCTCACGAGGAGCCTTGCCCAGGGCGTCGTCCTTCACGATAACAATAGTCACACCTGCCATAGCCAGGTTCTTCTGAGCACCAGCATAGATGGCGTTATACTTCTTCACGTCAACAGGACGGCTGAAGATATCTGAAGACATATCAGCAATCAGGGGCACGTTAACATCGAGGTCCTTGCGGAGCTCAGTACCATAAATGGTGTTGTTTGTGGTGATGTGCAAATAGTCAGCATCAGCGGGAACAGTAAAGTCTTTAGGAATGAAGGTGTAGTTGGCATCAGCAGAAGAAGCCACTTCTACGACCTCACCGAAAAGTTTAGCTTCCTTCATGGCCTTCTTTGCCCACACACCAGTGTTCAGGTAAGCAGCCTTCTTTACGAGGAAGTTATAGGGAATCATGCAGAACTCCAGTGAGGCGCCGCCGCCAAGGAAGATAACGGAGTAACCCTCGGGAACATCGAGTAATTCCTTTACGAGTGCTACAGCCTCATCAACAACAGGCTGGAAGTCCTTTGCACGATGGCTGATCTCCATCAGAGAAAGACCAGAACCATTGAAATCAAGACACTGTTTGGCGGTTGCCTCAATGACCTCGCGAGGAAGCATTGAAGGACCTGCATTAAAGTTGTACTTCTTCATAATTTTTTTTAGAATTGTTTATTGGTTTTATACTGATTCCTAAATTTGCGTGCGAAATTACACTTTTTATTTGAATTGGACAAATATTTTGGCAAAAATTAATGAAAAAGGATGTTTTTCCTTTCAATATGTCAAGTCAACGTAGCAACATTCAATCATGAGCGAAGTTCATTTTATGCCTTTCAAGCATCAGTTACGTCATCATTAGCGACTTGTATCACCCCATCATCGAACGGGTTCTACGACCGTACGGACGCCTTTGATTTTCTCCCCGCGCGTCAGTCGAATGACCTGCTGAAGTTTTTCGCGCTTCACGGCAGCATAGGCATAGCGGTCGGACACATCTATTCGTCCTATCTCGCTAGTTTCGAGACCACCCTTCTTGCAGAGGAAACCAACAATATCGCCCTTCGAGATTTTGTCTTTCTTACCCTTACCGATATAGAGCGTGGCCATACGAGGCTGAGGAATATATTCAGCGGCAGCGGATTCATAAGTCTGAGCCAGCGATTCTACAAACTCAGGGATATGCTCCTCAGGTCCCACCAAGAAGAAAGTACGTCCCATCTGGTCCCAACGGGCAGTACGGCCTATACGATGCACCATTGATTCTTCGTTGGCAGGAAGATGATAGTGGATAATGTTATCAATGTGAGGGATGTCGAGACCACGAGAAGCCAAATCAGTAGATACAAGAACAGTTGCCGACCCATTAGAGAATTTATAAAGCGCATCCTCACGTTGGCGCTGCTCCAATCCACCATGGAAGGCACTAGTCACAAAGCCCTGCTTGCGCAAGAACTGATCCGTACGTTCTACCGAATCGCGATAGTTCAGGAAGACGATGCTCTGCGTCTCGCCCAATGATTTCAGCAACAGAGCAAGTGTATCGAGTTTGTCCTTCACCGGACTCTGCACACCATAGACCTCCACCCTATCGTTCAGAGGTTCCTCATCGACCAGATAATCGATGCGGTCGGTGCGTCCCATCTCTACAAAACGAGGGATGATATCGGTATCAGTAGCCGACAGCAGAAAACGACGTTCCAGCGCAGGCAACTTACCCAGCAGGCGCGACATCTCGTCCTGAAAGCCCATCTCCAGACATTTGTCAAACTCATCGATAACTATATATTTAATAAGGTGTGCATCGATATTTCCCTTATCCAAATGGTCGTTCAAGCGACCAGGTGTTCCGAATACCAACTGCGGATGATTCTTCTTGAGCAACTTATGCTCATCCATCGCCGTACGACCGCCATAGCAGGCCTGCGAACGGATACCAGCCCCCATAGACGACTGAACCGTTGCTGACTGAAGAGCCAACTCACGACCAGGTACAATAACAAGAGCCTGCACAGCATCACACTGAGCATCAAGCATCTGCACCAACGGCAAAAGATAAGCCAGCGTCTTACCTGTACCTGTAGGCGACAGGACCACAACATCGTTACGGCCACGCAGGATATGACTCATCGCATCCTGTTGCATGGCGTTAAGTTCGCTGATACCCATCTTGGCCAGCACTTTATCTAATAACTGTTCTTTCATAGTATGATGATTCAATATTTTAAGGTATTTACAACTTCACAGTCTTCTTCACCACCTTACTCTCTGCCTGCAGACGGTTCAAGGCCGTGATTACATAGGTATATTTCTGGCGACCATCCTTATAAGGCAACTTCAAATACGTATTCGACGTGATCGCCACCAGCTTTGAGGGATCCTCGGTATTCACTTTCTCACCTTTCTCAAAACGATAGACCGCATACTGAGTAGCCACTTCGTCCCATTGTTTGCCACTGGGGGCCGTCCAGAACAAGATATAGCCATCGCTAGTCCAGACAGGCTTCACCTTGCGAGGCTTTTTGGGAGTCTTATTGCTGATAAACGACATCTGAGGCTGCAAGGCAGGGTAACGCCAGTAGTTATTGCGTAACATTGAAGCATAGTTGCCAGTATTGTCAACAGCAGCCTTTGCATACCACAACACAGTTCCACTCACATGATTCATCTGCTGATGCAGACGATGCTTGGCAGGCTGCTGGTTCTGATTAGGATTCTGTGGATCCGCATTCTTCACCGTGCGTTCGATATCCTCACCAATAAACAGCGGACGACCACCAGCATGTTGGTTCCACCAGCGAATCAGTGTGTCATAGTCTGCTGCCTTATTGCCAATCTCCCAATAAATCTGGGGAACACAGTAGTCCAGCCAACCATTGTTGATCCACAGGAGCACATCAGCATAGAGGTCATCATAGTTTTGCAGACCATTCGTATTACTACCTATAGCAGCACTTTTCTTGTTGCGATAGATGCCAAAGGGCGATATACCCACCTTCACCCAATGCTTTGTAGCATGAACAGTCTCATAGAATTGCTTGATGAAGAGATTCACATTATAACGACGCCAGTCACCGCGGTCCTTGATTCCGTTGCTATACATGCGATACTGCTGATCGTCGGGAATCACCTGTCCGGCAGCAGGATAAGGATAGAAATAGTCATCCATATGAATACCGTCGATATCATAGCGCGACACGATATCCTTAGCCACCTGACAGATATAATCGCGATTCTCAGGAATACCAGGATTCAGAATCAATTGCTCGTCATAGCGGAAACAACGTTCAGGATGAGCCACACCTACATGCGTAGAAGCCAACATTGTGGTACCCTTCGTCTTGGCGCGATAAGGATTGATCCAAGCATGAAGTTCCATACCACGCTGGTGACACTGCTCAATCATCCACTGCAAGGGATCCCAATATGGCGATGGTGCCTTACCCTGCTGACCAGTCAAGAAACGGCTCCAAGGCTCAAGACTGCTCTGATAGAGCGCATCACATTCCGGACGCACCTGAAAGATGATTGCATTAACACCATCCTTCTGCAACTCATCAAGCTGATAGAGCAAGGTCTGTTGCATCTTCTGTGTTCCCATTCCCTGGAACTGTCCGTTCACACACTGAATCCACGCACCGCGGAACTCTCTCTTCTGTTGTGCGCTGACACTCATGGTCAGCAATAAGGCTAATAATAAAAACAGTTTTCTCATTTCTGATATTCGTAAGATTCAATTTATGCTTTTCCTCCCCGTTTACGGGCCTCATCCAAAGATAGCAACTGACGTTGCTCCTCGTGATAATGCTCACGCATGTGTGCATATTCCCTATCCAACACGTCGGAGAAAGCCGCTGCATCAGTCATCAACCGCTGGGCGACAAGCGGGTTCTGCGAAGCATCCTTCAGCCACACCACAGGTCCGCCATAGACAGGTGCGATCTTCAGGGCCACATGTAATTCGCTAGTAGTGGCCCCCCCAATCATGATGGGAATATCCATACCAGCCTTATCTAACTCCTTGGCCACATTGACCATCTCCTCCAGACTCGGTGTAATCAGTCCCGAGAGGCCAATCATATCCACCTTTTCCTCCTTGGCGCGCTGAACAATCTGCTCAGCAGGAACCATCACACCCAGGTCGACCACCTCATAGCCATTACAAGCCATAATCACACCCACGATATTCTTGCCGATATCGTGCACATCGCCCTTGACGGTAGCCAAGAGGACTTTGGGCTTTGAGGTTTGAGAATTGAGGGTTGAGATTTGAATATACGGCTGCAAAATCTCCACGGCATGCTTCATCGTGTGTGCCGTCTTCACCACCTGTGGCAAAAACATCTTTCCTTCACCAAAGCGACGCCCCACCTCATTCATGCCAGCCATCAGCGGTCCCTCGATGATATCCACCGGACGGGCATATTTTTCGAGAGCCTCCTTGAGGTCTGTCTCCAGGTTCGTACCAATGCCCTTGATGAGAGCCTCCTGCAAACGTTCCTCCAGACTGAGGACTTTTATTTCGCCCATTTCATCGGTCTTAGATGGTGTCTCTTCGAGTCCCATCAACTTGTCTGCCGACTCAGGGCGACGATTCAGAACGACATCCTCAATAAGTTGAAGTTGTTCTTTCGGTATATCGTCGTAAGTAACTTTCGTAGAAGGGTTTACGATTCCAAAATCCATGCCATTCTGGATCGCATGATAAAGGAACACCGCATGCATTGCCTCTCGCAAATAATTGTTTCCTCGAAACGAGAACGACAGGTTGCTGACGCCACCACTGATATGTGCACCTGGCAGGTTCTTACGAATCCATTCCGTGGCGCGAATGAAGTCGACAGCATAAGCATTATGTTCCTCCATACCCGTTGCAATGGCCAGCACATTGGGGTCGAAGATGATATCCTGCGGTGCAAACCCCACTTTCTCAGTCAACAGGCGATAGGCACGTTCCGCAATCTCTATGCGACGCTCGTAGGTAGTGGCCTGTCCCTGTTCATCGAAACACATCACCACCACGGCAGCACCCATACGCATCACATCACGCGCATGACTAAGGAACACCTCCTCACCCTCTTTCAGTGAGATACTATTCACGATGCTCTTGCCCTGCACACATTTCAGTCCCGCCATGATGACATCCCACTTACTCGAATCAATCATCACCGGCACACGAGCAATCTCCGGCTCCGAGGCGATAAGATTCAGGAACGTCATCATCTCGGCCTTTGCATCTAGCAGACCATCATCCATATTGACATCGATAACCAAAGCGCCGTCCTCCACCTGCTTACGGGCAATCTGTAGTGCCTCCTCATAGTTGCGTTCCTTGATAAGTCGCAGGAACTTTCGCGAGCCAGCCACATTACAACGCTCGCCCACATTAGTGAAAGCCGTAGGTCTCAGCACATCCAGTCCACTCAGCATCAATGCCGACGACCTCTCCACAGGCTTGTGCGGTTGCTTGCCTATCGTCAGCGGAGCATATCTTGCGATGAAATCGGGAGTTGTGCCGCAACAGCCACCCACCACGTTCACCAGTCCCTCATCGATGAATTCGGCAATTTGCGGCGCCATCGTCTCGGGCGTCTCATCATAGAGTCCCAAAGAATTAGGGAGTCCTGCGTTAGGATGCGCGCTGATATAGTAAGGCGCCATACGAGCCAGTTCCTTGAGATAAGGTTTCATCTGACTAGCACCAAACGAGCAGTTCAATCCGATGCTGAATATCGGGAACGACGACACGCTTGCCAAGAAAGCCTCCAGCGTTTGGCCACTCAGTGTACGACCAGCTGCATCACTGATAGTCACACTCAGCATGATGGGGATATCGCGTTCGCCACGCGCATGGATGGCAGCATCTATAGCCACCTTTGCATTCAGCGAGTCGAAGATTGTTTCAATCAGGATGACATCCACCCCGCCCTCTATCAGGCCCTCCATCTGTTCAAGATAAGCCGCATAGAGTTCGTCATAGGTCAGTTCTCGACGCGCCGGGTCTGACACATCCGGCGACATTGAACACGTCTTGTTGGTTGGTCCCACCGAGCCCGCCACAAAGCGTGGGCGCTCTGGTGTAGAATAGCGGTCAGCCATTTCTCGGGCCATGCGAGCCGAGGCCACGTTCATCTCGCGGGCATAGTCCTCCAGATGATAATCAGCCTGAGAGATACGCTGAGCGTTGAACGTATTCGTAGAGATGATATCTGCGCCCGCCTTCAGATAGCGCTCGAAGATATCCTGAATCACGTCGGGACGCGTCAGGTTCAAAGCATCGTTGTTGCCCTTCATCTGCCCAGGCATTTCCTCGAAATAGCCCTTTCTAAAGTCTAGTTCCTGCAGTCCATACTCCTGGATGACCGTACCCATGGCACCATCCAGAACCAGCACTCGTTTTTGTATCTCTTCTCGTATCATTTGTATACCTTCATGGCACGATCCATCTCGCGCCTATCCTCCTTTTCTTTCAGTGTCTGCCGCTTGTCGAAAGCCTTTTTACCTTTACAGAGGGCAATATCCACCTTGGCACGCCCGTGATCATCGATGAAAACCAACGTTGGCACAATGGTATAGCCCGTCTGCTTCGTAGCACTCTCCAGTCGATTAATCTCACGGCGGGTGAGCAACAACTTTCTGTCGCGCTTCTGCTCATGATTATTGTACGAGCCATAGAAATACGGACTGATAGACATTCCCTTGACCCACAGTTCTCCACGGATTATCGTGCAATATGTATCCACCAGCGAGGCCTTGCCCGCACGGATAGACTTAATCTCAGTACCCGTGAGCACGATGCCCGCCGTGAATTCCTCGATAAAGAAGTACTCAAACGACGCTTTCCTGTTTTTTATCTGTACGGGACTCTTCTTACGGAGTTCCTGTTCCTGTTTATTCATTCTCTATTACCACAAATTTGTCTATGTTATCATCCACATAATGGGCCACCTGCTCCGTCCAGCGCTCCTCATTCTCTACGAACATATCGTCGTAATCGTCAAACTGAGGATACTTTTCGAAGAGCGCCATAAACTCCTCGTCCGAGCACTCAGCCTCCAAAGCCTCACGATTTTCGAGCCACAGCGTGTGCACCTCATAGAGCATTTTCGAGAGGTCACGCATGTGCCACATTTTGTTCAAAGCCTTGGCAAAGGGATTCTTGAAGATAAATGGTCCATACCCATTGTGTATCAACTGAATAAAGCCACCATCCATCACCTCCTGATGGAGCGTATCCCAGCAGAGCAGAGTCATCTGATCAGCATTCAAATCCTGCATTGTTTCCGCCGTCGGCTCACCGCCCACAGTCTCACGAATGGCATCAATAAATACCTGAAGGAACGCATCCATCCCCTCCATTGCAGCCTTGCTCAGTTGTGCATCTTTTACTTTGATCTCTTTCATAATCCTTGTTTATGGACTGCAAAGTTAATCATTTCACGCCACATATCAACCACGCAAGACAAAAAAATTGTTAAAAGAAGGTGCCTAAAATAAAATAGATAGCCATTGTCTTGGGCGAAACAAATAAAAATTGTAACTTTACACCCAATTTTGAATATAATAACTAAAACTGTTTAATTTAAACCTATCAAAAACAATGAAAGCATTAAAGGCTTCACTCTTTGGATTTGGTGCTCTGATGGCTCTCACGATGATGTCGTGCGACCCTAAACCCGTAGCATCACAGTTAACGGCCTCAGGCCTTAACCCTGCAAACTTTGACACAATTGTCAATGGTGACACTGTTAAACTCTACACGCTGAAAGGCGACAAGGGTATGGAAGTTTGCATCACCAACTACGGCGGACGTATCGTTTCGCTGATGGTTCCCGACAAGAACGACTCTCTGGTTGACGTCGTATTGGGCTTCGACAACATTGCCCAGTATATGGACACCCAGAACTCGCCCACTGACTACGGCTCAAGCGTTGGTCGTTATGCCAACCGCATCAACATGGGCCGTTTCGTACTCAATGGCGATACCATCCAACTGAAGCAGAACGATAAGCACGACGGCGGTCGCGACCACTGTCTGCACGGCGGTGGCGACACAGGTTGGATGAACAAGGTCTACAAAGCTGAGCAGATTGACAGCGCCACACTGAAGTTGACCATCGTGGCTGAGGACGGTGAGAACGGATTCCCCGGCACAGTGACAGCTACCACCACCTACAAGATTGTGGACGGCACCACATTGGACATCACTTGGGAGGCTACCACCGACAAGCCCACTATCATCAACCAAACCAACCACAACTACTACAACCTTTCTGGCGACTTAGAGAACGCTGCCTACGATCAGGTGCTGTATGTCAATGCCGACAACTTCACCGAGAGCGACGAGAGCTACATGCCCACCGGTAAGATCCTCGCTGTTGAGGGTACACCCATGGACTTCCGCACTCCCCACGCTGTAGGCGATAGCATCCACTCAGAATACTATCAGATTAAGAATGCTCATGGCTATGACCACAACTGGTGCCTGAACACCAATGGCGACGACACTCAGGTATGTGCTTCACTCTATAGCCCCAAGACAGGCATCTTCATGGAGATGTTCACCAATGAGCCTGGCGTACAGGTATACAGCGGCAACTTCCAGGGAGTTGATGGCGAGGAGAACATCGTCCGCAAGCTCGGCAAGCACTATCCTCAGCACGTGAGCGTATGCTTGGAGAGTCAGAAGTTCCCCGACAGCCCCAACCATCCCGAGTGGGCAAGTCCCGTTCTGAACCCCGGCGAGAAGTACTACAGCCATGCTGCCTATAAGTTCTCAACGAAGTAATTGGTCATAATTCGTAATTAGAAAAAGATTATGGCACAGAATGAAAATGGTAGCAGAGGCTACTTGATTAGCATTGTCATGGTAGCAGTGTTGGGCGGACTCCTGTTCGGTTACGACACTGCCGTTATCTCTGGCGCAGAGAAGGGTCTGCAGGCTTTCTTCAAGGAGGCTGCCGACTTCGACTATACTGACGGCTGGCATGGTTTCACATCAGCCAGCGCACTGATTGGCTGCATCATCGGTTCAGCCATCTCTGGTTTCCTGGCCACCAACCTTGGTCGTAAGAAATCACTCATCATCGCCGGTTTGCTGTTCTTCATCTCAGCTCTGGGAAGTATGGATCCCGAGTTCATGTTCTTCGAATATGGCACTCCCACCTACTCTCTTCTGATCATGTTCAACATCTACCGCGTCATCGGTGGCATCGGTGTAGGTCTGGCCTCAGCCATCTGCCCGATGTATATTGGTGAGGTAGCCCCCTCAAACATCCGAGGCATGCTTGTAAGTTGGAACCAGTTTGCCATCATCTTCGGTCAGTTGGTGGTTTACTTTGTCAACTTCTTCATTCTTGGCGACCACATCCAACCCCTCGTAGAGGAGATGGGTAAGGGCATTGCCGCTATCAACCCCCAGGCACAGTGGACTGTGACCACCGGTTGGCGCTATATGTTCGGTTCCGAGGCAGTACCCGCAGGTCTCTTTGCCCTGCTTATCTGCTTTGTTCCTGAGACCCCGCGCTATTTGGTGTCTATCAACCAGGACCAGAAGGCTCTGAGCATCCTAACGAAGATCAACGGCACGAGCAAGGCCGAGCAGATTCTGATGGACATCAAGAACACTATGGTGGTGAAGACCGAGAAACTGATGACCTATGGTTTCGTATGTATCTTCGTAGGTATCATGCTGTCTGTGTTCCAGCAGGCCGTAGGTATTAACGCCGTACTCTACTACGCACCTCGTATCTTCGGCGATATGGGTATGGACGATCCCATGATGCTCACCGTATTCATGGGTATCATCAATATCTCGTTCACCCTCGTAGCCGTGTTCACCGTCGAGAAGTGGGGCCGCAAGCCCTTGCTCATCTGGGGTTCACTGGGTATGGCTCTAGGTGCTATTGGCGTGGCCATCACCTTCGGCAACGACAGTCTGGCTTTGGTAACTGCAGCCTCGCTGCTGATCTACTCAGCCTCGTTCATGTTCTCTTGGGGGCCCATCACCTGGGTACTCATTGCCGAGATCTTCCCCAACACCATCCGTGGTGGTGCTGTAGCCATCGCTGTGGCATTCCAGTGGATTTTCAACTTCATCGTCTCTTCAACTTTCGTGCCCATGTTCAACATGCACCTCACCGATGGCGATGACTTCGGCCACTGGTTCACCTACGGACTCTATGGTATCATCTGCCTGCTCGCCGCCCTCTTCGTATGGAAGATGGTTCCCGAGACCAAGGGCAAGACGCTGGAGGATATGACCGCTATGTGGAAAAACAGAAAATAATTCAATAATAACTTAAAAAAAACTACTATTTATGGCATTATTAGACTGGATTGTCATTGGCCTATTCACCGTAGCGCTCATTGGCATTGTGCTGTGGGTTGTTAGTCAGAAGAACAACAACTCAGCAGACTATTTCTTGGGAGGTAAGGATGCAACATGGATTGCCATCGGTGCATCTATCTTCGCTTCAAACATTGGTTCAGAACACTTGATTGGCCTCGCCGGTGCTGGTGCATCGTCAGGTATGGCTATGGCCCACTGGGAGATCCAGGGATGGATGATCCTGATTCTGGGTTGGGTGTTCGTACCTTTCTACACACGCAGTATGGTTTACACCATGCCTGAGTTCCTGGAGCGCCGCTTCAACAAGGAGAGCCGCACCATCCTGTCAGTCATCTCACTTATCTCTTACGTGCTCACCAAGGTGGCCGTCACCGTCTATGCCGGTGGTCTGGTATTCCAGCAGGTATTCGGCATTGAGGAGTTGTGGGGCATTGACTTCTTCTGGATTGCAGCTATCGGCTTGGTACTCATCACCGCTCTCTACACCATCTTCGGTGGTATGAAGAGCGTGCTCTACACCTCAGTACTCCAGACTCCCATTCTGTTGCTCGGTTCACTCATCATCTTGGTACTTGGTTTCAAGGCCCTGGGCGGATGGGACGAGATGATGGCCATCTGCGGTGCTGTTGACGCCAACGAGTATGGCGACAAGATGACCTCTTTGATCCGCGACAACCGCGACGCCAACTATCCTTGGCTGGGTGCGCTGATTGGCTCTGCCGTCATCGGTTTCTGGTATTGGTGTACCGACCAGTACATCGTTCAGCGTGTACTCTCTGGTAAGAACGAGAAGGAAGCTCGCCGTGGTACCATCTTCGGTGCTTACCTGAAGTTGCTGCCCGTATTCCTGTTCCTGATTCCCGGTATGATTGCCTTCGCTATGAGTTCAAAGGGTATCACCCTGCCCAATGGTGAGGTCTTCGTACTGAGCACTCCCGACGCTGCCTTCCCAACCCTCGTAGCCAAGTTGCTGCCTGCTGGTGTGAAGGGTCTGGTGGTTTGCGGTATCCTCGCAGCCCTGATGTCTTCATTGGCATCATTGTTCAACTCTTCAGCTATGCTCTTCACCATCGACTTCTGGAAGCGCCTGAAGCCCGAGACTCCTGAGAAGCAGCTCGTACGCATCGGTCAGATTGCCACCGTGGTCATCGTGATCCTCGGCATTCTGTGGATTCCCATCATGCGCTCTGTGGGCGACGTGCTCTATAACTACCTGCAGGACGTGCAGTCAGTCCTCGCTCCTGGTATTGCCTCAGCCTTCCTGCTGGGTATCTGCTGGAAGCGTGCTTCTGCCAAGGGTGGCATGTGGGGCTTGCTCTCAGGTATCATCATTGGTCTGACTCGTCTAGGTGCCAAGGTGTACTACAGCAATGCCACCGATGCTGCCGACAGCTGGTTCAAGGCCGTGTTCTACGACTTCAACTGGTTGTTCTTCTGCGGTGCCATGCTGGTTGTCTGCTGCTTGGTAGTCATCTTCGTGTCACTCATCACCGAGGCTCCCGACGAGAAGAAGATCCAGGGTTTGGTATTCGGCACCTCTACTCCCGAGCAGGTGGCTGCCACACGTGCCAGCTGGA